>Ga0209915_1000088_pt1 | contig 369773 bp, 406 predicted proteins | sample ThiBiot_750_plan_FD_183952 | JGI IMG/M metagenome (GOLD analysis project Ga0209915, IMG submission 183952) | Wastewater bioreactor microbial communities from Cape Town, South Africa - Thiocy_cont_750_plan (SPAdes) | ecosystem: Engineered > Bioreactor > Thiocyanate-remediating >...
TTTTTTTTGCTATTTTATTTTCAAGACCAAACAGATTCTTGGCATGCAAAAGCAATAAATAACAAGGGCCGTATCTCCGGAACCAAGTGTTTCGACTCGAGTCAAATCGGTCATGTTCGTAATTTAATTACTGACAACGATTGATAAGATCGTGTCGATGAGGTTATGGTTAAAGATACATAGATATTTATTTCGTCGAAAAGAAAAATGTTATTTACAGAGAAAAGCAAAAGAAAAAAGATCAATGACTAAGAATAAAAAAAAAACTCTATTCAATCGACAGTAACATGCATACGTATATGAGTGAGATTTGGTGGTCGTTGATTTTCTGTAATACTAACTTGAACTATTCGATCGTCATAATCATTCAGCAGATTTTGTTTAACTGGTTTCGGTCCGATCGATTGAATCATATTGACACTTGATAAATATAAACGTGCACATGTATTCGACAGAGATGTAAGATCAAGCATATCATGAATATGAAATAATCCTCCATGTGGTGATGGAGGTGGTGAGAGACAGAGTATTTGTCGAAACAAAGCGTAGATATCCGTAATCAATATCGGTTGATTGATATGACCTTTTTTGAACAATGGACCATGTGCTAAGAATGCAGTACGCATTGAAAGATGTCGAGGATCATCACTATGATCGGCTAGTACTATATGAATTCAAAGGCAAATAGATCGATAGGTTTTTGTTATTATTTGAATTACTTGGTGGTGGACAGTTATGTTCATTTTCTTGGCAATAGAGTGAATTTTGTTCGCTAGTATATGAAAAATAGAATTTTTCTTTTGCAAAAACAATGATTGCTGGTGGTTTTTTTGGATCTTTTGGTAGACGAAGTTTAGGTGATAGATCTGGTTGATCATTCGAATAGATATCCATTTGAGTACTACCAGCTCTTTGTAATTCATTGATTATAAAATGATGATCATACTCTTCGAAAAAAAAATATTTGTAAATAATGGAAAAAAAAAGAGCTAAAAATAAAACCTGTTTTAGGATAAATAACTAAACTAAAACGTGTTCCACTGTAACGTTCAGTTTGCCTAGTTAATTGCGTTTGTGATATGATATTGTGTACATGAATCGGTTGTCGACAATCAATTGTTTCAACACCATGATCGCCAAGAACGATAAGATTAACTTGATGTTTCATTGTAAATGCTAGTATACGTCCAATTAATCGATCGATACTCAACATTGTTCGACGAATATGATCCGAATTCATACCATAACGTGTAAATGTTGTAAATGGTTCATCAATATACGACATGATTAAATTTGTTCGATCATTTTCATTTTCTAAACTTGTAAATATTGATGTTAAATGTCGAACTAATCGTTGTAGAGACATTCGACTATTTCGAGAATATAGTTCAAGTATTTCCGGTTGTTTTTTACGACCTGAACGTAGATTTTCATATAATGAATTATTTGCATCTTTATCGAACCATGGCCAATGTAATAATTGCGTATGACCTCCGACATGCTCGTTTAAAACAGGAATTGTTTCGACAAAGTCACGTCGTGCATGATGTTCAACATGTAGACCTGATATAAGGCTAAAAATATTTGTCTGACTTCCGCCAAACTCTGATTCAACCCAAAGAGCACGCGAACCTGTCGATGATAATCGTTGAAAGTTCGGCAAATGAGAATATGTATACGGTAAATCCCATCGAAAGCCTTTTAAACATAGAACAAAAACTAATGGTCGTTGTTTAATTGATGATATCAACAAAGTTCTTCCGAAGAAGAGAACTATATAGAAAAGATACTTGACAGAAGACATTGGTTTCGACAAAATGATATTGTCTCGACCTTTGTAGGTTCAAGTAGAGAGATAAAACACATATACACACAAGCACAAAAAAAGAAACGACAAGTCCTTGTTATTCAATTATCTTATTCGAGAACAGATTGATTGAAGTTTCAAGCGACGATATATACAAATCTAGAAATAAATTTTCTAGACAGATCAATTCTTCTATCAATCTTTGCTTAACACTTGTTGACATTGTTCAAGAAAACATCATACGTCATATTCAAGGATATTAATCTCAACAGGGTTAACTATCTAATAGAATTAGCCAAATAAATAAACACTACGAAAATCTAATATCAAATCAGGTCAATATGTGATTTATCAAAAGAAAACGCGACATGACTTGTCGAGAAATTCAATATTTTAAAACATTTACTTAATGAAAACTTTTATCATGTCGATGACTTCCTACGTATATGCAATCTGATTTTCTCAAGGCATATAATTACATGTTTTTCTAAAGAAAAAAAAAACATAACTGCGCAGGGGCTACCAGAAATTTTCACTTCTTTTGTTTAACCTTCGTTTATTATTTACGTGCAAATTAGATTCCTTTTTGTTTTATTTGAGATTATGATTATATATCCAGAAATAAGACTGTAATCTAATATGTGTTTGTCTTTTCAATAAACTAGAATTCAATGTGAAAAAAAACACAATGATATTGCAAGTAAAAACGAGTCGTAACTTTATTAAAGTAGACGAGCATATTAATAACTTTGATTCGATACAGAAAAAAACTAGTACTTGAAGAAGAAGAGGAGGAGGAGGAGAAGAATAACAAGAACCAGTGATAAATAGTAATAAATTATTGTTTTTAATATTTCAAAAGCACTCGGTTTTTTTTCTTTTTTTCTTCACTAGAAAACAAGAATCTTTCGAAGTATTCACATGGAAACTGACCCATTTTTTGCATTTATTCTCAATTCATTTCCGTTGAATAATATATTTTATTCGATCGTCTCTTCTATTCGAGACTTGAAACTCGTAGAAATTTCTTGGTACATAATTATTTTTTTCTTTTTCTCAAACGAAAATGATTCTCATCAATCACATGGGAAAATAATATACGAGGATAAGATTATTAGGACTGAGTAGACACGAGGGAACACTTGTTCATTTGTAATTGACATAATATACGAGTCGACGAGATTTTCTTTCCTTGTTTTCAAAATATGTTTTTTCAATATTTAATGTTTACCTCAAAGAAAAAATCGAGGTGAAGAGTATTTATTTTCTTCCCAATTAAAAAACAGTTGTTCGAGAATCATATTTGTTGTTTTGTACTTTCTTCTGTTTGCATGAAATAAATCTCAATAATGAGAGTACTCGGTAACAGATTTGCTTTTGCTTTTGTTTTTTTTTCTCTCTTGATGAATATTTATTTAAGGAATTGGTTGTACTTGCGTGCTAAAACAAGTGATGTTAATCGTGAATTATTGACTTGTTTCCAAGTCGACAGAAGTTTGATCGATTGTCGGAAAGACCAGTCGAAAATTTAGTCAGTTAAAGAAGAAGAAAAACAAATTAATATGGAAAGAGATCAATCAAAGAAGAAGAAAAGAAGCGAGAAATAGAAGAAAAAAAATTTACTATAAAAGAATGAATGAATAAGAAAGAAAATTCTATCATTACGTGCGTGTTGCTGAATAGCATACACACATACACGCGTTTAAACGATTTCCTGTCAACATCCAGACATTCTTTTCCTTTTATTTTTATTTTTTTTCTTCGTTTTAAGAAGTACACATCGTTAAAAACATAACGAAAGAATAGAATAGAAAACAAAGAAGGTAACAAAAGAATAAATCATCTTTAGATGCAATGAATTAGTCGATTTAATCTTAGAAAACGAAATGAATAGAAATGAAGACAAATGACCGAGATAACGAACCGATAACTTTCTGATTCGATTTCTTTATTTTTACGTGATCATTGAATAGCATTAGTTTTCCTTTTTATAAGATTTTTTCCATGGATTATTTCTCACACACACACGCACATATATCAAGTAAGTAAAACATAGAGAAAGAGAGAGAGAGAGAACTTTATTTTAGTTTTTGTTGTTGCTGCTGTTCCTCACCCTCATCTTGAATCAATATTAACAAGTAAATATTGACACAGATGAATGATATCATTAGCCCGTCCTTTCAAGTTTGATATTCAGATCGACAATAACCTGTGAAGTAATAGATCTTATTTGCTAGTTCTATATGTCAATACTGCTGTTATTATTATTTGTCTTAGAGAGGGAAAAGATCTTTTCAGTCGAATGAGATTGATATTTCTCGGTGAACGGCTTTTTTTTTCTTCTTTTTTCTTCGTCTGTTAAATGCATCGATGAGATTTTAGATGGTTATATTAAATATTCGTTTTTTTTTATCAAATATGCATGCATCGGAAACTTTGTGATTGAGAAAAAAAGACCGACAGTTTTGAAAGGCTTCTTCTCAGATTACATTTTCATGAAAATACATAATAAATAATCAAGACATCTTGTCTAAGGGCAAGATTCTAAGATTCTATTACATCGATAGGAATAAAAAACGAACGTTATTTTGTAATTTTATATGCTTGAACAAGTCCCATCGTTTATTTCTTTTCTATTTCTTTACAGTTTCTTCATTTTTTTTTCGTTGAATGCAAGAAAAGAAAACGAGATTGAATAGAACAAAAACACATCATGTCAACTAGAAAGAAGAAAATCTGTTCTATATTGAAGTATAGCAATAATAAATTTGTTGAACAAATAATACCAATGATAGTAATAAGTTTTCTTTTTTATCATGCGCCTACAATTCTTTTTCTTTTTCTTTTTCTTCTTCGTTTTTGCTTATTATAAATCTCACATTCAAATAATCCGATCGACACCCTCAAAGAAAAAAATGCGCGAACTCATCTATTTATTGTCCGCTATTCATTGCGTTCTTTACCACCCGTTGCGCTTCGTCGATTACATTTTGCCTATTCACTAGATAACATCATCGGATGAATTACAACTACGCAAACGGATGTTCATCATACGAGATCTATGCCTGTTTTGAAATAGACGAAAGTCAAAGAAAAAGGTGAAATTGTCTTCCGTGTCAATTTCTTTTTCTTTCTTTCTTTCTTTTTCTCTCTTTCTTTCTCTTTGTTACATTAATCTTGATGAAAATAATAATAATCTTAATGATGATGATGATGATGATGATGATGTTCTGATGCTGTCTTTTTCCGTTACATTAGTTGAAAATAATTCGTATGCCGACTTTATTTTGCACGCTACTGATTCGATTTCTTTTTTTCTTCTTGTCGTTTTCCTTTTCTTCTTCAGCGTTGCTGTGCTCTAACTTTATACATCAGAGTTTATTGAACAGCAAAAGAAACTCACGATACGCCTCGTCTAAGAAGACGCAAGCAACAAAAGAAAAACAAAGCAAAAAAGAAAGAAGCTTCAAACATCACTTGAATATGCTTTCCCTCTCTTTGTTTATGCTACTAAAACTGATTTTCCGACTCCTGTTTTTTTCTTCTTCTTTTCTTATCAATACATCGACAAGAGAAAAAACTGACTGATTAAAGGATAGGAAACATCTCTCTTTCCAATACCCTGGCTTTGGAAGGGTCATAGAGAAAAAGATATAGACTGACAGGCATCAACATCCGCAATACAATAATGTGTTTCAATAGTTTCGACTGTGAATTATTTCATGTCGAAGAATTACTAACTATTCTCCTAGCATGCGAAATCACAGTTGAATTGTAAGTATTTTATCATAGATAAGTTAATCAAGTTGAGAACAAATGAATGCAAAATATATCGATTGTTTCAACACGAAATATTAATTGAATTCTTTTAAAAAATGAAATCAGAAACTAGCTGATCTATATGAGAGCACGTTTCAACTAAGGTATCAGTATGGAATTATTTTCATCTTTTCCGCTTTTCATTTTCTTTCTTCTTCGTCTTCGTCTTCGTCGTCTTCTTCTTCTCTGAAGTAAATCAATTGAAACTGATAGAAATGACGGAACTTAGTCAATGTCAATTTCTGCTTTGTCAACAAAAAAAAACCGATGTTTTGTGCGTGACTTTATTCGAGAATATTATTGTGAGTATAGGAAATGCTTTTTATTATACATTCGATTTTATATAGAAGAGAGAGAGCGAGATAGCCGAATCATTTTTATGTTTGTTTGTTTGTTTGTTTTTTTGTTTTTTTTTATTTCTATGCAAATCAACAGTAAGTCAATGTGTTAGAAATTCAATCAATGTTCTCGATAGGAAACTTCTTTTTCCCTCTTCGTCGTCGTTATCGTGTTCTCTGAATAGTAATAGAACTATGACTCGTGTGATTATATCATTTTCTTACTTGTTAATACTTCAATTATATATGAGAACGAAAAGATTGAACACAAAAGGATTTAATCTTTAGAGATTTCTAGATAAGCACTTATTATCTTTGATCAATCTAGGAATATTGTAAATGATATCTTGACATTAAACTTTCTTTCCATTAATTGTAATTATATCCTTGTTGATTTCTCAAATAGCAAACCAAACAAAAGTGTGAGATAGGACATATTTTGCATTGCGCCCAATAAACTAATCATGGCCTTCATCGACAGTTTTTTTTTGTTGTATTGCCGTATTTATTGATTTATGTTGTTTTCATAACCTTTTGATTTGGAATAATCGTCCGGAAAGAATAGAAAACTGTGAATAGACTTCGAAAAAAAATACTAATAGAAAACGTTGCCATAATAAAATCGAATAAATTTCGTTAGTTTGTCTACAAAAAATTTATTCAACGACATCGTGATATTTCATGTGAAAAATAAGATTGCTCGACGTATGTCCTATTAGCTGAATCAATAAAAAAAACTAAGCGAGAAATATGAGAGATAGAGAATAAGAGAGAACGAGAAAATAGAATAACTGATAAGAGTGTATTCATTGCATGTGTCAATCTAGCTCGTTTATACGTTGATAATGATCGTAAGTATCAGTAGTCGATCTGTGCACGCTAACATAAAGAACGAAAAAAGAACGTTGATGAAAACGTTTTTCTAGCAACGTCTGTGAAGAATCTAAATCGGATTATTGTCGACTAGAAGTAGGAGGAAAAATATGTTTAACGAACGAGAGCGAAAGAAAAAAGATATTCTCATGTGTCAAATAGAGATGAGAAGTAATTTATTTCGGAATAGACATTGATCATATTAGACCATTGTTGGACACGACAAGTAAATATTACATGAAAATACATTGCGATGTTCAAGTGTAAATTCTTAATTATCTCGTAAACAAAGAAGAAAAATACTACTACTAATAATAATAAAACGAGAATCGTTTCTATGTTGTTTTTCATTAGCCGGTAAAATCATAGTTTGTGTTTGATCTCATTTTGTCAATAGATGATCGTTTTCTTTCCTTTTTCGTCTCTGTTAGCTATGCTACTGATTAATATGAGAACTCTATTCATTATTAAAACTATCTTGATTCAAATAGAGATAATCAATCGGCATGCGAGATAGACACACAACAAAAGGGTCTGGTTGTGTTTCAATAAAACTAAATTCTGTTTGTTAGCAGAAAAAAAATGAAAAGACTTCTTGTCAACCATGAAAATATATTATTACCATAACGAGTCACTTGTTTATGTATTCTTTTTTCATTATTCTTGTTCTTCATTTTCCTTCTCAGCATCAGTTCAGGATTTCCACTTGAGATTTATATATATATATATAAAGAAAAGAAACTAAGAGAGAACACGAACTAGAGAAAGAGAAATATCTAAAAAAAACATAAATATATACGCTTTTTTGCACTTCTACCTTACTCTCTGGAGGAAAGTGTGCAAGAAGAAATATTTATTAAATAAAATTGATGCTCGTTCATCTTAGCATGAATGTATAGAAATAATGGTAGTGAGCAACATGAACGAGATCTATTTAAAGAAAGAAGTCGAGGACAAAAGAGAACCTATTACTTTAACATAAGCATATTTAATTGAGTTCTTTTTTTTTCTATTTCGTTTTTAGATCTCAATGGTAATTATGTAGATTCTTATCAGTATTGTTAATATGAGTACTAATTCGACTAATTCCAACAATACTGTCGACGAACAGAACCTGATCATTTACATATGTATACGTTGGATCATGCCATATGCGGTTGCTATCGGTATTATTGGAAATCTCCTGTCTATATTAGTATTTGCACGTCGTGAAATGATCAAATTTTGTGTATCCATATTTACAATTGTACTTGCGTTGAGTGATATTCTTTTGTTAATTACATCGTTATTTAACATCATTCTGCCTGATTATCTCGGTGGTTCAATGTCAGATAAGTCGGTTTTTTGGTGGTAAGATCATCAATTTTTTTTACTATTCAAGAGGAAAAAGATAAACAAAGAGTGGGCAAAAAAGAAAATAATTTATATAAATCTGGATTATAAAAAAAAAAGAAAGAAAATAAAAACTTCAACGGAAGGAAGGAAGTATATACGTAGATATTCTTAATTTTAAATGGCAGCTAAAAAATGTAATCGTACGAAGAAAAAATGACAAAACAGGAAAAATATTTGAGCAATATTTTTTTTAATTGAGTCGATTGCCGATTATGTGTACAACATCGTGTATCGTTTTCTTTTTTCAGTCATTTTCATGGTTATTTTGATTTATTATTTGCTGCCTTGAGTGGCTATTCAATGGTATGCATATCTATTGAACGTTGGTTTTCAGTTTGGAAACCGTTTGATAAAGCGAAATACGTCACATTTAAAACAACAATTATTACTGTTGTTAGTTATATATCAATATCAAGTCTAGCTTTTTCATGGTTTCCATTTGCATTAAGTTACAATCCGATGGGTGTCGAATCAGAAGAAATATGCAAATTATCACGACCAATACTATATACAATTTTTGGAACATTTTCTGTCATTTTTACATATATTGGTAAGAAAGAAAGAAAGAAAACAAACTGATATATTGTTTTTTTTTATTGTAGTTCCATTTATTTTCCTTGGAATATTAAATATTCTTATTGTTTATCGTTTACATGCTCGACGGCATACATCTATTCAACGATCGATGACTTCATCGAGTAGTACACACAGTGATTCGACATTAGGTTCAGCATCAACACGAAAACGACAACGTCAAAGAAACACCGATCGAAATATAACATTTATGTTAATAGCTGTTGCTATTGCATTTATGGTCATGTCATTTCCATTTCAGTAAATATCTTTTCAATTGAATTCATTTAATTTGTATGCTTTTGTTCTAGAATCTATTGGTTCTATATTCAAATTCAACCGACGAAGGCAAATCGAGCTCTTTATACTCTAACACAAACATTTCGTTATTTAAATTGTTGCTGTAATTTTTTTCTCTACTCAGCAACATCATCTCTATTTCGTCGAGAATTACGAGAAATTTTTAAATGTTCAAATTCATCGAATACTCATCACAAAGATCCGGTATCAACTACAACAGCTATCATAACACGAACACGAACGCCTTCATCACCACCGTTAAATTCCGCAAATATTGATAATTCAGCAGCTCCTGAACGAAAGAAACTCCTAGTCACTATATCTCCAATAGTACAAACCAAGTCCATTGACAATCTCGATTTACCCTTGGCATCATCTCAACCAAGCAATGGTCATACTGTGTCATTTAAAACATAATTTTTAATAAATCTCTCTCTCTATATATATATATATCAGTTTTCTTTTATCTCTCTTTCTCTCCTCGTTTTTTTTATTAATATTAAAATTGATGATATTGTGTGCTTTATTCGTTCACAAAAAAAAGAAAGAAAGAAGACGAAGAAAAATTTTCTAAGAAGTGTTTAGAAAGAAAATGAGACGACGAATCTTTGATTTCCAGAAGAATTATTCTTTTTTGTTTGTTCGAACCAATTGGACGGAGGAAATCTGACGAGCAAGAACAGAGCGCATCCAACTAGATGAGAAATGAGAAAAAAAATTAGTTTTTATTTAAGTTGACAGATTGGCATTAGTTTGTCTGATTATCTCCATCTGCATTGTCATTCATTGTCTAAATAGAAAAAAAGCAGACAAAAATTAGTTTCTATCGTTTTTTTTTAATCATTTGTGAATTAAATAACAAAATACAACAATTCTCATTATTATTTGTTCAAACAACAACAAAAAAAAAAGAAAGAATAACAATAATTAAATACGAAATTCTTGATATTTATTCATGTGATCACATTTAGCTTGTTTAATATATTTATTCAACAATTGATACCATTGAAATATAATCGTTCGATCGGCATGAACAAAATGATAATTATTAATTTTATTTGAGCCTTGTGGTTGTTCGACTGAGAAGACAAGTAAATGTTTATCTTGTTGAATATTCAAACCTAAGATTAAATGAAGTTGTATACGTTCAATTGATGTTTGTCTATCTTTGGACATAATATGAAGAATTCGATATTGATCTTTGGAGAGAAGTGATAAGATTCGTTGTACATACGAAGGAAATTGTGTGAATACGGTTTCATATTCGTGTAGTTTCAATTGTTGAATAAGATAATTTAAACGTTGAAGAATATTCAAACAGAGTTGTTTATCATTATCTTGTTGAATGAAATCGATTAATGAATTGAATAGATCATGCAAACGTTCGTAGTGATTCAAAGACAATGTTCGATGTAATGGCGAGAAGATTTTTTGTGGTGTCAATGAATTGAAATAAACGAAGAGAATTGACGAAAATTTCGATGTTGATTGTAAACGTTTCAAATGTTTTTCTTGTTCATCCGATGGTTGATGTTGACTTTTTAATAAATATAAATGATTCCATTCTTCGGATTGAAGAAGATTCAAATAGGATTTGTAGTTTTTTTCGTTGTAATCCGATGAAAAACAATGTGAAATCGTTCGACGATGAAATGTGAAACATGTCGATGTTTTCTCATCGGATTGAGGCAACATTTTACTTGAACTATCATCCGATGAATATGTCAAATCGTTGGGATGATTTTCATAATAGTGAAATGGTGAATCGTTTCGTTGACGACTATCATCGAACATTTGGTCATCCTTAATACGGCGTGTGCTTTGTTTTTTTTTTATCCAATTCGATACAAACAAAAGATTTACAAAAACCGACAACAAAAACCAAAGACAGACGGCAACACTCTCAAAAGGCTAAACGAGTCGAAATACTAACCTCAAGTTCACGCATAATTTGATCAATAAAATCCGCTGTATCACCCGAACGATAGGCCTGTGCAAGACGAATAGCATCACGAAAGAGTCGAACAACATTGGTGCCATTAGCAGCCGAAACAAAGTACAAAGGCATATCATGTTTTTTCGGAAATGAAAATGATTTCTTCGTTATTTCCATGGCAGAATCAATTTTATTGACGGCACATAGACAAGGTATATTTGGACGAATATCACGTAGTTCACTGTACCAACGATCGAGGTTTTTGTAAGTAATCTTTCTTGTTGCATCGAATATCTAGAACAACAGCAACAAAATGAACATGTTTTAATTGATGAGTTCGATTTCACCATGATACAGGCATGAGCTTGATGAAAATAGGAATGATGAATGCTATCGAATTTCTCTTGGCCAGCTAGAAGAAGAATTGATTTGAAAATAAAAATTGAAAATATTTTTCTCGCAAACCTGTGTCCCAAAATTCAATATCGAGAGATTTGCCATCGATTTTTGTGGAATGTTTAAAAATATTTACTGCATAAGTCGAATATCGCGATGAGACACTAAACGAGAAATAAAAACAAGAAAAAAAAACAGGTAGATAACTCACAAATTATTGAGAAGAAAACGTTCGAGTAATTTCGATTTTCCGACAGCACTATCTCCAAGTACAATGATTTTCAGAGAATCTGTGGTTTTCGTTGGTTCACTCATTCTAAATCAAAGACAGTCTTTTTTTTAAAAAAAATTCTATTCGCAATTGTTGATCAACATCGAATGGAACCGAGAAGAAGAGAAAAGAAGAAAAAAGAAATTCTTTAAATCCAACATTTACCTCCAACATTACAGATTTCCTTAAATAGATGCCGTTAGTCGAAAATGCGGCCGAATTCTCTGCGGAGTGAAGAATATTGATTAATCCTTTTTTTTGAGTAAACAACATTGTCTAGATAAAGTTTTTCTTTATTTATCTAGATTATTTATTTCATTGGTTTTTTTTCAGCCGTATTCCAAAAAGAAAACACAACAAGGAAATATTTTTTTCTGAACATTCTTATTATTTTTATTGCTAGTTCTTTTCCTTCTCTTGACATCTTTTCAAAGAGAACGAGAATAACGATATAAAAAGAGGCAGAAGAAAAAAAAGAAGAAGAAGAAAACTAATAAAAAGCGAACGAAAGAGTTCCATGATAAAGGACAACAGAGAGAAAAATGTCGTGTGTTGTTTAGCACATCAACATTGAATGCATATTCATCTTTAACCCGATCTATTATTTATTTTCATCGAACAAAAAAATAATGTCCTATATTATTTCAAATTGTGAATATCAATGAGTGACTCAAATACCCCGGCTGTCGATATTATTGACGGTAAATAAAAATGTAAACAATTTCATATTGAATTGTGTTGTTTTTTGTCCTCTTAAGAGCATGAACAAGCTCGTCAAAAACTTTTATGGAATGTCAAACGTGAAGTACGTCTTTTGGTGATTGTCGTTGTTGTTGTCTATTGATTTCATTAATATAGGTTAAACAAATGATGGAAGAAGCAGTCATGAAAAAATGTATTCATGAGGAAAATTGCAGCATCACAACACTTTGTGGTTTGTTGAAATCGAAATGTTGTTAGAATTTAGTTTTCGTTCTTTTAGCCGCAGTTGAAGCGTGTCTTTTACACGGTTTGAAACGACGTGCAGTCGGTTTGTTTAAAACGAGTACGACCATGGCTTTGCTGCAGAAAATTGCGAGAACATGTCCATCGGCTGCTGAAGTAGTGAAGATAATTAATGAAGATAATCGATTTAGTGAAGAATCAAATAGTTTATTCAGTCTTTCAAGGTTTGAATTCATAAAAAAAACGAAAGAAATCGTCGATATTATTCGATTTTTGTTTTAAAAAGAAAATTATCCGGTATAGCGCAATATCAAACGATAAATATGGAAGAAGCTCGACGTCGTTCGACACGTTCACCTGTCTTCAATCGCTACTTATGGATACGTACAGCATTAATTCATCGAATTCTATATAAAATCGTCGAATATATTGTCGAAAATAGTTCGTAAGTATCTTTTTTCTTATTTAGAAACAAAAAACAACAACAACGATCCAATTTTATCATGATTTTTGTTTAGAAAATATTACGAAGACTATGCCCTCGCTTGTGATAATGTTCAAGGACCGATTTTAGCTTCACTTCTTGGTAAATCTAATGAATTTTTATTTCTAAAATTGAACCTTTTCTTTCGATTAGTCGGTCCGTGTGCATTGGAATTCACTCGAATGAAAACATCGGATCATATTTGGACCGATCCGCATGCTGACGAACTCGTTCAACGCCATCGAATGCATACGAGCAATCGAACGAATAATACGAATAATTCATTAAAATATCGACCAAATCTACAGATGAACGTAATTCTTTTTCCTATGACGAAGAAAATATTTATCTTTTCTTTTCTTTTCTCTTCGTTTCAGTTAAAACGTCACGCGAGTTCGTCAGGTGAAGAAGCTCAAAAGCATCATCAATTAATTTCTGTTAACCCAGCAAGAGATTATGTTGAGTCACTTCATCAAAATGCCAGATCACAATTAATCTACGGAAAAAATAATGTCTACGTTCAGCCAGTAGAATGAAAAAAGGTTTTCAAATTAAAGAAACTAATTACTCTTGTTCTAGACAGCGAATTATGATCCAATACCCGGTTATTTATCGTTACATCTTAGTCATCATAGTTTAACATTAAAATGGACGCCGAATCAACTCATGAATGGATACAATAGTAATACAAAAACGAATACTGACGAGACGAATGAGTCGGAATCCACGAGCACGATCGATTCACCGAAGAAATACAGGTTAATTTCTTTTTCAAAAAAAAAAAAACTTCGAACAATTTCGATTCTTCGATTTGTTTTTTAGTGTTTACTGGGATTATGCAATATCGATTCATATGTCTTCGATTGTGTATCTCCATTGTCATCAACATTGTAGGATAAATTTTATTAAAAACAAACAAACAGTTTGATTTTGGAAAAAAATCATTTTAGCTGATGGAGATCATATTGTTTTCATTGGTCGAGATGGAGTTCAATATCCACCATTTCATATTAAGGATAAAGGCGGTCATTTATTAGCATTTTTAACATGTCTTGAAAGTGGTCTTTCGCCGAATGCTTTATTAGATCCACCGTTAGATTATGAAAAAGGAAAAGGTTCATTTTCAAAAAATGATTTTTCATTTCGAAGATTTTTTTCTATGTGATGAATAGGAAAAATTCTACCGAAATTACATCGACGTACTGATCGACCGCAATCAGCAATATCATTGAGTATTGGAGATGATGAAACTAGCGAACATAATAATTTGGAAACAACAGTCGATGAAGAATCGAATTCATCAACTGGCGATTATGTTTTTCGTATTGTCTTCCTAACTGATCGTTAGTAATTGATATTGTCTCGTATTATTCAATGTGATTTTTATTACAAAAAAAAGCTATTTAACAAACAAAACTAACGAAATCTATTTATTTTCGCAGACGAAATGGTCAATAGTAGTACTACAAATGCACATTGGCAATCGTCATCGGAAATGATCGATTCATCATCACTTTCTTCTCAGTCATCTCTTTCGCCTTCAGCTCAATCATCGAGTGCCAGTGCACCTTTACCAGCAACACCAATTGATCCAGCATTTGCAACATCAGCTGTTTACGTATCGCCATCAATTGGTCTTCATAAAAGTCTATCTGTTCGGTAATTTCTCGTGTTTTTTTCTTCTTCGTTTTCAATAATTCCCATTCGATTTCATTTGAGGTCATCGATGGCATCACTTTGTGATACAATGCGTCGGCAGATTCTCTCTCGAGCATTCTACGGTTGGCTGGCATATTGTCGTCATTTGAAAACCGTTCGTACACATTTAACATCATTAGTTAATCCAATAGGAAAAATCGAGAATTCCGAACAAATCAATTCGAATCTTTCGTTAACATTCGAAGCTTGGGCTGAATTATTTCTCAATCGACAGCAAAACAATCTACCTATTGATAAAAAGGAAATCTATCGACGAATCTATTCCGGTGGATGTGAACCATCGATCCGACGACAAGTTTGGCCGTTTCTATTCTCTCATTATTCATTCGAATCGACAATTGACGAACGAAATAATATCGATCGTTCGACTATCGAACGGTACAATACCTTAACAAACGAATGGCATAATGCTGAACAAGTCGTTCTACAAATTGATCTTCAACATTCACAACATCGAAAAAATACTCTATCGAAATTGTTTAATTCAAGTTTTGATCAACAAACTAATCATAATAAATCGAATGCAAACAATTCAAATTCAACCGAATCAACATTAACAACGATTAAAAATGTTCTCGCGAGTTTACCCGAGAAAATCTCGTTGGCCAATTTCAGTCATCTCGAAAGAAAAGATTCCAATCTATCGAATGATGTTTTCTACGAAGTTAGAATATTTTCACATATTATCTTCTTTTCCTAGGATTTTCTTTCCTTCAACTAGGACTGTGTAACACATACAGTTGCAATTCCTATTCTCGAAGAATCAAGTCCTGAACTGACTCCATCTGATGAAAAAAGATTACCATCGGTATCATCAAATCCATCTGTACTCTTTGCTCATACACGTACAGAATCTGTTATTGATCGTTCATCACCATACAATATTATCGAAACAAGTATGGACGAGTATGATGATGAACAAAACGAAGACGAAGAAGAAGAAAAGATCGAAGATGAAGATATCGAAGAAGAAAAAACAACTAGTGACACAATATCCAAAGAAAAGGATAATACTCTATCGCCGTCATCAAGCATGACATCAGGTACCGATGTTTATATGGATGCTGTTGATATTCTATCAGATCATAATGATGACAATAAATCCGGTAGATTGATAAGATTATTAGATTGAATAGAATTGTGATTCTTCGATTTTAGATGGTTCATTAACTCCGATTTGTTATGGTTCATTTTCGAAAGAAATCATTGAATCATTCGGTACGAATCTTCATCGAATCGATAAAGATGTAGCTCGTTGTGATCGTACCTATCCCTATTTTATGAACATCAATAATCTTAAAAAATTACGCAATATTATGTGTACATACGTTTGGGATAATCTTTCGACCGGTTATATTCAAGGCATGTGCGATTTAGTTGCACCATTGCTCGTCACTTTCGACGAAGGTTCGATCAAATGAGAGAAAAAACACAATTCACTTGAATATTTTCCTTTGTTTTTCGTAGAAGTTATCACATACAGTTGTTTTTGCTCGTTAATGAAACGTTTATTACCGAACTTTCCGCAAGGAGCTGGAATGGATGAACATTTCGGACATATGCGTTCGTTATTGCAAATTCTTGATTTTGAATTGTATGAACACATACATCGTACAGGAGATTTTACGCATTTCTATTTCTGTTATCGATGGTTTTTGTTGGATTTTAAACGAGGTAAATTTTTGATTTTTGCTAAAAATCCGTGAATCGATTTGTTTTTTTTGTATTAGAATTTGTTTATGAGGACATTTTCTTGGTTTGGGAAACGATTGCTGCTGCGAGACGTACCGTTTCGAAACGATTTGTTTTATTTATTGCATTAGCAATGCTGAAAATCTATCGAGATATCATCTTAGATAATCGTATGGATTTCACGGATATTATTCGATTTTTTAACGGTTTGATATTCTTTGTTTGTCATCTAAGAAAAATGAATTCCTGTTATAGAAATGGCTGAACGTCATGAAGCAAAAGAAATTCTTCGTGTTGCTAGAGAACTAGTACTGGAATTACAAAATTTAATTGATAATAAATAAAAACCACAAACTTAACAGATCTATTTATTTGTTTGTTTGTTTGTTTGTTTTCTTAATCATCATTAAATGTTGTTAGTTGTTTTTTTGATTTATGAAAAGATATTCTTAACTAGATTATATCTATTTTATTGCTGTTGTTATTGATTCATTTTATTTTATTTGTCTATCTATAAAACATATTATCGTTACAATATTGTTTTTCTTTTCGTTAATTGTTGTTTCACAAAAATTCAAATAAAATTCATTCAATTTTATTGCTTTAAAGAAAAAAGAACACACTAAAAACAAAAAAAACAAGATCTTCTATTCAAATTACAAATGATTTATTTATTTGATTTGGATTTTATTGGAATTTTTGAGTTCGTCTGGAGAATTTCTCTTGAGATAAACTTCTCCTGTTCTAATTTAACTGCTAATTTATTAATACGATTAGTTGCACGTTCTTCTTGTTTATTCAAACGTTTTTCTAGTTGTTTGAATTCATCGACTTTTGTATCGAGAGCTTGTCGTTGTGCGACATAAGTCTGTTCCATTGCTAAAGTTTTGGCGTGGAGTTCGGAATTCTTTCGAATTTCATCGACAGTTGTTCGACGAACTTTTTTCAATGATTTTTCGAATTCAGCACGTTCGATATCGATTTTTTCGCAAGCTTGCTCAAGAACGGTGTATGTCGATGCTAATTTTTCATGGACATCATTCAATTCTGTTTGTAGTTGATTAACAAGTGTATTCGATAGTTGAAGTTGATTTTCTAAATCTACCGAATGCGCTTGTGAGAAATTCAATTGATTTTGTAATTCATTACAATCGGTTTGCGATTGTTCAAAACGAGAAAGTAATTCATCATAATCAGTTCGTGGTACGTAAGCTCTATTTAGAGATTCTCGAAGAGATTCAATAGTGGCACGTTGCGAAGCAATGACAGAATGAAGTTGAGATTGAATAAATGATGATGTGCTTTCATCCTTTGAATGAGACATAGTTTTAATCAAAAAATTCTCTTTCAGTTTACTTTTATTTCATCCATTAAATAGCAACAAGAATTTTAAAGAAGAAAGAGAAAAAGCAAACATCTAAATAAAATATGAATGACCTCTACAGGAGTGAAAGAAAAAAAAGTTGCTTGTGTTTTTGTTAATTCCCTGATTAGTTCAAGTTCGAATGGTTATTGATCAATAAGAATCAACGTCTTTTTTTCACGAAAAAAAGGAAAAATTAGTTAATTTTTTTTTGTTCGAATTATTAGATTGTCTCGAATGAATTTTTCTTGTTGTTGTCGAACGTAAATTCGTCGATATTGAATTTGAATCTCCTTTAAATCTCGTGTTTTGCTGTTTAACTCGTCGCGAATATGTTTCTCTCGACGTTGATTTTGCAAATTTTCTATCGCTAAATTTTCATTTTTCTCAAATTGAATTTCAAGTGTCTGTCGTAGGTCCGAAATTAATCGTTCGAGCATTTGCCGTTCGTTTGCTGCAGATTGATCAAGTACTGACAGAGCATCGAATATCGCTGAACATTTACTATAAGCTTGTTTTAATTGTCGACGAAGTGAATTACATTCAGCAAGTGTCTGTTCGTATTTGTCATTGATTGACATTTGTTTTTTTTCTATCAAGAGAAAATTCTCTTCATATTTTGTTGCTTTAGCACATAAGCTGTCTGAGTTTTTATCTAATTGTCATGGAGAGATAAAGAAAAACAATGCTTTATTGTAATTTTTAGATTCAATTAATACAGCATAAAGAAAAAGATGAGTAATAATGTCGAAATGACAGATGTGGTCTCAACAGACGATGTAATTATACATTCTCGTTGTCAAAAAAATATTCTTCAAATTAATTTATTTGTAGTTTTTGGTGAATATTCAACAGCAAAAGGAAGATGACGAGCAACATCGTCAATGCATCGATGAATTACGTCGTATCTTCTTTCAAGTTCAACGTTGTCAACAAGAGCCTGATAAGAACGTAAGTTTTATTTCATATTTATTTCGATAGGAGGAGAAAAGATAGTTAGTCATTTGAAAAAAAACCGAGAAAACACAAGAGTTTATTTATTTTTCTCATAAAATTGAACGGTATTATTTCCGACATCGGTCACAATCATTGTTTGTTGATCATTCGAAAAGCAAACATAATGAGGTGCTTTCATTCGATCACCACGAAAATGAACGACACCTTGTTGACCATCGTTTAATGCTAAGATTTTCGATGTATATCGATCGGCGAGAATCAATTGATTCGAACTATCACAGATTATGCCTGGAAAAATCGAAAAAAAAACTCATCGCTATCAGTTCGTTTTTTGTTCGATCTACCTTCGGGAACACTGAGATTCAAATAGGATTGTACATCGGTATCGATATATCGTTGAATACTTCCATCACTTCCGTAGACAATGATGCAACCGGCATTGTACGCACATGATTCCGGTTTGATTCGTTGCCAAGCAGTGACATAGAGTAGATTATTTGATATAGAAATATACTGTGGATCCAGTTTTTTCTGGCCTAAATTTGAGATAATATAGAATTTTTGTTTTGAAATAATCTACCTCGAATAATCATCCATTCGGTTTCGTATCTCATATGATGGTTAAGAACAACCATACGAGAATTGTATGAATCACAAACATAGACATAATTATGATCGATAGCAACACCTTTTGGCCACGAGAATGACGATTGTGTACAACCTTCTTTTTTACTTCCAATGAAACTCAACATTTTCCCATTGAACCAATCGTATTTCGACACTCGATGTCGATCAGTGATGATCACACATTGTTCGCCAGCTAGACAAAGTCCATCGGGAAAAAGAAAACCTTTCAAACCTCGCATCGTTTTCATTTGAAGATCGAAAACAATAATTCGATGTTTTTTCGTGTCAGCAATCAGCAAATGATTACTATCTGTAACTGCAATCGCTTTCGGTGCGAGAAATTTATCTGTTTCATTTGGACCTGTGAGTACATGCGTTGCTTTTCGACTGTACTCGTGTAGTTGTACGGATGCAAGCGGCATTCGTGGTGTTAACGGTGTATTATCTTCGATTTGAGATTGTTGATCCATTTGATTCGATAATGGCAGATGAAATGTTTGATGTGTACGAACAACTTTTCTCACGGCGTATTGATTTCCTTCTTGTTCGACTTGGTGATCATCGAGTCTCGATCGAGCACGTGCTGCATTACCATCTGTTTTCGAACTGAATTTTACTGAGTAACCAGCAGCACGAGAGGCTCGGTCACGATCATCAAATTCATGAGGAAATGGAACTGATTGCGTCAGAAATGTATTCGGATCGGTGACGATCATACGTTTACGTACTTTGGTTCGCGATTCTCGGCCACTGAACATCGATTGATTGTCGAATGAATCGAATGCCGAAAGATTCGGTTGTCGTTGTTGTAAACGTGCTAATTGTACATGTTCGTTGTCTTGATTGACAACTTTCAAATGTATTTCACCGAGATGAGACGAACGAACCGATGGTTTGTAGATGAAATCAACTTGTTGATCATCGAGTTTTTCTTGTAAATCAAACCAAGAATTGGTCGAACGTTGTCGATCGGAAAATGACCAACTTTTAGGATCGATTTTATTCAATTCATTCGATTCTTTTTCGATATCAGATTTAATCGCTTGTAATCGAGAATTTTTCCCTGTTGAATAATTTTGATGAAGATCTTCCAATTGACTTATCAACAACTTTTCTCTCTCTGCACAAAAAAAAGTCGTAAATCATCGAAACTTTTATCTTCTATTTTTTACCTTGAATTTCTTTAATTTGTTTTTCTGCATCATTGTGAATCGTTTGTTGAATAGTTTCTTTCGAGTCCGTTAACTTCTTATCCCATTGAGAAATTCTTTCCGTTAAAGTATTTCGAATTTTCACTAATTCAGCATAATCTTTTGCTTGTTCAGTTGCAAGAATTCGTTCATGATCGTCCATACAACGAAAACAAGCCAATGCTCGACAATGATAACATCGACCGTAGGCTGAACGTTTATTACATAATTCACAAATACCTAATTGAGCAAGACGATGTTGTTCAGCTTGTTTGAGCGATGCTAACGTATGATTCTTTGTTAATTGTCCGATTTCTTGAACACTCGCTAAACGACGTGATTCATGACAAATAGGACATTTGAGAACACCATCTGCTGGTAGTATGTTCTTGAAAAGAAAGAAAATAAAAACTGTTGTTGTTGTTGTTTTTTTTTTCGTTGGTTACTTTGATACAATCATGACAGAATGAATGTCCATTCGAGCAGAGTATTCGAGGATCTTGAAAATCTTTTTTACATATTGGACATTGAAATATCAATCCACTTTCAAAGATACGCGTCATTGATTTCAAATCTTCGTCATTGGCATGAGATGAATTAAGAGTTGACATCGTTGGAAACCGATTTAACTACTAAAACAATTTGTTTGATTCGGAACGTATATCAAATGTTTTTTTCTTTCGTTTTCTACTGATTTCTCTCGTTGTCATGATTGCACAGCAGGTACCGTTATTAAAAACTTGAAAGACTCAACGAAAAAATCATTCGTTTCTAATTATTCAACATTTTCATATATTTCTATTAATAGAAAGATGAATTGTCTCAACTTCACGCTCGTGGAATGCATTTGTGCAATAAACTTCGTTCACTTAATCGAAATGGTCGATTACGAATCCAAAAAGCAAGAGAATTAACAATTGAAGTTTGTTATTATGATTAAATTCGACACAAATATAAATTTATCGAATTGTTTTCTTTTCTCTTTGTTTAGCATCGAGCCCGTCTCGATGATCAAACACTTGAACAACAAAACCTTCTTTATGAACTTTCACATATCAACAAGGAAATTGCACGTTGTGAAGAGTTTAAGTAAAATATAACACTCAAGTTCTTTATACAACTCAACTATTTTTCACTTATCGTTTTCAGATCCAAAGACCAACAATTAGAATTAGTCAGCTTAGATGACTTTATGAATAATGCTCCAGCGGAACTCACAGATCCAGTATGTAATCTCAACAGCCTCCCCAAAAAAAGATTATAATTACAATTAATGAAAAAATCTACGAACTTTCTTGTCTTTTACTATTTTAGGCTATCGTAGCAAATGATCCTCATCGATTACATTTATTTCAACTCGATTGGGAATTGATGCAACGAGAAAAGTAATCATTTTTCATTTTATCAATAAGCAAGATCACAGACGAAAATGTGTTTTATCAATAGATTACATGAAGATTGTAAAACATTACAAAATGAAATAAGCGATCTTAAAAAACAGATCGTTCGACGACGTAAACGACTTCGTTCTCTACGTCCTAAACTCAAACAAGTCGTCAAGGTAAGAAATTAATTAGTTTTGTTTTATGATTTTCACACGTGAATAACATCGTTATTCTATTTCATTTAGTCAACGGATCCTGTTCGTCGATATATTGAATCTCAATTTGATGACACCAACAATCTATCCCAATCGATGAATAATCCGTTAATTGCTAAACTACCTGATCCACTCTACGTTCTTTATAGTCTCATTTTGGCTTATCAACAATGCGATGGTACGAAATATTAGTTCATTAATGATGAAAAAAACAAAGAAATTTCATAGATAATCATTAATTCTATTGCAATATTTGACGTTTTATATATCAAAAGAAAAGCAATGTCTGCTTTTTTCTAATCCATCTGTCAAGAGTAGCAAATAGTTGAATATTATCATCTTACAGAAAAACAAGCTTTCATTCTCATTTTTCTTAATCTTTCCGTTTGTCAGCCAAGGACTATTTTTAAAGCAAAAAAAATTAATGATTCCAATTAATTCTTTTTCAATTGTCTCATCATTTTCTTCTTCTTCTTCTTCTCTAGGACGACATATAACTTGTCAAATAGAATCAAAAGAAGATTCGTCAAACATTGACGTTAATACTGATGGCGTGAACATCAATGGAGATATTCAACAACAGTCTTTAACACGCACACATCCGTTGCATGTGAAAATTACGTTAATCATTTCTCGTAATTATGATTTATTCATATCAATATCTTCCGACGTTTGTTTTCTTTTCTTTTTATTCTTTAGCCGATCATACCGGTGAATTAGTGTTTATTTATCTGCCTCAATTAAATATCGTGACTGTTCAGGGCAAATTATCAGGACTTAAAGCTCAGCAAAGGTAAGGCAAAAAAAGAATGCTCTATTTATTTTTCTTCTTCTTGTAGTCAAAAATTAACTTCAACACTTTTACATAATCTACTCGATGAAAATGACAGCGGTCAATTATCACCAAATCCAACAACGGATTTTCTTTTTCAACAGCAAGGGTACAATTAATAATTTACTTATTCCATTATATTTGTCCTTCTTTTCTAGAAAATCTGCACCGATATTTTCTGAAACTAATCTTGGCTATCCATATCTTTGGATACAACAATTATGTAAAATTCAAATGGTTTCATTTCAACGTCACGAATTAGTTTGTGATTGTACGGAAATCATGAAACGTTTGACACAACGTATGCGTGCACGTATTGCACTCGATCGAATTCTATGCAGTTTCGAAAAATCGGAAATGCCTTTACTAGCCGAAGGCACTGAAACAACAAGCATTTTGAATTCATCAATAAATCGTTCGATTAATAATCTTTCAACATTTCGTTCATGGCGTGAAATATCATTTGATGATATTGATAAATTCGATTTTGTTCAAATTTTACTTCAAGAAAATCTTTTCGATCGTTTAACAACATCGATTTATGAATGTAAATTTCAATCATTAATACAAGATGAAAATAATAAAATCAATTTGTATGCATATGTTTTCATACCGGCAAATTATCCTCAAGCACGTTCGATGATTTTCTTAAAATTAATGACGATTATTCATGGAAATAGAATCATTGAAAGAACAAGAAACAATAACGAAAATATTAAAGTAAGTTATTCGACTGGTTGTGCATACAACCGTGACAACACAGAAAAAAGCAAACTGATCAAACCGATTTGCTCATGTGCGCACACTGTCTATTTAGATTATCGAACGATCGTTGACGAATGATGTTGTCTACTCGACAAGTATATCAAATAGTAGTACTCTCAACGATCCATCGCAACATTTAACTTATTTGGCACAACAAATTTGGCGATTATCGATTAGTTTTCCTTTGCTAATCGATGCTGAATCGAATTCAGTTTGCACGTATGTCGAAATAATCTTGATTAAAAGTACATTTCTTCAAAAATCTGTTTTCTTTTATTTGTTTAGCACTCGTCGTCGTCAAACATTGACATCGAGATTAATTGATCAATAAAAAAACGATACAAACGTTTTTTCTTCTTTCTTCTTTATTATTCATGAAATAAAAAGATTCTAAAAGCAAAAAAAAGTCCAATTCACTTGATTAATTCTAGATATGAATTGATAGTAACCAAAACATCGAATATTCAATGTCATTTCGATTCTTTCGACGAAATTGTCTATTTTTATTTTCATTTATTTGTACAATACTTGTTGTAATTCATCTATCGAATCGTCTCGTTGAATATCAAAATGGTTGTACATCGGAAACCTTATTCTTTCGTCAACAACGATATTTATCGAATTCATCCAAAGAATCTCAACCGTTGATATTCATCGGTGGTATGCCAAGAAGTGGAACGACATTGATGCGAGCTATTCTCGATTCGCATCCGAATGTTCGATGTGGAGAAGAAACACGAGTTATACCGAGACTTTTAAGTATGAGAGCAGCATGGGAAAAATCCAATTTAGAATGGAATCGGTTTGTTTCGATTCGAAAAATGTTCGTCTTTTGCATTGATTTGGTTTTCTAGACTTCTAGCTGGCAGAATAACTCAGACAATAATCGATTCAGCTGTTCGAGCGTTTATCTACGAAATTTTAATTCATCATAGTCAATTTGCTGATGTTCTTTGTGATAAAGATCCATTTGTGTTGAAATATGCCTCGTATATTTCATCGATATTTTCTAAATCGAAGTTTCTTCTTCTCATTCGTGATGGTCGCGCAGTCATTCATTCGATAATCACACGAAATGTGACAATAACAGGCTTTAATGCACATGACTATCGACAGAATTTAAAATTATGGAATAAAGGTATCGAAACAATGATAAATCAATGTGACGAATTAGGCAATTTAAAATGTTATAAAGTTTATTATGAACAATTAGTTTTACAACCAAAGAAAACAATAGAAAATATATTGAAATTCTTGAATTTAAAATGGATCGATCAAGTTCTACATCATGAAGAATTAATCGGCAAGAAAATCGCACTTTCAAAGTAGAAAAATTGAAAATAACAATTTGAAAATAATCGAGTTTGCTGTTTAGAGCTGAACATTCCTCGGCTCAAGTTGTTAAACCAATTAATCTCGAAGCATTAACAAAATGGACGCAAACATTTCCGAAAGAAATCAAGTCCGAACTTGATTCTCTTGCGCCAATGTTAAAAAAACTAGGCTATGATACTCAATCCGATTTGCCGATCTACGGTAATCCGGATGAGATTGTCCTGGAAAATATGAATCAATTGAAAGTAAACGCAAGTTTTTGGGATGAAAAAGCCAAAATCTACGCAAGAAAATCGCCTGATGATCGAAATCTATTTCAACAGTAATCAAAATCTATGTCCACATCTCAATTCTGTCAACGAACAGTGTGAGTTTTTTTTTGCTTTCTCAATAGTTTTATTTCTTATTTTTTTTTGTTGTTGTTTTATTATAAATTTTTTTGTTAGTATTGTTAATATTTAATAAAAACAATCAAAAAAAAAAGAAGACGAACAAGAGACACATAATAACAATGAATCTATTTCGATTTCTTATTCGTTTGTTCGTGATCGATAATAATCATTGCCAATTGACTTCGAGATGCGAGACCTTTTTCTCGTTGAACTAAACATCGATTATATTCGAGTGCATTCGATTGTTTCATTGCATCGCATTTCAATGATTTATAATGTACACGTAAGGCTTGATCAGGCGCACGGAGAATATGTAAATCAGTATATTCAACAAAAAGATCGTAGAGAGTTTTCGACGTATCTTTCGATGTCATCGATTTTTTTACATTCAAATAATCGGACAGATACAAAGCAGTATGATCGAATGAATACGAATTAAACCAACCGTGAGATTTATGTAGATCAATTGTTGAATTATCTGTGATATTATTCGAACGTTTGATTATATGTGGATGATATTGATAGAATGCAATAGGAACGAAGATTTGAATGCTTTCGATGACATTTAAACGGCAACGATTGAGAAAATCCGATTCGATATTAACATACGGATTTGTAAGAAAGATTAATGAATTGGTTCGAAGTTTTGTTTCGAAATAATCGAGAATCATAGTCGAATGTGTTGTTATAGACGATGGAATCAAGATTGTATGATATGTAATCAAGATCTGAAGGTGTTGATTACGAATTCTATCGACTTCATGACGAATTGATTCGAACCATTTTTGTGTTTGACTTTGTTCTTGTTTGTTGGTAACGATATGCGTTAGAAGTAATTCGAGTTTATCTCGAGGTTCTTTTTCGAATAGAGTTTTATTGGCATGACGAAGAAAACGTAGAACAATCGATTGTTCATTCGAATAAATCGGAAGAATAAGAAAAACTTTTGTTATTTCAGTTACAAATGGCATTGGAATAAGTTCGACAAGACCTAAAATCAATGAAATCTTTCCAATAAATTCAAGTTTATTGTGTCGAATACCTAATGGCCTCATGAGTTCAGTTCGTTTGATATATTCAATTCGATTTTCATCGAGCAGTGCTAAATCAAGAATATAATGTGTACCACGTGTTGGATCAAATTGACGGTAACCGTTCAATAATTTCTTTAATTTCAACGTTGAACCATATTTTGATTGTAGTTTACTCACAGCATGAGTAATTACTTCATGAATATCATCATAGTCATCATCTATGGAAACAAATAGTTTTTTTTGTTTTATTTTCGTAATTAGATTCGAAACAAACTTTTCATTGTTTCGATGACTGTATCATCGGTTCTCAGATAGATATGTGTTTCATTGAAATAATCCCATCGAAGAACATCGAAACGTGTCGGCGGTTTAAATGGAGATGGTACACCGACTGGCCATGGGATATTTCCACAGCCATCAGGTGCAAAACACGACAATTGTTCGATGTTTTCCGTATATTTCAAGATACTATGTGACATTTCATCGATTTCAACTTGATTAAAATATTTCTGTAGTTTAATCATTGTTTCAACATCAGTGATCGGATGCATAGTTAATGTTTGATTGAAATCTTCAGTTTTCGATAAACTTCCAATGTCAGTATCGAATTCAAAACGATGATTAACATAGGCGTGAAATTTTGAATTCTATTTATTAATAGAAAATCAATTTTAATCGATATCTATTCATTTGAGATAAACTTACGCTCGCTGTATTCATGCATGGTAATTTCGCAGCTTTTAAAATACATCTTCCAATGTTATCTGTTAGATCTTGTGAATAGGCATTATTTGTACACCAATCGAGTTCGTCAAGGATTTTACGAAGAACTGTCTGTGATGATGATAAGAATAGAAAAAAGAATCGATTTGTTTGAATTTCAAAAGAAAAAATTCTATTTTACTCCAGATAGAATAATGCCTGACTCGAAATAACAGTAAACTGCATGAATATCATCAAATGCTTGACCCATGTACAAATCTTGACTTATACTTAAATGATTGAGAAATTCATTTAACTAAATAGAAAAAAGAATGCTCTTTCTTTCGTTTTTCTTTTGATTTTATACTTTAAATCCACGGATAAATGTACGATCAGGTACCAGGACAAACCAATCATAAAATTTAATCATCTTCTCAGCAAGATATTTCAAGACATAGAAAGGTTTTAAATACGCATGTTTATCATGTATAGCAACGACTTGCATGCCTCGAGGAAAGTCTTGTACATCTTCATCGATAAAAAATAACAAACGATTAACATAATCTTGTAAGGTTTGATTATGGAATAAAGCAAATGTATTTAAATGATTTGTTTCTGTTAAAATGGCAACAAGAACTTTTTCTTTAATGCCTAATTCATCGGCAATATATCTTGGTCGAGTAATTTTTGTTGTTGTTTCTGTTTGAGTTGATGTTGATTGTGATCGATTTGAAGTTGATTGAGGTGGATGAATACGTGGTTCGTAATCTTGACTGGCATAGTCGACAAGTGTCACATCAGCTATTGAACGTGCTTGTCGACTTAATATACGAAATGGATCGAAACGATCACGAAATGAAAGTGTCTCATTTCCGAACGGAAAATTTAATGATGACGATGAAAATGGTTCCGAAAAAAGTGAAAATGGATTACTACAAACACTCATCAACGGTAAACAAGCTAAACTCAACAGAAAACCAAGCGATAAACCAACGAATATCGATAGAATATAACGAGATTTTAAACGTGTTCGATGACATAGAAGTGACAGAAGAGAACATTTAAAATGTAGATACATCACTAATTTAATAATAATTTGTAAAAATGATATATCACCGGCAGCAGGAGAATTTAATAACCGACGATTGAGGCTGGATTGAGCTATGATTGAAAAAGAAAAGAAAAGAAAATGATGAGAAATTGTTTTGAATCGTTCTTTAACTCTTAGCAACAATGATACTCAATCTGATCCGAAAAAAAAACATTCTTACTTTCTTTCTCCTTCTCATTTCATTTTTAAAAAAAAATTATTAACTATAAAACTCTCAAGACAAGATGTGACGTTTATGTTTTTATTTGCTTCAATGGCAACTTAATAACCCTGTCCAGCTGTAGTATAATTATCCTTTGTACAACGATAAAGATAACAAAAGAAAGGCCAATACATAAGACAAGGAGATAGATGAGATAATCGCAATAGGAGATAGGTTCGGTTTAATTATCGTCAACATCTGGTAATTGTAAACAAGAAAAAAAATCCATGTGAAAATAAATGATTGTCGAGAGAAGGAGGAGAATTATTATTATTATTAATCGACAAAAAAAAATCATGTTTCTTACCACCTCGCCGTGTTTTTCTTCCGAAACGAACCATTCGACTTCTCTTTTTAAATCGATTTATGTATAAGTGTTATCAATCTGGCTTCTGTATACATTTTAGATTAATGCATATATGTGGATATTCGTCTTCTTTTTCTTATATTCCGAAATGTTCTTCGTTCTTTTTTCTTCTTCTTCTTTCTTCAAAAGAAATCTGAACTTGTATTTATTGATTTAGTTTAAATAGAAAAGAACGATTAAAAAATGCTCTAAAAACGAAGAGAAAAAAGTGTATTAAAATGTATGTGCATCAAAACGTAGGTTTCAATCAATATATAATTATCATCATTTTTTGTTCGTTCGAAAATGGATTTCTTTTTTCTCTTTCTTGCATGATGTAGATTTGAAAGTACGTAATAGCCCGGCAGGTGGTCACATGTATATAGAAATCTCGAATACATCGTCACAGTAAAAATGTTGTCAGGGTTTTTGAGTTGATAGCAGGAGATTCAGTGATTTTTAATAGTCAAAGAAGAATATTTTTGAATGATTTATTCTTCTTTCGTCATCTCTTAACTACCTAATCAAACGATCGATTAAGCATTCAATAATCGAACATGATTTTTGTATGTCTGATTAGACATTCATTTTTTTTTTCTTTCAAGTTGTTTATACAAGTATTAAGAAAAAAAGAAAAACTTTGTACGTAAAAAAAAAACAAACTCAAACTGTTACGTTATCATGACGAAAAACCAATGACTACTGTACATTTGCATACGCAGGACGTTAAATAGCTAATAGAAGAAAAATTTTTGAAGAAGGAAAAAAAGACTTACGCCATGCGTGTAATCGATCTCAATAAATAAATTGATCAAATTACAATCGCTTAATTCGTCTGTTCGATTGTAATTGTAGAATCGACTTATTCTTCAATATCGTCGCGTATACTGTGATTTATAGCTGTACTTTTTTCTTCTTCTTCATTTTTATTGACAATTCAAGACGAGATAGAGAATTCAATGGGTTATGTCTTATCTCAATAAATATTCGGCAATATAAGCATAAATTCAATACAAAAACTTGTAAAGACTCGACAGAAATCTTTTTGTTTCTGTCTGAGTCAATATCAACAACAAAAAATAGATAAAAAGGACGAGGAGAAGAACAAAAAAAGGCAAAGTCTATTTTCATTTTGTTATTTATTTTGTCTTCAATATAAAAAAAACACAATGGGTGTAAAATTGAGTAAACTAACTAATACCCGTCCGAGTTATGTTGAATTAACTAATTCGTTACGAACATCAAGGACAAGGTCTGTCATTGAATATCCGGATGAATTCGAAGAATGCATACTTATTTGGTTAGACACAACCATACGAGATACTGATCGTTGGTCCGATCACTTATATCAAGCTCGACAAATCATAAATCATTTGAAAACTTTCGATAATCCATATGATTGTATAACCTACATGAAAATGATTGTTTCTGATAAAATCTTTCTCATTGTATCGGAGTAAGGAAATCTCTCTTTCTCATTTTTTTGTTTTGCCTACAATCATTTCAATTTAGTGATTATGTGCATTTAATTTGTTCGGTAAAAGCAGAAATTCGATGTTTAACATCTGTTTATGTTTATTGTCGTGAAAATACGCCGGTTCTAAAGCAAATTCAATTAGAAACTTGGATTCGAAATAATGAACCGATCGTAACCAATGTTTATGTCAAACCATCGGATATATTCCCTCAATTAACTAAAGACGTTAGTGATATTTGTGATCATGATTCTATACCGGTAACATATTTAAATTTTCAAGAACAATATTTCAATTTGACACATTCGAGTTCATTTTTAATATTTGATTATTTTCTTCATCAAATTATCTTTCATTTAACATCAGATTTTGCATTAGAAAATCAACGAATATTTCGTTCATGTTTAACAAACTATCGTGATAATGACGAACGTTTAAGAGAAATAAAAAGTTTTCAACAAGATTATTCGTGTCAAACATCGATCGATTGGTATTTAAATACGAAATTTCTTTCAAGACTTCTACATAAATCAATTCGAACGGAAAATCTTTCGGTTTTATTTGATTTCAGTTTTATTTTCAATGATATTCAACATTTAATCAAAGAATATTCATCAGCATTACCCGATCCACAACAAATTCGTATCTTCTATCGAGCACAAAATCTAAACACTGATGATCTTCATCGTTTACGTTCGAATATCAATGGCATTCTCTCAATTAATCGTTTTCTTGATCTCTATAAAACAGCTGATGAAGCAACGAATATCGTTTCATTGACGTCGAATACACTCGAAACTATTCTCTATCATTTAACACTTTCTCATTCCTTTATTCCGATCTCAAATAATCGATATCTTCTTGCTATTGGCTCATTATTTCGTATTCGACATATAGCCTTGGAAATCGATGGCATTTGGCATGTACATTTGACCATGATCGATAAACATGAAATTAAAAATCAAATTGATCCACTTTTGAAAGATATTGATTTAATTCCACATGAATATTTAACAATTGGTTTAATTTGGGATAAATTAAAACAAACAGCTAAAGCAGAGAAATTCTATCGTTTAATTATGGAACATTTACCTAAAATGTCCGAAGAAACGGCATATGTTTACAATTGTATTGGAGAAATATTTCGTTTGAAATGTCAATATCAAATAGCATTGAATTGTCATAGGCAAGCGTTGGCTATTTTCGAGGAAGGTGATAGTCAAGATGATATCGATCGAACTAATGCACAAATTGGATTTGTTTATCGAGATATGGGCGATATTTTCAATGCAATTCAATCTTTGAAATTAGCTGTTCGATTAGGTGAAGACATTTACAATTGTCTAGCTGAAATCTATCGAAATATTGAACAATTTGATGTAGCTGAAAGTTTTTACAAACAAACAAAATACGATAATGATTTAGGACTTTGTTATTTATATCAACGAATCTTTCCGAAAGCATTAACTCGTTTTAAAAAAGGTAATCAACCATTATCCTATATAAATCTTGCATTTTATCATCAATTACAACGAGAATATAGTACAGCATTGATTTATTTCGAAAAAGCTTTAGAAACTGTTCGAAATTGTCCATTGGATACGGCAATGATACATTCCTATCTCGGACATTTACATTGTGATTGTCGACAATGGTTACTATCATTAAAACATTATCAACAAGCATTGAAGTTATACAAAATTCATCTATCAACATACAATCATCCGACTATTGCCATGATTTATGATGGTATAGGAACATTGTATTTAAATAAAGGTGAATATCGTGCAGCACAACAACAATTTCAACGTTGTCTCGATTTACAATTACGTGTTCTATCTTGGCAACATCCGGATATAGCTGGAACGTATAATAATCTCGGTGGAGTATTTAATGAAATGGGACATTATGATAAAGCATTGTTATATCATTATAAAGCATTATCTATTGCAACAGCTACGTTACCAGCTGAACATTCAGATATTAAATTATATGAACATAATATAACTGAGACAAAACGGAAATTAATGTAAGTTCTGATCATACCGAAGGGAGGTTAGTCAAATTTATTTTAAAAAAAGAAAAAAGTCAATAAATGCTATTGTGATTGCACAAAATCATTAATTAGAAAAGAAAAAGAGGATAAATAAAATTGAATAAAACGAAAGGAGTAGACGAAGAAAAGAAGAAAAAGGTATTATGGTTTGATGATGATGATATTCTAATTGAGAAAAGAAAAGAAAAACATTGCAAGAGATTCTTTCTTTTGTTTTTGTTGTGCTTTTCGTGAATTTAAAAGCATTTACGGTGAACAATTGATGGACCAGCTTCATCGTATTCTTGTTTCGAGATCCACATTTGTTGAAAGGTCGAAAGTGAAGCCAAAATTGAACCACCAATCCAGACTGAATATTTACGTTCAGGTGGAGCAATGATTTTAATTTTCATTGTCGATGGTGCTAAAGCTGTAATTTCTTTTTGCATACGATCAGCAATACCTGGATACATTGAAGTACCACCTGATAAGACTGTGTTAGCATATAAATCTTTACGAATATCGATATCGCATTTCATGATTGAGTTGAATGTTGTTTCATGAATACCAGCAACTTCCATACCCTGGAATGAATAAGAGAATGAATAAAAGAATGAAAAGAAAAGGAAAACGTACCAAAAATGATGGTTGAAAGAGTGATTCTGGGCAACGGAAACGTTCGTTACCAATGGTGATAACTTGACCATCAGGAAGTTCATAGCTTTTTTCTAATGATGATGTTGATGCAGCTGTTGCCATTTCTTGTTCGAAATCTAAGGCAACATAGCATAATTTTTCTTTGATATCACGGACAATTTCCCGTTCAGCTGTGGTAACAAATGAATAACCACGTTCAGTTAAGATTTTCATTAAATAATCAGTTAAATCTCGGCCAGCCAAATCAAGACGAAGGATAGCATGAGGTAAAGCATAACCTTCATAGATGGGTACATCGTGTGTAACACCATCGCCTGAATCGAGAACAATACCAGTTGTACGACCGCTAGCATAGAGCGAAAGTACAGCTTGAATGGCAACATACATAGCTGGTGAATTGAATGTTTCAAACATGATTTGTGTCATTTTTTCACGGTTAGCTTTTGGGTTAAGTGGTGCTTCAGTAAGAAGAACGGGGTGTTCTTCGGGAGCAACACGAAGTTCATTGTAGAAAGTATGATGCCAGATTTTTTCAATATCATCCCAGTTAGTAATGATACCGTGTTCAATTGGGTATTTGAGTGTTAAAATACCACGTTTCGATTGAGCTTCATCACCAACATATGAATCTTTTTGACCCATACCAACCATAACAGCTTGATGACGTGGTCGACCAACAACTGATGGAAAGACTGATCGAGGAGCATCATCACCGGCGAAACCAGCTTTGCACATACCTTTTCATCAATTAGAAAATATCAATATTTTTATTCTATTCTCTCATGATCGTTTAATTCAATCTCAGTTTTACCTGATCCATTATCAATAACAATAGCAGCAACGTCTTCGTCACACATGATTATTTCTTCGAAATCGAACGGTTAGATGAATAAAAAGCTATGTATGTATGTATGTATGTATATCTCCTCTTCTGAGATTGTCCGGAAAAAGAACGACTACTGCAATATCTTCTTGATTATATACAGATAGACAAAAATAGTTTTTTTTTCTTCCCTTCTTTTCCTGTTTTCTTTGCTCGTCTTCTTTTCTCGTCATTTCCTTGAATATGCACATCAGTCAATACCAAATCGGGTAATATCCATTGTCATGACAACGGTCGGTTGTACGGGCAAAAAAAACAGAGAGAGAGCGCGAGAGAAAAAGAAAAAAGATAACCGCATCTTTCCGTTTTCTTTTTATTGTGCATATTGGTACCAATTGTATTCTGGATATATCCAAACACAGCAAGAGAGGAAGAAAGAAAGAGAGTTGCAAACATATGGACTAAACCAACGGTATATATATGTATTATTGATCGTCTTCTTCATTTTGGGAAAATAATACCGCTGTTCTCGACGGTTCCCTATCAACATTTAGCAAATGATAAGAGGCTAGGCAGGCAAAAGAAAGGAAAAAAGAATAGAAGATTGTTATCTCCGAATACATCGAGCTACATAGAGAGAGAGAGAGAGAGAAAAAGCAATAATATCCAAAGAAAGTAATAACAGTGTTGAAGGCTAAGATCCTCGAATAGTTATTATTGATTCTCAGTATGCTTTTTGGATTTTTTTCCCTTCATCTAAGACAATTATACGTATATGAATACGAAAAAAGAAGTATCATTTCTATTTTAAGCTGTTCATTTGATATCAAATTAACATAAGTCAACCTTGACAATTTTTTTATTCAAATGTCCGTATTCACGAGAAATGAAAAAAAAAGTGTAGCTGAGTCATCGGCTGTAACATATATAAAGAAAAGAAAAGAAGAGAAACAAAAAAAACGAAAAAAAGAAAAATAATGTGTGTTGCAGTACACGTACGCATATAGAATATAAATAGACAAGCGTGTTATTACCACGTGTTATACAAATTCGAGATAATTTAGAAATTCTTTTCGCAATAATTGTGAGTACACAAAAATAATCGTGTTTTTCTTCGATGTTACGATTGATTTCTTTTTTGTAATAGACAATGAGTCTCGATAAATCAGCAGTTACTGGTAATTTACCACAACAAAATGTTTATTCAGCTGTCATAAAAAATCAGACATCAGACAAAATTCATTGCATAGTCGAATATCGAACCGTATCGGGCACAAATAATGAACTTGTTGAATTCGATGTTAATGGAAATGGTGAAGAACATAAATGTGAAGAAAAAATTCATACAACAACGACAAATAATTCTAACCCATCATTTTCAAATGTTTTTCCTAAAGTAATTTATTCGTTACAAGTTCAAAAATCGAATGGTGAAAAAGTTCGATTATGTGCTCCATTTGACAATGTACCACGAGAAGATGTTCGTAATTGGAACTTTATTCTCGATAATGATCAAATACATTCTGTGAAAAATTAATTTCAATATGTTAAACAATTTTTTTTGTATTCTAATCATATGCGAATTTTAAATAAATTTTTAATCGAGCTATGCTATTTATATGAACAAATTTTTATTTCAACTTAATCATTTCTCAAATATCGTTTAACACAATTTCAAAGTGATTCATAAGCAGAGATGGGCAAGTCAAGTCGAAAATGACTTAAGTCAAAGTCAAATCAAGTCAATTTTGACTTTATTGCTTGACTTGAAAAATTTTTTTTTTACTTTTAACTTGACTCGACTTGTCAACGGACGTTCTCAGATAGCTAACGACTTGACTTGACTGGTCAAAAATTTTTTTATATGACATATGACTTGACTTGACTTGTGACTTGAGAAAGTCATAATTTGCTCATGTCTGTGAGTGAGTTTGTAAATAAATCGATCATATGATCGATTCTTTGATCGATGAAGTCACTAAAAGGAAAAGTAAAATAAAATCAAGTGATGATAAGACTTACTGATTGTTGTCCATGTAGTACGTTGTTGTTAAAAGCAGGTCGAATACGTGTGGTCCATTATTCAGCTAAAAGAGAAATAAAATGAGAAAATCGTGTGAATTGCATGTTACCTCTATGTGCACAGGATCGTCGGTAATTTTATACGTACAGCTTAATTCGACGTGATTGGAAACATAAACGAAGGATAGAATATCGCAGTTGTTCAATAAACATCGGTTGTTCCATAGTATGTATTCGTTGTTCTAAGAAAACGAAATGATTATTTGTATAATCTCGAATTAAACTCTTACTTCGACTGGATGCTTCACCTTGAATTGTTTAAGAATAGTCATGCAAAAGTGGAATACCGAAATGAATTTTTCGACTGGTTTTTGCATAGCGATTCGTATCGAAATAAATTCAGTTGTTTTCTCTTGTCGAGGGAACGCGTGTCTAGGCGAAAGAGATATTTCTTTTCTTTCGTTTTCATGAAGCATGTGCACGTGTATATTACGAAAGGGAAACGAAATCTAGGCAGTGATCTGTCGTTGTTGGAATATTCTTGTTATTTCACAACGGATAAAAGTTATTTTTACGTTACAGAGAAGACAACTAAATTTTCTATTGATCAGTGTGAAAAGAATGTTTCACCTGAAAAAATAAATAAATACTACATTGTCGAAAATTGAAAACGTTTGCTTGATGTGATTTCTACAAAGTGAATACTGAAGGAAAAGATGTTCTTAGATCGAACATACCAGTAAAGAAGCAAAACTACGGATAGACGCAACACTTCCTAATTTCTGTGTCCATATTTAATCGAACTTATTTGAATTTAATATCATTTGATTGCTCTCATCTTTCATTCTATTAAATTCCAGGAGTTTAGTCGAATTTATGGAATTTTGATTTTTTCAATGAAGGTAAGAGAAAATCATCATCCGTTTGATTTATGTACAATGTTGGCAACATGAAATATTTAAATAGACTTCAAAAGAAAATTTCAATATTTCGATTGTACTTAGTTACCTAAAATAAAATCTGTAGAAATTAACTTCTAGATCTAATAAGAAAAACAAATCTTTTCTTTTTTTTTGTATTTTAATACTATTCGATTAAATTTCTAATCGTACTATGTTACTGATACAACAATCGTCAACATTTCGTCTTTGGACAAGTCGAGCATTGATGGTGTATATTCGTCGTGCATTAGTTTTTCTTGTTCTTAGTCCACGACAAAGAATTCCATATGAGAAAGTTTCCAAATCTCAAGAAAACGATGTTTATTTTAGTGATGCTGAGGATAGTGAAGATGAACTCATCACGAATGAAGATCGACATGTATCTCAATGTTATTCAATACTTGAACAAAAACGATCATCCTTCGAAAATCTCTCAACTCTCTGCAGTATAAAATCAATTGAGCAACATAATGCTATTCTGTCGAATAGTGCCAAGAAGAAATTAGAAGAAACTTCGATTTTGTAAAATAGAAAAAAAAACGTTTTATTTCAATTTTCTAATTAAATTATTTTAGAGTTGATTTACCACATATGACATTTTATATTGATTATTGACAAATAATATTTTTAATTTATTTTCAATAAAATAAAATTGAACTGAACTGAACCATAGTGTCCTCCTATAGTTCGTTCGTTCGTTCGAGCTATTTCTCTATTTGATTGGTTCTTCAAATATCCATTGGCAAGCATAATGTTCTGTTCTGATCTTCAGTTAGTCGTGTCACTTTTCTAGGTTGATTTTCAAATAGAAATTCATGGTATCATTGTTTATGTTTTTGCTCGAATAAAAACGACATTATTTTTCTCTTAATTAGGATTTCTTTTCAAAATTTTTCGATGATGATTTCAATACAACTGACTGGCTTAATCAAGCATTTCGATTACAAAAAGAATCGAATCAAACAGTTGATAATTATACGGGCACATTGATCACTAAACTACAAATGTATATTCAAGAAATGAATAATACAATCGAAGAGACAAGTCAACAGACTATTCAACAATTTCCTCGGTTAGAAAAATGAAGTTCGATTTACGAAAACAAATCTTCTATTTTTCAGAGTCCTTCGAGAAATCGACGTTCTTCGACATGAAGCTACGCTTTTGCAGGAACAAATGCGTACTGTTCGTGGCGATATTCAGAAAGTGAACCAAGATACAGCTGATGGAATGAAAAATTTGATTGAATTAGATCTTGTTAAAAACCGTATTCAATTAGCATCGAAAGCTCTACAAGAAGCGGACAATTGGGTGACACTTTCCGCCCAGATCGATGATATTTTCGAAACTAAAGACACAGTTCAGATCGCAACAAAACTAATCGCTATGCAACAATCATTGAAAATTCTCACTGATGTACCGGACTATGCCGATCGAGTTCACCGGTTAGAAACCCTAAAAAATCGTCTCGAAGCATTGATGAGTCCGACAGTCATCGCTGCATTCAATACTCAAGATGTCGGTACGATGATTGTCGTTTTTATTTATTTTCATTCTATTTTATCTTCTTTGAGATATGGCTCGATCATTTGCACAAGTTTTTCAATCGATGGATCGCGCTGAGCAACTCGAAGATCTCTACGTCACATCAGTGAAAGTAAATCATTCATTTCAAAGCCAAATCGCTTGCTCATTTTGCGATTGCGCTATAGACACGGCTCGATACACGAATTCGTGAACTCATAGACACGACTGCCAACGATCAAGAGTCAGTTTTTCAGGCGATTTATGATTATCTATCAACGATTTGGCATGACGAAGTAAAAACATCTCTCAATGAAGTTTCTTAATCGAAAGTCATTTCATTCGATTAGATCCGTTGGTGCACGAAGATCTTCAGTCACCCTGTACGTGTTACGCTTTCGATTGTGTTAAATGGCCTGAAGATTTTCCATCAAAAATATCAAAATCAATTTCAACGGCAGCAAATCTCGGCGAAAAAACGCTTGGAAACGTATGTCGCATGTAAACGTGTAAGTTTCAAAAGCAAATTTATTTGCAGAAGACAAAAGCAGAAAAGAGAAAAGCTTTTTTTATTTGTTCCATAATTCATTTGTTCGATGGTCGAAAGAAACACAACGAGTTGTCATCACGATTGCCAATAATAATCGTTTGATCTCGTTTAATAGCTAAACCACTCGGACCTTTTAAATCTTTACATTTCCAATAGTTGATCAATTCGTTATTCTCCGATTCGGATTCTTGAGTTCGTCGTTCGACGACTCGAGAATCCGAATCCGAATAGCAAACCGTCAGCCAATTGCCTTCGTCATCGAATAAAATTCCATGAGGCACATTCAACTTCGCCTCGGCATTCGGCGATCGACTGCGTGAATCATGATCATAAATTTTCTGTATATAACCCATCTTATCAAAGACATAAGCCGCACCTCGATAGGTCGGTGCGTCTTCACATGTGACCACACATTGATTTTTCTTGTTGATCGCGATAAAACTCGGTTTGACTTTGTATTGTGTTTGTTGCCAACGAGTTAAATACCAACGACGATTGACATAACGAAAATCCGGCGAAAATACGCAAATACGATGATTCCATGTGTCGCACATGTAGATTTCTCTAAATAATTACAAAGAATGCAATGACAAATCTTTGAGTCAGTTGAAAAGAACAAACCCATTGTCGGGATCGACGACAATTCCACCGGGAATATTGAATCGATTGTTTGCATGGCCACTTTCTTCACCGCCGAGTTTTTGTACGATTTTCTTTTTCTCTAAATCGTACAAATTAATCGAATGGGCTTTAGTAACATAGATCTGTTGCCGATGATGAGGCCGGGGAGTAACACATTCGGGCGTTGATAAATCTCCTCGAAATATTTGTAATAAACGTCCATCTGTAGTCGAGTCAAACATTAGTAAACGATTATTGTAATGATCACATGCGATTATTTCTTCGGCATCGGTATTTAGTACGCAAATGCCATATGTATGTGCCATTGACATACTTGTTATTTGACCAGACGATGGATTTTGATATTGAAATTTTTTTATTGTTAAATAGGGCTTGTTCTCGTAGGTTGTGATCGAAGGTAGACTTGAGATTAACGGTGATGAATGATTTCTGATTTCGTCGTTTTCATCGAAATCACTGTCGTCTTCTTCGACAGTCTCGATCGAGGGCGACCAGCCGAGCGGTAGGCCGGGTAATGAGCCCTGCACGATCGATGGTCGACGTTTGGTTAATTCACTTTCCATTGTTGAAAACGCAACTTAACTAGTTGAGTGTATATTGTTCCATAGTGTTGCCGTGTGTCTTTGTTATATACGCGTCAATATTTGGTCGATTAGTCTGATAAATGAAGTACTGGAAAGAAACTAGTGGTACGAGGCAAGACAACAAAGCAAAATCTATCAACATAACTTCCCATGACAAGACATCGTATTCGCTCCGAAAAAAAAAGACGATGGCATCAACGGAAGAGAAGACAACTGATACGTTGTTTGTGATAAAACATTAAAAAAAACCCAAGTACTTCTGTACTACAGATTTCGACGAGTTCTTTTTTTAGACGACCACCAACAAATCGTTATTTCGAAGAAAATATCTTCATCAACGCTATTGAAAGACTAATCAACACATGTTTTCATAGGCAAATATAGGTTGTGGTGTAGAAAGAAATCAAAAGAAACAAAATAATGTTCTGTTGAAAGACATACCTAATGAGAAGGCATGAATTCGCTATTTTTGTCTATTCCAGGTTACGGATCGATTCGGCAAACTCGTTCAAAATCAACTACAAATCTTATATCGAAATGGTGTTTCTTCGCCAACAAGTTTATCACCGCCTGGTAGATTGATACTTTTTTGTTTATATTATTCAACAACAACAAAAGAAAAGAAAAGAATAACCTACAAAAATATATATTCTCTTGTATTTTCATTTAGAAAACATTCCATCATCAACAATCGAAGTGTTTGTTTTCGAATTGTATTCGCCTTACACCGATATTCTACAAAAATATTCAACTTATGAACAAGAACAATTGAAAACAACACTAGATACAATTCAACTAGTAGGTCAAATCGAGAGAAAAAAAAACTAGTTTAATGTCGTTTGTTGCCTTTCTTGTTTTCGCCTTGAAGACGAGATGATAGATGCGCATATACAATATCTCGAGATAGATATGATGCAGAAAACAACAGATAATTTAACCCAAGAAAATATCTATTGATTTATTTTGATAGGATTGTGTGTCAAATGTCGGATGTCAGTCATTGATGTTGCCTATTATTATGATTATTGATTGTAATAGACAACAAATATAAAATAACCGAGAGAATAAACTGTACTCGTTGGGTGAGATTGACCTCGAAAAGTTTAATGATGATAGATGATTCCGTGTGTTCATATGAGATCAAGACCAAAAACTTGTTTGTTTTGCGACTGTTTACGAATAATATCGATTAAAACAAAATCGTCTGTTTTTTTTCTAATTAAAACATATGTTCGAAAAGAATCTTGACATGATAAATATCGATAACATTTGCTTGATTACTTCATGTAAATAGATGTGACACCATGGAGACAGGCAAATCTTTGCATAATTAAGAAAATGAATATATTGTTTTTTCAGGATACAAGTGATACATCATCGAGTATTCAACTGCTTGCATCGTCGATTTCGAATGTTTTTGCAATTGCCAATGAAGTAGAACGGATTTTTTGCTTGTTGATTGACACGAATTCGATTTGTTTTGCGTTCGAAATTAGGCAATCGAACGTTGCAAACAATTAGCAAATGGTCGAACAATAATCAGTCTTCTCAATGTTCTACAAGTAAATCGAATAGCGAATTGTAAATTATTGATGATCGATTGTCGAGATTGTAGACTTTTTTTATCAACTATCTCGGCGAATTGAAACGAGTTGTGAATAATATTCGTGAACGATATGCGAAAGTCTTAGGCACGGAAGATTGGGAACTATTTCGGCAGACAATTCGTATTTTGGAAATTTGTGGTATGAATCGATTTGTTGTGCTAAAAGAAAAGACAAATTGAATTACAGGTGATCTCATTCTTGCTTATGAACAATTTGAATCATCACTAGCTCAACAGATCTTACAAATGATCAATGAATGGCAAACAAAAACTATCAAGTTCGTTCGGTTTCGAATTCAGAGAGAGATGATGATCGTTGTTTTGAATTTAGATACAAACAACATGACGATACATTTGAATTGGCTATTGAATCATTTATCAACAACATGTCATCGGCAGAAAAATATGATTTTATTTCGATTGCCAATGGACTTGAAAGTAGAAAATTGATTTTGAATTAGTTGAATCAATGAAATATGTTCGATTTAGATGCAACTTATAGTCTTTTCCCGGAAATCTCGAAACAATTGAGTAAATTTAGTACTGAATGCCATCGATTTAGTTTCGATGTCGTGTTTTTACCGATTCATTCGCTTTTAAATGGTTTTTCGAAATTATCGGTAAATCAAAAACAAAAACTACTTCAACCAATTTTTACTAAACTTTTCGATTCGATTTTTAAAAGATTTGGTCAACTGATAATCGTGATACAATCGTTGGTGATTTACCATCATTTAGTATTGTTCCTCAAGAAAATATTACTAAAGTATATTTGAACAGCAAATTTTCGTTTCAATTTTGAAATTTTTTTTCTTTTTTGTTTCAATTAGATTGGTCAATATCTTCTCATGCTGCCTCAATATTTAGAACCGTTTAATCTACACGATAATCGGCAATTAGGTGTTGCATTTAAGAAAGGCAAATTACCTTATTTAGAAGATAAAGGTAATCATTCTTTTTCTTTTCCATAAAATTTCTTTAACAAAAAAAACAAATTTTCGATAGAATTCAATAATGATCTGACATCATGTTGGCTTGATTCAATTGCTCTCGCTACTGTTCGTTTATGTATCGATCAAACATTACAAATTTCCGTATTAACATCATCAGGTCGTAAACAATTAATTATGGATCTTCGTACGTTTGAATTTTCTCATTGAATTTGAAAATAATTCTTTTTTTTTTCTTCTCTCTGTTAGAATATCTTTCGAGTGTATTGGATGACTTCGGTCTTAAAGATGTTGCAGATTTTCAAGATATGATTGAATTATTAAAAATCGATGCTGATAAATTCGATGAATTAGCTGAAAATAAACCAACACGTATGGTCATTATTAGTACAATTCGAACAATGCGAAAATTGTGATAATATAAACTCGAACTGCCATCTGTAGTTTTTTTTTCATAGATGACGTTTTTTTTTCTTTTCTTGTTATTTATTCATTTATTCATAAATAAAAAAAATCGCACGGAGGTGTAACGATGGAAAAGAACTTAACTAATGACGAGAAAAAGCCGAGAATTTGCTTAGTTGTTGTGTTGAAAACAGAAAATTCAGTATGGATCTATTAGCTATAAATCAGAAATCGAAAGGCGATGAAGAAAATCAAGGACCATCATTGACATCACAACATCGTGATGAGAGAATTCTAGCACGACGACTTCGAGTCGATCAACGTATCGCACAAAAACGACGGTGATTAGTTTCTGAATGAAATGAAATGAAAAATAAAATTGAGTTTTGCTTGTTTGTTTGTAGAAAAGCTCTTGGAATCACATCACCGGTTGAAGATGAACAAAAAGATGAAACGAGTCTAGCTAAAGAACAAATCGAACAATCGAGACAACGATTAGTTAAATTAGAAGAAGATGGATTAGAATTTGTAGGATTTAATCTAGTTTTTCCTTTGCTATAAAATTTGATTTATCAAACATAGGTAACAAATGTTCGTGTTGGACAAGATCTACTCGAACATCAACATCGATTAGAAGAAGAAGAAGCAACAAGAAAACGTGTTGAACGTTTAGAACAAGATAAGAAATCTTCATCGGAAAAATTCGAAGAAGTATTGCATTCAAATCGTTCGATTCAAAAATTCAATTTTTCTATGAACTGTTTAGATTATTCGAAATTGGGAAGGTGCTCGAACGAAAGAAATTCCTCGAGAATTACACGAAGTATTTCTCAAACAAATCGCAATATTTGATCATTCATTTCGTATATTTTAGTTACTTATGGCTCAAAAACACGCTTGCGGTACAATGCTCGAAGAGAAAAACAAATTAATCGGTGAATTAGAAAAGGTTTTATTTCGAAATTTTAATTTCCCATTTAATAAATTCCGTTCACTTAGGAATTAAAAGGTAAAGATGAATATTATGTTAAAATGCTACGTAAATTCGATGAAAACGTTAAACTACTCGTCGAACGTATGAATGAACAAGTTAAAAGTCGTCGAATGTACTACGCACGTGAATTACATGCCATCGAAGATGCATTTATCAAGGAACGTCAAGAATTACTCGATAAATACAGCCGAGAATGGACAGGCAAATTAGAAGAACGTCGACATAAAGAAGTTTGTTGGTTGTTCGAATTTTTCATTTTAAGTTTTTTTTTCTTTGAATTTAGGAACAATTTGTTGTCTCACGTTTCGAACGGCACGATATGTTCGAACGTGAATTACAACGTTTACGTATAAAACAAGCCGAAGAATTCAATGCAACCAAAGTTCGATTGGAAAATCAAGTTCAAGAACAACAACGTAAAATCGAAGAAATGAAAGCGATCTATCAATTGAGTCAAGAAAAATACGAATACAATTATAAAGTCTTGAAAAAACGTGACGAAGAAAATGCATTGACAATTAACGTACAAAAAAATCGAAAGATTAAGTTAAATGATTTGTTGACGAACTTGAAACGTAAATTAGTCGACAGACAAAAACAATGTCGTAATGAAAGTATTCAAGCAGCCGAAGAATACAAACGTACACTCGGAAATATTCAAGAAATTAAACGTAAAGCGAAACATTTTCTTACGGCTGATATGGAGAAATTCTATGAATTGTGGATTATGAACGAAGAACGTTGCAAAGAAATGACACAGAAATTACTCGATGCCGATCGAATTGTATTCGAACAACAGCTTGGCTTGACTTGGATACCGGGAAATTTAGATTTCATGAATAATATTGGACCAATTGATGCAACTAAAATACCAAAACCATCGATTGATGTTGTTCGAGATATTCTAACTGATCAACAAGATGAAAGTTCAACGATACAAACATCAACTAGTCAACTATCGAATCTATCGATGAAAGCCATTTTACATTTACTTTGCGATGAAGGAGTAAGAAAAACGAAAAAAACGTTGACATGCTTAGTTTGTTTTGTTTTGTTTGTAAGGAATTTCTTATCGAGCCTAAATTATTAGCTTTGCTCGAACCATTAGAAACCAATGAGAAGAGTTTAATTAAACTCGATGCGATCTTTCGAGCGTTGAAAATTGAAAATGAAGAAGATATTAAAATCATGGCCAAATACTTCATCGATCATGTTCAATTGAGTAGTCAAACAACGAAAACCTATGTTTCAAGTGGAACTGGACCTGAATACGAACAAGAAACTGAAGTATTTTTTGTGTCAAATTGAAAAGAAGAATTCAATTTTTGTTCTGTAGACTGGAAATCAACAAATTATTGACAGTGAAGGCAATTCTACTGATCTTATTCATCCGAATCATGTTATTAAAGCATTGAAAGCTTTTCTCGAAGAATATCGTGGACATCGAAAGTAGTTTTACAATTAACTTTTTTTTTCTATTAAATCGATTTCAAATCTTAGAATAACCTCACAAGCTGCATATCAAGTTGCAACTTTAGACGATCGAGATGATTCATTAGATGTTGAATATTGGTCGAGATATCCGAATGTTATCGATGATAAACGTGAACGTTTATGGGACGCACTTTTATCCGGTCTTCAGAAATATTAGTACGTAACCATGATTGAATCGTTTTTTTTGATTGAAGACGAAAAAATTTTGTTGTTTTAAGTTCAACTTTAACAGCTCGTGCTCGATTAATCGAAGAAAACAATGCGTTAGCCAAACAAAATGATGAACTACGTCTTCTTCTTTCGAAATATATGCAATCGAAAGTCAATCAAGAATTACAAATTCCACCATCACAAATTATTCAATTACAACTTGCCGAACAATCAAATGGAAATGGTTCAGGTGTTTACTGATAAATTCTATTTTTTTTCTCTCGAGAGACTGAAATAACGTTCCTTCTTCTTCTTCTTCTTTTTTTTCTCTCTTTTACTCAAAATAAAAAAGACTAACTGAAAACAATTTCGATGCCATTGGTAACGAGAATATGTATATATTTATTTATTTTCGAATGAATTTAATTAATTGGCGTCAAGAATGGAATCTTTTGATTGAAACTATCAAACAGCAAGATTTCGAAAATGTTCTACAACAATCCAATCGACAAGATCTTCTCATTACAATGAAAGGTCTTGCCGTGACTTCGATAGCTACAGGAATGGGCTCGTTAATTGGCGGCCTTGTCTATGGTCCTGTCGGCGCATTGATAGGTGGTTCGACAACAGCAAGTATGATTACTTATGGAGCAAAGGTTAAGTATAAATCATTGATTGAACTTATCAAACAATTATCATCGGAAGAAAAATATCAATTATTAACAAATGTCAAAGCTGTTCTCAGTGGAGTTTTCAATGAACAAACGATTATTTTAGGTGCTGTAGGTAAATATTCGAAACCGAATCAAGTCGAAATGATTTTTTTTAATATCTAGTTGTAGCTAAAGAGATTTATCGATATATAAACGGGCTAAGAAAGCCGAATATATCCAATAATTATATTGTTATTCAAGATTTTGATCAATAGAAAATGTCTGTATTATTATTCCAAAGATACGAAAGATTCACTGCGTTTTCGTGCTTCAGCTGTTCGATTCCATGGTTGTTCTTCGCCATCGAATAGAATACAGAAAACTATGCAACCAAACATACCAATCCCAGCAGACAAACAGAAAATAAGACGCCATGCTTCGATTGTTTGCTAAAACAAATTCATCAAACATTTCATTTTTTCAAGAGGCAATCGATTAGCTTTACATTATTATTTGTAATTGAACCAACAACATACGGTCCAACAAAACCCGGTATTGTCGCTAAACTATTACTAATTCCAAGCAATGTTCCTAAATAAAACCAAAACTCTCTTTATTTTCCTCATAGATTTTCTCTCTCTCTTTTCATCTACCCGCATAATTTGATGCAATATCAAGATGTCCTATCGCTGGACCACATGTTTGTAAACCAATAAAACCAATTGCTAGTATACAGCAGGTCACTGCTGCAACGCTATTACAGCCTACAAAACCAATTGCAACTAAAAATGAACACGTACCAATCATACCTAAAAACAAAAACAACGAGTCGATTGATTATCGAAATAGAAATCGATTTTTGGTTTCATTTACCAATCAATCCTTGTGCCTTTCGGAGAGTAGTAGTTGATAGAATTTGACGTTTTCGAAGTTGATCAACAAGATATCCAAAAATGATTGTCATTATGAATTGAGCAAGATACGGCAATGCAAAAATAAAACCATTCTAAATGAAATCAATGAGTTTGAAATTTGGCAAAGATCTTTGTTTATTTTCGAACTTTCTTTAAATTAAAACGTAATATTGTAGCAAAATATGTTGGCAATGAAGTTAACAAAGTATAGTAGATAAAATTAGTACAAACATGTGTTATGACTATGCCATAGAAAGGTGCACAACGAAGAATTTCATTCCATGGCGTTTTCGAATCCTGAAAATTAATTTTGTATAAGATGATAACGAAAGAATTTAATTACTTTGTGAGCATGAGTAGATATGTGTTTATTGAGATAATTATGTTCTTTTTTTGTTATACGAGGATGTTCATCAGGAGAATTAAAACCAAAGAAATACCAACCAATAACCCATAAACAGGATAAACCACCTATTCGTAGAAATAAATATTAGTTTAATTTCATTTAAAGGCATTCAACTAACCGAAAACATAACATGCTGATGGCCAACCACCAAGAAAATTTTGTTCGATCATAATACTAACTAATGGAGTAGTAAAAATAATGCCAAGACTAGTACCACTTTGAGCAATCGGAGGAATTGTACTACGTTCAGATGCTGGTATCTGTTTGTTTTTTCAAAAAAAAACCAGTGTTAATCATTCGACAAATGAGTTTCATTTACCCATTTTCCCCAAAGTGCAGCTGCTGCTGGAAAACCTGGACCAGAGACAACACCGGTTAAAAATCGAATAACAATCAATAATCCAACATGAATTCGAGCTGCCAATGGCGTTAACAATGTTAATAAACCAGCTATCAGTATACAACCACCAAAAATCCATCGAGCTCCAAATTTCTCAGCAAGATTTCCTATATTCGAAATATTATTTTCAAATATCGAATCTTAATTATTTTCTACCTCCAATTCTAGAAAATATTATTAATCAAACAAAAAACACATTTAATTGGAATCATCGTCTTACACTTGCATGATAATATAACCATAGAAAAATGCTCCTAAAACAATTCCTTGTACTGTCGGATTCCAGTCGAATTCATAATTCTAATCCATAGAAAACAACTATGTACGTTTTTTCTCTTTCTCTTTCTAGTTACTTGTGGTAAAATGGTCGAGTTTGTATATTCTACTGAACATGTATGAGTCGATTGATTCAATGAACTTTGTGGTGGCACCTAGAATAACGAGAATGTGTTTTCTGTTCAATCCTATGCACAATCGATTGAAACCATTGCAACAATTGCGACAGATAAATTCACTCTCAAAGCATACAAACAAAAGAATCCGAAAAAAGCCCATATAGCAATGACATATCGTGCAGGAATATTCGAACCTAATCCTAAAATCGTAAATGTTGTTTCTGTTTGATGATTATCTAATAAATCTTCAGTATCAGAATCTTTATTAATTCCAACTAATGGTCCGTCAAAAACATTTAATCCAATTTGTTCACGTTCATGTGAAGACTTTGTTACAATGTTTAGTAATTGTTCATCACTATCATAATAAACAGAACTTAAACGTTTTTCAGACATTTTCAAGTCCAAGGTTGATTAAACACTCAATTTCCAAGGTTCTATGACGATATCAAGCACACTTGAAATAAGATAATGTCAGTTAGTCAGTTAAAAACCAACAAGTTATGAGTTTGTTAACCATCGAGTCATGTTATCTTTCTTTTTTTGTCCTCGTTTACTATTTAAAGAAATTCAATTTGTAGCAAGTATGTAGAAAAGTCCATTCGTGATAACTATACACTTTTACTAGAGATTTTTATCATCGGTAACCTTTTATAAATGTACTCTATTTCGTTTAATATATCTTATCCAAACAAAAGCAGTTCGGTTTCTTTTCTTTTTGTTTGTTGAAGGTTGTCGACATAAATAATTGAATTTTTGTATCAAGAAAATTGACTATGTGGTTGATTTTAACAATTGCTGCAACAGCAACAGCAGTAAAAAGAACGAAAGTGAAAGAGAAAAAACTCTCCTGCGCAATAAACTACAAAATAGGTGCCACTTGAAAGATCTTATAGCTGCTTTCAAGAAAATAACATTTATTTTAATACAAAACTCTCGTCTAAAAAAAGAAAAAGAAAGCAAATAACCATAGTTATAGTCACGATTGATTTCTATTGGTTGAAATTTGCCATTTATAACAAATGCGAGTCTCTCAACTAATCATATTAATAAAGCAAAACTTGTAAATAAATAAAAAAAGAAAAACATCGAGATTGATTTATTTATAACTTGTCGAGAGACGAAGAAGGAGAAGAAAGTTAGATAACTGTTTCTCTTTCTTATCCATCGAAATGCATACATGTGCTAGGATATAATCTATCCATCCTCTTTTGCTGTGCTATTTGTACACGATAGAGAATGTTTAAACAGTCCTCTTCATCATCGGTACACTTTCGTGTTCGTAGCATGACTTTGCACTTTTAATTTTCATCGATATTAAATTTCATTTCGTCGTTCTAGATCGGTAAATAATCTTTGTTGTGTAAGTGAACGTATTGCACGTCGAAATAAAAACAAAATCTTAAAACGATAATCATGATCGATTGGTTAACAATTGCACTTGCATTGGGTATAACGGCAACTTTAGTTGGCATATTCGGATTTGTGGCATGGAAAATCAACATGTCCGATCCGTTATTAGCAGGAAAAAAGGAAGATTTGAATACGGTTTTTGATTCGGAGAAGAAGAAAAAGGATAAATCAACAAATGATCAAACGAAAAAGAAGCGTAAAGATTCGAAGAAAACAAAACGAGACAATAAAGATGAGGATCAACATCCACATGTTGTGAAATTTAAAGAACCATCAACACAAACAAGTGAAGAAACCGATAATGAACGAGAAGAAAGCGAACAAGAATTACAAACATCAACGGCTGCTGATAAATCATCCAAAGCTCGTAGACGTCGTAATAAACAAACGGCTGCAAGTCATTCATCGGAACATCTTGAAGGTATTCTAGCTAATAAAGACGAGAAAAGTCCGGTTACAAATCACCCTGAACGTATTCATCATCCGAAATTAGCACATATTAAACCGAAAGATGAAGTTGAATTAGCTAAACAACATAATCAAACTAAAAGTCAAGTTAAATCAACACCTAAACCTTCAACACCAACATTATCATCATCAGCACCAATTCCCGTTAAAAAAACGGTTTCATCATTAACTAATGCCAATCAAAAACAACAATTAAAACAAGAACAACGAACTCAAGATCAACAAGAACCGTTTACGACTGTCGGAAGTCGACATAAACCGGTACAATCAACATTATCATCATCATCATCATCGTCGTCATCTCAACAACAACAACAACAACAACAAAACAAACAAACCAATTCGAATGCCTCGGCAACAGCAGCTCCTGTCAATAAACAGGTTAATTCGAATGTAACATCGACCCCCGCTGTTCAACAACAGCAAACTACTGGTCAGGTTTCAAATGAACAATTACCTCAACGTCAATCTCAATCATATCGTCAACAAAAAGAACAACAACAACAACAACCAACTCAAGTCAATGGACTCAAACAAACAGCTACTGCAGCAGCAGCAGCAGCAGCTCCTCCTCCTCCTCAACCTCAACCAATTAAACTCGCTCAACTTGTTAAATCTCTACCAACATCGGAAGCTGTTGTCACTGAACTTATGTCTGCACTCGATGCATTTCCTTTGTCAACCAACGAACTTGATATTATCATGCATAAAATAGCCAATAAACAATCGGTTCTCAAACAAGACTGGACTAAATTACAACACGGCCAAAAAGTCGATCCACAAGCACATATTGGTCAAGTTCTAGACGAATCTGCTCGAGCATGTCAAGAAGATATGAAAGACAATGCTATGAAACGTATGAAAGACTTAAACGATGAACTTGCTCATGATAAGCGTCGTATCAATGAATTAATCAACGACGGTAAAGAAAAAGATTTCACTATTCAAGGTCTTCGTGCTCAATTAAACGCTTTTCAACATCCTCAACAACAAATTCAACCATATCAACTCCAAATTCAACGTCTTACTGACGAAAATATTCAATTGAAACAACGTTTATCTCAACAACAACAATACATTCAACAACAACTACCATCAATGAATCTTCTCAATAATAATAATAATAATCATAATAATTCGAATTCTGAACCATCGGATGTACAATTACGTGTTCTCAGTGAACAAGTTAAAAAATTGTCTGTTGACAATGGAAATTTAGAAAAACAATTGAAATCTAAAGATCAAACATATAAAGATTTTCAAAAGGAAAAAGATGATTTAATTCGTGTAAATCAACAATTGAAACAAGAAATTCAAGATAAACAAAAACAATTTCAACATAACGAAGAAAAATATTTACAAGAAGTCAATGAACTTCGTACATTACAATTCAATCAATTAAATGATTTCAAACGACATGTTGATCAATTACAAAATGAAAATCAACAATTGAAACAAGCAAATCAAACAGTTAACAATCAAGAACGAGAAGATAATCAGCAATATAAACATAAATATGAACAATTACAACAAGAACTTCAACAAATCGAGTAAAATCAAACGTTATTTTTGAAAAAACAACAAAAACAGAAATTGAATTATTTGATTTAGTAATTTAAATACTCAATTAACTGATCGAAATGCAGAGATTCAAGCATTAAAAAACGAACTTGAAGAAGCCAAATCAACGAATGATGTAAGTTGAACGAACTTAATCATCTTTCTCTATGTGTTTATCGCAATGATGAAAATTTCATTTCGACCGAAATTTTCCTGAGGTATTTTTCTCTAATTTTCTCACTGAGCGATAAAAACACAATGCATACGATTTTATGACTAATTTTCGTTTTTAGAAAGTTCGAATGCGTAATTGGAAAGTCATGAATGAATTGCATTTACTTGAGTCTAAACTTGCTGCTTCAAATCAATAGAAAAAAAGCATATTGAGGGAATTCGTTCAGTTTTTCATCTAAACTAATTAACAGTATCTTCAGATTTTGTTGTTCGATCTTATAAAACCAATAAAATTGAAAGACAAAGAAATATGTAGTTCTTGAGAATGTGTTATTTTGATTTTAGTCGAAACAAAAACAATTTCTTCGTGAACTTATTCGAGAAGATCAACGAAATCAATTACCAAATGACCAACAAGTAAATAAAAACAAAATGATTGATTCAATGTCTTTTTTTTCGACGTTCATTTAGGATTTAAATCAATGGCTTTCAGCGTATAAACAATTGTTCGAATCGTCACAGGTAAATTATTCGATAGTTTAGTGGTTTAATAGATATTAAATCATTTGGACTCGAGTTCGAATCTACTAAATATATCTTTTCACACGTTATGATGAACAGCCTTAATCCATTCTCTGAATGCATTCTTGATTTATTTTCATCAATGCCTTGCCCGTGCCAACCTAATATGCACATTCATGTACCATTCCGAGTGTTAAGGTTCTCTTAATGCAGTATCGAATGTGTTATGTGATGTGTTTCCTGGCCAGTCGCATTATAAGGCTCGTCATGAGTAAATCAGAATGCTAAGATCCGAAAAAATGGCGTCTGAACCAATGAAAAGACAGTTTTTTTTAATTTTCATTCTTATTATTTCGTTTCTTTTTAGCGAAATTTACAAGAAGAAGCTGGAATCTTAAAACGAGAGAATGATCAACTTCATAAAAACATGACTGAAATCGTATGTGATTCAAAAAAAAATATGTGTGATTTATCTAGATGATAATGTTGTTTTCTAGGAAAAACAATTGAAAGAAATCGAACAAACTGTACAAAGCAAAGAAGAACTTTTATTAGCTGAATTAAAAAATGTAAATCGATGAAAATTTGAATTGTGATTGGAAAAGTATTGACTTTGACTTTTGTTTTTGTAAATAGAAAGATGTAAATCTTGAAAATTTTCGTCATGAAAATGATCAATTAACTACTGAATTACAACTTCTTCGAACTGAAATCGATCAATTACAAACAGCTAAAAATTCAGCAGCGAATGAAATTCGATCTCTGAAAGTTCAACTCGACGAACAAAATCTCGTCAATTCAACTAATCCGTCCACTATTACTGTACGTAGCTCATGATTACTAGAATAGATACCGATTTGCATGTCAATTAGTAGAATCAATCACTTCTTTGCTCGATGTAGTACATGCTATCTCGTTTTTGCACTAATCTCTTTCTATGTTTATATATATATATACATTGCTTCTTTTCTAACAAATAATTAATCTAGGATGACTTATATGAATTTATAAAGCAGCCATCACCACCACCATCTGAGATCGATACTCGAGCCGAAGAATTGAATGAATTGATTCGATCAAGCAAAGAAGCTCTCGAGAATCAAGATTCGATTGTTCAACAACTTGATAAACATCTAAATGAAATGCATCGTGGTGGAACCGGAGAGGTACGCTCCGACTGTCCGCCTACGGAATTCTTCCCTGCCCATATTTATTTTTTGCACTGAAAAAAATAGGAATCTTGCTGCATGCTTCGTGCACTTCTATATTGTAAATCTTGACTTGGGGGACACACAATAACCAATCTATTAACGTATTAACAAACTAAATCATTTATTCATCTATGTATTTAGATTTCCGATGAAAATGGTGTATCATCTTCGAATGCTTCCCATGAACTTGAAACTCAATCTTGATCAAATGACAATTGAGGAACAAAAGCGGCAACATTTTCTATTTTACATATTTGTTAGTGTTCAAAATTCATTTATTCAATAGAACAAAAAAAAACATTTCTCTGTTATTTCATTATTGGGGGTTTTACCTTTTTTATTTGGTGCTGTTGTTTGTTTTTCTCTTTCATAAATATGACTTTAGTTTATTTATACTCATTTCTCTCTCTCTCTCTTTCTCTCTTTATTGTCGCGTTCTTCTTTATCCTTTATTTTCTCTTGTTGCTTCTTGTTGTTATTATCAGAAAACAAAAACGAAGACAATATGTCTTTATTAACGATTTTGATTGAAGATAGGCGAACATCACGAATTCTATATGTAGATGCTTACTGTTGTTATACACATGTTACTTCGAATCGTGCTTTAAATCTTATTGATGTTCTTTTCTTTCTCATTTTCGTTTAAAAAAAAACAAAAAAAAAGAAATTCATGATGTTAAAAAATAAATTTGATCGTTAAAACTTAAATAAAGAAAAGAGTTCATGACCACATGTCAGAGATGAAAGCCATATCCGAAAATAACGATTCTTGGACACGTCTGAACCTGGATTGTTATTGACTTTTTATTATAGACAGAAATTGTAAACATGGCAAGTCCAGGCATTCGTCATTTATTAATTACAGGAGAACCAGGTGAATTATTACTGTGTAATAAAATCTTGTTAATAAAACATATGGGCTTGTTCAGGGGCGGGGAAGACGACATTATTACGACGTGTTTGTGGTTTATTTCTTCAACAAACTGAACAATTGCCTTGCTTTGGTTTTTATACCGAAGAAGTTCGTGGTAATTCTCGTTCACGAATTGGTTTCGATGTTGTTACATTAGATGGAAATTCTCGTTTTCCTCTTGCTCGAACAGAGTAAACAAATAGTTTATTTTAAAACAAAAGATTTCTCTCCTTTTGTTCATAAGTGAGCATACATCTTCATCGCATTCATCATTACCACGTATTGGTCAATACAATGTATTTGTCGATGAATTCGAACGTGCTGTTATTCCATTGTTAACAGTAGAATGCATACTTTGATTTTCAATAGTAGATAAGAAAAAGATTGTTGTAATTTTTTGTTTCGTGTAGAATATTGAAACACCGTGTATTTGTTTTATTGATGAAATCGGTAAAATGGAATTATTATCGAATAAATTTAAACAATTAATTCGAACATTGATTGATCGTGAGAAATTAATTCTAGTTGCAACGATTCCTATTAAACCAGTACCGTTTGTTGATCAAATTCGTACACGAAAAGATTGTCAACTAATAACTGTAGAGTTATTTTTAGTTCACGAATGATTTTTATTAGCTATTATTTCTTGTTTTTAGGTAACACGAGAAAATCGTTTTGGAACAAAACTACAAAATGAATTGATGACATCAATTGAGAAATTAACCAAAGCACTTGCATAAATAGTTGTTCTTTTCTTTCGAAATAAATTTGATCATTACTTGAAACGATAACATAACGTCTGATTTCACGAGTACTTTTGAAATAGATAACAGATTGAGAGTTTTTATATTAATCAATCGATGTTTATCAAACGTATCCGAATCTCTAGTGCAATGCGGAGATATCGATCAAGGTGAATTGATATTTAATTCATTGATCGAGAAAAACATTGGCACGTATGGTGCAATGATGAAAGGTTATATTAAACATAATCAAGCACAAAAAGCAATTGATTTATTCAAAGAAATAAAACATCCTGATGATATTATTTATACTTTATTAATGAAAGCATATGCACACATGGCATCGAAAGATCAAATGAATTCAATAAAACGTATCGTAGAAACGATTCCCAAATCTCTTCATTCGAATACATATTTTCATACAAGTTTAATCAATGCATTTGCCCAATGTGGAGACATTGAAACTGCCAAAACTATATTTGACTCAACAACAAGCAAATCCATTGAATCTTATGGAGCATTAATGAAAGGTGGCATTATTTCTTTGTTTTTTCTTAATCATTTTATTTGAATATTATTATTCTTTTGTCAGGATATATCAGCAATAGTGACGCAGAGAAAGCAATTGAATATTTCAAACAAGTCAAAAATCCAAATCATGTTATTTATTTATTACTTTTAAATGCCTATGCTCAGTTGAGAACGAGTGAAGCATTAGATCTAATCAAAAATATTTCAAAGACTATTCCGCAATCGATCTATTTAAATGAAAATTTTCGTATTTCATTAATCGATGCATTGACTAAATGTGGCGATATACAAGCAGCACAAACAGTATTCTATGCATCAAAATATAAAACTGTACCTATGTACAATGCTTTAATCAAAGGTCAATTATCATTCGATTTTCTTTATTTGTTATATAAAGAAATCTGTTTATTTTCAGGTTTTGTTATCAATAATCAAATAAATAAAGCCAACAATGTTTTTAAACAAATGAAAAAACCAGACGAGATGACGTACACTATTCCATTCAATGCATATGCACAATTAGCATCTAATGATGCATTGATTTATATAAAAAAAACATTCGAAAAACGATTCCATAATCATTCTATTCAAATCAATGGCTTACTACAGCATTAATAGATGCATTAGTTAAATGTGGTGATGTACAATTAGCACAAACAGTATTCAGTTCATCGTTTCATCGAAATATTGAACTCTATGGTGCTTAAATGAATGGTAGTGTGCGTGTGTTTAGAAAAATTCTTTTGAATAATTATTTCTTTTAAGGTTATCGTGTGAATGATCAAGCTGAAAAAGCTCTTGAAATTTTTAAAGAAATTCGAAATGGTGATATGGTTATTAGCATGTTGTTTTGTAATGCATGTGCTCAACTTGGAACAAATGAAGCATTGCATTTACTTAAAAATAATTTCGAATCATTTTCAAAATCATTCTACTCAAATGCATGTTTTCTAACAGTATTACTCGATGCTTTTATTAAATGTGATGATTTCTCATCGGCAAAATCATTATTCGATTCTATTAAAGAAAAAACGACAGAAATATATACGATTATGATGAATGGTTTTAATAAAGACAATCAACCAGAAAAAACAATCGAATTATTTGAACAAATGATAAAGAACGGAATGAAAACAGATCTAGTCGTTTATCTTTGTCTTATTAAAGCATTAGCAAAAATCGGTATCGAATCATTTTCTCAATCGATGATTGAACATATTCCTAAGCATCTTCTTCATACTGACCAAATTCAAATAGTATTAGTCAATATGTGGGTATGATTGAATCAATATGTTTCTGTTAATTGAGACTATCGAGAATGTTTATTTTACAGGGCAAAAACGGATCGATTGAGAAAGCCGAAGAATCTTTTCAAAGTCTATCTCAACCAACTAATTATGGTTACACAACAATGAGTATAGATTTCTATTTGAAATCGTACTTGATTTTGTTTGTCTGCTGATTCGAATAGTTAATGCTTACGGTTTAAATGGAATGGGTAGTCAAGCACTTGAATTACATCAACAAATCCCATTGAAATTTATTGATGAAATAACATATATATGTATACTCAATGCTTGTTCACAGTCGACGTTTGTTAATGAAGCTCGATCAATATTTAATAATATTCAAATGAAAACAGAAAAAATCTACGTTATAATGGTAAATCAAAATGAGATTGATTGAACTCAATATCATTTCATCGAGAATGTTTTGTTTTCCTAGATCGATTGTCTTAGTCGTGCATCATTCTTTGAAGAAGCACAACATTTAATTGACCAATATGAACAAACTCATCCTCCTTCATTAGCTATGCACAGTATGTAAACATTTTTATTGAATCGAAATTCTATTCATTTACTTTAGTGGCACTTCTATCCGGTATTCGAAACGAAAAGAACAGTCATTTGGCTCGACAAACATACGATCGAATGAGACAACTATTTCCAGAATCAAATAGTTTATTAACATCGGACTCGATACTTCTAGCAAATATCTATCAAAAAACAGGTGATTTAGAAAAAGCTTTTAGATAACAAAACATTCGTATCTATTTTCTTGAAGAAAAAATGCATGTTGATAGGCAAATAAATTCATGGACTGAAAAGAAATAAAAAATGGAAATAAATTCTATTGGTTAAATACATAGTGCAAAGTACTATAGTCAGACAGACAGACTGGTAGATTTACTATTTCAACAGAAACAGTTCAAAACTAACCAAATTTAATTTATCTTTGTTCAAAATGTCGAATAATAACGAAAAACAAGAACAAGTTCAACAAAAAAGTGTTCAAATATCGGAAAAATATCATTGCCAAACAGGAATTTTAACACCTTTTGAAATCAATGAACATGGACTTTATTTAATTTGTATGTTTAATAATAAACACAAAAGAATAAACTGAAACGTTTATTACTTCGTTCGTTTTTAGATTATTTAAAAGCAAATGAAGATGATAAATCCGTATTTGAAGCATGTAAAAATCTTCCCGAATTAAAAAAATCAGTTAGTGAATCGAATCCAGGCTGTCGATTAGAAGCAACATTAGGATTTGGTTTTGAAAAAACTCACAAATGGTTCAAACAATATTCTATTCCGATTCCACGAAATCTATTGGAATTTAAAGAAAAACATGGACCAAACGGAAAAGTCATGCCAAGCACAGGTTTGCCAATTATTATTTTTTTATTATCTATAAATTCATAGTTGAATATTTAGGAGGAGATTTATTCGTTCATATTCGAAGTAACCGAAAAGATCTTTGCTTCGAATTAGGTTTTCAATTCAATCGATTGATTCCACGTGAATCAGTTGAAAAACTTGATGAAACATTTGGATACGCATATATGAGTTCGCCATCAAATGGTTTATCGAAAGATTTCATCGGTTTCGAAGATGGAAATGCTAATCCAAAGACAGATGAACAACGAGTATTTAATTTCGAATTTTTGTTTTCTTTTAAAGAAAACGAATTATCATTTAGGTCAACGCAGCATTGATTAATGAAAATGATGACGATCAGATTCATGTTGGTGGTTCATATACACTCACACAAAAATGGAAGCATAATCTTTTGAAATGGAATCAATTAAGTAAAACTGAACAAGAAACGGTCATCGGACGAACGAAAGGAGAAAATAGTTTAAAAGTGAAACCATTAGATTGCAAATCTCATTTAATTCGAACTGATTTGAAAGATGAAACTGGTAAAGATATCAAAGTTGTTCGACAATCATTACCATACGGAGGAATTAATGAACATGGTTTATTTTTTATTTCATATGCATCGAATCCTATGAAACATGAAAAACAATTAAATAGCATGATTGGTAGCACTCCTGATGGTATTCAAGATCAATTGATGAATTATTCAACTCCAATTACGGGCAATTATTGGTTTATTCCTTCGATTCGTCTTCTCAAAAAACTTCTTTAATTTATAATGAACCATTTTTTGAAATGAAATTCTTCACGTTCTCATAAATAAAATACGGATGTTTATTTGACTTTGAGTAAACAAGAAAAAGACTGATTGATAGATATGTCGAGAAAAACTCTTATTTAAATTGTATTTATTTTTCTGTTTGTTATTCATTAAAATGAAGTAAGGTGCATTCGAAAGATCGAATATTGCCTAATTCCATTTTCGACTTCAAACACAAACAATTCTTTCGTGAAATATAAACTCAGAAATTAGTCGTGCCACAGAAAAATGTCGAATGCCAATGAATTCGATGTTTTGAAGGTAGAGAAATTCATCTTTCAAAATCATGAATCAATTATTTATTCGGATAATTAGGTCGAAATTGAAAATGAAGATTTGCTCAGAGAAACTGAACGGTCAGAAGCAGGTTGACACAAAAAATACCTGCGTGTTTCTTTTTTTTTTATTCTAATGAGATTTCTATTTAGCTTCGCAAGGTAAACTGCTAATGCCTAAATGGCTTCCGCCGATTATAATCGTAGTCTTGATTCTTGGTATACTTGGTGCTGCATTTGCTATGGGTTATTTTATTTCCTATCCGCGAAGTAAATCATCTTCCTTTTTTAATTAAAAAACTTTATCATTGTTTGTTTCTCGAAATTAGCTTCTACAAAATCATTAAAGTTAATTAATGAAAGTTGTACGATATTAAGTTATGAATGTGATGATAGCCGAGGATTGTATTGTCCTCAAGGTGTGTGTACATGTAAGTTGAAATCAATGTTGATTTTATTTTCCGAATGATTTCCTTTTGTTTATTTATCAAGGTGAAATAACAAATTCATATTACAATGGAAGCTCTTGCATTTGCCCAAATTTAACTCGATATGCTAATCAAGCATGCGGTGCGTTTTTCTTGTCGATCGAAACGATCAATTCTTTTACTCAGGAAATAAATTTGTTTTTCGTTTAGTTGGAGATGCTCTCTACGGTCAAACGTGTGGCGCAGCTATAAGCTGTGTTTCAAATTACATATGCAGTCCAACAGCAGTCGTATGCACTTGTGATACAACAACACAATTTTATAATGGATCCTATTGTGTTCAAAGATACAATTATAATGATACATGTACGCAAACACTTCATTGTATGACATCGTTGAATTTATATTGTTTGTCGTAAGATTTTTTTTTGAATTGATTTCATGAGATGAGTTTTCCAATTGATTAGAAATCAATGTACGTGTACGCCAAATCACTTTTGGAATGGAACACATTGTGGTAAAGAATTTCAGTTGACTATTTGAATTATTGAATGGTTTTTATATTCTTAGCATCGAAATTAGTCGGTTGGCAAACATGTAATAATTTAACAACAGGTCTCGGTGCTTTACCATGTGATAATACTTTGAATCTTTATTGTTCTTTAAATGATACATGTCAATGTCCTAGTACGACCTATTGGGATGTTAATAATCAACAGTGTGGTGAGAAAGATATAGATCTATTTATCTAAATGATGTTTTTACGAGTTTTTATCTATAGAAATTAAACGTCTCTATGGTGACATTTGTGACGGAGATTATTATTGTAATGAAACGTTGAACTTCATCTGTCCGACAGTACCAGGTAAGAATTTTGAGTATAGACTTTGTAAATGACGTATTGTTTCAAATTATGAAAGGTACATGCAATTGCCCTGCATGGAGTAATGATTATACATGTGATTGTAGTCCGAATTGGTTCTATGATGGATTACAATGCGGTATGTTTATTTTCAAATTCGATGTATGATTGTTGTTTTCTTCTTCTTCTTCTTCTTCAGTCCAAAGAAAAAGTATTAACGGAACATGTCCCGGTACGTATGCATGCGATATCAATACGCCGTTAGTTTGTTTCTATGGCCTTTGCTCTTGGTTGGTACTTTTTGTTTCTTTTTTGTCATTGAATATACATAAAACATATGTTTTCTTTTCTTTTCTAGTCCTACACCAACAACATGGACTGGTTCGAATTGTACATGCCCATCTGGTCAACCGTGGAATGGTACTACATGTTAAACAACTACGATTACATAAATGCAAACTTTTCTTGTTTTTTTTTGTTTTATTAACCGAATTTCTCTATTTTGCTGCACGTCTGTTGCGTGATAAATACACGAATGGTTTTTTTCTCAAACAGGAAAAAAGGAACAAACTACTACCAGTCATTAAAAAGAGAAAAAAAAGCAAAATTTGATGATTCGTTGTCAGTTTTTTTTTCTTGTCATTTATACCATTAAGAGGCTAAGTCGGCAGTAAAACGGGCGAGAACGACAACGAAAGGAGTGACGTTAAGTTTTTTTTTCTTTTTTTTCTCTCTTTCGGCCTCGCGTTTATATTTTTTGTTATTATTCTTGGTGATGTTTCCTCGATAAAGTGAGTTCTGTTATCGTTGTATAGTGTGCTGTTCAGAGAATCGCGCTTTCGAAAGAAAGAAGAAGGAGAAGAAGAAGAAAAAAGAAGAAAAAAAAAGAAGAAGATCGACTACTTCATTCTTTTTTTTCATCTATAGGGTGTGTGTCAAACTAAAGCTTATGGTGAAAAACGAGCTGCTGCATACACACCGGCAGCAACGTCAACCGACCGCGAGCTGTTGTTAGTGATGAGCAAGCAAGAAGTCAGTGCGTCGCAGAGATGTAAGAAAGAGGAAAAAACAGAAGACGAAAGAAAGAAGAAGAAGAAGAAGAAGAAAAAAAATGCAAAAGAAAAGTATGTTACAATGTCAGATACACAGACGGTGCTGCTCGAGTGTTGCCGGCTTGATTGTGTAGAACAACTTCTACTAGTTAGACCAGACAGCGAGAAGACGTCCACGTCTCCGGTTTCTTTTAGTCTATTTTAATAGAAATATAAACAGAGCGCAGAGAAAACGAGAGAGAGAGGGAAAGATTGTCAAGAAGTCTAACGCATACATAGAAAAGCAAGCACATAGATACTGTTTGTTGCTGTTAGCAATGATATTTCATTTTTTGACAGATATTCACCACCGTCGATATTGTCCGAGGTAAGAAAGTCAAAAAAATAGAAAGTAAACAAGAAGAAGAAGGAAAAAAACGAAGATTTCCACAAATATCAGAAAAAAAGAAGGGAAAAACAGAAATAGTCGACTTGTGACAAATTGAATTTATCTAATAAAGCAGATAGAGATTCCATATCAAGTAATTAGCATCTGACACACAACCAATCGCGCTATGCAATATACAATTATATATTACTAGTCAAATGTCACAATAAGCTAAACAGTTCACATATATGAAAAAAAAACGAAGAAGCAGAAGGATAAGACTAAAAAAGGCATGCAGAATCTAGCAAGAAAGAATGCCAAAATTGTTCTATGATTGATTGAATCGATAAATTGTGTGCTAGAATAAGAAACTAGCGGATAACTAATAAATTCATCTATACACGTTAGTTTCTTTTTCGTTTAACTATCACTTATATATCATTCAACAATACATCTGTTTTGTTTTGTTTATATTCAAATAAAATATTCCATCAACTGTAAATATTATTGACCTGTTCTGAAGCGCTAGAATGACCTTGATCGAATCAGACATTTATAATTCTACTTAGTTTTTTTTATATTATTATTTTGTTTATATATATGTACATGCAATTTCTATCTGTCAATAATTTTTAGACGATTACATATCTATATGTATGTGTAACTATACTCGTGCTATTATTCTTTTTAGTTTTTTTTTATACGCATGATCACTATCAATCAGTCGGAAAAATAAGACGAAGAAAAGGAAGAGAGTAGCATAAGAGAGAGGGAATCAATCGATCACTATCCGCTTTGTCTGTCTATTCGTGTGGAAAAGAATCTGCGTTGCAATTATTTTAACTAGTTTTCTGTTTTTTTTTGCTGCTACTGTCGTTGTTGTTCTTGTCTTGTTACATTGTATTCGACAAGTAACTTCATATATATATATATATGGAAAAATAACAAATGATGATGTTCTAAAGTGTATATTCATTGTTTTTCTAGGATTAGATCAATAAATATGATGACACGACGCCGATGTTGAATTGTCAACAACAGGAAATATGCGTGCCAGTTTGTCTTCCATCAAAATAATTTATTATTATTGCCATTCTATATCAATGAACGCCTTTCTCCAAATAGTTCAAGGTAAGAAACATGTTTTTCAATGCGAATATCTTAATACTTTTTGTTCTTCGTCTTCTCTCTCTCTTCAAAATCTATCGAAGGAAAAGAAAGAAAAAAAAAGAAATTAGTCTGGAAAAGACAGATTACACGTTTGATTAATTATTTTTCAAAAGAATAAAAAATAAGAAAACTTCATTCATTTTTTTGCTTATTTTACTTTATTTGCATGATATATCTCCCTGAAGCGATCCGTTAGCAGCATCGCCAGTTTTGTTCTCTTTTTTATTTTCTTTTTCATTTTAAAATTAAGATTTTTTCAAGTCGTACTTTCATATATATTAGCGGATGAATCAAAGGATTTTTCTTGTTTTGTACTCTCTTTTCTATCATCATCATCATCATCAGTCTTTCTTTCTTTCTTTCTTTCTTTTTTTTTTATCTGTGGGAAAATTCTCTTCTTCCCTCTTCTCGTCTACGCTGATTATCATTATTTGTGAATGGAGATTAGTTGAAGAGCATCTAGACGACGACTTGACAAAAAAATAAAATAAAATAAAACATGAAGAAAGAAGACGACGACGCGACGAAGAAGAAGAAGGAATGGAAAATCTTATTGAAAGATATTTAAACAGTTATAGACACATGTTTTTTATGAGAAAAAAGTAATAAAATACTATTGTAAGTTGTCTACTGTCTCTCTTTCGCTTTTTTGCTCATATATTTTTCTAAAGAAAGAAATGACATTTGAGTATAGAACTATTTGCATGACGTAAATATAATAAATTAAAACACTAGGTTATTTCCTAAGTCATGAAAAAGAGAATAGATGAAATTCGACGAATAATGTTTTTTAATCTAGGAAATAATGCAAGTGGACACTCGATGGGCTCAACCAGTCGTGTCTAACTTAGCTTCTGTTCCATACGAAAGTGATTCAAACACACCTAATCTTGAACAACATTTATCTGTACATTCTCCACCTCTATCAACTACTCATCCACCATTAATTGCAACAACAACAACAACTACAACAACTTTATTTTTTCCTCCACAACGTGTCGAACCTCTTGATATGGCACGTACACATCAACATACAACAGAAAATCGGAGTAAAAAGGGTTATGTTCAGTCGGCAACAACCGATCAACAACAGGACCAAACACTACCGAATTATATGCAAAATCGGCCAATTAAACGTATTCTACATCCTGCCGATCGTTCATCAATAGTTTTATTTTTCCAACGTTTATCAACATTTTGTTTCACCATACTTATCTCATTGCCCAGTGTTATTCTATTAACACTTCTTCTACCTATTTGTTGGTTAATTCGAACATTTTTTCGATTAATATGTCGACATCATTGTCCTGTAACGCCATGTGCTTGTAGTTATCTATCTGCTAGTGATCTATTTTGGTTTTATAATAGTAATTTCTCAACCAATCGAGATAAAACTGATGAAACAACGAAATTAAATTCTCAACTAATATCACCACTTGCTGCAGCTGTCTTCTTTCTTGAAGGTGGATTTACTCTATATATTTTTCCTTTGTTCTATTAAATTTCAATTTTTACATTTTAGGTACGATCAATGAGAATTCATTGAAAAAATTACTAGTTAATCGTCTTATTACAAGTAGTATTCGACGTGGTTCAAACATAGGCAAAAAACTGTTTCCTCGTTTTTCACAAGTCATTGTCTCGCGTTTTTCTGGTACAATGTGGCTTGATTATCCACATTTTTCTATTGATGAACATGTACGAGAAATTCCACGTAATATACAAAACGATGAAGATCTTCAAACGTATATTTCAACATTAGTTTCATCGGAATTAACACATACACGTCCCCTTTGGCAATTATATTTTAAAAATCGTTCATCAACACGTCCCAATGATAGTATACTCGTTTTTCTCTATCATCCTGTTCTGTCCGATGGTGTCTCTCTACTACGTATTCTATTGAAACATGTCGTCGATAATCGTACGACACAATTAGATTTAAAACCACGTTTTGTTGGCCGACAAGATGAATATATGTTTGATTATATTAAAGCATTTCTATTCGGACATTTACTTATATTTAGTAAACTATTTCTCAATCGGATTCGAGAGAATTTCTTCAATCGAACTGTTTTAAAAAATGTGACCGTTATAAATAATAATAATAATAATAATAATAATAATAATAATAATGCGAATATTTCAACAGTGAATTCACATTTTCAACCACAACATCAACGAGCTGTTATTTGGTCAGCACCATTCAGTTTAACACAAGCTAATCGAATGAAACTTGTCACTCGAACACGAATGAATGATCTTCTTTCGACAGTTGTCATTTCAATTGTTAAACTATACATGGAACAACACGGGTAACATACAAATGAACAATTTCATTTCGTTTCATTGAATTCTTTTTTTTAGTATCACAAATCCGGCCAATATGAATTGCATAATGCCTTGTGATCTTCGAACAAATACGCCAAATATCGTCATGGGCAATGAAGTATCTCATCTTTGCATGAATTTGCCCATGCATATCGAAGGTAACATTCCATTGTTATGGTCATTTAATGAATATACGAAACGTATAAAACAAAATGGCGACTATGCGGTCATGTATTTATTTCTACATATCATTTATCTTTTATTTCCATTTTGTCTTGGTATGTAAATAGATTCTCAAAATCGAATTCTAACGAACATATTCTATTATTCTAGCTAATAAGATAATTGCTCGTATTTATAATAGTGCTAATCTATGGTTAACAACATTAGCTGCTGGATCGAGTACAGCATTAGCGACAATGTCAATATGCAATCGAGATGTGAAAAGTTTAATATGTTTAAATCCAAGTGTCGGAACAGCGACTATTAATTTTTGTATAACAACATATGCTGATGAGATACGTTTAGCTGTTGTATCTGATCCAAATCTTGTTCCTAATCCACAATTTTTCACTGAATCATTCATTCAACAAGTAGAAATATTTTGATAATTGAGTTTTTGTTGTTGTTTGTCATCAATATGAATGAATGTTTAGTTGAGTGTTATGCAAGATCTTCTTGCTCATCGACGAATTCCTGGTGAAATCCGTCGAATAACACGTCCACAACGATCATTACCACCGAAGAAAAGTATCAGCAGCATTTCAGATATGTCAGATGATTTATCAATCGAAGAAGTACGATCGTTTATAACTAAGAAATTGAAATTGATTGATGATATTTTCTAGATTCAAGCTAAAATGACAACATTACAACAAGAATTACTTTCATTAAAAAGTCAATTCGAAAATGTTTCTGCGGATGATCCATCGAGTCAAACTCAACGTTTAATAATAACAACTAAATTAGAAGAATTACGACGAGAATTTCGTGAATTATTAATTAAATTACAAGATCGTCAATGTGAATTATCGGGCATGATACCGAGTGATGAAGAAGATGAAATGGATCCTCATGTTCGTGTACGACTACGTTCGGCAAGTGTCGCATCGAGAATATCATTAAAATCAAATGATCAACGACAACTATCTGCAAGGTAAACATCACATTTTCTAATAAAAATCTATTTGCTATTTATTCGATTTTCAGAATGTATCAATTAGAAAAAGAAGATGGTAGTGAATTTAGTGCTGCAATTGTACATACAGGACCATCGTCGAAAACTGGTTTAACAGCTCAAAGACAAGTAAATCTCATCGAGAAAAAAAAACTGTCATTTTAATTATTTGTTTGTTTGTTAAATAGCAAGATCAGCAAGCTGGCATTCGTCGTGCTCAATCGTTGAGTATTTATGATAATACTCAAGTTGATTTGCATGGTCGACCATCTCTACAACGTTCTCGACCGACGACACCATCTCGAACAGCAACAACAACAACACCGAATACAAATGTTCATCTTGATCCGAGTGAAAATTGGAAAACTGGAAATTAAATTCTGATTTCAATCTCAACGAGAAATATTTCAAGATTATCATTGTTGCTCAAATATAGTGTTTTATTTTTTTTGCTCATGCTCATAGAAAGCAAAGAAAGAAAAAACAAAAGCCGGTTGACGAATGTTTTTCTTTGTTTCTGTATCATTTGCTGCGCATCTGTTTTATTATTACTTTTTTTCTCTTTGTTTATTAATTGTTGTCTCGTTCATGTTTATTATTATTATTATTATTACTATTTTTGTTTCGTTACAATATATCTTTTTATGTGAACTGATGACGATTGAAAAACAGACCAAATATGAAACAGTGCTGATATTCGATGTCATATTATATACTTATATACATATAACACGTCTTTTTATAGAATAAAATCCATGATGTTGTGATTTCAGTCATATCGATTTTTTTCATTATCAGATTAAGACCTTCCTTTTTTTTCTGAAAGGAAGTGATTTAGAAAGATAATGTTCTTTAATAGTCGTAAGCTGACGGTTTTATTAGTAATATATGGCTTTTGTTAGGTGCGACAGATAGGGATTAAATTTCATTGAAAGGATTTATTGATATTAATTAATTTTCATGAAATATAAAAACAGAATGTAAAGACTAGTATTGACGGGTTTTTTTTTATAATAATGATTTGGATAGTATTATTGATTGTTTGTCTTATCGATATTCCTGGTGCACTAAACTGTAATACTAATATCGATTTGATGTTGATTGTTGATTCATCTGGAAGTATTTCATCATCGGATTTTGACAAAGCAAAAGCTGCTCTTATTGATATTGTTAGTCGTCTTGATATTGCTACAAATAGTGGTACAGTTGGCATTATCAATTATGCTTCGGATGTAGATTTCTTTGGAATAAAAGATGTAACTAATAGTGATAAAATACAATTGTTTGAAACAATTGCGTCTCTTCCAAGACTTGGTACTTATACTGCGACAGGAGAAGCTCTGTCTGTAGCAAAAACATTTTGTCAATACGGTTGTCGTGATATTGCCGAAGGTATACCAAGAATTTTTGTTATTATTACTGATGGTCACAGTAATCATGGTCGACCAATTCTTCCAATTGCTTCAGAAATACGTGAATCATCCACACGTGGAACAATATTTGCTATTGGCATAGGTGACATTGGCTTTCAAGGTCAAAATGAACTCATTGGAATAGCTGGTGATCGAGATTACGCTCTACATATCGATTCCTATACGGAATTATTGAGTATAACAAATTTAATTACTAACAAAATATGCAAATTTCCAGCTTTTATTTTACCAAATTTTAAAAAAGCGTCTCATCTCCAACAGAATCAAACTCATTATTATAAAATGGAAACATTATATAAATTAGGGCAAAGTACTCAATTTGAAATTGAATTTCATGATAATTTTGGACAAGTATGCTAGAAATAATCGTACTTCAAATTTGAAGAGTCTCTTTTATTCTATATTTTTAGTCCGATGTTTTTATATCAACATCAGATAAAAACCCTACATTTACTTCAACTCAAACGATCATGAAACATACCGCAAACGGTACAAAAATCTACACAACATTTGTGCCAGCAAATGCAAAGAATTTTTATTTCAGTGTGAAAGGTATTCGAGAACAGATAAATGACTATGATTTTGTTGTTCACGTTCGATCTACAGATTTTCCATAAAAGAAATAATAAAACATATGCAAAGCATTCTGCTTTCATCGAAAGTCGATTGGAAAAGAACGGAAAGAAGAATATAAGTGAACCATAGAAAAATAAGAAAAAAATCTCATTATATCGATTATTATGCAAAGGTTGGCGAATATTTTTTTCTACATATTTTACATTGAGTGGCTGAGAAAATGTCATAACAATCTGTCTTTTATTTTGGGGAATTCCTTGCATATGAATGATATTCTTATTTTTTTTCTCTTGATCGAAATAAGTTGCTGAATTATGACACTTATCAAAAGGTAAAACGAAGTTCGTTATGATGACAGTAAAGTTTGTAAAATTTACATCAGTTAATATTATGCATAAACTACACGTGTATAATTTCTAATTGTCAAGGTTCTTCTCTTTTTCTCGTTACACGAAAAATACATAAATGTGCACATCGAATAAGCGTAAAATAACGTTGTGTCAAACACATCGCTCATTTGATCGATTTCTATTTGTTATTTTGCTTCATTTCTTCGTTATAGTAATATGGAACTTGAACGTGATATACGAATTGTTGTTATTACTCAACTTGATAATGAAAAACCAATTGAACCACTTCTAATCAAACCACATGAATATAAAATTCGTTTAAATAAAAAATTGAAAACCATTCCCGACTTGTATTCGGACAAAGACGATGAAACATCGGAATATGTCGATGGTTTTCAAATGAAATGTCGTTTTATTAAATCAGATCATATGTCGTCATTTACTAAAGAACAAGATCGTGTTATCGAAATAACTGAACCGACACAAACTAGACCACATATTCTCGTTCATAAACATTATCCATTGAATACATTCGATTTAATTTTAGCTTCAACTCGTTTTGAAAATCCATCATTGAAAGTCAATGACTGGTGGAAAATTTATAAAACAATCATTCCAACAACGTTTACTGATCATCATGAACGACAAATTGAACTTCTCTGTGCACCGGCATTTAATTTACCTCTACCATCTCGATTAGTGAATCAAACAAATAGTTTAATTAAATTCTATGAAATGTTTAAAACAAGTTTATTATCAATTTATCGTAAGAAAACACTCTCATCAAGTTTACTTTCGAGTACAAGTTACATTCTTCCAGCTATACAATTATTATTTCGACCGAAGATTTTCAATTGGTTCGATGAACGAATACGTTCTCATGAACGTTTGAAATTTCTTCTCGATATTAACTGTCTATGTTTAGTTGCTCATGGTTCGAAAAATATCTCGTTTCAATACGATTTTTCTCTTGTTGAATTTCACATTGTCAATCAATTTAATCCACGTGAATGGGAATTAAGTAATCTTATCAAACATTTTGCATTGAAACATTTAAAATGTCCATTGGATAATTATTTTCTTCGTACGAGTCTTTTGTGGATATGTGAAATACATGAATTAGAAAATTATCATGATGTTTTCGAAGTTTGGGTTTCGTTTATGAAAGATGTTTGTCGAAAACAACATTTACCACATTATTTTCTCGAAGATGTCAATGTATATGAAGAACATTCCGGTTTCTATCAACTTCTTCAAACTATTAACTATCAAAACATCGATTCGATCGTTTCGAATCTCGAAGAAAATCTTATTTTTCCGTATATCTATCAATACAATCGTCGAGTGAGGAAGCTACTCGCATTTTTTCAATCACAACCTGTTCTAGCAACTAAAATGAAAGTTATCTACAATGTTCTTGTTAAATCACAATTTACACAAGTTGATTGTTCACTTGATGAAATGTGTAGTGTAATTTGTCATCTGTCATTCTTAGAAGACGATGAGAAAGATCGTTTGAGTAATTTTTGGATTTTACAATGGAAAAGTTTATTTTCGGATTTCAAACGCGATGATATCGTTCTTCGACAACCATCATTCGATTATCGACCTGATCAATTAGCTCAACAGATGACAGCGAGCGTATTTAAACTACTTCAAATGGATTTCAAACAAAATTTTGATTCAGCTAAAACGACTTGTTGTCAATGAGAAGATTATTGGATTATATATTTATTTGATAAGAACAAACAAGACTAGTAAACGTGTGTAAATGAGTGCACAGACGAGAATATCACAGAAGAAAGTATTCCTGTTCTACGTATTTTATTGTTCATTTCGAGATTCAGCTATTGTTAAAATAATTTCAACGAATTTCTGAGCATTTTTATATGAATTCAGTGCTTCATCTTGATAAGTCTTTTTTGTCATCGGTGACGATTCATTTTCATCTGTATTATCAGTATTTTCAATTAATGAAGATGAATAAATTTCAATACGTTTATAGGCACCATAGGCAGCTGTTTCGAGGCATTTTATTCCAACCTAAAACAGATCAATTGAATCGCAATTACAGATAATCTTTCAATCGTTTACTAGAAAATCCGATTTTGTATTAATATTAAATAGAGGTGCAAGTTTTTGTAATGGTTCCCATAGATTATTGATTTGTCGAAGAATATCAAGTGATACATCGAGATATCGTTGTAAACATCGATTTTCAGTGATTTCTTTGCTAAAGAAGAAAACAAATTTTCGAAACAAGATTCATTTCATCATACAATCGTTTTTCTTCTTCATTTGTGTCCGTCATTTTTTGTACGGTTAAATACGCATTAAACGTTTCCGTATCGGTATCTAATGTTTCCATTAAGATTTTTATTGCTGAATGCAATGGTTGAATAATAATTCGCATTTCTTGTTCCAATGATTCCCACTATGAAATGCACACACACACACATCAATGAACAAAAAAAGAAAGCATCAAATGTGAATTATCTACTTTTCTCATTCCGTATGTGAGTAATGCACACATCGTACTCAATGCTGTACCAAGTGTTGCGACAAGTGAAGTGACGCAACTACCACCAGGTACTAATGTTCTCGAACCAATATGTTTAACTAAATCTCGAATTTCCATCGCATTGATACTGTCATCATGGCCTTCACGTTCTCGAATAATGTATTCGATGATACGTTCTTTAGGAATGAATGGAGCAATCGAATTTAAACCTAAACGTTGAATGACTAAACGAATCTTTTGATCTTCATCGAGAATGAAAAGATTTTCTTTTTTAATGAAATAATCAGCAGCCATGAGAATCGGACGTAGAGGAACGAGACCCACGATTTGAGAACCACAAACACCCAGATTTAATTCTTCGGCTTCGGCAATACATTGCTCGAACACCGTATGAACATTTGTTACTTCGAAATCAGTTAAATTCAAAGATATCTGAGCTAGATTGGCTTCTTCAAGCCACCAACCAAGTCCTCGGACACATTTTAATTTTCCCGGCTAAGAAAAGAAAACAGTTAGAATTCATGATTTCTATGTTTTTCGATTTCTCATTTACTTCATCTTTATTTCGACCTTGTTCACGAACATTCAATGCAATACGATGAGCTTGCTCTTTTGTCCCAAGTAAATTGATATTGTAAGCAATTAAAAACTTCCGTGCACCAACACATGTTGCACCCCACGAAGGAATGAATTCACTAGGTCCTTTTCAAAGAGGTCATATGTCAGAAACAGATCGAGATGAGGAAAAAAGATTTTTTTTATCTATCTTACCGAAATCTGGTTTCCATTCTTGTTTTCGGATCTAAACGAACGATAAGAAATGAGTTTCTTTTCTTTGAGATTTACTTTGCTGTAAAGTACTTCGTATTCACCATCACGAATTTGTGATAGATCACGACGAAACTCTTGTTCTTGTGCTTCACCATAGAGATACACAGGAACGTTCAATTCCATAGCTAAACGATCGGCAAATTCTCGTGCAATTTCAATACAATCAGCCATGGTCGCATTTTGTACAGGTACAAATGGTACGACATCCATTGCACCAATACGAGGATGTTCGCCAGTATGTCTTGTCATATCAATCAGATTGTATGCTGCTCGGCCAGCAGCCAGAGCAGCTTCAATAACCGCTTGTGGATGTCCAACGAAAGCTATCGAACAAAATCAATTCTAGAGATAACAATCTGAGACTTGATCTTACTATAAATTGTTCGATTTGTTGATAATCCTGGATCGATGTCCAGTAGAGCCACACCTTCGACACCTGCAATTGCATGAGCGATTGTATCGATAACCTAGACAAAAACGAAGTGATTTTCAAAGACGTACAATGTACTACACTGATATTACTTCTTTACGTTGACCTTCGGAAAAATTGGGCACGCATTCGATTACTTTCTGCATGTTGTTAGAATTTTACACTTGAAATGCAAAGGTCGCTAGGAAAAGAAAAAACTCGCGTCTAGCAGCTGATTGCAGTTTCTTTTCTTTTCTTTTTTTATTCTTCTAGTTGTTTCCTTTTTTTCTTCTCGATTGACAAAGATTTCTTTTTATTAATATACAAAAAAAGAAAGAATTTTTTTAACTTTTTTCCTCGCTCTCCCCTTTTTTTCTGCCTTCTGTTCGGTACACCGAGAAGCTGCATAACACCGAGCATGAAGCATATTTCTTTTCTTTTTCTCTATTTCGCTCACCATCATTAACTTTGTTCAGACATAATAGCAAGAACAATCTGTTTTTTATCGAAGTAAAATAATAAAAACGAGAGAAAGAGAAAGAGAGAGGAAAAAAAAGAAGTAACCGATGACGATTATTGCTTAGAAACGGATCATTCATATTTCATCAAAACTAGGAAAAAGCATTCTCTCTCTCCTCCTTACTATTTCAATCAAACAAGAAATAAATATCTCATTGATAACTGAACCAAACTGCTCTCTTTTGATTTTCAAATGACCTACATATATGTACATTCGATAAAATATAAAGGATTTCTTCAAGTATTTATTTTGCACTCAATCAACAATTTCATACACTTATACGTTCGTTTTTTCAAAGTGTATATGTGCGTGTGATTTGATATCGAATAAAACGAGAGACCTATTAGTTTTATTGAATCAAAATTCAGTAGATTTTTTTTATACATTCATATAAATAACAAAAGTCAATTAAGACGAATTCCATTCGATTGCTTTGCAAAAATCTTCTTCAGCAAATTGGAGCATTTTCGATGCCTCCAAATGAAGCTAGAAGAAAACGAGAAATCTTCGTTCGAGAAAAATGAAATTCATAACACTGACTTTTTGTTTTTTGAGAATATCGATTAATTTCAATTGTCGTTTGAAAGCGTTCATTAATTCATTTTTCTGTTTTTCTAATCGTCGATTTTCGTTTGTTAACTGTTCGACTTTTTTCTTTTCCTGTTCGCTAAGATCTTTATTTGTTTGTTGCATTTTACTCAATTGTTGTTTGTATCGTTCGGCTTCTTCGAGCGCTCGATTTAGTTTCGTATCGGTTTGTGTTTGATCTTGTTGTTGTTTTTTAGTTTGCCGTTTTGTTTGATCATATTCTTTACGTAACGAACTCAATTCAACTTCGACAGTATCCAATTTGGATTTCGTATCTTGACTCAGTTTTTTCGATTTATCCAATTGATCTTGTAAAGTTGTTATAACACGATTAAGACGTGTTCGATCGTCGTCAGATTCTTTGAGTTTTTGACTGACTCGTTCGTTTTCTTCTTCCTAAATGAATAAATGAACATTATAACTATGAAAAAAAAATAAAATTACGCGTTTGACACATTCGGTATGCATGCGTTCGAGTTCTTCCTGCATCACTCGAAGACGTGCTTTAAGAAAACGTATTTTTGCCTCTGAACACAAATCATATTTGAATTTGTACTCGAAGAAAAGCGACTTGGTTTACCTGAGCCCATGTCTTTTGCCGCTCCAGGAAAAACATCGTCCTCATCGATGTCAATCGCATTTGTATTCATGCTTATTTTTGTTTTATTTAATTTTGTTTCGATATCTGCAACTGTTTTATCGAAAATATTTCGAGTTTTAGTTTGTAGAACCGAGGGATCAATTGATTGATCGTAGAGATTCTCATCGAGAGAAGCAACATCATCGCCGATTTTCGGATGAAGTTTTCTAGTTAACAGACAAAAAGATCAATCGAGATAAGATGATTTTTTTTTTCGAGTATTTGCTTACGTTATCGATGATTTGCGATTTCTTTCCGGTGGTTGAGAGATTGTTGGACCTCCTCTCTATAAAACAATACAAAAAAAATTAACCTACAACTAATTGAATGCATACTTTAACTTCTTTCGGTTTCGTTGCCATCGCTTGTAGATCTCTGAAAAGTAAACAATCGATTTAGTAAAAAATTCAAAATCTTTCGAACCCATATAACTGATCATCCGTATCGACTTGATCCAATAAACTATAAGTTTGATCATAAGTTGTTGCCGCGAGTAAACGATCTTGTTTTCTCTTAACACATAGAAATAATCGAAAATGAGCGTCGTTTTTTCTTTGTCTATTTAATTAACACATTCTTACCAACACTTGATCAGCTTCTTCAACAAGTGCTTGTGTTTTAGCCTCTAATTGCGCATTTAACCGTCTGAAAAATAGAAGAACATCATTATCATCTTGGATTCAACAGAAACAAAATCATCGCTTACTTATATTCTTCTTCTTGATCGGTATAATCTCTTTGCTGCTTAGGCGTTCTTAACGTTGATGGATTTGCCGTTCGACTGCTTGATTTTGCACTCATCTGTAAAAATTCCGAGAAGAACTGTGATGTATAAAAGGAAAAGGCGAACTTTTTGTGTTCAAAAAAGATAATTTCAATAAGAATAACTTAATATTATATACGTATAATAAAAACTACAAAATTGTGAAAGCAAAGTGCGATGTTGAATATTCGTTTTATAACACATGAAGAAAGAACGAAAGAAAAAAGAAACAAACTATGCACAAAGATGTTATTCCAGTGAAAAATCGGGTTGTTGAAGAGAGTTGTTGATTTCATGCGAGAGTATCAACGATCGTGATGACGCGATTTGGTACTCGGCAAACGAATTGATTGTTGGCGAGATGTTGGCACGAGAACATTAGCTACATGTAGAATAGCAGTTCGCGCATAAGGATAAACACCGAAGAGATTCGTTGGAATTGATTGTTGTCTCTGAAAATAACGAGATCGAAATTGTGAATAAGTTTATCTTAAATTGATTTACTCGATTGATTTCAGTGGGTGTTTTGGGAAAAGAAGTTGGATTCTGTTTGACTATGGTTTTTGCTGATTTGATCAAATCATGATTCGATTCCTTGAAATACAGAGAGATAATTGAAGGCCAGATTCAATGAGAGAGAACATACGCGTTGAGGAACAATGACAATCTTATTGACATGATTATAATCAGCTTTACTTGGCGAATTCTGTATGAATAAATTTTGAAATTTGAGAAGATTTTCTCGAATGGCTAAATGACTTACAAATAATCGACCCAATGAAGAATGATGACCATCTGTTGAATAGTTAGCTTTTCGTTGTTCGAAATTCCTGAAAATATTTTTCAAATTCAAACAAATCTATTGCTTTTTCCTTGTTCATACCAAAAGTATTTATTCATATTCTGTTGCTGTTGTTCAGGACTACGGCTGATTGAATGTGTGGTTGAAACTAAATATGATAGAACATATGAAATTCAATCGGAATATGTCGATTGAACAATGAAATACTTGTTGTATCACCATCAGCTTGATCCATTGGGTCATATGTGACTTGATAATGCTAAAAACGAACGAATAATTTTAAAATTTTGTTTGTTTTTTTGTTTCTTTTACAAGAGTCTGTCTCGATTGCGTTCGTTGTAACATCGGTGATGTTTCCACTGAAGGCACATTGGTCGGATGACATTCAACAGTTCGACTTCGCATTAAATCTCTTGTCTAAAAATTCAAAATGATCAATTCAAATTCTCTTCGAAGAAAATACTTTCGATCTTTGCTCGTTGATTTCTTGATATTGTTTAAGCGATGATGAAATATTCGCATTGAGACTAGGTACAATCGCCATCGATGGACGATGTATATTCGATTCGGGCACAACTTGAGGGTGAGGATGCCAACGATTTTCTGCTGTATCAAATGTAAAACGTTTGAGTTTTTTGCCCATTTCTTTCGATGTGTTATTAACGTTGATTTGTTGTTTCGGACGTAGGAGAACACCGTTCGATGCGTATCGTAGCGTTGGAGATGTTGAGGGTAATGTTTGTTCTCGAAGTGAGTGTTGTCGACTGAGAGATGGTGGCGGCGGCGGTGTGCCCTGATGAGTTTTGACATATTTTCGTCTCAAACGACTATGTTGAGAAAGAAGACTATTTGGATTATCATCGTCATCGTCACTGGTATCGTTCGAACTCAATTGACTAATAGCAGCAACTTGTGTTCGTTCGTCACTCGACGACGAATGTGTTCTCGATTGTGCTCGAACGAATTTCGATTGATGATGATTATTATTATTTCGACGATGATATGATGTCATCGATCGATCTGTTAGTTGAGCATGATTACGATATCTTTGTTGAGTAAGAATGGATGACGATGCAGCATAAGACAGATCAGTTGAACTGTCAATGGTATTGTTATTCGTTGGTATTGTTGGAGATCGACGACGAACTTGAGCTTCAGTATTTTCTTCGTGCCTTTTTTGTAAGAGAAATTCATAAAATGATTATTTGTTGTGTGAGAATTTACCATTTTGTTAGTCGACTATCAACAAATGGAATAGAAAATTGAACGGTTTCATTTGAATGGTCGTTGGATATTTGAGATGTATTCATTGAACCAAGAACAGTTTTTCTAAAAAACAATATAAAAATCAATTTACAATTCGCTATAATTGACAAATATATATTTTATACGGCCGTTGTTGTTGTCGTTGTTGTAAACGTTTCTGTTGTTTTTGAGTAATAAAAGCAAATGCTTCGTGTTGAAGACATGATTCAGCAGTTAAACGTTCAGGTGCAAATAAACGTAATGTTCCCTAGTTCAACTTTAAATATTTCCTTTCATCTAAATATTTGCTCATTACTTTGAATAGATTCATTAGATCTTGTGGAAATAACTGACCATAACGTCGTTCTAATGTATCTAAATGAGTAATCGGTGGAAACTAGTCAAAAGAATGAAAACATTTCTTTCTTGTTTGGTTATTCAACAAAGAAGAATACTTTTAATCCTTCGAATTTCGGATTGCTTTTCATTGCTTCCATGTATTTCGGCGGCAACGGACCCAAACATTTTTGAATACGATACAATTGATCAATATCACTTTCTCCAGCTAAAAAACTTTTCTTTTCTTAAAAACGAACCACAAATGCCATCTTACCGAACAGTGCCTGACCCGTTGCTAATTCAGCTATAATACATCCACAAGCCCAAATATCCACTGGTTTTCCGTATGGTGATCTAAACAATTTGAAAACGATCCTTTTCAATGACTGTCAAAAACTCTTCTCATACCCGATAAGTAATTCTGGTGAACGATACCATCGTGTTGCAACCTTGAGTTTTGTAAAAAAAAATGAAAAAGAAATGCTCATGTCAAATCGAAACTTCTTACGTAATCTGTATAATAATCAGCCGATGTTTGTGTATTACAAAATCGTGCAAATCCGAAATCACATAATTTCAAAATGAAATTTTTCGATATGAGCAAATTTTCTGGTTTAATATCTCGATGGATAATTTCATGTGAATGACACCAATGAATAGCTGAAAATAACTGATGGGACAATTGACGAACTTGTTCGATCGTTAAACCATCGGGATGTTCTTGTAAAACTTGTAACATATTCCATTCGACATATTCAAATACGAGAAAACATTGTTTCTTCTCACGAAACCATTCGATTAATTCGACAACATTTTCGAAACGTAAAGATTGAAGAATTTTCAATTCACGTTCAATTACATCCATATCCGTACAATATCCTAAGAGAGAGAGAGAAACACAGCAACACTTATTCGAATTATGATTTTCGTAGAATGAATCAAACCAGGATTTTGTTTGAAATGTTTTATAGCAACAGTTGTATTCGTATCCTAAATATGATGAATTCGTTTGTTTATTTTATGATTTTGATTGTAAAGAAGTACCTTCTTTCGAGCTTTGAGTACCACACCGTACGAGCCTATTTTATTTTCAAGATTAAATGTACGAAGAAAACAAATCGATTACCTTCACCAATAACACCAAGTATGTCATATCTTTCTTTGACTGAACGGGGAATATTTTTCATATTTAATATTGAAATTGAAAAACAAGAAAGAATTTGTTGATTTCGTTTAAAATGTAGCCGACGGACGTATGATCATCACACTCCTCTTAATGTTTTATTTGCATCCTTTACTTATGTTTTTCTTCTCTCAACAACTTTTTCGATTTTCATTTTCTTCTTTACAACACCATGTTCTCTTCAAACGACTCCGTTCATTTGTCATGGCAATAAAAAAATGTCGTTTCAAATAGTTCGAAAGAGGTCACTATAATCCACAGTTTTACTTTTAAGATCTCAATGAAACATATTTATTATTTCAAAAAAAAAGGAAGAATAATATACAAAAGAAAACAAGATCAATCTATGTACATATGCCTGACAAATAAAACAAAGCCATAAATAGGTAATATGTATATGTGTGTGAGTATGTATAACGGTGAGATGAAGATTATTTCTGGATAAATATCTCGTGCATTTTCCATCGTCGAGATTTATCTATCAGTTAAATATCAATTGAAATTCATAGTAAAAGAAAAAAAAATGAGGTATCAAAAACAGAAAAACATAAGAAACATATTATACATAATATTGGCGTGACTTTCGTGTACGTATGTGTGTATGTGTTTCATATAGCACTGTATGAGTAGATCATATCTTCACAAAAAAATGAGAATAATTAAAAATCACATCCATCCATTCCATCTAAATATAATTCGAATTCTTCTCGATTGCATTTACCATCGATCGTAAATATATATTTATGAAATGTTCCATCGAAACTCGCTGCTACAACATGACTTGGACCCGAAAACGCACATATACATGGCCATTCGATAGCAACTTTGAAATTGCATAAATCACCGAATGCTTCATTGAGTAGAGCATGTTGAATTGATAGCATTCGATTGATTTTCAAATCTCGAATACCATATAAATGAACCGTACCTTTATCACTTGAAACACAAAGAAAACTTGAATCGAAACTGAATGATAAACTATGAATATTAGCCGTATCGGAACCACGACGAAATTCGAATAATTTTTCGCGTAGACCACCCGTCGAAAACACTCGAATCAATGTTCCCTAAGCGCAGGAAAAAAAATAAAATTCATTTGATTGGCATTTTTTTGTCTCTCTCTCTATATATATACTCGATTCGATGCCGTTGCCAATAATGTGCCAATTGGATTCAATGCAATCGCAGCTAATTCACCTGTATGTGCTTGAATAATACGCGGATTATAGGACATATCTTGTTCGATTCCATTCATATTCTAAATAGACAAGTAAATCCATCGAATCATATTGTATCATTAATGTTAATTAATTAAAGTTTCGTCTTTCGAGTAGAAACGTGTGTATCAACTCGAATTTCAAATTTGATTATAATCATTCAACTAAACAGTGTCTTCCAAGTGGAAAATTGCAGGTTTTTTTTTCATTCCATACTCAATTCAAGCATTCTTTGATCTCTCTCTGTCTCTTTCTCTTTCTCTCTTCAATATACTTGACCATCTCTGCGCAATAGAATCCTCAGCCAATGATTTTCTCGTTCTCTTCATTGACAAACAACAAGTAGCAAAACACCTGAATTCATTCGATTAAAATTAAATCCATGCAACCATCGTCTTATCACTACAGTACGTCATCATCATATCTCCCATCGACATCTGATCTCTATTCATCTTATTATCATTCTCAATCAAATCTCCCACCAACAAAAATCGAATATGATGATCAATCATCGACATCAAACTCATTATCACACGTGCCCATTGTTCTCAAATTATCTTCGAATAATATCGAGCAAACTCTAGTTCTCAACATCGATCATCTCGCGTGTCTCTGCGAAGCACTTCAACAAAGTGGCAAAATCGATCGACTCATTAAATTTCTTCAATATCTCCCATCGAAATCGTCATCCAACGATGCTGCACTCATTCATCAGCACGACAGTGTTCTCAAATCTCGTGCAATTATCTACTATCATCAATCGAAATTTCGCGAACTCTATTATCTCTTAGAAACACATTCATTCAATGTTCATTATCATTCTGAATTGCAACAATTGTGGTACAAAGCACATTATCTCGAAGCACAAAAACTTCGAGGTCGTCCATTGGGTGCTGTGGATAAATATCGTATTCGACGAAAATATCCATTACCCAAATCGATTTGGGACGGCGAAGAAACAATCTATTGTTTCAAAGAAAAATCTCGGCAAACATTGAAAGATTGCTATAAACTAAATCGTTATCCAACACCAGATGAAAAACGTTTGCTAACGAAAAAAACAGGTCTGACATTAACACAGATTAGCAATTGGTTTAAAAATCGTCGACAACGAGATCGAACGCCGAGAACGTATGACAATTTGAGCTCATTCTATCATTACTTTTCTGCTTTTCTAGACAAGATTGTCCAGATCTACTCAATCAGGCTGGTTACTTCACTAACAATCCTGTTTATTCACATAATTTATTTTCAATGAATTAAACGCCAACTCAATATGTCGTTATGTTCGTCGTCGTCATCGTAAATCTAATTCTCGTTTCGTTTTTCTTTTTTTTTCCTATTCACTGCTTTCCATTTTAATTACTTAATAAATTGAAAAATGAGAAGATGATGATTATAAAAAAACATCACTCATCAGAACTACGTAGTTAGTTATTTGAGAACGCTATTTGTTAACTTACTAAAAATTGAACAAAGCCACCTTTAGTTTTTGCATTGAACGGAAAGACAAGTAATGAACCATCATTATTCGATAATTCACAAAGACCTAGAATATACGCCCGATTTGATACGTGTAAGTCAGGCACCGAATTCAAAAATATACCTCTCGGATTATCTCGTGTCTCGATTGTATGCAAAAGTTTACATTGATTAGGAAACGAGAATATATGAATTTTACTGACGAGTACAACGATTAATCTAAACAAACGAGAGATAGAATCAAGAAGTGTTTTCTTTGGTGTTTACTTCGTTCTTGACATTCGGATGGATACAACTGAAAGATTAAAACATAATTCTAATACATGATTTTTCTTTTCGTCATCGTAAACATTAACTAAACAATGCGAAGATAGAACAAATCGTATTTGAATTGAAGAATTTCTCTTACCAACATTCGATGGTAAACCAGTGACATGATCAGCAGGTACATAGGCAATCAAGTTCGTTCGATAGAGCATTTCAGCGTATGTAACTCGTCCAACATCTAAACAAAATTACAATTCGAAAAGAAGAAAAAAACGAAGAAATTTATCTTACCGAGAAAACTTTTCTGTGCAAATGGTTCAACATTGAATATTCTGATTCCATCACAAGTTGCACATATAAAACAAGCTGAAAAACAAGAGAAAACAACTGTTTTATATCTTTGAAAAGGAATCATGCTATGTTTTCTACTTGAATCTTGATTAAATCTTAAACTCAGTACATCAGTTGTCGTTCTTACATATCGATTCATAGACATATCTGGAAAAAAAAGAGAAAAATTAAATAATTCTATTCCTGAAGACAGCAATTTGTTTTCTTTCACGAGTATATATAATCACATTAAAGAATATGTTTGACTAAAATTGATTCTTTTTTTTACAATTTTTATAAATAAACTATACAAAGACACTGGAAGAAGAAGAAGAAGAAAAATAAACTAAAGAAATCTCGTCTCTTATGTTTCTGTTCGAAAATTTTTCATTTCAATTTGTGACTATAATTCAACAACCCATGGGAGTTAACTTGTAATCTCGTGCATGTTCTTTTGACCAATCGATTTGCGAAAGAACAATATCGACTTCACCGAGAACATAATTGCCAACAGTTAGAACATTATTCCAAACGCTGACACGAAGAAGACATCTAAAACAAGGCAATTACACTCTCATTTCGATCGATAAAATATTTTTCTTTTATCATACTTTTGAATCTCGGATAGATCCATTTCGTAGGTAAACTAAACGACGAAGAAAATAATAATAATTGATTTTATTATTAAATGAAGTCTATTTACTGTATCATTAAAAATCGGATTTCGTGAGTTCATTATTGTCTTTCCTTTTCGTTTGGTTGATTTACATTCATCAGGAAATAGATAACATTTGCAATAAGGATTCGGATCATTGTCTTTAATTAATGGCTAAACAAGCAAAAAAACAAAACATACGAATTCAGTTTGTCTTGAATCGATTTGAACGTACGAGATTTGTTGCATAACGAACCATGACGAATAGTTTGCCACTGTCGTATTTTAATTGAATACGAATTTTCGGTTGATTATTCGAAGATAAATCAGTCGATGATCGATTGGCAAAATCTAAATTCATTATTTTGATGTTAAAAAGTGTAATTATTAAGAAAAATTACCATCGAAAGATTTGTCTTTTCCTTCGTTGATTTGTTGATCTTGTTGAATCATATGAAAAAAAGTAATAACCAAATCCGACTAGAATTTAAATACTCGAATTCAATCAATAACAACAAAAAAAAAACTCATCAAGTACCTCGATAACTTCAGGTGTTAAACGAAATAAATTCTGTAGAAAATAATTAATTTCACTGACACGTCGTTGTGCCAACATTTTATCTTCGGTTTGTCTCGAATATTTCAATTCTATGCCAATCAATGGATATTGTTTATTTAAACGTTCATAGAATTCAAAGAATTCAGCATAGGTTCGATAGTGATATGTTAAATGTGTTTGTTTCGATGTTTGATAACTGATCACTGATGAATTTTCGATTGATTCTCGTCCGACTTTAACTTTATAGAGATAATGTTTCGTTGGATGTGAACGTTTTTCATAGCTAACAACTTGTGCATATCGAATTTTGCCGTCAGTTGCGATTGTATAAGTTTTTGGTATGAACGAAAGTGTCGTTCCATTCGTGATTGTTGTCGACGAATTAGCATTTTGTGCGAACGTATGAATAAGAAAATTCAGTGTTGTCCAAGTTGAATTCAAACTATCGACAATTAATTCTGTGAAATGCGTGATACTATCAGCATAGTTCGTCGATGGTGACAAACGATCGTAGACAAATTTCACAGCATCTTGATTTAGATTCGAAACATTCGATGAACATAAATGTGACAGCAGAAGAAGAAGTAACGATGAATTCTGTCGTATTATACAAAATGCATTACAACATAGATCAACAAAACGATGTAACGCATCATTCGACGTGCCACCATCGGACATTGCATAGAGCATTTGTTTTGTAAATACAAATGGTGCTCGATCACGATTAAACCATCCGAATTTCTGTGTATCACCGAGATATTTGCCGAAATCAATATGAAATAAATGTCCCGATTGTTTGATCATAATATTATCATTATGTCTATCACCAATGCCGAGTATATACGTTGCAACACAGTATCCTGCGCATGAATAAGTTAAATTTTCGATAGCTATTCGAAATTCTCGTTCGCTTGTATTGTGTAAACGTAACCAATCGCACAGTGATCCTTCGCCAAATGAACCTTTGATTGTACCTGAACGAGATTCAATTTCTCTGAGAGTTTCACTTTCAGTTATCATTTCAATGAAACCACAACGTTCTTGTGTTTGCACAACATTGAATAAACTTAAACGAAAATCGAAATCATTGGCTTTCCAAATTTTATCCATGCAAGAGAATAATTGTAGAACAATTTGATCTTGTCGAAGATCATCACCGATCTTGTAAATTGAATAATATTTTTCACACGATGAATCTGTAGGATTGAAAACGAGTTTCAATGGAACTGTTAGAGAATTGTAGAATGAACACGATGATATGTCGAGATTATTCGTTAGAAAATTAAATTGACAAGGTAAACGACAAGTTAATTTACCGGATTGAAAGAAATTCTGATTGAAACCACTTAATAGCTCTAAGAGAATCGTATTTTTATGATTCGATTTATTTTTCTTGAAATTTAAACCGAGATTTCTCAAATTCATGCATAGATCATATTCACGTTGTAATTCTTGACGAAAATTATCTTCTAACACGTAGAGTAACGAGAGAAACAAATAATAATACCGAATATAATGTAAATGTTCGGTGATTAATAATTGTCTTAAATACCAATAGAATTTATGTGCGAAACAATGATTGATTAATGATTGTTGAAGAAGATATTCGATTAAAATCGATGAATGTGTATAATCAAATTTAATAATTTGCAATAATTGAGGTAGATAAATGAGTAAATCATCGGAATTCAGTTGCGAGAGAAGTGCTTGATAGGCAAATGAACGTATGTACATATCGGGAAACGCTGGCAGAAGTAATTCGAATGCTTCGATTTCGTCGATAGTTCGATCTTTAGTTACTTCAGTTAACAAACCGTAGATATCAATTAAACTTGGATAATCCCAAACAGAACGTGATTTCAATAGTTTCGGAAGAGCATATGGTTTATGAATAATATAATGTCGATGTGACCAAAGAAAATGACATTCATTTTCAGTAAAATCTCGTTCGTCATCATTGAGATTTGTTTGTTGTTTACGATAATCATTGAAATTAATTAAATTATGATCAGTTAACAACAAACAAGGTCGTTTCAATAATCGACTGAGATTTTCTTGTTTATCATGATGAATTTCAGTGAAATTCTTGATTTGCATATCATTACGTGCTTGAATATCCGGCCAGAAAAACATTTGATCAAGAAAAAGTATGCTAAGAATGGGACACGAACGATCGAACACATTCCGTAATGAGTAAAAACCCGTTCGATTCGTTGTATTTGCATCGAATATGCCTAGATATCGTTCGCCTGTGATCAAACATGAATCATTATCGAATAGAGCTTGTGAACACCAGCCAATTAAATGCATTGGTATGCCATCGAAATGTTCGATAGTTCCTGTTGAATCAATTTCATCGTGAAATTGAGCAAAGATTTCGAATAGAATTAAACTTTCACGTTGCAATTCGCAGAGACGTGCGTCATTGAATGATAACCATTGATTGAAACGAATCTGTGGTTTAAATGCAGCATTATCATTGTGATATGTATTTCGAACGAATGACATCGATGGTGTCATTTGTCGAGCTTTGGTTTGATTGCCGTAACATAAACGAGCAACGATACGAAGAGATTTTATGTTCGAATTCGATGGCAAAGAAAATAAACTATCGATGTAAACACCCAATAGGTCCGGTGAATCGGTTATTGGACGAGAAATTTGAGTTGAACTTGGCAAAGACGATTTCAATCGTTCGATGCCGATTGATTTATTTTCATCATTGTAAATTTCGACTTCATACGGAATGAGATAGGCATGACAATAGGTTTGAATGTAATTAATTAGAATAACTAATGTTTCATAGATTAATTTAAGAAATTTGTCATAGACATCTTTCGAAAGTGTTTCGTCGTGATGATGATGTTGAGATCTTCGAATTAACTGATCGGCATAGATTTTCAAGTCACGTTGTTTATCACTGATCAATGATGATTGAATATATGAACAAATAATTTGTAGATTTTTAATAAAACCAATGAATTCGTTAACAAGTTTGATTTGTTCGCTGATTTTCAACATCGAGTCATAGGGAACAGCAAGCCGATTGAAACGCTCGTGAATTTGCTCGAGTATTGTATTGACATCTTTAACAAATTCGCCCAGCCATTGATGATCCGATGCGAGAAAAGGCGCTGTCGATGAATGAGCTATATGTGCTTGATGAGAATATGTCGATTGTTGAGAAGGATTCAATGATTTCGTTCGATGTATTTGATGAGACGTTCGATGTGACGATCGAGATTTCTTCGGTGACGATCGATCCGACGTATCGAATGATGATGCCAATGTGTGAAACGTGTATTTTTGTTGTTCTAAACAGAATTGTTCGAAGGATTTAGCCGAATCTTCGTTGGATTTCTGATAGGTATATGTAGGTTTTTGAACAAGAACGAATTGTAGGGATTTTAAAGCATTGATACAATCGTAAACATATTCGAGATCACAAAGAACATCATCATGACGAAGATATTCTTCTCGTGAACGTAATTTTAAAATGAATTGTTCACGATCGAATGGTTTGATTTCGTATAATTGAAAGAGAATGTGTTCGACAGTTGATTGCAGACTAACTTTTGTTAAATAGATCGGTTCTTTACTTCCATCAACATAGATTTGAAGTGTAACAGGCAATTGTTTTTGTTCAATATGTTGTGGAGTTAGACGATGAACACGTTTACAATAAGAGATTTCATCAGTTGATACCTAGGCAAAATTAAGATAAAAGGTCAAGTATAGAGATAAAAACTACTCGAATCAACGAGACAATTTGATTTATGGATGTGTTTTATTGAAATATCAAGAGTTTTATTATACCTGTTTCGACTGGTTTTCATTGCGTATTCGTTGGACAAGTTGAGTGAAAGATTTTATTTCAGGAAATGTTGTTAATTTCAAACGTAGTTTAATTGGAAAAGAATTTGTAGATGTATTTAGTGATTGATTAGGCGATATTTGAATAGGTATTGGTTCGTTATTCGGTGTGACGAATGGAGGTGTAGCTGTCGTAATTGTTTTCGCTTCGTTTAGCTTAGTTGGCCACGATGAAGGACGATTCGGATGTGACTGTTGTTGTTGTTGTTGTTGTAAAGGATCGAAGAGATCGAATACATTGCGTTTTAATAACTCCGCAGACGATGGAGGCGAACTCATGTCGATTAAATTTGAATCATCGGTATCGGATTTCTTCGATGTAAAGCTTATTTCTGAGAAAGACAAAAAAACAAATTATGAAAGTTGTTTTATTGAGTAGTGAAAATGTTTTACGAGTTGTCGATGAATTTTCTTTTTGAGTGTTTTGTAAAGCAAATGTTTGAATGAAATTCTTATCGAGAACATCTTGTTCGGGAGGTTTGAATTCGATGTTTCGTCTCATTAATGTCGGTGCACCTGGTGGCCTTGGAAAACGAAAAAGATTCGCCGGAGGAAAACTAGTCTGATTGGGAATGTTTGGGGCTGGCGTATAAAACAGACGAGGTGACGACGATGACGGCGTTGTTGCTATTGTTGTTGTTGATGAAGAAGTCTTCTTCAATTCATCAGCTGTATTATGCACAGATGCCATCGATAGATTTAAACATGAGTTACTGTTTAAATGAGAATGAAGAGTATTTGATGACAGATAATCAGATGATGTCATCGGAATTTGTATTCAATAATCTGAAAGAAAAAACCAATAAAGTCGAAGATTGTTTTGTCCTCGTTTATACAGGTAAGTATCGTACTAGCAGACGTCATATTTTCGTTTGTTTTCAGCGACTAGGTAACCTTTTAATGGGAATATGAAAAAGATTAGAAAGCAAAAACGAATATTTACGAATGAGGAAGAAAAAACAATAGATGAAACAATTAAACATCATTTGCTTTTTTATGTCGTGACTATTTCGAGATCATATGATAATTATCACAACGATATGTTGGTATGCGTACGTCAAAAATAGGAAGAAAAAAAGAAGAAGATAAAGAAAAGAGAAAAGGAAAAAACAATTTTAAATGGACATGAGACACAATCGAATGACAAATAGAATCAATGAGCAGATGTCGTTGTTTATTCAGAAGTTTTACAAATCTTAAATATGCAAACGGTTTTTTTCCTCGTTTAAGACTTCTTTTCAAAAAACACACAGACACACCGAGAATCTGTCTCAATTTAAATGAGAAATAAGACGGTTGATGTAAGAAAAATAATAGAACGAAATGTCAATATTTTTTCCATCATGTTTTTCTTTCTTTAAAAGAAGAAAAAACATCTCGTTTTCTATTGACACAAGTGACGTTCTCATAAAAAATGAAAGTAAAATTCATTTAATCAAAAAAAAAATATATGAGACATATTCATCATTCGATTTGATTTCTGTCACTTCGACCTGAAATTACTCGTGTATTTTTATTCAGAAGCTCTATTCTACTGATAAAATTGTTCACAGAAAAGATATTCCGTGTTCATGTTCGATTATCTTATGAAAAAAATCTATGTGCAAATTTATTCAGTTCGATTTCAGTTTAGTTCTAAAGATCTTTTTAATCCCATTTGGTATCCATTTTCTCTATTGAATAATGTCGTTTGAAATTCGATGCGTTGAGTGAGATTCATCAATCAATTTCTCCAAGGTAAATTGTTGGACCAATATGTCAAACAAAATACCTTGACATATTCTATTCTCGCTCGAAGAATTAGATATCACTAGTGATCTTTCGTTTAACCAATAAAAATCATTGTTTTCATACTGCCATCTATATTGTTCGAATAATAAGAACAAAAAAATGATATGCTATGAAAAATCTGTTAATTTTTAATTTTCAATGATAAACTATTGAAAAACTGATGAAAATAAAATTATTGCTGAACTGTCTTTCTCACTTGAATTAATTTGATCATATGATTGGTTTGTGAACATGAGACAAAGACAGAATTGTTTATACCCCCTCCTATTCTCATCACAAGAAAAAAGAAAATAATCTAATATAGAAGTTTTTTTTTCTTCTTTCAAACAACAAAAAAAAAGAACGACAACAGTTATTTAGTTCGTATTTTTAGGATCTTATTCTTATTTTTCATTCAATTTAAGTTCCTCGATTTCGCTTCAAATATGCTGGCCGTTGCATCACTCAAACGTTCATTGGAATTCGATCCAGTTGAACAAGGTGTCAAACGTAAACGAGCGGAAATGAAACTCTCCCCACCACCATCGCCATCCTCCTCATCATCATCATCAACAGGAACATTTCCCACGAACACCAATCCGTCATCTCCCAACAAACAACAACAACAACAACCATCGATATTTACTTCGTCACCGAATAAAAGCCAATCCTTAGTTTTGAAGAAACCTTGTGCTCTTACTGCTTTAACATCATCATCATCGACAACAACGGATGATATTCCAATGTTTAACTATATTCAAACTGCTCAAATGTGTGCTCGTCTTTTACGCGAACAAGACCGATCGATACGTGAACAGTATGAACAACTTCTTTCAACGAAACTGACCGAACAATACGATACATTCGTAAGATACACACACGATAGCGTTCATAAAGATCAACCTAAAAAGCAACAACCACGACTCTTTCATTTCGGTCAACAACAAGAAACTAATAATTCAACCGCTGCTGCCTTTTCCTACATTTCATGAACATTTTTTGTCGTCGTTTTTTCTTCTTCTTCTCGCATATGCACATTATACATACGATATTCACTTGGTTTTGTTCTCTGTTTTCTTTTTCTCTTATTCAAAAGTTCTTTGGATTCTTTTGCCATAAGTTATAGTTAAGGATCAACATCTAAATTAAATTTTTTTCTTCATTATAATTTGCGTTCTCGCTTTTTTCTTTTTCTTCTTTTTGTTTTCTGTATGAGCGTTTTGCGAAGAAAACACTTTGAAATATACGAACATCAACTGTATATTTTTTATCGATATATTATCGATGAACATGAAAGGAGCAATCAAAGGTAAAATATGTGTCTATGTTGACAATGATATAACATGATCGTTCAAGGTTAAAACCCCGTTATGTAAATAATGTTCTGCTGTCAATAGAAATAAATGCATGAAGTGCTTTCACAAAACGAAGTAATTGAAAAAAAAAAGATAGTCTAACAAACTTTTTTTTTATTACTGATAATTGTTCCTATTGAATTCAATCAAGATAGAAAAATAAGTACCTTTTTCTTTGTATCAACAACGCCTACATGACCTCGCTTAGTAGTTTAAAAAAAAAGTATCCTCATGGTTTAAAAATTGTTTTTTTCTTCTTCTTTTTCTATACACCTACGAAAAAGATTGATTGGCAATTATAATTCGTATCTGTTCGAACACAATAGGTGGAAGAAAAAGCCCGATTGAGTTTCATTTCTATGCGTAATCAATATTGTGAGTTCAGTCGTAAGAGAATCTCTTCACTTCAATGAATAAATAGTTAAATATTTAATAAGATACGATTCCTATTGCGAATCGATTGCTGTTCAAATAGAACGAAAAACAGTGTCCGTTGATGATTTACTTTTGAAGTACGTTCGAATCGAATGATATTCCAGTGACATTTATTGATCGCATACATGTGAGATCTTGTTTGTCAATAGAGATCAACCGATCAATCAATGTTCAATAAAACAAATACTTGTCCGTATTAACACAGGATTAGCTAACAAAAAGATATCATCGCATTGAAAATCAATGATAAATGTGACTTGTGTTTTGTTTTATTCATTATTATCGTTGTAGTTCTTTCCAAAACGAAAGAAAAAAAACTTTTTTCGGATCACGTTTTTCTGTTTTTTTAATATATGTATTGTTACTTTTTTTTGTGTGTGATCATCTATTATGTTATTCGAGAACGAGAATCCATCGAGCGTTCGTATTTTCTCGATATCCGTTTGTTCAAACAACAAAAGAAAATGATTACACATACACACGAACAAACAGACATAAAAAAGAGAGAGAGAGAGAAAGAGGGAGCATGAATGAACGCAATGAAACAACGAACAAACAAAACAAACCAAAATAATAGGTGGGAAAAAGAAAAAAACACAAGAACAAATATACACACGCGCAAGCGCGCATACACATTGAAGGGAGACGAGCCCAGTAATGATAATAAAAACCAAAGAAACACAGATTTATTTATTTATATATATATATATATCAAGAATCGGATGTAGTCACCGGTGTTGACGATGCAAAGTTATGCGTCTGTGTTGGAGGATGCATACAATGAAGTTGAACTAATTGTACGAGACTACATGATGACGATGGTGATGATGTCGTTGTTGTTGATGATGATGTTGACGATGAAGGAGGAGGAGGAGGAGGTGTCGGAGGAATAACATACGATCGATGATGTGTGGCGAAACAGGGTGTTGTGGGCGAAAGAACGAATGTTGATGATGTTTTCGTAAAAAATTGTTGATCATCAGTGTGTTCTTGTTGATTGAGATCGATTTCGTTGTTATTGATTGTTGATGATGGTGGTGGCGTAGGCGGAGTTGATAGTAACATCATTTGTTGAGATGTCGAAATCGAATTCGATGATGATAGCGGCGGAGAAGATGAAGGCGACGGTGGTTGCGGTTCAACAAGTGTACATAGAGCTTGATTAACGCGACGTGATGAACATGAATACGGATGATCGAGTTCGATCGATGATGATGGAGGATATTTACCGCCTGTGGGCAATGAAATCGATAAGTTGCGCGTTGATTTCGATTGTTGATGATGCGCTAATGACATCGTATGATCATTGACTGTTAAATACGAATGAAGACGAGATGAATCTTTGGATAATGGTCGAGATGAAAGACGCCATAACACGGGTCTGAAATTGAAATTTAAGAAAAAACAAAAATCGAAAGTTCGCATTTTGGAATAGGCATACTTGTCGGTGATATGTGAGGATTGACATGTGTCTTCAGTAAAATCGTTATTCTCCTGTTCGATATGACGATCATAGAGCAGTCTAGACGATAGATTTGTTTGTTGTTTTCGTAATTTCTTTTGAATAAAACCGATGAATCGAAAAAAAACAAAAATTTACCTTCCGCCCCGTCCTATTCGAATGCGTCGTCTGCCGAGTAGACCTCGGTCCGAACAAGCGACGTAGTAATACGATGAAAATGTCGAACGTTGCGATGGAATCCGCTGTTGTTGATCCTGATCAATTGGCTGAAAAAAATCCGAGCAAAAATATCTCGAAAACAATTCTCGATTTCAAAAAATTTTGCATACCCTTAGATATCGACATCCAGCTTTGGGTCGAAATTGCCAAGGATCATTCAATTCGTCATCATCAATACTCGTTCCTGTTCCGTCGAAAAGATTCTCATTCGACAAGATTGACGAACCATCTTGCAAAAGAACACGACGTGCTGTGCTATTTTCCAGCTCCTAGAAAATTCGAAATCATAAGAATAATTCATTCGATTAGAGCAAATCTCTGGTTACCTCTCGTTGCTGCAATTTTTTCATTGCATCAAACGGCTGAGCTTTGAGCAAGATCGTACCACCTGAACTATTTTCTGCAAGTGACCACAGATCTGCCAGCGGCAAATTTCGATGGTTTTTGCCTTGCTTATGTGTCCCTGATAGAGAATTCTTCGAACGACGTTTACTGGTTTGTTGCTGCTGTTGTTGTTGAGCAGCAAAAACATTTCCTGGTGATAATCGTTCGAGAATCGATTGTGGTGATAGTGATAGATTATGTACAATAGGAGTTGACGGTGTTGTTGGTGATGACAACAATTCTTTGAGTTTGTCATTCTAAAAGAAAATCGATGCAAAAAGGAAACAATTGGTTTTTTTTCCTAATTACATTTTGTTTTCGATAGAGTTTCTTCGAATTCATCATCGACAAATCGGCGCCCTTGAACCGTTTTAATTTCGGTTGCAAGGATTCAGTTGAATCATTGGACAATGATCGTGCATGTTTCGACTGAAGGAGACTAGCTAATGTCGATGATGACAATTGATTCTTCTTGTGACTTTCCAATCGAATCAATTGCGTCAACAATTGTTGATGTTGAGCAGCTGTTAGACTGCTATTACTGTTCAGCAATGACGAGAGTTTCATAGTGGAACTAGTATGATGAGACGATCGATCGTGATTGGCGGCGGCGGCGGTTGCTGTCGACGACATGGATGGATCCTCATCTGACTTGACTTCACATCTGGACGAACATAGAATAAAAAGGCAGACAACACACAGAGCTCACTAAGCGAGACTCTCCGGTTGCCACCGAGGGGTGGACTGGCAGCGTACCGTGCTTGGAAAATTGAGAGTGCGCATTCGAGCCACGATGTCTTGGTTGTCTCACGGAGTTTGATCAAATTGGTCAATTTGCTATTTAAAAAATTCGACGACAATCAAATCAACAAACGAAATACAAATCGACGACTTACATAAGATGTTCGAAATTTGCACGTAGTTTGAGCATAGACAAATACGCTTGCTCATCATTCTTTCGATTCTTGAAAAGAAAAAAATAATATTCAATTTACAAACAAAAACATGTTCGTGTTGTGCTGGTCTTACTTTTCTCGTGGTCATTTTCTCGACTCGCCTTCGAAATGCCACGAATGGGTGATGTTTTCCTTTCTCTTCCTTGACGTCACGCTCCGTGAGTAAACGTAGTTTCAATCGTTTGCCCTAATTATTTTCGTGAAGAGGAGAAAAAAAAACAAACAACACAACAATGCGAATGATCTCTTGTCCAATGAATTTGAAAATTGTTTCGAAAGACAAGAAAAAAAACTCGAGAAACTAGTTAATTTATTAAATTCAACATAATTTAATAAATTAATCTCGATTTTTTCTCTTTCAATGCAAAAGACAATTGGCATGTAAATTAAATTAAGAAAATCTACCCCTGTTGTTCGTCGTTTTTGCCAGAATTCGTACACACTGGTCAAATGCAATTTATCAACAGTGGCAAGTAAAGTTTGCGCTTCATCGAATGAAATCAATGTCCGTGCACTGGCATTCTCGAGTGTATCGATAATAATTTCGTATTCGTGATGTGTAAGTTTCGGACAAGATTTACAACCGATTTCATTGAACCATTGAAGATCGATCTTGTCCATGTCATATTCAGGTTCATCGGACTCGAGTTGAAGAGCTAGAAGACGAAAAGACATAGGTGTACGTTGAAACGAGCAACTATCGATCGAAATACGTTGTATATGAATGAGTTCTTTAGGTAGTTTGACTGTTGCAGGATAGATCGATTGACTACGAGGATCTTCGTATAGATTTGGAATAGGTACAGCACGAATTTTTGCCGAGCCAAGTCGTCGTTGAGCATCGAGAGCATTTTGTAAATGATATTCCTGAATAAAATGAAAAACAAATCACGATCTACGAAAGTAAATGTGTAAATATGTATATATACGGTTTCTTCTTCGCGTTCCATGCCAGATACAAACGGCATTTCGGGTACACATCGTTGTGGTGTTTGTGAATTTGATACTGTTGATGGATGAGATGTTTGAAGATTAGATGTGGACGAAAGAGAAACGAGAAGATTGTTACTAGACGATGATCGAGTTGTTGATGAATTAGTAAGAGTATTATTGTTATCATCATGTTGATCGACAAGAAGTCGTATGCGTTTACTGGGATCAAGGTTTCTTGCTCGAAAATGAGGACGATTCATCGAATCTAGAAACAAATATAATTATGAGAGAGAGAGAGAGAGAGCTTTTTATTTTCTGGTGTTTTGGTGAAATTTATTTGATACACTGTTGTTTCTTCATCTTTTAGTTTTCTTTACTCGAAAGAAAAGAAACTAGCGCTCATTTGAATATTCTAATACTCTAAACTATTACTACTATCTGAAAAGAAAAAAAAGAGAAATATTTGCTCGTACATCGAATTTCGATGATGATGATGATGATGATGAATGAGCTAGACACTGATCATTTCCTTCGTTCTTTCTACGTGTACGCGCGCGCTTAATCACGTGTTAATATATATTTTCATTCGGTTTTTTTTCTTCTTTGTTTTGTTTTGTTATTAGCATAGAAAAGAAACTATAAGATACAAAAATGTGTCTCTTTTGATAATCATATCTTTCAAGGATATCACATGTGTGTGTATGTGTGCGTAGGCATATAATCGAAGAGTACATTTTAAATTTTCATATTCATCTAGAAACAAAAACAAAATCACAACAAAAAGGTTAAATAAGTTCGATCTAATAAATAATGTACGTATCTCGTCATTGCTTCTCTATCGAGTAAAGAAAGAATGTTCTTTTCTTTTCTTTTTTTTTCGTTCTCTCTACAACTTTATATGCCACGTCGTCATTTGGTTTTTTTCTGTTTCTTTTCTTACTTACTACGTTATACTACAACGACAAATAAAACAAAGAATGATAATCATTTGTTAACAATGTAAAAAAAAGGAACGTAGGAGGAAGAAGAATAACGAGCAAAGCAAAAGCTTACAAAAACAACAACGACTAGTAGAACTCGAGTGTTCTTTCGTTCTTTCAACAACGATGACGAATAGTCTATATGTATATACACAACGTCTAACAAGGTTAACTCGGCGACACTCAACTATTTTCACTTTATTATGCAATAATAATAACTAGTGTGAAATAAACTAAGCAAAAGAGAAAAAGAAAACGTACGATAAGGATGAGTGAAATATCGTCTGAATAAGAACGATCTAATTAAAGGACATTCTTCGACAAGATGATTTCTTTAAAATAAGCATTTTATATTATGTAAGCATCATTATCAATGTATTTATCTAAAAACTAGAATATGGATAGAAAAATTGGTAGTTTGAGTTCGATGATCAAAAAAGAAATATCGATTACTAATGAACAAAATAATAATAATAATAATAACAAGCAAAAAATCAGTCATCGGCAACAGTCGTTCTTTTTTCTTCTCTCTTCTTTTTCTACCTTCTGCCGATGCCTGATGTGCTATTAGATGTGAAGAGCATACGAAAGAAAACGAGAACGAGTCTTGAGGCACACATCGAGCCATTAATAGCTGCTCTGTATGTATGCACATAATACATAAAAGATTGGAGTAGTCGTGATGACTAAGCGTTGTCGTCTAATGTCGTCTAGATGGCTGACTATGTTTGTTGTATGATTTTATTCTTCTATAATAAATATATATATACATATTTATAACACTAACCAAAGCGACAGAGAGAGAGAGAGAGGAAAAAAACGTCGAAATTCTTCTCGAAGAAACTTGTTTCTTTCATTCTTTTTTTGTCTGTTTTTTTCGTAAATATTATTAATATTGATTTTCGTTAATTTTGAAAAAAAAGAAACGAAATTTGAGTATGTGTTTATTCTTTGATCGTCATATTTTTCTTGACTAGAGTAATAATACTGTGCATTGTCAATGATCAACAACACAACAGTAGATAGGAGACTCCAAAATGACACGATCGTTTGCTCGCTTACGCGCTCGCTCTCTATGTTTTTTACTTTTCTCGCTCTCGCTCTTTCCCTTTCCCTTCGCTCCCCACCTTTTTCTCTATACCATGCTACGCGTCCCGCATCCCATCGTGATACATACATGGCCATTTGTGCTTGCGCGCTCGCTCACAAAAATGAATTGCATAGCGAGCAAGCCAACAGCCTCCATTTTCTCCTATTCTTCTTGCCTATTCTGTGCGTGTAACTTCTATGTGCACGCACATACACTCGCATTTTCTGCCGTCTTTTTTCTCTCCCTCTCTCTTTCTCTCTCTCGTCTCTCTTTTTTTCTCTTTTCCGTCGATGAATGCTTAGAAGATATAGTATTTCAAGCCTGCAGCTATCGACATCGACGAGAAATGCTCGTGCGCGCGCAAAAAATAGAAAAAGAGAGAAGAAAAACGGGAGAATATATAAAGTAATCGGGCAAGGAAGAAGAATCTATATAAAGACGCTATTTATTCTTCTCGTTCTTTCTATTTGTGTACGTTCATTACGTAGCCGAGAGAAAACGAGAGAAACGACAGAACGAAAGAAAAAAAAAACGAGAGAAAAAAAGAGAGATCGAGAGAGAAAAAATAGAGATGAATACATACACCTTCAATCCACAATATGCATACATAAGTATTGATATATATATACATACATGATGAGAAATCTCGTCGAAAATTTATTTAATCTCACATGATTATGTCAAATTTTACGATCATCAGTTATATTTATCTAATAGAAAAGAGATCTGTATATTTTATTACTGATAATATAATACATATATTCTTTTTTCTTGTCATCAATCAAATACTCTTATCTTGGTTGATTGTTAAAATTTTTCATGAGCATTAAAGATATTCGAGGAGGTTTCTTTTGCTGTTATATGTCGAGAATCTTAAGAATTTACTTACTAGTCATACACACGCACACACACAAACGAGGAGAAGAAAAAACGCAGACTCTCGATCCATTTTTTTTGTGTGCTTCGTCATGACAAGAAAGAAGAAAAAAGAGATGTATGTGTGTATGTGGAACGAGAGAATTTTTTGTCGGCGCCGCAGACGAGTGTGCGCGCGCGCGCGAAGGGAAACAGATGTGATGTGACGAAGGCAATAGTACTGCTAGATAATGGGCTGCAACGTCAGACGGGTCGTTCGTTTTCTCCGTGCATTTTACATGGAAGGACAAGCAATCTATGAGTACCGTATATATTGTCACTGTATATACGCATATCGATATAGAAAAAGAAATGGATGTACTTGTTCGGCTAAGACTTACAAATCTGCCTACATATGCGTATACTGATGATAGAGTTTAGATATAACAAGAGAGAGAGAGAGAGAGAAGAAATCAAGTGTTCTTAATGAGTAATAGAAAGAAAAAAAATGTGCATTAAAGGTTAATGAAGCTTTTTATTTATCTAATTGAGAATTATTTGAGATAGTCGTGAAAAGAGTTATTTGCTAGTTAATATTTTTTTTTGAGAAAAAAAAACAAGAATTAATGGATCTATATTGTTCTCTAGGGAGAATAACAAATAAACCTATTTCTTTTCGAATATATATTATATAATTATTGGCAATAAAAAAAAAGAAAGAAACTGTCTGAAAAACATAAAAGATCCGTCAAGTAGCGTCATCGTTGACGTCATTGATGACATTCGTTTTACTATTGGCTATTCATGAATTGTTTATTTCGTAGTTTATATTCCAATAAGATAATCAATTTATTTGTTTGAAAAGAAAGAAAGTATTGAGATGGCAAATTGGTTGTCTCGAGAAATCAAACATCTTTTGCCAACATTTGATTTACATGCTATTCGTACGGTGCTTGTCTCGTTCGATCCATGGCGATTAGATTCTCGACCAACACGAGATTTTCTACATATTATAACTGATGATGATGTTGCTAAACATTATCCGAAAATGTTTGTTAAACCAACAATTAAATCGGACCTATCCGAGCCAGTTATAACAGTCGAATTTATTGATTCATCGAAAGCCATTTTCAAAGCATCGAAATTAACAACATTAGATATATTTACTAAACTTAAACCGTTATGTTTGGCAAAAACTCCACCTCCTTAACTAGTTATTATTATAGTTTTTTTTTGTTCAAAATACTTCTGTTTAGGAAATAAACTAAAAAAGAAGAATGATAAAAAAATTATTCTTAAAGAACGAGAAAGATAGGATCGTGTATCTTTGTCAATATTTGAAAATGTGAATTATTACACATGATGATTTTAATGTGCGATAAACGAATGAAAATTTATGATTTTGTTTTTTTGATAAGAAAGAGAAAATAAAAAACTTGTGACACATTTCGATTACGTTGGTCACGCAGTAAATATATGTAATTAGCTTTTTCGATTTCATGCACTCTTTAATTATATGTATGTGCATTTATTTTCAAAAAAGAGAAAATTAACAAGTAGGATTAATTTTCGGTTCACCTAAACCAAAGCACCGACGAACTCGTTTGTACGTTTGAACTCGTGTCTGCTGGTTAATTGCACCCGGTCCACCATTACACTCTTGTGCTCCATTGATAAGTCGTGTTGTTGCTGCAAAATCACCTCGTCGTGCTGGCTCAATGATATTATTCGCTTGAAAAAACCAGACAGCAGTTTTAACAGCAATATCCTGTTGTTGACTAACAAGATCAGGATTTTTCAATAAGTCAATACCAAGAGCTTTTCCAGCAGCATTATAATTACACGGATAGGATAGTTGAATCCATCCACGACCGTAATATAATTTACCTGGTGCACCTTGAATACCACACCATGATGAAGCATAGTTGGGACCACAACCTATTCGAATAGATTCGAAGTTTATTAATAAAGCGAGAAAAGAAAACATTTTACGAACCAGGTGCACAGTATTCAACTAAAGTTTTAAGTCCATCAGTTTCATGAAACACATGAGCAAGAAAAACAGCAGCTTCATCAGCATTTTTTGGTTTATATCCTGATTTTTGGAGACCAGTCAATCGTTGTTTTCGCGTTGCACTATCGATCGTATTAAAAACACATTGAAAATTGGTTTCATTGATAATATCTCCACTAGTTCCACCACTAGATTTACAAGGTCCACTCACACAATTAACTCCACAATAATCATCTGTATATCCACAGTAGCCCCATTTCGATAAACACATCTTAGCATCGGGACATGTTGCACGACGATTTATTAATCGGTTTAATTTTGAATGTGTATTTTCGTTTGATTGTCCATGTACATTGAATATTATTCCAAATATAAGAATCGAAATACTTAATCGTGAATAATTTGATTTCAACATTGTTTAAAGCATAGTTTTAGTGTGAATTTCCTTCACTTTATATACGGAAAAGAGAATAGACCTGTAGTACAACCTAATTTCCCCACATTTGTAAACAAACGTCATTCTATCATAGATACAGTCCACCTACCTAAACAGGTAACAATCATAATGAATGATTCATTACAAATTGAGTACTATCTAGACACTTTTTTGATATTATCAAAACAGAAAAATAAAAAAATACGTATAGAAATGTTATACGCAAAATCGTCATATTTTTTTGTTTATTTACGTCTCTGTTTTAATCTATTATGTCTAAACAACAATTACTACGCACAAAAATTACATCTTCTACAAAATTACGCAGCACGTCTTAATTCATGTTCAGCTGACACTTCAGCAAGCATTTCGAGAAGAATTTCTAATTTAGTTCGAAGAAGATTATTGTCTTCTTCGAGTTCACGTTTCTTTTTCTCTAATTTAGCCATTTCACGTGAACTAACAACAGTACCAACAGTTCCATCTAGAGAAAAAATCAAACGAAATAAATTACAACGTCATGGTTTCAAATCAAAACACGAATTACCAACTATCCAATCGCCTTGTGCTTTATCAAAAGCGAGCTTTTGATCACCAATTCGAGCGTCGATTGTTTGATATTGTGGACCAAATTCTCGAGCGAGATCATCAGCCTGTAATTTAAGTGGCGAACGAGAAACCGATTTACGTGGTTTGGTTTTTCGTATTGAAAATGAACTTCGAAGAAAAGACATAGTAGCTTTTTTCTTATCTAGAAATGTAAAATAGTTCGATTTGATTTTCGTTTTTATTTTCAGGTCGATGTAGCAAATGAAAATTGTACAGGAATATAAAGAGGCTCAAGAGATTTATTAAAAGGAACTGGATCAGTAATATCATCGATGAGCAATACGAATGACAGTGGTGGTGTTGCTGTTTTTTCTATAAATACAAAATTAGACGAAGAAATTCGGTAAGTCAAAGATCGAACCTTTTCGACGAGTCGTACTTTTAGCTGATGGAGCTCGTGAAGATGATTTCGACGCGTCTGGATTCGAATCCTGTGACCTAGAATAGATTGAATACTTTGAAAAATAATCAATTAAAAACAATAATCTACATAGCAAGCGATGCAGCACTCGCTGGTCGAATAGCAAATGTATCGACGTTAACACCTATGAATTGAGCACGACCATTATCAGCAACAGTCAGCAGTGAATCTTGAATAGATTCATCAGTTATTTGATTTTCATCCGTAGTACTATTTCTCGGAATTAAATTCACATGATAACCACTGAGAGAAAAAATTGATTATAATTATTTTTCAAATGAGATTTCAACGTACAATGGTGTTGGTAGACTATCACTTGTTGGTTGATCAGTTTGTTGACCACAACGAAGTCTTATCAATCGACCCGAATCAGCTTCGATTCGATTATTTTCTTCCGATGAATCAGTGATATCCACTGTAAATATCATCGATTCTTCGGTTAATGTCAAATTTTCCGTTTCATTCTCATTCGAAAAACGCAATTGAAATGGCCAACCGACTGGATAATTATTTACCATCATACCATTTCGATATACATACGAATCGCCAAGTGTATATGTACCTTCGCCATGCATTAAATCATTTCTCCAACTTCCCTATTTGACAAACAACAAATTCGATTACGTAAACACAAACACAAATGTGACACAAACTTCATAAATTGTTGTTGTTTCTTGAGCATCAACTAATTTGCCAAAGCCATGTCGTTTATTCTCGATCCAATCTCCTGAATATCGACTACCATCAGCATAGGTCTGTTCGCCATGTCCATGTCGACGATGATTATGCCATGTTCCAGTATACAATTGTTTATCATGTGATAGATAACTTCCTTCACCTTCAAAATGATTCGATTTAAAATCTCCTTCATAACAATCACCATTGCCCATTCTAAACAAAAAAAAACAAATTCATATATACTTTCGTGTACAAACAAACAAAAATCTACCTTAAACGACCATGACCATCCATTTCACCTATAAACAATCGAAATTTACTTTCAATAAACATGTTGAACAACTCGTTTACCATAATAAAAATGTCCAGTATACGTATTTCGTGTAGCTGCAAAGTATCGTGTACCTTGTCCCATGATTTCATTATTAGCAAATTCACCTTGATAGAACGAACCATCGCCAAAGATCAACTTTCCAAAGCCTGTAGATCAACAAAAATAAATAAATCGATTCTATTGATTGAAACAAATCTCAATATTTGAATTGTACCATGCTTTTTGCCATCTTGCCATGTTCCTTCATAGCGAAAAAATGGATTTGGATATTGATAAACTCCAAAACCTTGATTAAACACGTAGATAGACAAGAATTCTGATAATTATTGATCTCACCTGATCTTAAACTTCGTCGTGTTTCACCACGAAAAGCGCCTTTTAACTCTACTCCAACCATATCAATCTATTCACTAAACATCATTCTATATCGACATCCATAGGGGTCGGTTTTCACCATGACAACGATATCAAATTTCAAGAACTAATATTTATTTTTAATCCCAACAGATCAAATCGAAAAAGTAATTTGATAAACAATTCAAATTATAATTTCATATATATATATTTCTTTTGACTGATCGATCGTTAGATCGATATGTTGGATGTCGCCAGATGTTCGGTTCCTTTTCTTGTATCCAATAGTTTTTCACGAGTAAAATCTCAGCCGCAAACAACAAAATTTCCATTTTCCTAGTGCCATACATTCAAATATGACATCCGTTATTTTCACATTTTAATAAAAAAAAAAAAGAACTACGTGATCATCGTGTACTCGTAACATATTTCTCCTGTCTTACTCATTTCATTTCTACGATTAATCATATCTTATCAAATATTATATTACATGCACGTATACCGTTGAGACAAAATTTTTAAACAAGAGATTCGATTGAATATATGATTATCAATGCAACATGCTCGATTAATTAATCCTTTTCTCTCTTCCTCTCTCGTTCGTTTTCTTTCATTCTTCGGATGAAATTAAACTGTTCTCTTCTTGTTCAAACGAAGAACAAGAAAATGTACACGAACTAAATGAGCCATCTGTCTATAGATTGAATAAGATAAAGACATAATTTTTCTTCTTGTCTTGATTCATTCAACTACGTAATTCATTGTTTCTTTGTTATCTTTGAAACAAAATGAATAAAAATTGTTTTACACACGACACGAGATCGAGATTTGATAAGAATTCATTCTTTTTGTTTAATTTCATTTTCTTTACAGATTATTCATTCGAAAGATTTATTCATGTGGAATTATCTTCGTTCATTGATTGTCTGGCTTCATGAACCTGAGCATGTCGCTCGATTTCAGCAATATCTCGGCGTTGAACCCAAATCCAATCAACAACCCGATCTCATTCCAACATTCGAGAGCAATAATTTAAATAAAAATAATAACAACAATAATAATCGAATATCAGATGACGATGATGAGAAAAGTTCGTCGTCGACTGGTGTCTATCGACGACATTTAGATGGGAAAATTCTCTATGATTCAAATGTTTTGGATGAATGTCTCGAAGAAATCAAACATAATGCCGATCCAAAGAAAACAAAATATGATTCATCGGAAGAACTCGACTATAGAATAACATCTTGGTTTTGGTATTACTTTTTTCAATTTGGAGCTGCACTTGGAAATGAAATATTCTATATTCTATTTTTTCCAACTTGGGTTTGGAATGTTGATGGAGCTGTAGCGAGAAAAATTTCGATACTCTGGGCTTTTTTTATGTACGTCGGACAGGCAACGAAAGATATTCTAGCAATACCAAGACCTTCGACACCACCGGTTACAAAACTAGAAAAACGGTAGAATAAATCAAAATCCTTTTCGTCTTTAAATTCGATTTCTCTTAGTTATATTGAAGAATACGGTTTTCCTTCAACACATGCGATGTTTGCAGCTGGAATACCTTTCTCACTTGTACTTCTTTCGATACAACGATATGACGTATGTTCATGTCAATCATTTCAACACGAAAGTCATCTATTTTCAATCGTTTCTAGTTCAATATTTGGCTCGGTTTAGGTTGTGCTGCAGTTGTATGTGTGTGGGTTTGTCTTAGTCGAATTTATCTTGGCATGCATTCATTTCTTGTAAGGAAAAACAAAGGCGATTTCTCTCTCTCTCTATCTTTCGAATAATCAATCTTTATTTTTTGTCTAGGATATCATTGCAGGTACTCTGTATGCATTGCTATTGATTTATATCATGTTTCCTTATGTTGATCAAATCGATGAATTTCAATTGAATTTTTCGTTTTCTCCAATATTGAATTTTTGCCTTGGAATACTTCTGATTAAATGCTATCCAAGTGTTCGACAATGGTCAACAGCTCGTTCGGATACGACCGTTATTCTTGGTAGTGCATTCGGTTTATGTTCGGCTACGACAGCTATGCACAAAGCCGGTCTTCTCCAACGGCCACTTACACCTCCACTCTATGCTATCATTGCGCCTGATCTAGGTCTATGCATTGTTCGAACAATAATTGGCATGTTATTTGTTATGGCAACACGACAGATCGTCAAAACAATTGTTTTACGTTTGACATGTCAATATTATGGCCTTGATTGGAAAAATGCTGAATCAAAACGTCTAGCTAAAGTTGAATTGCCTTATTATTATTTGACATATTTCGCAATTGGCTTTAATATATCTTTTATTTGTCCGATTTTCTTTCGAGCTATCGGAATCAATCGTGATTATAGTTACACAGAACTGTAAACGCACAATGATGATGACCGGTGGTGTGTTTGTGTTCTTTCTCTCTGTTTTTCTCGCTTGTTTTCTGTTTTTTTTAAATCTGTCTTTGCATTTAAAGAAAATGATGATACATAATGGGTCTAATTAATTTTTTTGTCTCTCTTTTGCTCGCTCGCTCTCTTTTTTTTCGTCGATAGGAAAAAGTTGATCTTCGTTCGACCAATGAATAAACGGAAACTAGTTCTTTTCTAATATTTTCTTTTGCCTGACTGTCTGTTGATCAGAGAATACATTGATGAGAAACAATTCCCACGTGTTCAAAATCACAGTAGACTTTTGATGAGAAAAAAAAATACAATTAATTTTACGTCTTAGATTTCAAGTATGTAACCATTCTCAAATGCATTGTTGATTTCTAACGGTGCATAAAACGAAGTGAAACAAAAAGAGTTTTTTTTTGTAATCAAATCGACAAAACTACAACTGTTTATCATTGTTTTAACTGATAATATCGAAACTACATCCAGCTGCATACAATTCATTCTTCTCTGAGAGAAAAAAAAATGTCAAGCATATCCAAGAGTTATGTAAATTTTTTACGATCTCTCTTTCTTCTGTTATTCATTGTATAAATGATGTTTAGTAAATCGTGTAAGTAAATACATCAGATGTTTTTATTCTCGTATTACTTAACAAAAAGAAGTTTATTAAGAAAGTTTTTCTTTTCAAAAACTACTTAATGACTATTAATTATAATGTAAATTGGATGCTTAGTTGAATAAAAACACGTCAAAATAGAAATTCTGTGTGCGTATGTTTTTTTTAGAAAGAAATAATGAGCCCGGGAAACGGCTCATTCGAAATAGATATAATCAGAAAACGTTTTTTTGAAGATTAAGAAATCGATGTGAAACAATCCGGAAAGAATTTATTGGTTTTCTCATGAGAATTTCTAGACGAGCATATGCGCGTCCATTATCTGCGGACAAGTGAACAAATGCGAACTCGTCATTCTTTCATCATTAGTAAATACGAGGAGTAGCGTGCATTGCTTGAATACGATTCTCTCGTCAATGAGTGCATGTGTCTCTCTTTTTCTCCATCATATTCACGATACTCGCTCGTTTTCTTTTTTTTCTTCTTTTGATCAACCGCAGCTAAGCAACAAACTTACAATGTCAAGTAAAATTTTATATATATATATATATTATTTTAGACACATGTGGGTGAACACTCTTCCTCTTTGTCTTTCTTTTTCTCTCTCTCGCTGTTTTTTCTTCTTCTTCTTCTCCGTTTTCTTTTTCATTTCAACTTCTTCTTGTCGTTTTCCTCTATTTCTGCAACTCTTCTTTGTCTCTTTTAACTTGCTATTATTGTAAACGTGATGACGCGCTTCCTACTATGGTTTATTATGGCTAATTGGAATTCGTAGCAGTCACAGTCTGTGTTGTGTGTCACATGCGCGGTCTTGTCAGATGTGTCAAACTCGTGGTGTCTTGTTTCTTCGAACCAGTTTAATCATTTTTTTTCGATGCAGAAAAGTATGTGAATGAAACGTTAATGTCTTTTCACATGTTTCCTATTTATCATCGATCCATATCGAAGAGAAAAAAAAACTACGATAGAAAATGACTGTCACGTAAAGTATGCCAATGAACGAATGAAAAAAAAACATAAATTCATGGTACATATTTTTATAGCGTCGCATTAAAAAGTGAGGAGAACATCAGAGTTCCATTAGTCAAACTTTGAACTTGAATAGATCACATTAGAATAACGATGACAAAGAACATCAATAGCCAGAGAGAAGAAGAGAAAAAAAGCAATTTGTTCAATATGTGAATGTTCACAATTCTTACTACTTCTGTTTGTGAATCAATCATTGACGGACGTGATGTGCACGCGTATAGAGATCTATCAAAGACCGAGTAACAGCAAGAATTAAATAAAGACAAAAAATAGCTTATGTTCTTGAGCATGCGTGTGTATGTTTATTTTAGTGATGATAAATCGCCTAAAAAGCGGAACTCAAGCATAAAGACACACACCGGATGATTATTCCTTCCGATTTCTTATCTTGCTCTAGGTTGTTGTTGTTGTTGTCGTCGTCGCCGTCGTTCTTTATTCATTTGTATTATATTTTTTCCTACTATAATTATTCTTTTGAAATATTCACACATAACGGAAGGACGATGAGCACGTCGAGTACATATATACGTATATTTATCTGATCAATGCAGTCAATATGTCGATGTCTACTCATTTTAGTTAGTCAATCATTAGTTTAGATATATAATTCTATGTTATTACGATAAAAATCAATGCTCAGTCATGATTATGATTGTGATTAAATCGAAGGTGTGTGTGTGTGTGTGTGTATTGGAAGAAAACAAAGTGAATGAACATTTATTTCTCGTTGTAAATAAGAATTTAAATGCAATGAATCATTGATTAATATATTCATTTCTTTTTTTTTCTTCTTTCACTATATATTTCTATGAGAAATGTTTTGCTTAACCTTGATGGTAAATGTAAAAGATGCCATAGAACCTATTCGTTACTAAGCATGTGTAAACACAGTTGATTACTAATCTTTCGAACTTTCTCACTCTTTTCTTTTTTTCAATGACTTCTTTTCATGTTTGGCAATATGTTACCTTTCGATTTTTTTTTCGTACAGAAAAGAGAAAGAGAGACAGAGAAGGAAAGAGAGAAAGAAGGAAAAGAAGAAAAAAAAACTGTCGAGACCAGTCCGAATAGGCAAACGAAGAATAAAAAAAAAACGTTCGTAGTCTGTTGTTTCTTATTGGTGCCATATTTTCTTCTTGTTTTTTTTTTTATTATTTTATTCACACCAAAGATGTTTTGTGTTCGACTATGCGAATGATGAGAAACTCTATCGATGACACACTTGTCAAAAGTTCACTTGAATTTTCTTCGCTTGTTAATCGTTCGAGTGAACGTATTCATTTCTTTCGTTAGTGATCCGATTAAAGAGTTTCTATCGTTTATTTGAGATTTTTTAAGGTCAAATAACAAATCGAAATCTTACTTTATTTTACGAATGTTCATTAATACTAACCCTCAGAAAAAAAAGAACTTCTCTTTTTTCGATGAAGACAAATAGCGATTATATTACGCTCATTACCATTGCCAAGTTTTGTGTTGTTTTTTTTTTCGAGAAGATTATCGTCGAGAAAAATAAAATTAGACTGTCGATGTGTTTTTGTTTGCCGTCTTTGAGGCAGATAGAAAGGATACTATGTTCTATTTCGTATTATTGTTAAAGAAATGAATATTGAATTGTTATTTTGAAGGTCTTCTCTATATTTTAAGTAATTCAATCGTCAGCTTTCTTTGTGTATATATTGACTTTAGTCTCTTCTTTTGTAGATATACAACTTCAGTTGTGTTTCATTTTTTATATTCATTCGACAAGATCATGTATTGATAGTAGTCGATGATGAGTGATTCACAATCGAATAATCTATCATCGGATGATTCATCATCATCGTTATTAGTCGAAGTCAATGCCAACTCGAATTATTCAATTAATGGATCATTGGCTTCGGATTCTGACAACTCGTTTTTTAGTAATGAAATCAAGAATTTTCTATTTATTGCAATTGCAACTATCGCGATATTACTTTGTTTGGCTCTCTGTATAATTCTGTGTATATGCATGTGTGTAAGACGGTATGTATGTATGAATTAGTTTTTTTCACATTCAATCCATTGATTCGTTTCGAAATCATATGTACGAGTCAGTTGAAGATCATATTCGTTATTTAATGTTAACAGTGATTCGGATACATGAAGTTTATCATCGAAAAACGATAGACCATCTGTTAGTTTAAGATTAGGAATATTTGTAATGAATTTCCACAGTTTTTCATTGTCATCATCTAGTCAAATGAATTGATATAGTCGAAGAGAATTGACATGAAATATGTTATTACACATATAGACAGTTGAAACAACATTTGGATGTCGTTTGATATCGATATGATATCCACCTGCAACATAAATAGATAAATCATTTGACGAAGTTTTCTTCGGTATTAGAAGAACTAATGATCGAGCACGAATTTGTTCGAGAGACGTTTCTTTTTGCCAATGATTATCTTTGCCAAATGTCAAACGATAATATTCACCATGAGTTAAACTTTCTGAAGATAATATATCAAAACCACCTATGACATGTATTTGTCCATTAATCATACCAACTCCTGAGCCTGACTAAATCAAATTCTGATTGATGATCGATTATAACGAACAAACGAACGAAAGAAACTCTTAATGCCTACTATCGGAATCGGCAAATCGGGAAGATTAATCCATTTTTCAGGCGAAGCTTTTATTTCCATCAAATAACATTCAGCTAAAGGCTTGTTTCTAAAACAACATTTACGAGAAAATAATTCTTGTTTTATTTTTATCATATTTACATTGGAGTATGACCACCAATAATAACAATATATTTCCCGTCTAAATAATTAGGTTTCATAACCGAATGATATTTAGTTTCTCGTAAAAATCTAACCTGTAGCAATTCCAAAGCTCACAATCATATTCGGTAATGCTTCAATCGTTTCTAATAGTTCATTTTTTGAATTATATTTAAAATCATTATCGGGTTTTATTCGAGATTTTTTAATCGAATCAAAAATGTAACCGCCAATGATATAGGATCCTTCTTCAGTATGAACGACAGCATATCGTTTACGATATTGATTCAAATTTTCTAATAGAGAAGTTAGTTTTTCGGTTGTTTGAGCGATTTCGTGTTCACTCGTTTCTAAATTTGGTGATAAGATAACAATCGATGGTTTAACAAATTCAGTTTTTTCATAATCAATTTTACGTATTTGACCGAAACCTAAATAGAGCGTTGTTTCTAAATATTCCCGATAGCAAATATCCAATGAATTTAATTCGCACATAATTTCAGTTTTAAAAGAAAACGAAGAAGAAATATGAATTTGTCATAGAAACATATGTTATTTTGTTTTTTGTTTCTATTTTAGGAAAAGAAAATCAAAAGGAAATACAATAGACGATCAACTTTTGCCCGAACAGTCGAAAAAATCGAAACGTTCTACACAAAATTCCGTAAGAAAATAAAAGCAAAAATTACTTTTCAAATCTCGTTTATTTAGGTTACAGCTAATGGTAAACAAGGATCTATTGATCAAACCATGCGATCGAATCCAGCCATCAGATCATTCTATTACGATAATCTCGACGATATTCCATTTATTGACGAATCACGACCGACAAGTGTCGTTGATATAACAAAAGTTTGAATGAACAGTATATCGAGTTTGACATCGATGGAATTACGTCAGATTATATTCGGTTTATTTTTATTCTTCATTATTTGAAAATAATAATGACAACATAAATATCTCACTCATACACACAAAATTCAGAACATTATCTTTGCTTGTTTGTTATCACGTTAATTCTTTTATTCATTTCATTTCAACAATTCTTTTTTTGTTCTGTTGTCAGCAAATATTTCGATGTGCATCATTTGTTTTGATTTTCTTCTGTTTTCTTTTTTTTAAAATTTATCACTCTTCGATTTTATCATGGTGGCTGACTGTACTCATGTCATACAGCAGATGACTTATTGCTTCTCATTTGTTTATGTCCTTCCTTGGACTTATGAGCTATGATATAATGAATTTGATATATATTTTTTGCGAAAACGCAAAAAAAAGAAGAAATCGACGAATATTCATAACTGCATAAAGGTTTTCTTCTTGAGTACATACTCTTTTACCTATTGATCTAATTCAGTTGTTTTCTATTCAATCGAATTATTACATTCATCATATAAATATGAACAAATAAGTGGTGATTTTAGCATTCATTGTTCATCCTAATCCTCTTGTATGCCTAAAACCAATTCAATCTGCGTACAAAGAAATTGCTTTCTCCGAAATGAATTCAACTACGTAATTTAGTGATGACTAAGTTTAATTGAAAACTTTCGTTTCCAAATAATAAAACGAAATAAAAACGAACGAACGAACGATATTCATGACGACGACTACGTCAAGGTTTTTAAGTTGAGTAATTACTATTTTTACCTATTGTATCGAAGTCAGGTATATTTATTCATCTAATTTACGTATGTAGTTCTTATAATAAGTTATATTTGCGTACCAGATTTTGTTACACACCCTATAAATACTGACGCATCTTACATTGAATTTATCATTCATTTCAAGTATTCATACAAAAACAAAACATGAACAAACAATTGGCTATTTTAGCAATAATTGCATTGATTTATTTCAATGTGATTAGTGGAGAAGATAAAGAAACAGGTGAATTACAATTAACTGAAGATCAATGTCGTCAATTAGTTAACGGAAAAGTCGACAGTATTGATGTTGTTCAAATTCGTGGACATGCATATAGTGCTTTGGAAATTCATATTAAACCAATTATCAATATTCCTCAAATTTTATGTCGGGCACGGTATGCAGCATTTATGTTGAAATATCGATTTATCTTTCAACTATGGGCTAACAGAAACTGTCGTCCTTATATTGGCTGTTGGTGCTGTCCATATACTGGTTTATGTATAACCTTCATCGTCCGTCCAATTCGTCTTCTCTGTCTAAGACCTATTGAAATCGTTGTTGGACCAAAAATTCCAATTTTTGAACCACAACTACAAATTGATTTACAATGTTCATAAACTGTTCTTCTACTTTTTTTTGTGATTGCACTTTTAATTTGAAAATAAATTTCTCCTACTTTTATCTCATTGTCTTTAAAAAATCGAAATTTTAAAATAAAGTTCTAGTTTTGGCAACTAATGATCGACTTTCTTGTTGTTGAATGTCTAGATATTCACATGTGTGGACACAATGACTCATCAATCAATCGATCGATCGATCGATGACTCGTGTATTTTGAAAATTGACATAAAAGGAAAGAATTTTTAGATCTTACAGTGTATTTGCATCATTTATTTTGTTGCTAAAACAAGTTTAACGTCATCAATTTAACAGATTTGATTCATCTATAAAAAGGAGCATTGGTATAAATAGAAAAGAAACGGCTACTTCTTCGTATATTTCATCTATGGAATCAATGCATGGTAAAGCTGGTGACAGCAACTGGAAATTGCCACGACTCGTTGCTTCATGCACGAAGAAAGCTCGACCAGATGTCGGTGGTACTATCGATGCAAGTGAATATTTAGATGATGATCAAGTTCTCAATGCAAAGCTCGATATTGTTGTTTCATTGATACGAAAAAGTCAACAATTTGTCGTTTATACTGGTGCTGGTATATCGACATCGTCTGGTATTGGTGATTATGCATCAAAAGCCAGTAATTCATTAGTTATGCGTGAAGCAAATATCAATCGTATGAAAGCTATACCAACATTAACTCATCATGTTCTTGCTGCACTTGAAAAGAAAGATTTTCTTAAACATTGGGTACAACAAAATCATGATGGTCTTGCTCAACGTGCTGGTTATCCACAGGAGAAGCTAAATGAAATTCATGGTTCATGGTTTGATAGCAAAAAGAATCCAGTTGTTCTAATGGATGATAAACTTCGACCAGATTTATATCGATGGGTTCAACAATGGGCTGAACAAGCTGATCTTGTTTTGGCGATGGGCACGTCGCTTTGCGGTATGGAAGCAGATATTGTTGCAGCACGAGTTGCCGAACGAGAAGGTACACTTGGTTTGGTTATTATTAATTTACAGAAAACACCTTATGATCATCTTTCGACAATAAGAATTTTCGCTCCTTGTGATAAAGTTATGTCGTTACTAGCAAAAAAGATGAATTTAAAAATACCAAAACTTTTCTAAATAAACCTTCACAAATTCTACATTATACTCTCAGTCATTTCTTCTATTTGTATCTGTTTCCATTTTTAGAAAATAAAAACACAAAAAAGAAGAAATCGACAAATATTCATAACTGCGTAGAGGTTTTCTTCTTGAGTACATACTCTTTTACCTATTGTATCTAATTCAGATGTTTTCTATTCAACCGAGTTATTACATTGATTATAATTTTACCTTTTCTGTGCATCAAACATTCACATAAAGCATATAAATATGAATGCATAATTCGTTCTATATATTCATACAACACTAAAATATGAACAAATAAGTGGTGATTTTAGCATTCATTGTTCATCCTAATCCTCTTGTATGCTTAAAACCAATTCAATCTGTGTACAAAGAAATTGCTTTCTCCGAAATGAATTCAACTACGTAATTTAGTGATGACTAAGTTTAATTGAAAACTTTCGTTTCCAAATAATAAAACGAAATAAAAACGAACGAACGAACGATATTCATGACGACGACTACGTCAAGGTTTTTAAGTTGAGTAATTACTATTTTTACCTATTGTATCGAAGTCAGGTATATTTATTCATCTAATTTACGTATGTAGTTCTTATAATAAGTTATATTTGCGTACCAGATTTTGTTACACACCCTATAAATACTGACGCATCTTACATTGAATTTATCATTCATTTCAAGTATTCATACAAAAACAAAACATGAACAAACAATTGGCTATTTTGGCAATAATTGCATTGATTTATTTCAATGCAGGCCATGGAGCAAGTATTGTAGCCGAAAGTGAATTTGAAGCTACTGGTGAATTACAATTAACTGAAGATCAATGTCGTGCTTTAAATGATGGAAAAGTTGATACTCTTGAAGCTGTTCAACTTCGAGGACATTTATATAGTGCTTTGGCAGTCGACATCAAAGATATTATTATTGCTCCTCAAATTAACTGTTGGGCATTATTCGATAGATTTATGAAAAGAAACAAAGAAATATTTCAAGCATGGGCTAACAGAAACTGTCGTCCTTTTATTGGCTGTTGGTGTTGTCCAAATGGTGGCTTATGCATAACATTCATCGTTCGTCCAAATCGTATTCTCTGTATAAAACCTATTGATATTATTTTCAAAGCAAGAATACCACTTATCGAACCACAATTACAACTTGAACTTCAATGTGCATAAACTTTCCTTTTATTTTTTTTCCTGTGAATTTTTATGCCATCTCACTTTTACTATTGAAATAAATATTTCTTAGTTTAATCCTCAGTTTATTCAGACATATCGAAAAAAGAAATAGTCTATGTCGATCACTCCATGTTGAATACGGCACGTTGAAAAACTGTTTGAAAATCTTCAATGAGTTCTTGACTTGCTTGATAGGATAGATTTTCTGTTTTGTAAGAAATAATCACCTCTGTAACATGATTAAAGTATGGTTGCAAATGTTGATCGTTATTAATCATAGTAAGCAATCCTTTTCCTAATTCAAGTTTATTGAATGTTGTCAATTGACGAATATCCAATGTTTTTAAATTGGGCATTTGTAATATCCAAACACATAATGTTGATTCTTCGAGTTTGCCGTTTGAACTCACGGTAAAACGTGTCACGTTCGGTAAAGCTGGTATGGCTGATGAATCTTCTATAAACTAGATTAAATACAAAGAAAAAAGTATTAGTCTAATTATCTTTGCAGAAACAAAAAAATATATTTACTATTTCAATTAGAATATCAGCTGCGTCGAACTGACAATTTTGAATAGTTAAATGCTGATTCTTTGCGAGCATGATTCTATCAATTGTATATAAATTTTCCAAAGTAATTGGTGGATCAGCAGGATTATTGATAACAATCTCTGTTACTTGAGAAAATTGTATCAAAGGAGAATCGAGATTTGCTTTATTAAAATACCAATGTAATAGATCATTGTTGAAACTAAAAGTACACCGAGATGGCAATGAAACTATTTGAATATTCTTGTTGTCATTAGACTGAAGATAAACAATCGGACGACGATTATCAAGCCACCAATGACTTCGAAATGATTCTAAACATCGATCAATACTATGATTTCTATTTTTTATTGATATGGAAAATTCTAATTTATTTAAATTTGCACATGGTTCGAATATTTCTTCAAGAAACGTTCCAACGATTGGACTTTGAAATTTAGCTGAAAACTGTATATTTCGAAGAGTTGTCTCCATACATTTAATAAGTTGTCGAAATAAATCATCAGGTAAATAGCTACATTCAATTATTTTTAGTGTTCGCAAATGTACTGGCTCAATATTCAAATTGAAGTTAGTATCTTCAAATGAATCAAATGGAAGAACACTATCTATTCTTAGAACAATAAGATTCGGTAGACGATCGAATAATATTGGCAGATTTTGTAAATAAAAGCTGTTGATTTGTAAACGTTGAATAAATGGATATGACAATGTTTCCCAACATTCAGGGTCGGTCTAAATTTTTTTAAATTTAATAAATTTTTAGTTGAATATTTCTACTATTTACAGTTGCTGATGTATTCTGTTGACGAACGTTGCGTGTTCTGGGTAAACTGCTGATAAGTTCAAGTAAAGTCATGGATGAATTCAGCATTTTTGAAATCGGTATCGTATTATCATTTTTCAATGTAACACAAGAATGAAATGCATTCAAATGAATGAATTGAAGATTTTTAAAAGACCATTTATGATTAAAAACGTTCTGTAAATGTTTAGGACGCAAAGAGATTCCGCGTACGTTTTTTGATAGTCGTGGCATATGTGTATCAATCCAAGATAAATCTAGTTCCTTGGATAAAACAATTCGTGGAACATCGTGAATTAGTTGATCAAAACGTGAATTTAATCCAGAAAATGATGTAAATAAATCAACAATATTGAAATATGAGAAAATCATTGACCATAACTCATTTGGTAATATATTCAAATCGTTATTTTGACTGCTTGAAAGTGGTGGCGTCATCAGGGAGGGGCGCGGTGGTGCGGCGTTGCGCCATCGAAGCATTTCGCTATTCATATATAATAACACATAATGAGCTTTGTTCTATAAAATTTTGCAATGGCATTGGTTATTTACGTGCATAAGAAATCGTTAAGTTGGCGAAAGCAAACACTTAAGATAAACAGAAAGCGTCATAAGTTCAATAAAAATAATAGGAAGAAGAAATATAAATGACTAACAATCGTGATATGAGTAATCGATTTGGGTATTTTTTAATAAGAAATCAATATTGAATGATATATCCAATCGAAAGGAATTTGTTTCTTTTTTTGCAGACAACGAAAACTTAAAATGAACTCGTGCGACTTCTATCTCACTCTCGATTCTAATTGGTCTAATTCAAAAGCAAGTTAGTTTAGTTTGCTTGCTTGTTTGTCTTTCTTTTTTTCATTATCATCACATTGATATTTCATATCTTTTCGTTTTTATCCTAAGAATCATTTTCGATAAAAACAAATGGATTTTGTTAAGTCTCAATTTGAAGCAGCTCTCGCTGCAAAACGTCCGCTAACTAAACAAGGTTTAATATCTCTTATTGATTCTGTTGAACAATCACAATTACCACAGTTATATCGTTGGTTATTTCATCGTTTAAATGATCATCTATTGTATCTAGCTCGACATAATCAAACAGCTGACCTATTTCTTGCGTCACGTCAATTATCATTTCATTTACATGAATATTTTTTCACAAGTTTTGCAACAGTCGATTCACCATCAATGAAACAATTGAGTCAAACATTGAAAAGTGTTCAACAACAACAAACACTCTCACAAAGTGAACTCAATACATGGAAACGTTCACAACAAGGCTTAACATCCGATGATTTAATTCTTCATTGTCTATTCAATAATTCACCTCATTTAGTTCTAACGAAAGATACGAATATACTTCTTGGCGAACTATTTCGTGTTGCTCTTCATACATGTGTACAAAATCTTGCCGATCGAGATTATAAAACTCCAATAAAAATCTTATTCAGCATCGGTTTAGCACCATTAGATATTATTCAACGTATTATGTCGACAACTGTTTATCATCATTTACGAACATTTTGTGCGTCTTATTTAAATGATTTCGGCGAAAATTTCTATTTAACTAGTCAAGAAACAGCAACATTGAATTTTCTTACGTATATTAAACAATTCTATTCAACCGAATCCATTCTCGATTTAATCGAAAATCGAAAACAAACAGTCGACTATTGGAATAAAATATTTTCATCGTCGCCATTGATTAAAACATTTACTTGTAAAGATATTGTGCCGAATGTTAAACAATCAACAAATAACAGTCAATCGAAAAAAATAGCCTATATGCAAATACAATTCGATTGGATTCATTCAATTGCTGAGAAAGACGATGATAAATGGTTGCTGGCTACTGAAGGACGACATTTAACCGGTGACGATCCGTTATTTTCATCACAAGATGAAGAATTAACCAAGAACTTACAATTAGCTTGGTTCTATGCCGCATCTCGACAATCATTGACTCTCCTCGAGGAACTAAGTTCAATTGATAAACCCGAACATCTCGAACAAATCTGGGCATTATTAATGCCATCGATTCAATGGTCATTTGTTCGTCTTATTCAATGGTATCCATCGAATCCTAATGAAAAATTCTTTTGGACAACAATTCTACGAAATCAAACTGATACATCATTGATTCTTCAACAGAGTAAACTCTTTCGAATCTATCCGGCATATATTTATTTTTCTATGAATGATGAAAATGAAAATACGATTGAAAATGATGATCAATGGTGTCAATGGTTACGTTCGAAACCTTGTGATTTCGCATTACAAAATTCGTTTGATACCAATCAACAAATTGATCCATTAGTACGAATTGTTCGTCAAGGAATAAAGAATCAGTTCGATGATATCGATGCCAATCTTATTCTTAAACATCCAGCATTACGTTTATTATCGAAAGCATCGAAAATAAATTCATTCGACATAACAATCTATCATTTTCTCGAACGTTTCAGTCAATTAGACCTATCGAGATGTTTTACTTGGCAAGAAGGGAATATTTTTCGTGCCAACGAAGATTTAACTGTTCTTCATGATTGTTTTTCATCATTATCAAATGAAACTACCGACCCACAACAACAACAACAACACAAACGTTCGATTGATTATCGATATCTGTTCGGACAAAATCGACCGTTAACATCATTTGCACATTTTCTTGCATCATCAACTGATGATCAAGAAGCACCAACACAAACATCGACCGTATCTATTGATCGACGGTTAACACGCTTAAAAAATTTTCTCATTACATCTTGTCGAACGAATTTAAAAAATTTCCTCTCATCAGTTATTATCTTCGATATTTGCAATGAAGATCCATTCTACATTCGACTCTATGTTTCCTTAATGAAAATTCTTAAAACTTCAATACAAGAAGATCTTACATCGATTTCATTGAAATTATTATCAACAATACCAAAATTAAATTCACTCAATGCAATTAAACAATTAATTATGTTCAATCTTTTCTCTCAAACATACTCGTTACAATATATTCCAAGTTTATTAACATTCTATGCGAATAATTCGTCATGGTTTGAAATGTTATTTATTGCACAATTGTTTCAATTCAATATTGATGATATATTTCTTGCTCTGTCACAAACACAACAACAAAATAATATGCTATTCGAACATTTGAAATGTTGTTTCAAACGATTAGTTAAACAAGATCATACGCCTTTATTCAAACAAGATATATTCGCACTATTAACAGATCAATCATTAACCCCAGATCAAATGAAATTAAGATTTCAAGAAGGTTAGATAAATAACAACAACAACAACAAAGATATTCATCCATTCATTCATTTATTTTAGGTGCACAACAATGTTCACGTCCGTTACTTGCTGTTCTTTATAGTACACTTCCTCAAGTCTCGCCAATCGATGCCTTCGTTCTTTTTCTTCAATCATTAAATCCGAAATACACATCTTTATTTCCAATAAATTCGAATCCAGCTAATCTAGCCAATCGACTACTTTGTCACATAGCCAGTCTCGGACATTGGACAGTGCTTGTTCTTGCTACGCATATATTCGCACCGTCAAGTCGTTTAGAATCATTAGTTCGATTTTGTCATGCATGTATCGATTTGAATGAACAGCCAACGCCGACATTTATTTCATCATCACTCGAAAATCTCGGTCTTGGACAATCGATAACATGGTTCAATCAATTAACAACCGAATTATTACTATGTGTTTTTCGACAATTATCATCACATACAGATATTCGTTCAATTTTTCATTTACTTGGCGAACACAATGAATTTCATCGACGTTTCGAACCATTATTTGCCTTACTCGATGAACAACCATCGCCTGTTCCATTCGATTGGGCATTGGTTTTGTATACAGATCGTTGTTATCGTTCGATAATGACATTAATCGAAGAATTAATTAAACATGATCGATTTGATCTTGTCGATCAACTTGTTATTTGTGTTGATATTGAAATTGATATGATTCTATTCGAACGTTTTAAATGTTCATTTGATGAATACAAACATAATCAAAATACGACTGATAAAGAATTAAGTGAAGCATTCGAGAGTATGTGTCAAGAACATCAAGATGTTCTCAAACGTTTGAAAAAACCTTTGCTCTACGGTGATTTTCTTCTATCAATTCGTTCGAATTCATCGAAATTAGTTCGAGTGTTACTTTTAATATTTACTAATCAAGCTCAACATTTACCTGAACCGTATGTTTATTCATCGACAAATGTTCAACAAGGTCGATTGATACTTGACAAACTTTGGACAGCATTAGTCAATTTTATTCATGAATTTCAAGATCGACCAATTGTACGTCAAGTTCTTGAATATATGGTTAGTCTATTTTCAAGTTCAGTTCTCGATCAATTAGCGAATGAGAAATTAATACCCGAAGATTATGATGATTATTTGAGAATATTCGAAGAACTTGACAATGATGAAGAAATCATTGAAGAAGAACAAGTTCAACCGATGATTATCGCTGAAAATGAATTTGAAGCAGCATTATTGAAAAATGTTTTTACAACAACAAAAGTAACGTCAGTTGCCGAAACAATTGCTACTTCAGCATCGACTGGTAAACAGTTTTTTTTTTCTTTCTCTATTCGATTTGTTTCATTTTTATTTTTTGTTCTAGAAAAAAATCCTCGTCGTGCTTCGAGTCGAGCTTCAAGTTCGTCTCAAGTACTTCATTTCGGTACGGTATCAAGTCGTCGTTCATCGAGTTCATTCACTGGTTCGACTGTCACTGTTCTTCATCATCTATCCGACAAAGATCTTCGTCTATGTTTAAATATTATTCAAGATACATTCCTACGTTTTCTCGCACCTGAATTAGCCTTTCAATTAGCAACTAAATTTCGAATGACATCCTACAATCTTCTTGTTTTCTCCTATGCTCATCGTTTGTATCTCAATCTTCTAATGCCATCGGATATTCGTACACGTTTCGAACAACTTCCTCAAATCAATCCATCGGGCAAATCCGATAAAAAACGTTTAACAAACGTTCTACGTACGATGACAGCTACGATACCACAAGATCAACAAACAAACTCAATTGTCGAACAAAAACAAATCTTAATCGAACGACTTCTTTCGCGAACATCAGCCGACGATCGTCTCATTGCGATTATCTTCAATCTATTTAAAATCAGTCGACTATTTCGTATTGATTCTGCATATTTATTGAATACAAATACGCACAATGATCAATGGATTATCCTTCAACGTTTACTTTCGTATCCAGCATCATCATTTCCATCGAAAATTAAACTAGCTGGCAGTTTTACTAGTCTATTAAAATTATCGAAAGCACAGCTCGTCGAATTGATTGTCGATGAAACAGATAGAACGTTAGAACGTTGGCAAAAGAATGAGCCAACTGATGATTATCATTGTTGGCCATTCGAACCGAATAATACAGAATCCTACAATCAATTTATTTCACTTTTATATGAAAAAAATTACGATGCTGTCGGCAAAGAACTTATCGAACGATCGAAAACCTACGAAGAAAAATTCAATAATTTAGAAAATCAAGATCCTTCATCACCATACCTTCGTCTTCGTATTGAATTGCTCATCTACGCTAATACATGTTTCATCAATGCTTGTCATATGGAAGGCATTTGCATTGTTCTTGAACATGCTCGTCATTTATGTTACATGTTAAATGACATTGCTAACTATCAATTACTAATTCGTTTATTATTAGGCTTGCAACAATATTCCGAAATGATCTATGCATTTGATTTATTATTTCAATCGGAACAATTCGATAATTTACTAACGACAATTAGTCAAATCAATGATGAACGTTTAAATGCTGCTCTATTCGATTATATCAAACGATATCATCCGACTGATGAACATACATTTACATCGATATCGATGAATTTAAATATGCATCATGAATTAGCCATGATGTATCGTGATGCCGGAGAGAAACTTTTGAAAACATCACAATTCACTGCACAATCGTCAACAGTCGATATGTCTGTTAGTTTACAAAGTCTACTTCAATATTATTCGGATGCAGCTGATACGTATTTTCTCGCTGGTTGTTGTCGACAAAGTGAACAATGTTTGAGACAAGCTCGAATTATTTCGCTGCAATTAGAATTTCTTCGTCAACAACCGATTTTAATTCTATTAAATCTAAATTCGAAACAAGTACGAGATTTATTACCGAAATTCGATCGGTGCTGGGACGCATTCATTGTTGCCGATGCTTATGGTGAACATACAATGTGGCCACAATGTTTAGTCGATCAATTTATTTGTAATAAAAGTTCGAATGCATTTAATTATTGGAATGAATTTCAACGATTGATACCTGTTGATGATCAATTTGTCGGTGCATTAGGAAGAATTCTATCGAAAAAAACACTGAATACGATAGCTGTGAAAAATTTTCAAGAAGTTCTCGAACATATCGATGATATAAGCAGTTTAAATCGTCTTCAACAATTATTAATATCAACTGATAATAATTTTTCAAATATATTTACATCTATTGATTCGCCGTATGTTCTTGATTCAATTCGAATTACATCCTAGGAACAGTAGATTTTTTATGTGATATTCGCTTTCTTTTTATACTAAATTCGTGTTTTTTTTTGTATCGGTGATTTTTCTTTTTAATTAATGAAGAAACAAAAATTTTTATTATTATTTAAAAATTGTTTCTTCTTCTTTGGTACAATAGAATATTTTTCGATCACGAGAGACATCTATTGAACAGTGAAATTTAATCTTTAAAATTCGAAAAATATGATTATTCTGTCAATCAAACTAGTTTTTAACCTATAAAAAAATAATTCGACTACGGAGAAAAATTAATTGGTTTTCTAAAAGCCTCTTATTATCAAGTCCAATATCAACGTGGCTATCACTGTCACTATCGTTCTTTCTCCTTGATATATTTTTATAAAAATATTTTTCGTTATTTAAACGTCATTTTTCTTGAGTTATCTAAACACTTCATTTGCTTGAAGAAATGAACGGTTCAACAAATACTCCACCGCCAACATCATCTTCTACTGCTCAAAGCAGTGATAAACTTTCCGGACAATTAATCATCAAAGCTCAATTAGGTGATGATATTCGTAAAATGATGATACACAATGAAGATCTAACATTAAATGGTAAATCAAATCATTTCGATAGCATGAATTAGCTAGATTTCATTTGTTTTAGAATTAGTTCTCATGATGCAACGTATATTCGATGGCAAGATTTCGAATTCTGACGAAGTGACAATAAAATATCTAGATGATGACAATGATAAGATTACATTGTTAAATGATAGTGATTTAACAGTTGCATTACATTTTCACAAAGTACTTCGTTTATTCGTCTTAGTCAATGGAAAAGAACAATTAGATAATTCGAATTCAACTGAAAATGCTAATAAAGAGGGTAGTTTTATCGATGCCAACACATTTCGTAACGAATTACAACAGATTCGTAATTCCATACAAAAAATTCTTGATCAACTTCAATTGCCAACAGGAAATCAACAAAAAGATAGTAGTACAACAACAATAACAACAACAGTACCAACACCAACAACTATTTCAAATACAGCAAAAGAATTCGATCCATATAAACATTTACAAGAAAATCAACGATCAACAACTCCAGACAGTATTCGATCGAAATCATCCTATGGTCGAACATTTAGCACCGAACGAAAAACATTCCAACAATCACCAACATCGACAATAGCACCGCCATCCTCAGGTTGAATTTCATCTTTCAATTTAACAATCATAAACCGAAAATTGTTTGTTTTTCACTCTAGTTGACAATCAACAATCATTTCAATCAACTGAATCCAACGATACAAATAAACAACAGACGAATACATTTCAACCAACACAAATGCCGACTCCACATTTTGTTCCAACAGCTTTCAACAATCAACAAGATAAAACATCACCATATCCTCCACCACCAACAACAAATTTCGGCGTGCCAACATTACCTAATGCTAATGTAACAGGTTATCCGGCAACTTATCCTGCACCATTACCGAATTCATCAGCTCCACCCACATTTAATCCCACATCAGCACCACCATTGCCACCAAATGCTGGCCAATTATCAACATTTATCGGCCAACAACAAACACCTGCTGGTCCACCTCCAGCTCAAGGTGGTTTCTATGGTCAACAACAAGCTTTAATGCAACAACGATCTGGATTGCCTGCTTTCGGTCAACAACAACAACAAACATCAGCACCACCCACAAGTTCATCACCAGCAACAATCAATCCATCGTTTGTTCAACCATCAACTATGCCAACTCCGCCACCAATGGCTTCTCAGCAACCGTATGGTAATTATCCACCTCCTCCAACGAATTACTTTAATCCTGTTCAACAATATCCGAAAGCCACATAAACTTAAACAAGAACAAGATCCATTCAAACTTTCTTTTTCTTTTGCCTCTTATTTTTATCAATATATGATTATTATATTCACGTTTTTTTTTCTTTTGCTTGACGTTAATTTGACTCTCGGTTTTGTTTCTTCTCTCATTGAAACAACATTTTGTTATGAAGTATATCGAAGAGAAGATATCGAGTGAAGTTATGTTTAATTTTTAAACACAAAAAAAAGAGAAAATACACATGTAATAACAGAAAATAACCTGACATTATTTGGAATTATTCATGATTTTGTTCGTCTGAATGTCGGTGTCGTGGATACATCGTAATCGATGGCGTGATTGTCGCAATGTGTTGTAGACAGAAAAGAAAAAAAACGAGCTTTGTTGAACAGCGGCCAAATTCTTGTTTTTAGTCAGATGTGTCCATGATGAAGTTACTCTTCGGTCTTTTTTCCTCTTCTCTTTTTCTTTTCTTCATTTCTTTCATTCGCTTTTCTCTCTCGCTCTCTAACGTATGAAATGGCTCATCATTACAACTGAGCGTAGACATGAATACACTCCTTTCAATCTACTGTTTATTTATTATTTTAGATAGGATTTATGGCCGAAGCACATGAAGCTGTCGCTTTTCAATTTACTGTTGGTGCAGGAGGTAACTGTCTATCGATCGAATTATTAAATAAACAAACTCGATATCTTTGATTTCAATAGGTGTAAGTGTTAATTTAAGTTATGATGTATTCAAAACCTTAGTTTGCTCGAGTATTCACTCATGGAAACATCGTGGTCGTCGAACATTGAATCATCTTCACAATACATTATATCCCGGCCATCCACTACGTGGTATTGCTTGGTGTGGAGCTATCTACACACTTTACATTAAAGATTACGATCCATCCTATCAGTTAATCGATTGGCTTGATGCACACGTCTTTCGTCGATATTTATCTGCAGACAATTCGAAAATTCTTGCATGCATCACATTTGGCGCAGGTACTTACATGGTTCTTATTCAAATTCGACAATATGCATTGAAAAAATTATTCTCCTATCACGGCTGGATGTATCAAGAACACGGCAAACCCATGGGTCTTGGTCCGAAAATCTGGGGAGGTTTAGTTACATTATTAGTCGGTCGAAATCCGTCGTTATATTCATGTCAAAGTGTTCTACCGACATTACCATTGCCAAGTCTCGATGAAACTCTAGAAAAATATCTTCGATCTGTTCGACCATTGTACAATGACGAAGAATACCGACGTGTAGAAATTCTTGCCGAAGAATTTCGACAAACAATTGGAAGAAAATTACAACGATATTTGAGATTGAAATGGTTGATTTCGACGAATTATGTTGCCGATTGGTGGGAGAAATTTGTTTATTTACGTGGCCGATCGCCAATTATGGTCAACAGTAATTTCTATGGACTCGATGCAGCTTATTTACATCCGACAAATGTTCAAACAGCACGTGCTGCAAATTTAGTCTGTGCAGCATTTCAATATCGTCACAGAATCGATCATGAAACTGTCAAACCCGTATGTGAACGAATTCGATAATTTCTTTGCTTGTTGATGATTTAAACAATTAATTATTTAGTTATTAATTCAAAAAGTCATTCCACTCTGTTCAAGTCAATACGAACGACAATTTAATACAGTTCGTGTGCCTGGAAAAGAATCCGGTAATTCGAATTCAATGATCTCAAACATTTCAATTTCAATCGTCTAATTTAGATCGACTTGTTCATTATCGTGACAGTCATCATATTGCGGTTTATCATAAAGGTCGATGGTTTAAAGTCGGCATGTTCTATCGAAATAATTTACTTCAACCATGTGAATTACAATTGTATTGTGTTTTTTTTTGTTTCGAGAAAAGAGCTAAAGTATCGATTTTGTTTGTTTTTGAATAGACAATTGGATGAAATCGTTCGAGATACGACTGAGCCCGATTTTGGCGAAGAACATTTGGCAGCATTGACAGCTGGCGAACGAACATCATGGGCAAATACTCGAGAAACATATTTTTCGACGGGCATCAATCGAACATCATTGGATGCAATTGAAAAAGCTGCATTTGTACTTATTCTTGATGATGAAGAATATGAAGTTGGCATTGTAAGTAGAACATTTTATACCACCAAGGAAATCAGACAAAACTCTCTATTCAGTTTAACGCTAGTTCATCTTTGCCCACAACATATAATAAGGTTATTTTGTGTGGTTTTGTCTCTGTCTCACTGTTGTTATTGTTGTGGAAGAACTATAAAATTATATTGAAATTTATTTTTAGCATATGACCAAACAATTCGATGCCTATGCTCAGTCAATGCTTCATGGCAAAGGTTATAATATTTGGTTTGATAAATCGTTCAATATAATCATCAGTAAAAACGGTGTAGTATGTAAACCACTAAATCATCAATTCAAAAAGATCAAATATTGACTGATTATTTAGGCTGGAATCAATATTGAACATAGCTGGGTAAGACTAACAAAAAAAGAACATCGTCGAAGACAAAATATTTCGTTTGTTTTGCAGGCTGATGCGCCAATCTCAGGTCATATGTATGAATATATACTTTCGGAAGATATTATGAATCTCAAGTATTGAATTGAATGAATTCGTAAGATGAAACGATCGAATTTCATTTGTAGCTATGATGCAGCTGGAAATACTCGAGGTATACCGAGATTTACAACTCTTAAGCCAATGAAGCTCAAATGGTCGATATCGGAAAGTGTAGGTTTAGTTTTTTATTTGTATTAGATTTATCAAGAAAACAAACATATTTTCTAGTGCAATGTTTTAATTGAAGCAAGTCTTGAACAAGCGAAAAAACTATGCAATGAAGTTGATCTTCATGTCTACGTTCAAGATATTTACGGCAAAAGTTTTATGAAAAAATGTAAATTATCACCGGATGCTTATATTCAAATGGCACTTCAGTTAGCTCATTATCGAGTAAAGAAAACATAATCGAATAGAATGAATTGAATAAACTAAGTTTTTAATCAGGATTCCAAACGATTTAATTTGACATATGAAGCGTCAATGACACGTTTGTTTCGTGATGGTCGAACAGAAACTGTACGTTCGTGTTCAATTGAATCAAGTCAATGGGTTAAAGCAATGGAAGATCCAACTACATCAGTAATTACAAAGGATTGAAACGATGTTTTCAACCTATTTTTTTGTGTTTTTGATTCTTAGAAAAGCGAACGTATAAAATTACTTCGTCAAGCTTGTGATTATCATCAATTGCAATATCGTGATGCTATGACTGGCAAAGGCATCGATCGACATTTATTTTGTTTGTATGTTCTATCGAAATATTTCAATATGGATTCACCATTTCTTCAAACAGTTCTACATGAACCTTGGAAATTATCGACTAGTCAAGTAGACATCGAAAAAAAAACGAAAGAGAGAAATGCTTAGGATTTCTTTTTATTCAATAGACACCAACGACATATGATGAAAAACGTTTGCCATCATTAATTGCAAAACATCCGGATTTAGCCGAGAAATATAAAGTTTCAGGATTACGAGCTTTAGCATCAGGTGGCGGTGGTTTTGGTCCTGTAAGCATTCGATATTTGTTCGTTTGTTTTCTTACTATAGAAAATTGATTTTCTAGGTAGCAGCTGATGGATATGGTATTAGTTATATTATAGCGACAGAAGATTTGATCTTTTTTCATATATCATCAAATAGATCGTCTCCAGAAACGGTAGATAAAAACCTTAAACGAATTCATTTTTTTATCTATTTCATCAATTTCTGCTAGGATTCAAAACGTTTCGGTCAACGTATTCGTCAAGCTATGATCGATATGCAATCATTATTCGAAGCATAATTTCAAAAATGAACTCCAATTTTTTACTGTATTCGAATTACATTCCTTTCTCTCTTTTTCTCTCGTCTGACAATTTGTACATTTCAAATAATCACACTAAATAAATCCACATTAGAATATCTAAAAAAACAAAAGAGAGTATAGTATGTGTGTGCTTAGTCACGGATCATCAGTTGCTTAATTTAACATTCACTCAAATGTCGTGATCAATCATTTTCTTAGGGTACATTAAACATATAACAGTGCAGCCACTGTTAGTTTTTTGTTTGATGCAAGCGCACTATAGTAGCTGTTCACCTGAATTGTTCTTATCAAGTACAATACAAGAAAAATGGAGAATGAAACACAAGCAACAAGTTCTTCAACATTGCATGTGTTCATGTATATCATGAAGACACAGCTGTTATTATGAATCTATGAACGCAACGCAAAAGATCAACATTTTTACGTTCGTGAGCAATGACTATTAATACAATGACTACTTCAACATCATAAATAGTGGCAGCAGAAAACTTTTGTTATAACTTTTGATATTAATACATTTAGTCAATTTAGTCGGTGTCATATGCATCAGCATGTAAATGATCGGAGAAGAGTACTGTGTGTGCATGTTTTTAAGAAAGTCCAGCCATTTTTATTCTATAAAAATATTTAAAACAATAAATAAATAATCAATCTTCCCCAATTAAAAACTCATTATTATAAAAAATTGAAAAGAAAAATAAGATTTATTTTAATTTGTTCGTAAGTTTTGTAATGTATCAATCGAATCATTCCAATAGACTCGATATCGATCGAGATCAGTCAAAATAGCCGAACAACGATCTTCAATATCTTCTAGAACTCGATTCAAATTCTCTTTATATCTCTAGAAAACGAAAAGAACAATCGTCAGTTTTTTTCTGAAACATTTTTTTTTCTACTTGAGATGCTTGATCTCTTTGTTTGATTGTTTCAATTTGTGGTAATGTCGTTTTCTGCGTAACAACTGAAGCTGATCGTTTGTTCGATGAAGGTGAACTACTTCGAGATTCAAACAATGGTAAACCAGACCAATGACCGGGCTTCCGTTCGATAAGTGGTGTTGGTGCAGCGTCATCCAACGGTTTGCCAGCTTTTTGTCGGCGTATTAATTCCAAAAGTGATTGTCTAACCAATGGGATCTCTGAAAAATTCTCATAAAAGTGAATTTAGTGTTTGTTTTTTGTCTTCTCGTTACTCATTCGAGTGATATCATCAGCTGTTAGGATTTCATCAAAGAGAAGTAGCAATCGTTCGGAATTCATCGCCATTGATTGAACTGCAATTTTTGCATTTGTTTGAACATCTTCCTGGAAAGAGAAGAACGATTGATTTGTCAATTTTTTGTGTAGAATTATTTAGTTACAATTGTATTCAAACGAAGACGATTGATGATTGTTTCAATGTCAACTTGTCGAACTTTTTCTTGTTGATCAATGTTTTGTAAATGATGTTTTTGCGTTGGATTTGCGAATGTTGGCCGGAGTAGTTGAAAATTATTGTTCTTTTCAATTGATGATCGAGTAAATTTTTCATTGAGAATCAAATGAAATTCTCGAAGATATTCAAAGAGACGATTTTCAGCTTCGACTATTTCGTGATTATATTCAATAGTTGGAATCAATGATGATGTTTGTTCGAATGTTTCGAGAATCGTTCGAAATTCTAATCAAACAATTGATTTTATTAAAAAAAGAAATCTTCGTCGAAAATCAACGAACCATTTACAGATTGTTCATGATAAGTTCGACATTGTTGTTCGTAATTTTTTAATTTCTCAATCATCATTTCAGCGAATTCATGGAATTTGTCGCGCAGAGCTTCAGGTCGTGTTACAGGTCGTGCACCTTTTTCTTTGTAATATATCTACGGAATAATTTTCGAATTCAACAAGAGAGAAAGAGAAAACAAATTCGATCTACTTCGGAATGACTAAGTAAACCTTCGACAGAATCTCGTAAAATATTGAGAATCTTCGATAGGAAATCTTGACCGAGATGTTTCTTTTCACCAAATGTGCAATATAAGGCATAGATGATGTCTTGAGATCGAGAAAGACCATGACGAACTCGTTGAGTACTCGGGGCATCTTTTTCCGACGGTAGACTACTGAAAATTAGTTGGCATTGAAATTTGATTTCGTGAGAAAGAAAATAAGTTCGTACTCTTTGTCAGAATCACTGGTTTTTTTACTTTGTTTCGATTTTTTCGAAAGCTTTGATCGAGCTGTTAAATTGGAAACGGGCAAACGTCCGTTCGAATCTAAATATTCAAATTCGTTTTCATTCTTTCGAATTCAACTCGATATTAACCTTCAATTATTTCATCGGTTTTCGAATGTTCATGTTTACTAATAATCAAAAACAAATATTTTCAGTTACATTCGACTTCAGAATCAACAACATACTGAAGAAGTGTTCGAATCGTCTGAATTGTTGTATGATCTTCATGTTTTTGTTCCTCTTCAGGTGGATTGAGTAATGGTACTGATGAATTTCTGTATCGAGATGATGTTGTCGTCGGCGATGATGATGCAAAACGAACTGATTTCATTTCATCACTATTACTAACCAAACCAGGACTTTTTCTCGATTGATGTTGTGATGAATTTTGTTCATTTACATCAAGATCATGAGCTAATTCTTCAAAATTATTTGTTTTTCGAAATAAAATATCATTTTTTTTTCATTCTACCTTGTAAAATCAATCCTTTATCTCGTAAAATCGGTATTATTGATGCTGGAATACTCAATTCATTGTTAAGACATTTTAAATACAATGCTCGTTCGTATGTCATAGCAACAATTTGATGAAAAACTCCTCGTACTTCGGATAATGTCGATGTCTATATGATAGAAATGTAGCATAATAATCGTTTCGTATGTTTTATTTTCCATATTTTACTTGTTTATCGATATTTGGATTTAAAATTGAATCGATTTGATTCGAAAAGAACTGAACTGATGTTTTTAAATCATGTGCATATTGATTATCGAGAGCAACTTCGCTTTTGATTTTCACTTGTGCTTCACTAATCCATCGATTCGCCAGTCCGATAAATTCAAGATCAACTAGATGATTCTTAAAACTATGAGTCAATCAAACAAAAAATTCATAGTCGACGATAAAAATTTTGAATTTCAAACCGTTCTCGAAATTGTGTTACGATTTTATCGGCTTCATCTAATTGTTTTTTCTCTAATTTTTCCAATTCTTTAATAATCATATTTTCAGCTTGATCGATTTGATACGCGGTTTTCTCAAGTTTCTTTCGGTAGACTTCGATTTCTTCTCGACTAAAATTTCCTCCTTCCGAAAACGTTCTTCAAACAAAATACGTTTTTTATCAATTGACTCAAATTCTTCTCCGTCGATTTACTTAAATGATTTTCGAAATTTCGCATTTGCCTGTCGAAGATGCTGCATAAGTCCATCAAAATTGTCTCGAAATTTTCTCAATGTTGTTCGAATATTGCCCATGAATTGGTCTCGTCTATTGGTCAAACTATCTTCTAACGCTAGGAGACGACCACTAGTTGTTGCATTGACAAAGAACTGATCGAGATTGTGGATTTCATCTCTATATGTTGTCAATGATTTAGTGAATTGTGACAACATTCGACCGTAATTAGCATCGGTTTGTTCAAGAGTTTCTTGAACACCACGAATGTGTCGTTCGATACGTTCTTCATGCATCACAAGTTCAGCTAAATAACCGTGAGAAAATTCGTTTGAATTCAATTGAATTTTTCAAAATGTTAACCTGCTCGAACATTGTGAATGTCAACTTCGATTCGAACTCGTCTTGGTTCGTGTAAATGCATTTGAAAGTCCATTTCTTTACTTAATTCTTCATGCTTTGAAAACATCATCGCATCGGCTCGTTGAGCACTCTCATCTTTCCATCGATCGAGATAATCAAGAAAATTTCGACACAAACTATTTCATCACAAAAGAAAGAAAACGTCTTGGTGTTAGATTTCAAAAGAACAAAATGTACTTTAACACTATGTTATTTCTAAGATTCGGTGGAATTCGAAATGCTTCAGCAAATGGAATTGACATCGGTTCTCTTGGCGATATTTGAACTTCAGTAAAAAATGTTTGTGATTGTTCCTGATCGTATAAGTCACTTTTCACGTTTGATTTTTCATCGGAAGTAGTCTTTGTTTCAGGAGATACAGGACTTTCATCAATACTAATCTGTTGTGTGAAATTCGAATCATTGCTTTCATAACCTTCGAGTTCATATGTGGTTCGACTTAGAGACGTCGTGTGATATTGATTCGATGACGATGATGGAACTTTATCGATTTGTTTTGCATGAAAATAATCTAACATTTCGGCTCGATATCGATTGACCTCATCATTAATCATATCCGAATATTTATTAACGAGATTATGTTCAGAATCATAGAATTGAGCGTAACTAAACAAGATATTGACCGTCTCTATTTGATTGCGATTAGAAAATAAGAAATAGCAATACCTCGTTTTCAGAGCATCTAGTTGATCATAACTAGAAGTCAGAAGTCGTGTTAACGCTTTTTCATTCGAAGCATTTCGAAGATCATCAAGAGTTGAATCAAGTTTAGCTAATTTTTTCTACAGAAAAACAAACAAACAAACTCTGATTTTTTTCTCTTCATTATGTACTTCATTTTGAATATCATGCGGTCGTCGACATTCTCTCATCATATCGTTCAATTCTGCATTAGCATGATCGAGACATCGTTGATGTTCGTCCCATTGTTCGCTTGCTGGTTGAATAAATGCTAACAGCCGATCGAGAATCTCGTTTAGATTATCTGTCAATCGTTCGTAGCAAGTCTAAAACAAATAAATCATTTTCAAAAGAAAACGAATTTGCTAAAGTTTCTATCGACTTGAATTCGATCGAGAAGAGTTTCTTGTAGAAATCGTTTTCTTTCGTCTAAACATGGTTGAATATCTCGTTCAATAATCGTTTGCATTTGATCTTTTGTATAAACTTGATTCGTAAGCATTTCTTGCTGCAAAAATTGAACGAGAAAATTTCATTCAAGATCTTCGACAATGTTTTACTCGGATTTGTTCAGATCGATTTTGTAATTGACTGATTTCTTTATTGATGAGCGTTTGAATAGCTTGAACAAGTTGCTGACGTGCATCAACGATTTGTTGAATTACATCTTGACCTTGATTGTACCAATTTTGAACGTGAATACGTGTTGATATCGGTTGAATAAACGAACTGAATCGAAGAGAACGAATATATCTTAGTGAGAGCAAGCGAATTTCAGTTACTTTAATGTATTTATATGTGTAACAAATGTTTGAATTAAAGAACTAAGATCTGAACCAAGAGATTCACATGATTTTCGAATTGTTGCTTCGAAATTAGCTTCAACTTCAGATAAATTCAGTCTAAAAACAATTAAAATCAAAGATAATCCGAAAACGATGCAGAATAACTCATACATCCATTTCTGTTTATGTACATTGTATGTTGCTTCTCTCCATTTTTCCTGGTACTTATTAACTTCTCCTTGATATCGATGTATGCGAACAGTTTCACCGGCTAATAATCTTGCTTCGAGTTCAGCATAGATTCGACGATTTTCAAGAATTTGTTTATTTAATTCCTTTAGAATAAAAAAAAGCAAAACATCGATAGATAAACACGAAAATTTTCTTATTCAATACGAACATTCGCTTGTTTTTCTAGTTGTAAAGCTGTTTCTTCTTCGGATAGATGATGTGTTTTATACAATCGATCGGAATATGATTTAAGTAAATTTCGTATCTAGAAAATCGTTTCTTTTTTTGATAGAAAAAAAGAACAAAAGATCTTTCTAAGCGTGTAAAACCTTTTGAATTCGTTCGGATTCAAGTTCTTCGATCGATTGACAAAATTGTTGAATCGTAGCAAGACGTAGAGGAAGAATTTGATCAAGTTGCTTAAAAGCTTTTTGAAAGGTATTTATTTTCAGACTCGTTATCTCTTTTCGATAGAGTAAATTTTCAAGAACACTATCAATTTCTATTTGAATAAAGATTAAAAATCAAACGATTGAATAACAAGAGCCAATCGAACTACCTCGATCACCATTTTCATAATAATGATTACACTTTCGAGTGATATCTTCAAGTTTAGCAACAAGATTCTTAAATCACGAAATTCTCTTGGATTTAATCGAACAAATTCGATTTGAAATTACTTGATTAGTTTCAGCTATTTGAGTTAATAGATCATCCCAAAGATTGGTAAATTTCGACTGTCGACTCGTTGCTAATCGTTCAGTAATACTCTCTCGTTTATTATCAGTTTCAACTATGTTTGAAATAGATATGAAAGCAAATTCAATTTCTTTCAATCAATCAGTATACGAACTATGTTCAATAATGTCAGGCAAATTAAAAACATCACGTTCTAATTCAACTAATTCTTGTTTTCGTTCATTTTCTCGTCGTTTTTGTTCTTCATGAAATCTAGATTGTCAATTCACGATCTCTCATCATCAAAATCAAGATTACAAAGAGAAAAGAATTTTTACAATTGTGTAATTGGATCAGTTTTTGGACTATAACTAAATGATTTGCTTGTTAACCATTTTCGTTTTTGTGCTTCTAAAATTACGAATCAATTTACAAAATACGTCCGTTTTATTATTAAGATAGGGGAGTGTCAGAATTCTTTTCGTTCTGTTCAAAAGAAAAATATGCTCTTCTCTCTCTCGCTCGCTCGCTCGGTCGGTTTCTTTTTTTCTTTTTCTTTTGATTTTATTCAAACTACTCCATCGTTCATTTACATATCTTGATTCACGTCTCTCACTTTTTTTTTCTTCTATTTCTTCGCATGCAAATTTAATTTATAATCATTTAAAAAGAAAATAAAGTATTCATACCATGTGGTCGAATGTTTTTTATCAATGGGACACCATTTGGACGTGTTGTGATATCCAAAGATTGAGTTAACTGATTTTTACGGGCATGCTGATAAGCGTCACTTAATTGAACCTATAGAAAAAGCACGACGAAACATTTTTATTTGTAAAAAAATATACAAATGATTCACTTGTGCTTCGAATATTTGCCTATAAACTCTATTATTTGGTAGAACTCGAACAGAAGATGTGCCTGTTGAATTGAACATGTTACGAGAATTTTATTTATTTGTTTTTTTAATTTGTTTTACATTTTAAAAACGAACCATTTTTTAAATTTTAAAATTACTCGTTTCTAAGTAACACTCTCTATGTCACTTACAATCATCCATCTATCGATGATTCATTATTCTAGGTTGTTCTCTATTCGTTTAGAGGTCATATACGCCTTTACAATGGTAACACGCTTACGCTGATCGTAAATTCATCGGTTTTTTCTTCTTTCTAACAGAATGTTCGTTCTTTCTTTTCTTTCTTCATCGTAACGTACGCATGTGTGTATATCTTTGCGAATATATATATATATATACGGTCATATCGTCAACTATCTTAATTTCTCGACCTCTGATAAAACAAAATATGCACATAAGTGCATTTTCTTTTCGGTGATTGATAAAACGTTTTTGATTTAAATAAAACAAAAAAACGAAAATAAAATATTGTTTCGTTTCCTTTTTTTTTCTGTTTTTGATTTTTGTTTCTCCTCCCCCCGGTGACGAGTCATCATGGAAATCGATTTTGCTCATTCACATAATCCGAATTTATTTGGTTCATTATCTGTCTCTCCTCCAGTATCCATGTTCGATTCATTTTCTCCGCTACTTCATTTAAACGATGATTTTCTGGATGTTTTAAATTCAACAGCAACGCCACCAGCACCAACATTGGCAGCAACAACAACGACAACAGACGACGATGCTGATGATTGGATGAAACCATTTTTACTCGATCAATTATTCGAACATGACTTTTTATCTCCACAATTTTCGAGTGATGAAATTGAATTCAGAGACGAACATTCAACGGAATCGAAACGATCAGCAACATTACATTCGAATACGAATTGTTCGTTAATTCTCGATGAAAAATATCTTTCAAATACTTATTCTCATTCGACAATTTCGCGTGAAAATGAATTCTTAGATTTATTTCATTCTCATACAACAACAGCAGCAGCAACAACAACAACAACATCCGAACAACAGTTACCATCGACAACAACGACAACTGTTCGGTTAATTCATCAACCGAAAATTGAACCCGCTGAATTACCAACAACATTATTTGTTAGTGGAAATGAACTGCAATTTCAACCGATTGTTACAACAAATAAAACAATTGGACATACATATACAAGTAGAGATTTTCTTTTTTGCAAAACGAAATTATTTATTTTTTGTTCGATTAGCAACAACATCGTCGCCTATTCCATCGGTACCTATCGTACCTGCTCGAGTTTTAAAAGGCAAGAAATTTAAACGCGGTGGCCGAGTTACATCTCGAGCGTAAGTTTATTTGCTCAAATTACCTTCATCTATTCTTATCTTTAGAACATCAAGAAATAGTGCAGCTGCAAAACGACGATTAAATTCAACAGCTGCAGGTAAATCTTTTGTCAACGACGAATCATCATCATCATTGTTGTTATTGTTGCCGTTTTAGAACCGAAGGCAAGTGTTGTCATCATAGCTGAAGATGCAACAAGAATCGATACGAAAACAACAACATTAGGTTTAAGTTCGTCAGGTACAACTGATAATGATTTACTTAAATCATCATCGACAAATTCGAGTTCAACACGTTCATCGACACGTCGTCGTGTTAAAACAACGCCACGTGAAGTCATTCTATTTCGTAATGGAACATTCGTTTCCAAAGAACCAATCTCGAAACAACAACCAACAACAACACTCTGTTTCGAAACAACAACAACAACAGCATCGAATGCATCATGTCCACCACCACCTCCGCCTTTACATCAACAACAAATCACTGCAACTGGGTTGCAAGCTGCAGCGCAGATTGTTGCATGTAATGTTCTTCGACAAGCGACATTAAACGGTAAAATGAGAATATCTATTTTCAATTCGAAAATCGCTCTTTTAGATGCTTTAATCGAACAATTAATCAAACGTGAACCGAATAATAGTGACGATGATTTTCCAATCTATTGCTATTCAAGCCCATCGTTATCGTCATCGGCTTGTACGATGACAGCAGCGATGGATGAATACGAAAATAGTTGTTCAACAACATTGAAAATACTCGGTTGTAATACAACAGCACCATTAACAAATAATACAACAACAACAACGACAACGATCGAATTACTTACATTTGCTGCTTTACAACAGCAACAACAACAACATCATCATCATCAACCACAATTTTGTTATATTAAACAAGAACCCGGCACAACAACGACAACAACTTTTCTTCTACCCCGATTACTTCCACAGTGAATGTATCCGCGTGTGTATGTGTGTGTGTGTGTGTTTGTATGTTTACGTGTATGTGTATGCGTGTGTGTAGGCTCATTTTTTTGTTAAATGATTCTAGCAACCAGCCAAACGTATTGTTGAGCAGTAGCTACAAGAAAAAACAATGGTTTTTTTTTAGGAGAAACTGATATATTGTTTTCTTTCATTTTTTTTTCTTTTTCTTTTTTTTTTTTGTTTTTTTTCTTCTTCTTCTTTATTTGTTATTTCAGTTTACTCACACATGTGTGTTTGTTTGACTGAAACTTTCACATAACTGTTTTCTTCTTTCTTTTTCTAACTGTATTTCTTTGGCCATTTGTTTTTTATTTGGCTCTTGTTGCTGTTGTTGTTGTTATTATTATTATTCAAAGAAAACTTAATCACGAGATAAAAAATTACTGCAGGGACTAGCGAATTTAGTCTTTTTCTGTTTTTCTTTCTTTGTTTTTTTTGTTATTTCTTTTAGTTTTTTTTTCTATTGATTTAGATTAATATATATTTCGATCTACCGACGAGTTAACATCGAACGATAAGAAAAACAAAAAACAAATGATTTTCTCTCGATAAAACGAGATGGAATCAATCGAATGTACATCATGCCATCGTCGATTCGATGATGCTACACTTCTTTCTCTGCATCATCAATATGAATCCTGTTCGAATTCGAATTTAATATGTCCAATTTGTGATAAAATCTATCTCGATCCACTTGTTCTTCAAATTCATATCAATGAAGAACATGATTTTCAGCCTGTACATACGAATCAAACAACATCTGATCAATTCTATGCTCAAGAATTAGAACGTCGTGAACGAATGCAGCGGGAATACGAACAAAAAACGGATTCGTTCGAAGATGAAGATGCAAAAATGGCTCGTTTATTACAAGAAGAAGAGAATGCACAATCATTCCAAGATTTTCAAAATCGATACGGTGGAAGTACGCGAACATTCGGCGAACGAGCTCGATGGAATCTCGAAAAACTCTTCAAACGAAAAGCCGTTTCCGAACAAAAGTACAACGAATATAAAGTTAAATTAGATGAAATGATCGCTCAACCGATCGAACGAACAGAATCGAAATCAACTGGTAAATCAAAATTATTTTATTTTTCTCTTGAAAATCGAATTTACCTTTCAGGGATCATCGCTAATTTTTCTCGTTTACCAATGGGTAATCTTGTTGATCGTCGTCTTTGTCGACCATCTTGCGATCATATGAGTTCGACATGGCTCGATCAAGGTTGGTCGTGCGGTTACAAAAACTTTCAGATGTTACTTTCGTCTCTTCGTCATGATCCCGAATATTCGACGCATTTATTCGGACAAAACAGTCAAGATATTCCATCGGTTAGTTATCTGCAAAATCTTATCGAGAGGGCTTGGTCAGCGGGCTTTGATAGTCAAGGTCGAGAGCAATTGAATGGGCGGTTAGTTAATTCAACGAAATGGATCGGACCAACTGAACTCATGGCTTGTCTGGGCAATTTGAATATCAAAACTGAACTGTTCGATTTTCATCAGCCGAAAAATCTCGAGAAAAATGTCGCCTATAAATATCTATTCGAATGGGTGAAAAACTATTTTCAACAACGAACACAACGAAATTACGTTCATCCACTTTATCTCCAACATGAAGGTACACGATTTCATTTATTTATTTCTTTTGTTTGATAATCAGTTTCATTCATAGGTCATAGTCGAACGATTGTTGGTTATGAACAATTTCGTGATGGAAATATTCGTTTGCTTATTTTCGATCCGAGTACATCGAAAGATCAGATCGATGAATTCATGAGAAATCCATCGAGTAAAGCGTATCTTTTCCGACGAAATCTGCATTCTTTTCAAAAATCCGTCTATCAAATTCTTGTTGTTCGAGGTTTACTCGATCCAAACGAGAGAGAAGTAGAATTTCTCGATTATTTATTTGTCATTGATTTGATTTCAATTCTTTTTCAGACAGCAAAACAACTTCGTTCAACGAGAGTTCCTCTGCCCTGACAGAGTTTTTTTTAAACGATCGCATTGAACAGCAGTCAAACAGATTCTTTATTTTATTTGAGATAACAAATGTGACCAAAACTATTCTTTCGCTTTTCTAGATTAATGTTTCTTGCTGTTATTGCTTTTCTAATAAGTTCAGTTCGTCATTATATTATGTTTGATCATCAAAATTTAGTCGAAGATGAAAATGAAGATGAAGATGAAACAAGTAAAACGAATCATCTCAAAATCAAATCAATTTCTATTTCGGTCTTTATATTCTTCAGATAGTTCAAATATTTTCGATAAAATCCGTTCAATTGTAACATATATCTGTACTTATCTATGGGCTATATCTTTTATACTTCTGATATTTATTCTCTATGCAACAATACGTGGACCATTTAATATTTTAAATAGTTTTAATACTGGTAAACTAATTTTACTGATTCATCGATATATAAGTTACATACATACACAACCAATTGAGAAACAGATTGAAGAAGAAGAAGAATCCATGCGTCCTATTCTCGTTCTAGATATATATATATATATATATATAAATACTATTATCATTTTTTTTCTCTCTCTCTAATATTTGACTGCAACAGATTTTCTTTCTTAATTCTTTTCGATTGGTTCATCGAAAATGTTAAATGTTATATTTTGTAAGTCAGTGTTTCATCTCTATCGTGATATGATTGAAGTTTGTTGTTGTTGCTTGTTGTCATGTTAATTATGTAGTCAGAAGCATCGATAGAATGTTCTCTTTCGAGAAATCTCAAACAATTTTAATATTGAAAATCGATTTGTTTTTTTTGTTTTTCTTTAGCCACAATGTTTTTTAATACTCTTACACCGAAATTTTATGTTGCTTTAACTGGCACATCATCATTAATCTCCGGTCTTATCTTAGTAAGTTTCCCAAACTAACGAAAACAATAAATTGATGAAGAACTTCAATTCAGATATTCGAATGGTGGTATTTTAAACGGTATGGCACGTCATTTATTGAACAAGTTTCTATCAATCATTTAACTCCAATATTAAATGGCAATGATTCGACGAATGGACCCGTCGGAGGAAGTCCTGAACTATCGTCCGTTTCATTACCATCATCAAGTATGAATGGAATAAATCATGGTTTATTAACGAATGGTTTAGATTCTCCTAGTCCGGTGACAGGAACAAACGAATGTAAAGTCTGGAAAAATCCCTGTGCACTATTTCGTGGAGCTGAATATCAACGATTTGTGCAATACAATGGCAAAGAACCGTTGACATTTCATGATATGAATCTATCGGCTCAAGAACATCAAACATTTTTCTCATGTGATCTTGATGACGGCAAACCGGAATATGAAAGTAAACGAAAAACTGAAGAGAAAGAAAAAACAAAACAAAAACTTTGTAATCTAGTGATGCAACGAGCATGGCGAGAGCGAACACCATCGATACGTATACAATTAGCTCATGATGCATTGGAAAAGAATTCTGAGTAGGCTAGATAATTCGACTTATTTCGTTTTTGAAATCGAATTTGCAATTAGATTTACTCCGGCATTGATTCTTCTCGCCGAAGAAGAAGCAACGACAATCATCGAAGTTGAACGTCTATTAAAACAAGCATTAAAATGTGCAGAAAATGCTTACAGAAAAACACAACAATTACTCGAACAAGGACACAATCAAGATCTTGTACATAGTACGTCTCTCTCTCTCTCTTTTCAAATGTTCTTCTATTTATTTCTAAATGAATATCGTTTTGTATTCAGAACGCAATACGAATATATTAATTTATGTTAAACGACGACTTGGAATGTGCGCAAGAAAACTAGGCAAATTACGTGAAGCAACGAAAATCTTTCGAGATTTAGTAAAAGAATTTCCAATGATGTCTGTTTTCAATATTCACGAAAATCTTATTGAAGTTTTACTTGCTTTACAAAATTATGCCGATGTACAGGGCGTACTTGCCAAATACGATGGTTAGGAAATTTCTGAAAAAAAGAACTCATTCGATTGTATTTATTAGATATAAGTCTACCGAAATCGGCGACTATTTGTTATACAGCTGCTTTGCTCAAAGCACGTGCAGTTGCTTCAACGTACGTGTTTATTTTAATCGATCAGATATGAAAAAGAAAAGAATTCCATTGATTTTGTAGATTTTCTCCCGATATAGCAAGTAAACGTGGTCTCACTGCAGCTGAAATGTCAGCTGTCGAAGCGATTCATCGAGCGGTTGAATTCAATCCTCATGTTCCTAAAGTACTTATTCATTTCACAATTGAAAATCATCATCATCATTTGCTTTTTTCTCTCGTTTTTTTTTCATTAGTATTTATTAGAAATGAAAAGTTTAATCTTACCACCCGAACATATTCTTAAACGTGGCGATTCTGAAGCTATTGCTTATGCTTTCTTTCATTTACCACATTGGCGTCGTGTGGAAGGTGCATTAAATCTGTTACATTGTACATGGGAAGGAACATTTCGAATGATTCCCTATCCATTGGAAAAAGGACATTTATTTCATCCATATCCAACCGTACGCAATTACACAATTCTTTTTCCATCGAATAAATATTATCTTTCGCTTTTTTTTCCTAGTGTACTGAAGCAGCTGATAGAGAATTATTACCTAGTAAGAATGAATTTTTAAACAGACGTATTTTCTTGAAAAATAATTTTATGTTTTTTGTAGACTTTCATGATGTATCTGTATTTCCGAAAAAAGAATTGCCATTTTTTATTTTATTTACAGCTGGTTTATGTTCGGGCACAGCTATGCTTGCTCTATTAACACATCAATATCCTGAAATAGCTGCTTATATTGCACGACTTTTTCTTACTTGGTTTAGTGTACCCATACAATATTTAACGGATAAAATCGAATCGATTCTTCCGTCGAATCTTTTTCAACAATTAGCTAAAATTTAATTATTCTGTTTTCTTTTCTCTTGTTCTTGTTTTTGCTGGTTGTTATATATATATACACAATAATGACGATGGTGATCTCTGCTAATATATATATTTCTGTGTATGTGTGTGCTTGATTTTTCTAAAGAGAGAACGATGCGTGTATAAAGGCATCGAAAAAGAAAAATAATAAAGGGAAAAAACTCCATGTTTTGCCATTGGTTGTTTCTATTTATTTTATGACGATGAGTCACTATCGATCGTACGAACTTTTTATAAGAATAGAAAGAAAAGGATATTCAGTAGAATCGTATTTAAAGGCAGAAGAAAAAAATCACGTTGCATTTATTTTTACTTCTACACATTAGATTTAACTACTAAACGAATAAGTTACAATGACTGCTGAAAATTTAACTGAAAAAGTTGTTGAAAAAGTTGAATTAGCCGCTGAAGTCGGTGTTAAAGTTGCCAATGCTGTTAGCAATGCATTTGAAAAAACAATCGCTGATACGGATCAGTCAGCGGGTGTTGACGAAGATACAATAATGAATTATTTCACTTCATTTGGTATTCATATATTTATGGTTATTATTGTTCTTCTTCTCAAATGGCAATACGGTAAAGAAATCCAATGCAACGAAACGAAAAAAAAAAAAGAATTTTCGTTCATTTTTAGATCGTAATCGATATCGTTATCCGAAAGGACCACGTGACTGGCGAAATATTAAAGATGCTGTTTCATTTCATCGTAAAAAACGCGACAATCTATTTGCTCTAGCCAGTGATTATCCTGACTTGTGCACAGTCATGACTCATAGCGGTCGTTTAGTTTTACTCAATGACCCCAAGCTAATTCAAGAAATATTTATCGGTCGTGCAGATTTAGTCAGTAATAAAGTTGATGGATATTTAGAAAATCAATTACGATACAAAGAAGGAAAACATATTCGAACAGGTATTGTTTTTCGTCATCAAGATCATAATGCTCGTATTCTTCATCGAGCACTTGTCAATCATATTGATACGAATCTCGTTGACAAACGATTGGATAAAACCGTTCAAGAACAATTGAAAAACATGCGTTTATCGGAACATTTCGATGTTCGTCGTACGACATTCTATTTTGCTGTTCGACTTTTAACATCACTTTCGGCTTCATCGTTGAATCTATCGAACGATGATAAAACATTTGAATTATTCGAACAAAATCTTTACAAAATCTCGAAAGTTATTCATGCTGATACGTTAGAAAAATCAGCCAAAGCTATTCTTACACAATTAACTGGCCTTTCGGAAACGTTAGATGTCAATGAAAATGTTCTTGATTATATTAAAACATGGACGCAAGGTCGAAATTTACCAAATCCAAAGAATACAAACGATGAACAAGTTGTTACATCGACAACGAAAGTTAGCAATGATTTTCTCGATTCAATTATCAATGCAATGGACGAATCATCACCAGCATTGGATGAAGATGATATTGCTGCTTGTGTACTCGATGTTATTATGCATGGAAGTGAAATGTTAAAAGGTGCGCTATCATGGTTATTTCTCTACGTTGTTAAATATCCTGAAGAAGCTGCATTATGTCAAAACGAAGCTCGGTAAGATTGAATTGTTTTTTCCGAAAAAAAATTTTGCAAAAATTATTTTTAGTGATCACGGTTATTCAACATTTAAATTATCATCAGCTGAATCTCTTGTTCATACTCAAGCATTTGTTCGTGAAGTTCTCCGTGTATCACCTGTTGTTCCTGTTGTTATTCATTCGACATTACAGGATTTCAAATGGCGACAATTTCATATTCAAAAACGAACACAATTCGGCGCTAATATCGTTGCTCTACATCATTCGACTGCTTGGCAAGATGCAAGTAAATTCGACATTACACGTTGGCTCGGAGATAATCGATCAGTTATTCACGAAGGTACTTATGCACCATTTGGTTTCGGTCCACGTTCATGTGTCGCCGAAAAACATCTATTCAATCTCTTAACCGGCATTCTCGGCGTACTTTTATATCATAACAACTTCGAAAAAACTGCCGCTCTACCCGAGCCCACCGAAGGGACATTTGGTCTCGCCAATATGCCACCGAAATTCTCGCTTAAAGCAACACCGTCTACTAAACGATCGTAGTTGACACGACGTTTATTATTTTCTGATAATTCGAATGATATATACATAGTGCATATTATTTAAACTAGCAATTTTCTCTTTGTTTTTTTTTGTAAAATGAAACTTTTTAAACATGACAAAAATTGATTTAAAATGACGTTTTATCGTGCGAAAAAGTATGATGACATCGATGGTTTTTTGATGATAAATGAGGAAATATAATTATGTTTAAGAAAATATCATGCAAGATAACTGAGAATGTGATGTTTTAGATCGTACATTCATGTTATTTCGATTATTGAAATATCAGAAAGCTTTCATTCGATATTCATCATCTACATCCTATGTTCAAGGGCAAGCACCACCAGATCGTCCAGATTTTCGAGAATATTTCTATTATATTGACTCATTTGGACAGGTGTGAGACGATTTGTTTTGATTGACACATCGAATTTTCTTCGCTGTAGTTATTTTTAGACGATACTAAATTTAAAAATTTCACATCTTGTTACAAAGGTCAGTCGAAAGTATTTATTCTTTAATTTGACAACACTTTCAAATATTCAGACGCAAAATTTCTACAATTCTTCTTCACTCGTCTTCAAGAGAATGTCTACGACGATCGTCCTTATTGTTCAACATTTCCCTACGTTTCCTTATGCGGTCGTGAACGGAATTTTGTCCGCTGTGATGATGTACCTTTAGTGTTAACTCGGTTTTTCGACGACAAAGACACGTTCGAATGTTGTCATATCCCATCGAAAATGCTTTCGATTCAATTTCAACCGGAAAAGCTCTACATCAAACCCGAGACAGGTCGTATTTATTATCCATTATCAAGAAAATTTCATACTGGCATCGCACTTATTAAAGACGCGATTGCTGAACGATTCAGTTCGCATTTCATTTATGAAAATAAAGAACACGATAACCTACCGACTGCAATTGAATGGAAAGGAAAAATGTATCAATTAAAAAACAATCAACAGATGGAAAAACTCGTCAATGAACATAGTCGATTTACTATTTTATAAAATAAAAACATATTGAGTAGTCTAACGAGGAATTCAAAATGTCAAAATTGTCAGTTGAATATTCATTCATGTCGAATATCAATTATTTTCTTTTATGAAAACAAAAAAATAACTATAGACTTTATTCTATTCTTCAAATAACAATTCTCTTGAAATGTCTTTCAACGAATTGAATTATTTCGACTTGGATTTGTTGAACTGTTGGCATCACGTTTGTAGATTCGTGAACTTCGCGTGTAAAGATTCGATGTTGTTCGACGATACTGCTCCGGTGTCGATAATCTCGCTTGACAACCCATTGAATTCGCATTTTCATGTTCGAGTTTATTCAAAAAATTTCTGAAAACAGTCGGCTGTTCTCTTGTCGAATAATGTTTAAGCAAAAATCGATTTAAACTACGTAGAGTTTCACGTTGAACTTCAGAATTAAATATTGTGTAAACTAGAGCGACGACGACACCCTACAGGAAAGAAAAAAAGGAAAGCTAATAGAGAGAAAATAATAAAGAAAACACTTGGATCTACTTGAAGAGATGATGCGATTGTATGAACCGTTAGATGAACGAGAATTAACTTCGAGATTAACATAGGTTTTGTATTCCACATGAAGAGAAAATAATGAATACCGAAAAGAGGTAATAGAATTAATGTTGAACGTGTTAGACGACTAGAAAAATTGTCTTATTGTTGTTATTCAATTGAAATCAATTATTTTACCGATATTTAGCAAATCGTCTACGATCCGATGTTGTTGGTACTTCATAGTTTTTATTTAATTTTCGTGCAAGTAATATACAAATATAATTGAAAATCAAAAAATTCAACTAAAAAAAACTTTTTGCAATCGACAAAATTTCGTTTCGATTAGTTTTCCCTACCAATTGAAGAACAACATTTGGTCCATGAAAAATCCAATCATAGATCGATGGTTCAAACCAGCATGTATGCAAATCTTTTTTGACTAAATATCGTGTTGTATAAGTTATACTCGTTAGAATCAATGGTACCACTAAATAATTCGCTTAATATCATGCTTAATTTTTGAATTCTAAGTTCACACTTACCCCACCCGGTGATAATATAACCTCGCACGTATTCTTTCCGCACATTTTCTCTTAGTAAACGATATAAATATAGAGCTTCACAGAAAACGAACCAATGCGAAACACTACTATTTATATAATTCATAAACATGGTGAATAGTTTACAATCAAGCAACTAAAAATAAATTGATAGAAAGAAAGAGCATATTGTACTCGTCAGTTAATTAGTTTTTTTTCAATGTATTTACATGGTCTTTGAAGTATGTTGTCGTTCGATTACATGCATCAACACGTTCGAAGACATTATGAGCAAAATAGCCTTTGCTCATAAATAGTTCAGCGATGAGTTGAATAATTGAACGAATGAGAAAAACGGAGAAAACATTTAAATGTAAAACATTTCTCGAACAATTTCGTAAACGACTAGAGAAAAGAAAAGAAAACAAATAAATTAAAGTGTTTTTCTTCTTTTTAAAAACCTATTTCCAAGTAAAATCAATATTCCAATGGCAAGAAGAACGATGGAGACTATATTTGCGCAGATTATAAAATATCTTCGAGCAAGAATATATTCCGATGGGATAGAAAATAAATCTGTATTATTCTGCAAGGAAAACTAAAATCGATAAGACCATATTTGTTCAAAATAATTATTATTACTGAATAAAATGTATCATTTGGTCGACAGCCAATACATAATTCATAATGACTTCGTTCTTCCCATTGTGATCGATTGGTACATAATCGTGATGCATAAGCATCAGGATTTGCATTCGGAAACATATGTTTCGGACATGGAATCAATTGCCGAACGCCAGGTTGTGTTGGTGGCCAACAAACTATTCGATCGAAATAGGCCGGACAGTACGAATCGGTATCTAACAAGAAAATATTCGGTTTTTTTTCATCTTTTTTTTCTTCTTAACTTACAATTTGTCGAACTATATAATGATGAACAAATGTCAGCCATAGATTTAATGTACACGAGTAAGTCTATATAAATAATTATAATAATAAATTATGTTTTTTTTTGGCAAGAAAATGTGATTGATAGCAATCTCGACGTGATCTGTCGTGTAGCGCGGTATTCACCTGTTGTCATTTGAGTCTTCATTTTGCGTTGAGACTAAATGAGAAAAAGAAGAAGAAGAAAAAAGAACGAACGATCAAGCGTTTTTTTCCTCTATGGTTTCTTCTTTTTCTTTTCATTTCTTTTTTGTTGATACTTTTCTTTTCTATCTATTTTTATTATCAACTAAAAATATATTGTTTAGCAAAACGGAAACCAAGTAATCGAATAATTTAGACGCTGGAGAATCATAATTGATTTGACAAACTAATATTTTGGTTTTCTAAGGTCAATCAATAATTGAAACTAAACAGTTCTGTTTAATATCTTCTGCAAATGTCTGTGTGTGTTTCGGTTTATGTCTCTCGACTTACATCGAAGTAATGGAGACAAAAAACGTGCATCTACTATTCATTATTACCTAATCGTGATTCGAAGGACATACGAAACGGTGAAAGCAAAAAGACAGGACGGCAAGGTCGTGTCAAAATGTCAGTTCAAATTTTCATCTGGGATTTGATTTTGCGATATTTTTTCTTGAGTAATTCATGAGAAAATAAGATTAGTATTATTATATTTGTAATTAGGAAAAGGAAAAGTGAAATAACACTCACATACACACATGAACTTATTCATTATAACAACTACGTTAAAAACATAGACAGAGACAATTCGAAAAAAGAAAAAGAAAAGAAAAGAATAGGAAATCACACGCATACACATACAATAGCAACGAGAATATAAGAAAAAAGTGTGTTTTTTTTCGTAGTATTAGAGATGATATCATGTTTGTCTGTTGAATAAACAATGATGATCACTGTTCATCTCATTTGAATTTCGTGTAGGAGCTGAATAAGCATATGCATATAAAAAGCACCGGAATAAATAAGAAATCGCTGAAGATAAATCAGTTGACTAGCTTTCAAGGAAAAGTTCAAATCGAAGATTGAATGTAAATAGTTTATATTTTTTTCAAATTTTGTGAACCACCAAATTGTCGAATCGCTTCCATTAATTCATCATGTGATGAAGCTGAATTTGAACTTGAACGTCTTTCACATTCTGTTGACGAGACGACTTCTTCATTCGCACCACCGTTACGTCGTATTGTACGATATTCAGTAATTGTTTTACTGGATGGTTTTGGTGCAACGACCGGTGGCATCGGCGGTGGTGGTGGCGGTACAGGTGATGTTCGAGTTGTAAGTTCTTTGTGATCACTTTCGACAGTAACCTGAAAATGAAAAGATAAATGAAAAAGTTAATTAAATTTGAGATTTTATCATACAGTGATATGTGTTGTACGTTCAACGACTTCGAGCTAAAAGAAAAAAAGATTTTTATTAATGAAGATTAGTAAATCGTACGAACAAACCTGAACCGGTGGTGTTGGTGATTTATCTTTTTCAATTTGTTCTTTGAAATAATTCGGACGATCAGTTACAACATCCGATGATTGTTCTTTTTCGTATTTTTTTAGTAAATTATATGCTTGTTTGCCTTTTGTTTGAGGTTTACTTTGATTCAAATGTATCAATAAGGATGATGATGATGGTGGTGCTGTTTGTATTTGAGAAGATCTGAGAGGTTGTTGATTGGGTTTTAGTTGATTAGTTGAATCGAATATAGCTACAGAATTATGTACAAAACCTTGATTGTCGGTTTCGAATTTGCCAAAACGACTTTTGGCAACACGAAAATAGGAGATATTTTCGTTGGTTTGCTTATTATCATTTGAAGAAATAGCTATTCGTTTTGCATGATCATCGACTATTCGAGTAAGACTATCGATTGTCGAAGGTTTTTTCTCTTTTTGAACAATTTGACGAGGTGGTTTCGGTATTGGAGATGATACTTTTGGAGGTTCGATAACTTGTTCAACAATTGGTGGTGGTGGTGGTGTGATTGGAACTGATTCAGATAATTGATTCGGTGAAGGTGATTGAGAAGTATTATTTGATCCTTCAAGTGAATCAGTCATGATTGAAAGTTTCGTACTCATTGGTGTCACATGTTCAGGTTCTTCATCGACGATTTTTTCTGTTGTAGTTTCTTGTACAACAGTCAACGGTGGAGAATCTGCATTTGTTAAAACAGGCACTGGTGGTGCTGGAGGTTCGACAGCTATTGAAGAAGAAAAAAAACGCAATCATTTATGAAGATTTTCATTTCAAATATATATTTTTTTGTTTACTTGGTCGAGCAATCGGAGTAATCTCTGCCATGATTTCTTGCTCTTTCTTCGGAAGAAGAACCGGAGCTTTACGTTTTTTCTTCATGTTTTCCGATTGAAGTGATTCTTGACTTTGATGATGATTTAATCGCATCGGTGATTGCTGTTGTTGTTGTTGATGAATATAGACGATTTGTGGATCGGATCGATTCGATGGCGGACAACTCGGTGGTTTGGGTGCTCGACGTTTCTTTGCCGTTGATGAACAATTCGAAATCTGCGATTGAGTATCAAAATTTGGGTCATTCCAATAGGCATGTAAAGACGTATGCGACGATGGTCGTAATGTCGATGAACGACCTGGATGAAGTTGATGATCAACTGGTCGTTGATGTTGTGCATCTTGAAATGATTCATTCGGTGGTTGACTTTCGGATCGTGTTCGATAGAGACGATCGAATGATTGAATTTCATTTGTATTTGTTTGATATTCACAAGCTAATTGTTTACTATGAATCAATGTTAATTCATTTGTTTTGCATTCAGCTAACGATAGACCGAGTGCTAATGGTTGATCGAGTTTATCCGGCAAACGAAGTGTATATTCATTGGAATGAGTATATTTCTTTTGTTTACATATTTGTTCTTTGATTTCATGTAAAGGTAATGTTGGATCAACACGGATCAAAATTTTTTGTGCATCCGGTAAATTAACTTGTAAACGAACAGTTATCTAATCGAGAAAATATTTTCAATTAAGAATAAGAAAAGATCATAAAATCTACTTCAAATGGTTGAGTTTTCGTTTTTGATGGTGATGGACTTGTATGAATTGATTCTTTTGGAAGAAGACTGATCATAGATGAGCCTAAAATCAGAAAATATTATTTAGCCAATATGTTTCTTAACAAGATCGAAGCAAATAGAATCAAAGCACAACTTCACAAAGAAAGCCGAATTACCGTTTATTTGTGGTAAACGACAGTTTTTAACTGAAAGCAAAATATGACAATCAATCGAACAATATTTCTCAGATGATTACGTAACACAATGCCTCTTTTTATTTCTTTAGTTCTACATACCAATTTGTCCGACTGTTTGATTAGCTTTAAAATGAATAACATGTTGATTTGAATCAAGTACAACAAGTGAATAACCACTTGGATTAAGTTTATTTAATGATGCTGCTTGGACAAGTAAGTCCATCATTGGCGTGCTAGAATTCACAAGATATTAATCTATTCGTTGTTATTGTTTTCTATTACTTTGCATCGACACTAATTACTGATGGAACACCATTGGGTAAAATCAATGTCAATTGTACTTTTGAATTCGTTTGGTCAGTTATATGTTCGTCATGATAGTAGGTTTTCGGTGAATATGTATGATGATGAACAGGACTTTGTTCAACTATTGGCATCATATTTGTTTCTTTGCAAACGAGAAAATATTTTCGTTTTATTTATTTATTTCGATTCAATGAAAAATCTAGAAGAAAAATAAATTGCATAAGAATCTATTCAATTCAAAAAAAATACTATCACGCATTCAAGTATTTGCTTTAATAAAAAAAAAGAAGAAGAAGAACCTAATGGTATTTTATTCTTCTCACGGATATGTACGCAAAGAACAGACGCAATCACTAAGATGACTATTGCTTTTGACTAATATTACTGTTGACATAGTCGAATTCATTTAGTCCGCAGTTGTAATAACGACAATGCACTACATACACTCACGCGTTATTCTTTCATTTTATTCTTCGACTACTTCGTTTGTTTTTTTTCTTCTCTACTTATATACATATACGTATGTACATACGCACGAACAATAAAAGAAACGAAAATAGACCATTTCTTCGGGTCTTCCTTTATGTTTTCTCCTATTCTTTCTTTCTTTCTTTCCTTCTCTTTTCTTCACTAAATGCAAACAAAGGATTGAACTAAATGTGGTAAAACTAGGCGAATAATCAAATTGATTGTTAACACCGTAAGGGCTTATATCAAGGTATTTGTTTGGCAATTAAAGAAGGAAATAAATCAAATGACCATGAACATACTTCGTTTTTATGTATGAGTTATTACTTTGTCTATTTTTATATCCTTCGAAGATTATGTGTATTGTATGTGTCTTTATGTCGATTTTTGAGGCCACGAACAGATACACTTACTCGACAAATGTATAAACTCTCTTCTTTTGAACTCATGTGCTCGTCAATGTCTGTATAATTTGATCAGTCGTTTTTTCACGTAATCGACATTCATGACAATGATTAAAACCGATCTCTTCTGTAGACGAAAGAATATTTTCTTTGAACGAGAAATAAAAATTTGACAATGAGAAAATCGAAGATGATAATGATGATAAAATATCTCAAAACCAGCTGGCACATCGATTCATCACCAATCGAAGACGATAGAATGTCGAAACGATTGATAATGAAGGCTAATAGATCTTTTTCCTAAGGGACAATAATTAATCATATATGTATGCGAAAGAAACTTGTCTGTGCAACTTAAAACAAAGTTAAAATGCAAAAAGAAAAAAAAAAGTGTTTTACCATTTTAAAAAGTTCAATGGTGCGGGTAAATGACCACGACAACCGAGTTAAATTGTTCGGATTTCTCTTTTCCTTTCTTTCTCTCTCTCTCTTTCGGCTCCTCTTCTTAGTAATGAACATGGGACAATGAAAAACGAATAAAAGAGATCCAATTGCGTATGTGTATGTGTAATCAGTAGAAAGAGAGAGAGCGGACGTGAGAAATACATACATACAAAAAGAGAGAAAGAGAGAGAAAGAAAAAAAAAAGGACTGCATTACTTAGTGCTACTACAACGACGACAACGACCATCATCATAACAACGTGCATGACCGTCACCGTTGTTAGAGAAGGGATAAAATAAAACTATGTCGTAGTAGTCAGTCGTCAAAAATTGATCTCTTATGTGTCTCTAACGTTGAATGTATACTCAACCCATGAGATTAAATCTTTCTGTTCCGTTCTCTACGTGTTGTTTGTGTCGATAGAACAGCACAAATACAACAAGAATATATATCTATAAAAAAAGAAGAAGAAGAAGAAGAAAGAAAAAAGACGAGTAATGACAATTATATGAGAGGTGGATATCATGTATTGAGTAGAATAAAACAGCTTTTATTAACAACAGATGGGCTAAGAAATTATTCCAGATATTTAAAACACAACAAAGATTTAGATTGAAGTATAAAGCTCATAAGTATTGCGTGCATACATATAAATCGTTCGTTTTTCTTTCTGAAGACAAAATGTCAGTATGAAAACAGATTTACTAAAAAGTAAAAGAAAATATAAAAAAAAAAGAAATGCAAAACTATGCTAAAGGTTAGAACGGATCTTGTGAAAAGATCAATATGCATTTTAATGGTACGAATGTTTTATATTTTAACCTAATGATCTGCGAATATGACCTCAACGTTCGTATAAATGAAGAAAAGAACATTTTTTTTTGGTAAAATTATCTTCATTAAATAATCTCATCTGTTCTTACAAAAGACATTTATAATAGGTACGTACGTGCCTGCGTACATCAATTAAATACTCGACATTCGATCGAATGATTTGATTTCTAAATCATTGACTAGTTGAGTTTAATATGCAAAATAAATTCTCATTGATATGTAAAAATATTTATTTCTCACATTTTATATTTTAAGAATCCTTATTATTAATATTAAAAAACGCGATGTTTTTTTTTCTGAAGCACGTAAATTAAAATGACTTTTCAAATGAACACAAGACACTTCATATCATCGTTGTTCGTACTTTTTCGATGTCGAGACATAATTTGAGTAATACTATCATCTGTATAAAAACAAAAGTATCCTATTGAGTAAACAGAAGGATTTCTTTTCGCAATACAGTTACGTATAGACATACACGTATACGTATTTCTATTGAAAGTAAATAGCAACAAGCATACATCTCGACTGTCAACAGGATTAAACGACTGCTCATTGTATGATGACGAATTGACTGACGATGACACATGAATTTTTTATTTGAAAGACAGAAAAAAAAATGTATAGACGTTGAATTTTGACATTAAAAATAAATGAAAAACGACTACTCAATATTATGATTAAGAACAACTTTAAATGAATGTATAGTGCTTCGTATTTACAATAAATTATTAAATAAATCGCGTTTCTTTATTGCAGTTCGAATAAGTGAGCGGATGTTTTCTCTTTCCAGCTGTGAAACTGCTAAATTCTTTGACATTGAATATAATACTTGTTTTTCTCTTGTAAAGCAAATCAAGTACGTCTCGAGTGACACCCACCTGCTGTGTTGTAAATTTATTTTTAGTGTTATTAATCATAGATACTTTTCTCCTTAACTTATTAAAAACAATTCAAAAACAATAACAAATAATGCACATAAATTTATTCAAGTTCATGTTTAAAATGTCGTCGTTTTGCATTTATAATCATGATGAGTTCTTAGGACATCATTTTTCTCGTGCGTAATTCGAAGAACCTATCAAAAATAGAATGGATTATCTATGTAAAAATATTTTCTTTCGTCATTCAAAGAGAATTCTTAATATTAATCATGACATAAACTAGGTCGTGCGTCTTTATTCAATTGTCGACTATAATAGACATATAACTCGAATGAGTACATTGAGAGCAACGGCTGGATTTTTAGACGTAATTTCTTTTTATAGTAAAGTAAAACTAAATCAAGAAAAATATAATTTTTATTGGTTTGTATAGATATTGCAAAATAGAAAAAGATGTCGCAGTAAATATCTTGAAAAAATATTTTCAAAGCTCAAACAATCGATTTCAATTAGATCTGATTTATTCTCATTGATATTCTATGGACTTAGTGTTACTATGCGAATTGTTCATTGGAATCTTTATTTTCATTTGTTCTTCAAGACTGCGTATAATCAAGGGCGAGAACTTTCTCTTTTTTTTTCTCTCGTTTTTTGTTCTGCACGTAAAGTAACATAGAAAAATATAGCCGATGTACTGCATTATCATTGATGATTGAGTCCATTTGCCTTGTTTTTTATCAGTAAAATAGACGAGTAGTAAAACGACAAAAAGCAGTATACGATACAGTGACTACAAAATATGCTGATGATGTTTCTTATTTTCAATAGTCAGATCTCATCGTTTTTTATCATGCGTTTAGTTTGCACGAATATATTATTATTATTTCCATTTTCATATGAATTTATTCGCAACATAGTTATTCGTTGTTTTATGCGAGAGAAAGAACGTAGAATATGTTAGGTTTTTTTTTAACGAATCCAAATTTTCTCTTTGTAAATGACGTCATTTCTTGTACTTGCGACCTTTGGTAAAAAATATGAATTTCACCGAAAGTTTTCATTTGAGATGTTTTGTTCATAAACAAATAACGTAATTTGTGTAATATTTAATTATTTTATTTTTCTTTTGCACCCGCAGTCTTATGATGAGGAATTTTTTTTAAAATTCAGGAACGTCATGATCTCAATTAAAGTAAATTATTTACTACCGGATGGAAATCCTAGAAAAAAAAAGAGAAAGGACTAATATCAAGATGTCTATATGCGTCTCCACGATATTTTACGAAGTCTTTTATATAATCTGCAAAGTCGAGTACTTATTTTGACCTTAGTTAAGTTGTTCTTTCTCTTATTTTTTTTTTCGTTCTGTCTACATTTTGCGCATTCACATAGTATTGGCTTGTTGTCTGCATCGTCAGCATAAACATGCCTGTTTAGGTTTTTTTCTTTTTCTTATTTTTTTCCTCTCTCGAATTTTTTTTTCTCGTTCTTTTCTATACTTATATTCTTATTTATTTCGCTCATAGAAAGAAAACACTCAATGACATCCGCGTTTGTCTCTCGTTGTTTCTGATTGTATCAAAGTATTCTGATAACTATCAAATTCATACAGAAGAAAATCTAAATAAAGCAACTTATTCAATTAACGAATTATTGAAATTTATCCTGAAGAATTTTCATTTTTTTTATGTAATATATGGCAAAAAATTCAACAAAACCACCACGAAAATGTACGCCGAGTTTGCGTTATTTCTTTGTTTTTGTATCGAATATGTATTGACTTCTATTTGATTTCTTAGATACATTAGGTGATTTATATCTTATTGCTCTTCTATCCGAACCAATAAAAGCATCTTCATCACCGAAAGTATAAATAAATACACAGCAGCAGCAGCTTGTTTTTAATGAAACACCTTCGACATTTTCTTGTTTTCTAGACATTTGATACGGGTAAAATCAAAGAAAGCGAAGAATATTTACGTACGATTGTTCTTAGCGAACTATTAGCTAAAACATCAATATCATCATCGGCAAAAACAACATGAAATATACATATAAATATATACATATAAATCGTTTTCAAATGTGCTGTCCGAATGATTTTTATATTAATCGAAGGAAAAGAAAACAAGAACGGTGTTTATTTGACTGTTGTGATACCATTGAAAGATGATCAAATGTAGACAACATCACTTTGTTTTTTTTTGGTTTGTTAATACATATACATATACATATATATATATATATATATATATATATATATAAATGCACATATTTGATTGGCACCTTTTGTATATTCTCATTGTAAACTAGTAGTTGTACATTTGATAAGAAATGAAAAAAAAATATATGAAGTGATTGATGTTTTTTTTCTGTTAATTTAACCATAAGACAGATATAAAGACAATCTTATCGCCCGAGTGTTTCTATTTTGGAACGAAGGATATTTGACGTTTTGATAAATGAGAGTAAATATTTTGGCACAAAGGACGGCTTGTGTCAACATATGCTTAATAGTTACACGTGATAAGTTTGAAAAAAAAATTACAATGAATTCACAAATGAAATACAGTTATTTCATGAGATAAACTGACGATTGTCTTTTTTCTTTCGTTAAGCACGTTTGTTTTTTTGTTCCTATTTAGTAACAAATTCGTTAGATTAAGAAATACTTCCATTGAAAGCATAGTCATTCAAAGCTCTTTAAGAAATTTGTACTCAACAAAGTAACAACATATTTTTCTGAGACTTTGTTCTCTTTTCAGTTAAAACACAGCGTCCTTCTGGGTACACTATGAAATTAGTAATCAAAAATTTGTACTCGCTTCGATACATTGACATAGAGCGCACGTTCTCTTTCCAATAGAAAAATTATTTAGCTTTTAAAAGAGAACCTATAAATAATATCCTCTAACAGTCTTTTATTACTGAGGTCATATTTTTTTTAGATTCAATACATGCCTTTATTCGTATGTAAAATTACAAAACAATTTCAAAGAGAAAATTTAAAGAAAGAAAGAAACTCGGGATTTTTCAAAAGAAAAACAAAGGTTTGCTCATGCAGACAAAATTAACGAATCGTACATAGAAACGAAATAAACAGAAATTCTACTGAGTACATGTTGAATTAATCCTAGAGCATGTCATTGTAAATATTAAAAAAAAACAAGTCCTTTTTTATCAAATATAAAACGTAGAGGAGAAAGTTGACATGCAAAAAGAAAGAGATAGAAAAGGCATGAGAATAGAGAACATCCATAATTTAAGAAGATTCCAACAAAACAATGTTATGAGAACGAGAATAGAAACAACACCTGAGACATAATTGTTATTGTTTTCTTTTTATCTCGTTAGGTTCCGCAATAAAAAATATTGTTGAAGAATTGTTTAGATAAATGAAAATAGATTTTCCTTCAACAAAAAAGAAAAAAAACCTTCGATGAATCGTTCTCATACATTGATTTATTTCGATCCTCTTGTGTTATGGATTTTGAGAGAAAGAAAGAGAAAAAATATTGAAAATGAAGAAGATTATTGAGATTGTTTATGAACGTGGTACTGAGCTTGTTTATTCATCATAGGATGGAACAATGCCTTGTGTCGATCGACTACGCAGTTTTGCACCAAAGATTTTGAATGGATTCGGATCATTAGGATCAGCCGCTTGTGTTGGTGGTGGTGCTGCTGCTGGTGGTTTAGCTAGTGGCGGTTTACCTTTTTGTTTGGCATTTTCTTTTGTTGTTGAAACTTGAAATGCGACTGGTTCGTGTTTCGGTTGTTTATCTTGAACTGTGTATGTTACTTCACTTTGTTGTTGATTTCGAGATTGCGAAGGAGGAATATGAAAGATTTGAGTTTCTTCAGTTATTTGTGTGACAACTGCAGCTGGTACATCTTGTAAAGATGCGGATGGTGATCGTTCCGAATGAGCATAGACTCGATAGGTTGGCGTGCCTGGTGTTGAGACACTTGTTGATCGTCGATGTTGAACTTTTGAAGAAACAACATTACTATTCTCTTGACGACGAGTTGGTGAACCCGGTTCACTTGTTGCTAAAATTGTCAAAAGAAGAAGAAGAAGAAGAAGAAGAAAATAATCAATTTCTATTCATTCATTTTAAAAACATACATTTAACAACAAGACGTGCTGTTGTACGACATGTTCCTAGGATATTTCTAGCTGTACATGTATAATAGCCTTGATCGTCTAAGAACGATTCGGGTATATTGAGTGTTGCTTTGCCATCGCCGTAATAATCAATACGAAATGCTGATTCAGTAGTAATTAATTCGCCATCTTTGTCCCAACTAACTTCGGCTAGTGGTAAAGCTAAAAATGAGAAAGAAAATGATTTATTGTTGTTGTTTGAATATGTATTTACCAGAAATAACAACTTCGAAAAGCACAGGTTGACCTTCTCGAACTGTTTGATCTTTTAATGATGTGATAAAATACGGTGCATAACTTTCGTTCGACATCGTATTTATAATTTGATTGTTATAATCTGTATTCTCTCGCGAAGTCATTATTCGTTGTGAAGTACTTGTAGTAGTCATTGTCGTATGACCACCAGTATAACTACTTGTGTATGGTTGTAATGTATTATAAGAATCTGTAAGACTACCCGAAACAATAAATTCGACAGGTTCTAAATTTCGTGGTTCAACATCAGTAATAAAAGTCGAACTATTATCTGTTGTTCCTCCGGCACCTGATTGCATTGTCATTCGTTCTCTAGCAGTCATTCGCGCACTATATTCTGTTTGTTGTTGATTAGCCATTGATGATGTTTGTCGTTGATCGAAATTATGTGCTAATTGTCCTGATCGATTCAAATCGGTGTATAATGTCGATGAACTATCTCGTATTTCATAACCATATTGTTGATTTTGAGTAGTGTCTGCACCTAAGACGTACATTTCTTTGGTTTTGGTGCGCGTATCATTTAATTGAGCTACGATTGTATGTGAACTTGGCTGACGTCGAAGATGTAATTCTACAGGTGCTGCTTGAATATCATCTTGTTGAAGAATGAGTTCACTACTAGATCGAACAGGATATTGAATGGGTGGTGGTATGACAACATGTGTTTGTGATGTGTCTAATGTTGGTCGAACATCGGCTAAGATAACTGATTTACTTTCTTGTACGTGTGGTCGAGGAAGAATAAGTTCAACTTCAGATGGTTGAACTTGTTGTGAAAGAGTGTCAATGATTAAAGCCGATGAACTCTCTGCCATTGGTTGATAAGGATTTCCTAAGACTTGAACATGTTGTGTGTCTAATGTTGCTTTAACATTAGCAATTAATGTTGTTGAACTATCGGCAATAATTGGTTGTCTCATACGTATTTCGACAGGTTCGGGTATGACTTCGGGCGCTGTTTGATCGAGATAGAATGTTGATGTTGATGTTTCAGGTTGAATTTGACTGGCACGTATTTCTTTCGTTTCAAGTTTAGCTGAAACATCAGCGATCATCGTCGATGTACTTTGTTCGATATGTCTTGGTTTAGGCATAATTAATTCAACTTCTTCATCGAGACGTTTTCTTTGTTCGAGAACAAATTTCGATGTTGATTTTTCAACTTTTGGTATATCAACAGTTGCACGTATGCCAGCAATAGCCGGCGCAACTTGAGCAAGAACTGTACTAGTCGATGATTCAACACCAAATCGTGGTATAATCAATTCGAATGGTGCTATCTGTTCCGAATTATTTAAATCCATAGTTAATACTGTACTTGATTCTTCGATTGGTTGAGGAACATACGGACTTGGTTTCAATGAACCTTGAATGCCTAATTCCGGTTGAATATTTGCTATAACAACACTTGAACTATCTTGAATTTGCGGTTTACGTATGCAAAGTTCGAGAGCTTCTTCTTCTTCTTGCTGTTGCATATGCATGGTCAATGATGAACTACTTTCTTCGAGCGTTGTTTGCTGTTGCATTTGTGTTGTCGGACGAATTGATTTCAATTCGAGACCTGGTTGAATACTTGCAATTAACTTCGTTGAACTGTCACGTACAAGTGGTTTTTCAAAGACTAATTCCATTTCATCGTATTGCTGTTGAAGATGTTGACTATTCAATTCCATGTCTAATTTAACTGAACTATCTTCAGGAATAACAACAGTTGTTGGTCGAATCGATGTTATCTGTGCCGGTCCTTGTATATCAGCAATTAATTTCGATACACTTGGCATTATTTTTGGTTTATCAACAACTAATTCAATAGGTTCGAATTTTGCTCGGGCTTGTTTAACATACGTTGTCGTATGTTCACCAGCACTTGTCCATCCACTTTCGTCTTCTTCGTCGTAACGATACCGTCGACGAAGAGTTTCTTCTTCGCCAGCTGATGAAGCAAATACTTCATCGTAATCACTTGAACTTAACGGTCGATGAGAGAGATTTTTTAAAACAGTCGTCGAATGTTCTTCGATACGTCGAACTTTCGGTTTAGGAACAATAAATTCGACTTCACTATCAGCACCTCGATCGGTTCGCGTTGTTGAACTATCAACAACTGTTAAGATATGCTCTCCAGGTATTTCACGAAGTCGATCATCGTAAACAACTTGTCTCGAATGTACTTGTTTAACTAATGTCGATTGATGTTCACCTTCAAGTGGACCAATAACAGGTTGATGTTTAGGAAATAAGACATGCATTTCACCAAATGCTTCAACAGGTCGATCATAGTATTTAGTTTCATGTTCGCCAGGAATCGGTTGTGTTTTATCGATGGCATAGATTTGTGCTTTACCACGTTGTTCTTTGACGACAGTTGTACTATGTTCAGCAGGTATTTGTGGTTTGGCTACAAGTAATTCCATGGCATTAGCTCGTGCTTCAATAGATTCTTCAACGAATTTCATTTCATGTTCACCTTCAATTGTTCGTCGTGTCGTGTCAACTTCAATAATTGGTCCTTTGCCACGACTATGTTTAATAACTGTTGTCGTATGTTCAGCACGATCGAATTGTGTTTTAGGTAGTTTAAGTTCCACTTCTTCTTCGACACGAACCGATTCACGATAGAATTTCGTTTCATGTTCACTTTCCATTTGTTTTCCACTGCCTGTGATCTCTAAAACACGTCGTTGAGGTTGTGTTTCAGTTACAATTGTTGTCGTATGTTCGGCCGTTTCCGTTACACTCTTAGGTACAATCAATTCGACACTATCAGCTGGTCCCGATTGTACAGGTTTGTCAACAAGACGTAATTCATGTTCGCCTTTTAATGTGGTTTGAATATTATCAACAACAACACTCGATGGTGCTGCACGAGTATGTTTAACAACAGTTGCTGAATGATGACTAGGTCCTGGTGGAAGTGGTGGCTTAGGAAATAATAATTCAACGGCTTTATTATGTAAACCAGCTGAAATCGGCTCAGATATAACACGAAGTTCATGTTCACCTGTGAGTGTATGTTCACGTGATAGAGCACTGCTAACATCTAATGTTTGATATCGGCCACCTTTTTTTGATTCGACAACGAATGTTGACGAATGTTCAGCTGCTGCCGTTTCAACAGGCTTCGGAATTGTAAATTCAACTGCTTGTGTTTGGCCTGAAGATATTGGTTCTTTGATAACACGTAATTCATGTTCGCCTTCGATCGTTGCTCGTTGATGATGTTGATGAATATTTGTCGTAATTTTTCCTGTTGAACGTCGGACATCTTTAACAACAGTTGTTGAATGTTCGCCTTGTGTCGTCACTACTTGCGGCTTAGGTACAAGTAATTCGACGGGTTGTCGTTCGGTACGAACATATTTCACACTTGTTTCGCCTGGTATTGAACTAGTTGATGAATAAATACGTATAGGTTTCAAACGTTCTTTACGTTTGAGACGATATTCCATTGTGGTTAAATCGTCTTCACTAGTTGCAAAACCAGCTTCACTTGTTGTTGCCGATGGCGTCGTTGTATAGACTTGTTTCGCTGTTGGTATTAAACGTTTGAAAAGTAATTCTTCGGAGAATGACCGATGTGATGTTGTTAAACGTTGTTCACCATTATCACGTGTTGAATATGAAACCGTCGGTTGTTGTTCGTTTCGAACAGAGAAATTATCGGTAAATTGTTTTTCGAATTGATTGACACGATTGATTGAAGTTGTTGATGCCGATGGTACACGATAGAATTTACGTTGTGTGATTTCTTCTGTTGTTGTCGTTGTTGTTGTGACTGGTTTTTTCTGAAAGATTTCTTCGATACTTTCGAATTCTTCTTGTGTATTGACAGTTGTTTGTTTCTTTCGACTGTCCGATGATTTTCGTTGTCGTTTGGTTTTCTCATATTCATTGGTTAGATCACGTAGACAACGTAGATATTCTTGTTCTTCATCGAATTCCGCTTTACGTTGTTGTTTAGCGTTGGTTGATGATGAACGTCGTCGTTCTTCGATTTCATATTCATAACTTCGTGTCATCGTTGTCGATTTAGCCGCTTGATGATCACGTTCTTTCGCGAGAACATCATACGGAATGAAAACATCAATCGATTTCGGATATTGACGTCGATGACGTTCTTCATCGCGTGATAACGATTGTGCACGATCAAGTGATGTTTGTAATGGACGATAACGTTTATTGGCATTCGACGAACTGAATGATGATTGTCGTCGACGCTCAAATTCTTGTTCATATGAATGTGTATTTGTTGAAGACATTTGCTGTTGTTGTTGTTGCTGTTGCTGATGAGTTTCAATGTGTCGTTTACGGGGTAAAGGTGGAGAAGGTGACATTTCGACAAGTAAATCGGACAACATGTTGTTATTATTTTCTGTACCTTCAAATGTAGATATAAAACAATTAATAGGCAATGAAGAAAAGCAAGTTTTAGTCTGTCTAGAGACGTATTTATATGTATCAATATAAACACAATGATAAGACAGTATTAGATGTTGTCTCAATAAAAAAAAAGAAGAAAATCTTTCGCTCGGTTATAAATAGAGTATAGGCGATAGGTTCTGTGGGCGACTATAAATGTTCTCTCAAGAAATATGGTTTTGTCGTCTTCCTCAACAGATATACACACACACACACATCGCACATAGATTTATTCAGAAGCCAACAGGTTTGCTCTTATCTATGAAAGTATTCTCTATTATACCGATAGAGCAAAAGAAAAAAGACGAGAAGAAATCTATGAAGACAAGAGGCAGCATATGGTAATTCAGACAATTCTCAATGCTTCTGTCTATCTACCTACCTACATCCACTTCTAGCTGCGATATCCTTTTCTTAATTTGACGTGTAACTGTTCTCACTTCTACATATGATGTCAAGGCAAAAGAAAAGTTCCTGAATAGGAAATCTGTACTATAAATAAATAATCGACGCGCAACAAGTTGATCATCACTTCTAACAAAGACATCGAAATAGCTAATGTCATATCATAGGATTGAAGGACATTTTCTTGTCGTCTTCTATCATTCATCGCCGAATGATATTCTCACTTTCTATGATCTTTGCCTTGCCTCTACATATTAGACTTCTTCTTTTTTTTTCCTCTGCGAGAATCAATCATTATCCGAGACGGTGTGTGTTCCTCTCGCAAAACATTTTCTTTCCACTTAGAATACAAATATAGAACGAAAGAAATAAATAGCTTGCAGATGGATAAACGTCTATGAAATACTTTTCTCTCGTTTTTTTTCTCCGTTTTTTCCTCTTTATTGATTGTGTTTATATTTATTTCTCTGGCTCAGTTGTTGCAGAAATAAGAACGGATCTTAACACGTAGTATGGCCATGGTACAAAGTTAGACATAGAAAGAAAATGAGTTACCATCTTTCGACATGCTGCTAATGATAGAAGAAAAAAAAGAAAAGGAAACGAGAAGAGAGAAATCCGAAGGAGGACAGACAGCATTTGTCGACGATATCAAGACCGACGGAAATGGTGAGAGAAAACGAGAATATTAGATAAGCAATATTACAATTGTTTGATCTATCATATTTTCTTATTCTCAAGGCAATAAATAGAAAAAAGAAAATTCAATTCTGAAAATAGCACTAGCAGAAGAAGAAGACGAGAAAAAAAAGTTGTCAACTCGTGATTATTAATAATGTACTGTCTTGTTCAAGGATTTTCCTTGACTAGACTATGCAGGCAGATATCAATAAATCATGCTCAATTGCACATAGAATTAAACATACTCCTACTAAAGACTGGTGTTGGCGGAACAAATAATTCAGCAGTACAAGTTGCTTTTCCCCATGAATTTTCAGCATTCAATGTATATCTTCCAACATCTTCATAACGAACATCATGTATCATCAACGAATAGATATCATTGAAATTATCTTGTTGATAACGTTGTGTATTCGAAAGATTTGAAATTGGTGTACCATTGATTAACCAATAGACCTAAAATAAAAGAATACAAGTCAATAAAAACGAGGACAATCATCTGTTGCTTACATTGAGTGGTTGACTGCCAATTAATCGAGCTTCGAATCGAACTGTTGAGTTGAGCGTTGCTTGTTGATCGATGAATAATTGAAGAAATTCAGGTGGAAAACCATTCGATTGAATATTCATAGGCGTCGTATTTTCCGATGGTAAAACTGTTAAAATACCTTCGCATTTCGTTTCACCTTCGATATTTATTGCTTTAACCATATAATTTCCTGCATCATCGATAAATATTTCCGGTATTTCGAGTGTATAAATATCATCTTGATTTCGTATTTTATGATCATGCGTGTCTTGCAATGGTTGATTATCTTTATACCAGATAATTTGTGGTTTCGGTTGTCCACTAATACGAACTTGAAGAAGAATTCGTTCACCTTCATGAATTGTTTGATTTTGTAATGATTGAACTATCGTAGGTGGTGAACGTGCTGTTTGCAAACGTTCACGAAATATTTGCGTGTCAGTCGATTGTATATTAACTTGACAAATAGATTCAGCTTGTCCCATTGAATTTACAGCTGTTATACGATATAATCCACTATCATTTTCTTTTTCACATCGATCTTTGACTAATGTACATAGTTGTCCATCAAATGTTAATGTCACTTCACGTGTATTTTTCAATGGAATATTGTTATAATACCAAATAATCTGCATTTGTCAAAGACAAAAAAAAATCTCGAGACATTTTTCGACAATAAAACTAAATATTTTACCTCCGGTTCAGGATGAGCATTAATAGCAGCATGAAGTTTTAATTTTTGTCCTTCATTAAGAGTTGTATCGAGAAGTGGCTGAACAAAAACTGGCTTCGACGGTGTATCAGACATTTCAGATTCACTAACAAAGGAAAGAATACTAAATAAAATCATTCTTTTGTTTTCAACTATTTCATTTACGGCGTTCGACAAAAGAATTCTTCGACACTTAATTGTGCAAATGAACGTGCTTCTCCGATTGGATTCGAAATGATAACTGTATACGAGCCTGTATCTTCAGGAAAAGCTTCTTTGATTAGTAATGCTGTATAATCAACTTCTTTGACAACCTAGAAACATCAACAATTCCAAAACATTGTCTCGAACATTTTTTTTTGTCTTTGACTGCTATGTCTAGATGAAAATATTTGCTTATTAACCTTAAAGTCTCGAGATATGCCAAGTGCTTCAAAGTCAATGGCTAGACCGTTTTTCAGCCATTGTATGTCCGCTTTTGGATGAGCTTCAAATCGACACGAGAGTTTGACCGGTTGTCCTTCACGTATTAAATAAGAGGCTTTCAATGGTTCAGTAAAACGTGGCTCGTTTTCCGATAACATTTTAAAGTCTAAGATAAAAACAAAACAAAAAGATGAATACGAAATCAAATTCTTTGATTTATAACTATGTTTATTATTTTAGTCGACTTTTGTCGACGTCTGATTAATTACTCAGTTCATAACTAATTATTTTTAAATTGATCAAAAGAAAATAGACTGCCACTAAGGAATTCTACGGAACAAACTAGCTCATCTGTCATGAAAGACAATATGGACGACTAACAATATTGTCTTTTTTTGACCTTCTAGATCTGTATGCAGAAATACGCGCAGGCGTTCTCAATATCGTCGATTTCCTTTTACAGTCGAGATTACAACGTTCTGTTTTTTCTTCTTCTTTTGCTTTCCGATATATCGATGTATATATTTTTTTTCTGTCTATTTACCAAATTGTTGCTGATTGGAATAAACATGTAGATCAGCGGCTGAAGTTGCTTCGCCACTTGGATTACTTGCTCGACATGCATATTCTCCGCAATCATTCATTTGGACATGTCGAAGTGTTAAACGATACAAATGATGTTTCGATGTTGAATCACATAGAGATTCGCCGTGACAAATTTCAATTCCATCATGTAACCATGTTACATACGGTGTCGGTTCACCGTAGATAATACATTCGAATATAACAATCGAATCAACACAAACATCTTGTGAACGCAATGGTTCAATGATTGTTGGCGCTTGATGAGATATCGACGAATATTTTCTCTCGAAATTATTCACCAATGGTTTGACTAGAAGAAAGATTTCATTTTTATATTGGTTTAACAATGTTAATCTACATAGTTATTAAGGCAAAAAGTCATTTTCTAGATTTTTCCTATGTATTTCAATGTAGAACAACTGACACATTACTCTGAAAGACATCAGTCGATCTAATATACCAGATAAACGAATATAATCTCTCGTAAACAACTCTATATACAAATACATATATCCTATCAGAGAATATTGATGCCACTCACTGTTCGTCAACGCTAATATTTGTCTTATTCGACTGTCGGACTGTCATTTGATATGATTAGACAAATACTAACGATTTTTCTCTCTACAGATATATATAGTCTTTCAAAGCTCGACTTCGTTGACGTTTCATCAAAACAAATATTGTTGATCGTCGTCTTTTTTTGCTTCAATGAGTTGAACAATAGCAACTGACGAAGATTCTATTTTTACTTCTGATTATCTAAGATAATCTATTGATATGACGACAGATGTTTACGAGATTTTCAACAAATTTATTATCACTACATGTTACATATCTAAAATTTATCATGATAACCTACCGTTTACAATCAAATAGGCTGAACATTCGTTCGTTCCTGATGAATTACTCGCTCGACATGTATAATATCCTGAATCCGTTTTTTGTACATCAACGAGTGTTAATGTAGCTAGACCACGTTCATATTGAACATCATGTCTCAATGAAGAAATTATCATTTGATCTTTAAACCAATTGACAGTGATCGGTTCACTGCCATCGATGATACATTCGAATGCAAATCTAAATACGAAATAAAAGCAAAACTTGCTTTTGGTAGTTTGTTTCAAAAAAACTAGATTTACTTTGTTCCTTCAGTGATCGTTGCATCTTGAATTGGTTTTACAAAAGTTGGCATTTGTTTTGAAATGAAATAATCATTTCGATGTTCGAAATTTCGTTGTACAACTGAAATATCTTGATGGACTTTAATAAATGCATTGATTAGTTCGGTATTTTTTGTTGTGATATATTTAATTCGTTGTTGACCGTCATCAGGTCCTAAACATCAATTTCGAGAAGAAGAAAACATTTTCTTTTCACAAACCGAATATTTCAAAAGCTAATGTAGTTATATATCTCATTTTGTCTTGTTCATATTCTTTGCCTTGATCGATAGCTGAAGAGATTTTATTTAATAAATCTCGAGCATCATGTTCATTTTGACAATGAACGATATTTTGACCGATATGAATCAAAAGTTCGTTGGATTGTCGATGCCAATGTTCGATCTAGAATTTATCAAATGAGAAACTAAGAAAACACGTCGAAACAAACCTCATCGACAAGTTTATAATACGTCGTTGTTTTATCAACATGTTGTCGATAATCTGCAATTGAAACATGTACAACCGATAGTTTCTTTTCGATGTCTTTAATTTCGAAATCGATTTGTTCGTATTCAGGATGTTTATGTTGAATGAGAATTTCAGCTGTCGTTCGAAAACGTCGAATTGATCGTTCACAATTCTAGAATATAACAGAAAAGCTTTTGATTTTCTTCGTTTAACTTTATCTTTCAACAAACATCATAGAGACGATTGATTTCGTAAATAGTTTCGGCACGATTTTGTGCTTCGATCGATGTTTGCGGAAGAGTTCGTCGACGTTTATCGATTTCATTTTGTAATGAATCAATTTCATAAACAATCTTTTTTTTTCAATAAAAATCAATTTTATTTTTTTCAAAAACAAAACAATCAAACCTTATATTTATCATCGATAAATTGACACCATTCAACACGTTGTTTTAATTTCGATTGATTTTCTTCGCACTGCTGTTGCCAATGAAAATATTTCCGATCGAGATTATTCTGTTTGATGGAAATTTCATCGATAAATGATGTCATTCCACACTAAAAACCGAATGATTTAAAATCAAATTCAACAGAAAACAGAGAAAATCAAAACCTGTTTGGCTTTATTTTCTGCTGCTGTTGCATCCTGTCGACATTGTTCGTATGTTTGCTGGATTTTTTCTCGTTCATTTTCGTATTGTCGAATGAGAATTTCGGTACTACGAATATCATTCGGTAATGATGAAAGTATTTGCTCGTGATTAATCAATTGTATTTCGATTTTCGAGATATTTTTCGCATGGTTAATCATCGTTTGAAGATAACTACGTGTTTGATTCATACGTGATAGATATTGTTGATGTGTTCGAACAAGTTCGTTGACAATATGTTCTTTTTGACCATTGGTTTCACCACGCATACCTAACTGTTCGGCTGTTCGAATACGTTCTTCGACTTCTCGAGTGATTTCCTAAGGGAAAAAATGCAAAAGATAAATTCAAAATTAAGTCAATTCAAATTGGTACTTGAGCACGACTGACAAAATCGGTTAGTAAATGTTGATATTTGTCAAGATCATCACTGGTTGCTGTTGTTGGGACGATATTCAAATCAAATCGATGGACTTTATCGATGGTCTACGGAAACGTGTAAATAAAAATGAGAAGAAGAAAAACAACGAATGAATATTTACATTTCGAGCATCGTAAATGAATTGTTGCCATTGGCTTTTGAATTCTCTTAGATTAACTAATTTCTGAATCCAAGAATCAAAACTCGATGAGATTTGTTCGAATTGACGTGTTATTTGTTCACATTGATCGAAAATCGTTCGATGCGTATCACCTGATTGTAAATTCAATTGGTCAGATTCCTAAAAATAAGAGAAAACAAGACATCTTTTTATCGAACATCTTCTCTCCCTCTCATAACAAACCGTATCTAAAGTATATCGAATTCGTTTGCTTGCGTTAATAACTTCTTGATAATTATTTCGTAGATTTGCCCAAGTTTCTTCGATATGTTTAACAGCTGATTCAGGTAACAAATCAATATTATCTCGATATCGAATAACATCATCGATACTAGCTAAATCATGTGATAACTGAAAACAAAGACTTGACGAAATTAAGACAAATTTCGAATGAATCTACTTGTTCAGCTTGCTGTCGAAAATCGATATATGTTTGAGCGAGTTTCGAACGCCGATGAATTTGATCCGATAATTTCTGATAAAATGTAAACAAATCATCATATTTAGCACGAGCTATTTGCCAATGACGATCGTTGCTTGCTTGTAAATCATGAACTAATGTTGAAAGACGATGAATATCTATTTCACAACGCTAGAAAAAATAAATCATAATAGTAGAAAGGCAAATACGAATAAATTGCGAATTGATTTCAATTAACTACATAGTTGATATCAATTAGCTTGAAAACAAGATGAAAAGACATCAATAGAATCATTATCGTTGACATTAAATGTATTATTTCCTATGCTTTTTAGAGTGACAGATAGGAATCTCAAGCGCATTTTGACAACTGTTGATCTGTCAATGATAAACATTGTCTTTTGTTTCTAACCTTAAGATCATGTTCAATAATTTGTTGATGAGATTCGTTGAAATCTCTTGCCTGTTGATTGGCATCAGTTGAATGATTGAAATCAATGAGAAAACGATTTTTAAGAAGAAATTGTTCGAGAATATTAGTTAACCATGATTGTATCGATGAATATTGTTGATCGAATGTTTGATATAATGATGAACCTTGTCGATCGAGTTTTTCGTATTCATCGTTGAGTCTCTTTCGAAGATAATCGAGACGTTGTTCAAGAGTACGAACATGTTCACGTATAGTTGATGAATTATAATTATTTAATTGTGCTTTTTCGAGAAGAATATGTCCTTGTCGAAGTGGAATTTCTGTGGATTGAATTAATTGATCATTGATTTGATTGAGTTCACGTTGAAGATCGTCACTTGAACGTAGAGAATTTGATGAAAATGAATGGAGACGTGTTTCGAGTGAATCGAGAATATGAAATGCATTCGAAGAGTTAACAAAAAATTGATGTGTCAAACGTAATAACCGACGACGAAGGTCGAATTTCAATGACCAATTATCCCATAACGCTAAAAGAGTGTGAGCATGAGCATGTAAACGATCAGCTCGAGTTAAACCGGTATGAATCCATGAATCAACAGCACGCATACAACGTATAACTCGATCGTGTATTGTCTAAAAAAAAAGGGAGATTCGATTTTTTTTGTTTGTTTGAAATTGCTAATTACTTGTGATTCATTTTCGATTTGATGATGAAGATTTTGTAAACGTTCATTATCATCTAACGTTTGTCCAAGATCAACATTTTCCAAATAGGATTGACCTCGTTGTTGTAACCAAATGAAAATCTGAAACAAAACATTGAAATTGCACTTTGTTTTTAAAAATCAAAACTAAATTACTTGATCAATATCATGTCGAATTTCAGACATTTGTATATATTCACTAATAATCTTTCGATTTCGTTCCCATTCTTCTTCGAATTTCTGTCGTTCATCATTATGTTTGCCTAGTAAATGTTCAATTTCATAGCAAGCAGCAACAAGTAGATGTTGACTAATTGAATCAATCGATGAACCTAAATGTTTAACTCGATCAAGTAACATTTGTCCTTCATTAATCGTTGCTAATGAAGTATCAAAAACTTCTTTTCGATATAATTCATGTTCATCGAAGAGATAACTTAGAGATTTATTATCGAAATCTGCGTGTTCTAACGAAGTGAACCATGAACGAGCATCATTTACTCGATCCGTAAACTAAAGCAAAAAAAAAGATTTGATTCGAAATAATTAAGTAGACAAACGAACTCGAGCTGCAATTGTATGATATCGAATTGCTTGATTTAATAAAATTCTTCGACCTTCAAGTTGTAAATTCAATTCTTTCCATGCTTCACCAAGACTACGTGCCATAGCTTCATACACTTCATTATAAGACTGTTGTTGAGTGACAAGATCATCTGCACGTGTCAACAGTTCGGTTATGTGATCTTGTTTAGCCTGAATAGAATCAATGATAGAACTAGTGTTGAATGTAATTATCACATTAGGATTTACTTTGAGTTTACTAATTAGTTCATCATGAACCGATTGATATCGAATCGTATCACCGAGATTCGAACCAATATCCATTAAATGAGGTTCCATTTGTTGAATGCGTACACGAGCAACGTCCGCACTCTAAAAAAAAGAGGAATGATGATACAGATAATGTGATTAACCGCAAGATGAAAGTTACTCGAAGGATAGCTAAAATAATTTGTGCATCGCCAGCTTGTACAGCAATTGTACTGATTGTTGTTGTTGGTGGTGGAACACCAGCTGAATCGAAAATGGCATCGAGATCGGATACATTCACATGTAACTGTGAAATTGATCCATCACTTGCTGATTTGATATTAGCCGAGGCCATTGATCGATATGGGTGGTGGTGCTGCTGCTGTTGCTGTCGATATTCGTCTTCTTCGGCCATCGGTTAGAAAAACTATTCTTTCTTGTTTTTTTATCGTTTGTCTTGATTAGTAAAAAATGTTCACCACCACCCTTTGACTAACGCTTATCGACCTTTGACAGTTGTTCTATTTCAGATATGAATAGAGACTCTTTTGCTATTGATGATAGATGAAACGCGTAAGAGCTTTTATCCCGCTTTTTTTTCTAATTGTGCTAGCCACAATCATCAACCATACAGACGCAAGGCTTCTGCTTGTCCTGTTCTCTGGTATTATCCTTCTTCCATCGGCTTTTTGTCAGAAAAAAAGAACACACACACACAGAAAAAGAACAGGCAAAAGAATACAAATGGCTACGCATAAGGTTACATACCGGTCGAAACAGAGAGAATACCGAATATCAATAAATGGTACAAACATTAGACAACGAGTTACGCGTCACTCAAGCTCGTTTATAGCTTATATACTAGTAACATTAATAATCAGAGCGCTCGGCAAGAATACGAAGGTTACGCTCTGTTACAACGAGTCTAATATGTTATATTCAATTGTTCTGCTACATTCTTTTTGTTCATTAGATCATCATCAATTAAAGAATATTTTATTCATTAAAAAAAAGAAACAAAAACAATATTCGTTTGGTAACAAAAGAAACAATAATCATAGATATACACATGAATACACGCATACAGATAGTCTTATATAATAATAGGCACAGGTAGAACACATATACAGTCAGGAGAAATGTAGCATTTAGTGAAAATAGAAAAAGAAAACAAAACAAAAGAAAAACGAAGACAAAATTTTTAAAGATTAAAATAAGAGGAAAAACACCGGTTGGGAAAACATATTTGCTATGAGTGTAGAAGACAATTATTCGGATTGAACAAGTAAATGTGTTGTTTCAGCTGCTTCAAGAATCTAAAGAGAGAGAAAAAAAACAAAGAAAAATATTTTGTCATTAATCATTGAGAAAATGTTGAAGTTTACTTGTTGAATTGTGCCATTGGCATCTTGTTTGGCTTTATTCAATAGGTCCGTTTGACCATGTAGAAGTGCGAGATTATACGAGAAATTATCAATAGCTTTTGTGAATTTCTTTCCACGTAAACCACTGTTCTCAAGTAATTTTGGAATGTCTTTACTCAATTCGCATACTTCAGCTTGAACACTAAATAACTAAAAATTCAAACAACAAAAACAAAACATCGATTGAATTCATTGACATCGATTTTGATTTTACTTTTTTATGTATAATACTACCATTGTCTACTAGAGCTCGACATCGATTGACCACCTAATTCAATTGAATCATTGATTTTGTCAAAAAACAAAATCCTTTGATTTCACTTACTTCTTCTAATGCTACAACACTCTGCCGTGATAATTCAGGTAACGTAGTCGAATACTCGAAGATGGGGATCTTAATAAAACATAGATCTTTTCTTTTCTCGTTTTGCTTTCATATTTTTAAAATTTACATCCGATTGATTTCGAATTGTAACAGCACCGACAAGATTCGCCTTTTGTAATCGACTAGCGATTTTTCTCACACATTGTTTGACATTGGATATATCAGGTAAACCACACATTTCATTTAATTCACAAAGACTTTGCTCGACAGCATGTCGATATTCAAATGCCGTTTCTAATGGTTGAATAACGGACTAAACGAGAAACAAACGTTCATCAGCAATGTGTGTACACATTCAAATTATTGATTTACTTTGAAAAGATCATCGATTTGTCGATGATTTACTGGTCGAAAGGCTGCAACACGTAATTTTCGTCGTAATAGTGAACGACGATAACGGGATAAAGATCGTCGAGGTTTCTATTGTAATTTAAAAAAATATATAATTAAGTGAAATTAAATACAGAAAAAGAGAGAACGTACAACTGCTAGTGATTTGCTGTTGATCACAATGTGTACAAATAGATTTGCATTGGCAATGAGATCACCACCAATAGTATACAAATGAATATGTCGATAGCCTAATCAAGATAACAAACAGATGTTTGCTTTTTTCCTTGAGCTCAATTTTGATTTACCTGGCTGGATACAATCAAACGGTAGTGTATATTGTCCGATGAAATCATAGTCTAATGAATCATCATCGAGTACAACGAATCTCACAAGTGCTAATTCAGGAAAAGCAATTTCGAATTCGAAAGCTTCGTTAAATTGGGGACTTTCACCTGGAAAAAAAGCAAAAGTTAAATTCGTATTTATTTCTTGTTTTGAATAACTTACAATTATGATAAATAGTTTTCGTTCGTACTTCATCACAATCTCTCGGCACACCAAAAATTTGTACGACAACATAAGGATCAACAGAATTTGCTTTCAATTCAGCTTGTTCTGGTCTTGGAAGATGCAAAGCACTGATAACCTTTAACAAACACAAACGAAATCAGATTTCAACATGACAGACAATTTTCGTAAACTAATTTCTACTTTGATATGAAGTATCTGCGGCGTATTCGAGGAATAGAGATTCGTCGGTAGTCGTCCGCTGACAAGTGACGACGAAGCTGCAGCGGCTGCAGCTGCATTATCATAACGTAGATAAGTCGGTTTAAGTACGTAACCACAACCACCATTACTTAAAAATCGACCGAAATAAACGTCCATAAATTTGCCAGCCGTTTGATAATTCATTGCAACTGAACAACAACAAAAACATAGAGGCTCGAATGATTAGTCAAAAAAGAAATTAATCAACGAACCCATTTGACAGCCGACGTTCCAGAAATCTTGAGGGTTTAGATTGGATGAATCGACACGCCATGTTCCCGGAGATATTCGTGATACAAAACGTTTATTATAATTAACAAATTCTTCGGCATCACTCGTTGCTAACCGTAGGCCAGCATTTTCACTGAACGTACAAACTTGTCCAGATTGTTCTTAAAAAAAGGAAGAAGATTTGCTTTTTGTTTTAAAAAAAAAACTTCCGAATCATACGTTCATTGAATGATGTTTCGAAGTCTTCGAATGGAGATGAACGGAGTAGACAAACGAGATCAGAGAAAGCACGTGATAATTTTCGATGTCTTTTACTATTTATATCCTGAAAAAATATACAGTTTTTGTTTTTTTTTTATCGAAAATCAATTCACCTTCTTCGATCGTCGTCTATTATCTTCATAACAATCTTCATCATCAGTTATTTCTCCATATTCTTTACTGATTTCATTCGAACATGAGGGTGGTAATTTTTTACCCTAAGATAAAACACATTTGGATTTGTTGTTATTTTTTTCTTCTTCTTTTCAATTTACTTTGATAAGTATTTTGCCACGTAAATCATTCGGAGATGGCAATGGTCGATATTCATTGGAATTTGCATTAACATAATTTATCGTATGATCAATATAAAGTTTATCATTAAAAATTTCGATTAATAACTGTGCAACACGTTCCTGTTGACTGAGACTACATTGTAATTCGACAGATAATATCAACGGATAACTATTTGAAAAACAAATCAAATTTTGAATTCTTAATAAATAAAATACCTTGATGTTTCAAACGCATAATTATTAATTGCTTCGAGAGCTTCATGTAATGGTATACGTGATGTTAATGTTCCATTGTGAATTAATGGTTGTCCGTCAAGCCCATCGAAACAATGAATTTCTAAACATCGGCAACCACGCATAAGCGCATGGATGAATCCATCAACACTCGATGGACCTTTCAATTGATCAGCCAAAAGAAATCTAAATTGAGGAAAAAAACGAGAATATGTTGACAGTAATTATATCCAGAAAATTAATTAGTTAAAAGTAACACATCTACGTGCAGTACTTTCTCAACAACAAGAAGAAGAAGAAGATTTCACGATTCATCGGAAAATAAATTCGTTTTTTTTTCTTTTGGTGTTTTTATGTAAGACAAGAAATGTGTGATGATTTCTTAATTAAATTGCCGTTCGAGGCAATAAATTCTTCGTTTTCGCTTATTATATATTTTCAACAATTAATTGAATTTTCCTCTTTTTTTTGTCTTCTTATTTCCTTTTCTAGTCCAACTAATTGAATTCAATAACTATAATTTCATTTCTCAATTGTCGAAAACAACAAATTTCATTTACGTATTATGAGATGATGCAATGAAATAATGATTTAACGGATGATCCATTTCTTGGCAAATACTTCGATTATTCGGATTGAAAATATCGCATTCATGTGATAGGAGATAATTCGTAAAACCTAATTAAAAGAAATGAAGATTTGGCTTGATTGATAATTTATATTCTACCATCGATTCCTAAATGTCCAACAAGTTTAGCTTCGGTTGATGGTTCAAATTCGTGGATAATTTCAGCACATTTTTCTCGTGTGATTTTCGACATCTAGAGTACGTAAAATAAATCAGCAAGTATTTGAATTTTATTTTATTCGTACGCCTTGTTCAGCTTCGAGAAACAATGTGAGATCTTCAGTTGACAGGAAGTCTTGATTTCGGGAATATCTGAAGAAGAAAACATCGAGAAAATCAATTGAAATGCGAATATTAAAATCTACCTGACGAGTAAATGATAAATTTCTGGTCGAGTTGATAAACCTTTGAATACATTGACTAATTCTTGAGTAGTAAAGTAACCTCGTGTATCATCGTCTTTGGTCGTTTGGATTTCCTAGAATTGAATTGATAAATAAATTTAGCATGAAAACTATGAATTAACCTGTAATCGAATTTTAGCTTTATCCTCGGCTATTCCATAATCGATTAATAAACGAATAGCTTCATCTTCATCGATGAGATTTGTTGCTGAATTTGTCGTTATCGAACGAGATTCATTATGATTATTTTGATCAGTTTCAACGATCGACGATGGTAAACTCACAGCGAATGCATCGCGTAACCATCGATCACGCATTTGTTGTCGATCTTCGAAATCTAAATTGAATTTAGCTTGTTAATTGTCTGTCTGTCAACTATGATTAACAAAATCTCATTTCTTCAAAAATTCACCATGAGAAAAGAAAAAGACCCAGGAAAAGAAAGAAAAGGAAGAACTTCCGATTTTCAATTGAATGGCAAAGCAAATGAATTTACCTGCTGGTGACGGTGGAGTACCTTGTCCAGATATAAGACATGATAAACCTGTTACCCAAATATTCGCTTCATCGGCACTACTAGCAACAAGATCTAACGACGCATATTGATTATTTCCATTGGTATAAATGATTGAAAAAAGTGATTCGTTTTGAAATTGATGCGCATATTCTCTTAGACGTTCGGTTGTTTTTCCTAAACGAACTTCTTTAATCGAATCAATCGTAACTAAACAATCGAGAGAAAGAAAACAAAAATAAAATAACAATGTAAAACGGAATTAGTTGGCTACTTGTTGCTTTCGATGGTTTTTTCGATGTTGGATACCAACTAATTGCTGTCAATGTATCATTTAATTTATACAATCGACGAAATTGCCGTGCATATGAACGTACTTTGAGAAAATCACTTCCTTCTTGCATATAACGATGACAATCACAAACTAGATGATACAAAAGAAAAGAACATTCAACAAACGGAAATGAATATGATCTATTAATCAACTGTGATTTTCTCGCAGTTTTTGTCTTTCTCTCTTTCGCAATTTTACATACCGTCAGCGACTTTTTTCTCGAATGGCATTGTACTAAATGAAACAACTTTGCGTTTGAATGGTTTATTCGATTGGTTTTCTTCATTGATATTTGTTAATATCGGTGAATTTTCTTCTGTATTTGAATGTTCAATTGAAATCGACAAATTAGTTTGATTATCATCTATTGTTAATGTGTGCTCATTGTTAACAATAACATCATCATGAAAAAATGCACGACGTCGATTCAGTTGTGATTTTTTCGCTTGCACTGGATTAGAAATCGTTGGTAATTGACATGATACACTTGATGTTGTACTATTCGATGATGAATGTATATTAGCAAGATGATTATCATCTAACTCGTCGTCTTTTTGATGTTCACCATTCATGATCGAACGAACATTATTTAAACAAATTCAATCATAGATTCGTTTAAATAATTTTTTCTTTTTCGTCAATTTTCATTCTAAAAATAAATCGACAAAAAAAGAACACTCGCGTCTTTAATATATTAAATATTCAACAACGATGACAAGATTAATCTCAGTTTATTATATATACATAGTTGTCTATTTCTAACTTACATGCTCATGATGTTATTCTTATTCCCATTACCGTGCGTTATTTGATACTTGTTGTAGAAAGAAGAAGAAGAAGAAGAAGAAGAAGAAAAAGCGGAGAAAAAAAATCGAATAAGAATAGAAAACGAGATGTGTTTCCTTTTTTTCCTTTTTTTTTGACTGAGAAAAAAAGACGATGATGATGATGCTGCAGAAAAGAAGAAGAAAACGCGAATATGAAGTAATAAGCAAAAAACGAGAAGGAGAGAAAAAGAAAAAAAAACTAAATCCCTATGAGCGTCACAAAATCCAATGAAATAGATAAGTAGTGAATGAGCATCGTTAAAACTGAAGGTTTTTTTTCTTATTTTTTTTTTATTTCACCAAAAAGAACAGAAATTGATTAGATAAGAAATAACATTCGATCGACAAAAATGAAGGGAAAAAAACGCAGTTCTAACTTGTTGACTACAAATCTGAATTTGTCATTGTAGGAGTATCTGAGTGAGTGTGTGATTAGGATAGGACAATAGAAAAAAAGAAAATAAAAAATAGAAAAATGCAATTTCCCTCTTCTTATTCAAACGAAAATAACTTTGACAAGCATCATGCACATGCATGCACGCACATGCGCAGATTGGTGTCAATGTCTTGTTTTTCATTTTTATCGTACTTCATAATTTCTATTCATGTTCTATTTTTAAATTTATAATAAACGAAGAAATCAATCGTGTCTATAATAAAAATAACTCAAAAAAGAATAATAAAACGCGTAGTTATATTAAAATTCTAATAAATAAATATATATTCTTTTAATAAAGAAAAATCAAAAATATGTCCTAGAACAAATTAATTTGTTTTTTTTTCGATCTATGACAGTACAAACAAGAAAATCCTGCTGCTATGCAAATAATTATATCACGACATCATGCTGAAATAAGTTGAGACATAATCCTGGATTATCATCGGTAAAACAATTGCAAACAAAAGAAAATCAATTCAATGAAATTATCATTACAGAATATATATATATATAGAAACACACACACACACAAAACGACTAGTAGTTTGTTTATACATGCTGCCTTTAATAATGATGATAATTATCATAGGAGTTGGACTATTGTGAGAATCATTGATGGATCTTTTTTTTGTGGCTCTCTCTTTCTTCTCATGCGACTTTTGATGTTGTAATAGTAAGAAGGGAACAAGAAAAGGAATTCCATCTGTTTTCTATCTTTACTGAACGATGAAGTGTTGTAACAAACATCAAGAAGAATACGTAGAACAACGAGACACAGACAGAAACGGAGAGAGAGAGAGAGAGAAGGGAAAATTAAACATCCTAGATGAATACAAATGTTGTCTTACATTATATTCTCCTCTCTGCTTGATTTTGTTCGTTCTTGTTTTTTATCACTACAATGATGCTACTGATAATAAGAAAAAAATGAGAAACTTTTTTTCATGTCATTTCTTTTGCCCATAATGCATATATAGATATATATATATATATAGATGTATATACAAAAAGAAGTGTTAATTGTTGCCATTTGATTTATTTATTTCATTAATAAATTACTTTTTAAATCATCGGTTATCTATTGCCTTTCTCTCAAAATCTAGCTGTGATCTGATTAACTTCATCGGAACAATATAATACTATTCATGTTTTCTTAGTATTGTATTGCTCGATTTTGTTCCTACTTAGATGATTGTCTCTGGAGAGACATGACGAGTCAATTGCGCGTTCTTTCACGGAAATTATTGTTAGTCTAAGGAAAGAAAAGGTCATTACTTTTGAAAATTCTGTATATATAAGTCTTAGGAACAAGAACGACTCTTTCAAGATGATAATCATTGCTAATCCAGCAGATAAACAGTAAACGAAAGAAACCTCTATGAAAATTCTGTTCCAAGAGCGTTTCTTTGTGTCTTATTTGCCCATGACTAAGAACATTTTTTTATATATTTAAAATAATATTATTAAAAAATTGGCATAATTAATCAGTTATTACATAGATTACATTATTATTCATGAGCAATCTTATTAGTACGTTTTTTATTCCTTCGAGTCTTGAAGTCTAACTAATGATCGGTTTTGTTAATTTTGAATTTTTAAATAAGATCTATACGTTAATATTTGTTCGATTATGCAATTCGTTAAATAGAACATCGAAGAAGAAAAATATTGTTTTTTTTCTCCTCTCAAGCAAATCAATCTTTACTTTATATGACAAAAAATTTTTAATCAATCTCACGTAGATAAATAAAAAACTACATGTGAAATCGTGATTAATTTTTGAAAAAAAACATGATATTCGAAGTTAAACTTGATTTCATTCGAAAACTCATAATATCGTACAAGGACATCTGCAAAAAAAATGTTCTTTGTAAATAAATGATTATAAACTATTCATATCTATTTTTATCCCTTGTCAATTTATTTAAATATTTGATTGTTAAAAGGAAAGTTTTTCGACGGAACAAATTTGAACTAGCTTACTTGTTTTTTTTTGTATATATAAATATATGGATAAATAATGCTTGAGAAGTGTACATCAATCTACAAAATGGGGAACATATTGATCATTAATCAAGTACGATGATGACAACAACAACAACAACAACGATGACGAGAACGATAGCAATAGAAGAATCATTTCTTTGCGTTTTTTTCTTCTTAGATGAGTTTATTTCGAAATAAAAATAGAAGAAAAAAAACAGTTTACAAGACAATAGCAAATAATGTTTTCAAAAGGTTAGATATTCAAACGAATAAAACGGGTTGGGATTAATATACATGAGACTAGTTGAACGATAAAGAACTGTTATCGGACCTTGTTTTGATTCTATGTACAGAAAATGAGTTAATCTTGGTCATCGACAAGATCATCCGTGAGAAAGATTTTCGGTGAAATGATTTTAATACGACGAAAATCAATAACAAGTGTAAACATATAAATCAAAAGTGAAATCGATAAAATCCACGCAGAAATAATTGTACTCAGATGATAAATCCAGCCCTACGAAAGAAAAACAAATCCAAGATTTCTTTCTTGCAAAACAAAAATCTCTGCATACAGGAGTTGTTGGTGTCCAGATTTTTTTCTCATTGTTATATTTCACAATTGTAAACGTTTGAAAAGCAATAACTGGAAGTAAAACGAGAGAGAAAAAAAAAGAAAATGTATTCGAATGTATAATTAATATCGAAACTAATAATCTTTTTCTTCCGACAAACATTTACGATGCGTTCATCCTTTTGAAAATAAGATATTTTCTCGTGTCCTATCTAATCTTTTTACATGAATAATTCAAGATGACGAGAGAAACTCGAAAGCACATAAAATGATTAATCTAATCAATCGATCTTTCTACATAACACATCAATAAATAACTCAAGTAAACAATGATCTCAATCGAATTTCTTTGCTTTCCTCATCGATTATTATTATTAGTAGTATTAGTTATTCTCTCTGTGTCGACTACGTGCGGAGGAGAAAACAAAGCTTACATGCGAACAATGCCAGAGTGGATATAATCATGAGAATTCGTCGAATTAACGGAAGAATACGTGTTGAATATAATAGTGAGCGCATCCATGATGAGAGTAACATTTCACAATAAAGTGCGCCGACACTTGAAATGAATGTTAGATATGTTGCAGCTAAACGAACGAAGAAGACATTTGTATGCTAAAAAAAGAGGACAAAGAATTGAGATTATTAATTTTTCTTTCGATTGATTTTACCGGAAAATTTGAGATAATGCTCAAAGTAAAGGCACTAATTGATCCGCAAATGAGGAAGATTAAATTAGCACGTGAATATTTATTTCCACATGTTGGATTATTACGAATTAATTCGGCACTAAAATAGAACGAGAGATGTTCATTGAAGATATTCAAGTAAATCTCTTTAATTACATTTGACGATGACGAATATAAATCGTTATAACCACTTGAAAAGAAAAAAAAATTAGCTTTGATTTTGCTTTTTTCATAAATTCAATGTCATTCTTACAAACAAACGAAGCAAAATTGATTATTTGAGAGTAAATGCATGATTCAGGAGAGTCCGTTGACGATCGACTGAATTGAATATCAATATAAAAGAGAAATTGTTTTTGTTTTCTTCGTCTATTTACCTTATAAACGGAAATTCGACTTTCGAATGGCCGAGCTGTACGGCAATGAAAAACCTAAGAAAAATTCGACTTCGTTTTCAAAATTCTTTGACGATAAAACTCACGAAAGAAAATATGCCAGCGGTACTAACACACATACTGACAATGGGAAGATATATAAAAAATGTTCGATCATATTTCTTCAATCTAAAACAAACAAACAAAATCGAATGAAAAATGAAAAAGAAAGAATTTGTTGTTGTTTCGTGTTATTCTTCTATCTGACAAATGAATAAATTTAAAAAACAAAATCCAAACCGGATAAAAACAAAGAAACATCAAATATCACACATTTTTTATCACAAAAAAAGAAACAATTTCGACAAAAACAACAGAGAAAAAACAAATCATCGGTGTTTGTCTTTGTTTGAGCAAATTCACAATCATCACTTGTTTTCTTTTTTCCGAAAAGTATTTATAAATACAAAACAAAAATATTAATTTGTTACTGTTCAAACGCATAATTGACAAAACCATTCACCGGGCGGTGGCTCATTTAACGGCGGATTCAAACAATCCATATGATACGCTCTACAAAGAACAAAATCAGATCGAATCAAACTCGTATTTTCTTTTAGCGACGATTTACCGATCACAATGATCACAAAAGAGTAGTTCATCATCGTGTTCAACTGTTCCACATTGAATGCATTGTTTACAATCGATACATTGCCAACGATAGGTTTTTATTGTTTTGATGATATTTAAATTTTCAAATGCAAGACATTTGTAAGCATGAAAGTATTTTTCACATGTCGAACAACGTATTAGCTCGTCATTAGCAAGTACACCTTCGGCACACATTGTACAGAATTTAATCGGAGAAATAGTTAACTGGAAAGAAGAATGGAAATGTTCGATATTTTTCATTGAAATGAATGAATGTTTTATTTACTTACTTGAGTTTTTGTTGAAGTTTTCTTCGGCATTTTATTTTTCTTGAGACTAAAATCCGGATCTTTTGTCTCGGATTTCAATTGAATATCAGTCGAATCGTCGGAATGTTCATCGATAATTGTTCGTTTTCCGACGATTGAAATCTCTGGTTTTTTCTCTGTTGTAGTAGTTTCTTGTTTAAGCAACGAAACTAGCAATGATTCATTCGAATATTTATTCGATTGACATTTTGCTTTTAATTTTTGTTGACAAGTTCGTTTGATCGAACGATTGGCTTCGTTTTCGAGAAGAAATTCCCGATCATCATAAACAACTGAATTATTTTCAACTGAATTTTCAATCGAAAGATTTTCGTTAACTGGCTCAGATTTGTGTTCGATGAGAACAGGATTGAGATAGGGATGAACACGAGTTTGACGACGATAAGCTCGTCGTCGATACGAACAGATTTGATCAGTTCGAACTAATTCGATACGATCAGTTGTTTGATGATAGAGCGAAGAATTTTCTTGGCGAATTCGAGTTTGATTATCGATAATAGTCGATTGACGAATGCGACGATCACGTAACAATGACTAAAAACAAAATATGAGATCGATTTTTTTTTCTTTTTAAAATCGAAATGAATGCATCATATATTTAATTTAGGTATTAAATATAGATTAACGTGAGTTTAATCATCTGAAATGTTCACTTGAAAGACTAAATCCGCCTATTAAAGATCAAAAACAATGGCGATGAGCCTAATAAACACGCTAAGATAGAATAAGAACTATTCTTTCATTCTTTAACCTTGATAAGATATAAATAATTATTCAACGAACTTACTTGATTATATTTCGATGTTAATGCAATCGATTCATCATAATTTTTTCCTAGAACATGTAACATAGATGCAATCGATATTTGACATAGAGATGTTGATGTCATTGTTATTGTTGCTGTTGATATATTTATCTAAAACATTAAAATTTAGCAAATAGTATAGATGCATACAAAGGCAAAGCAAGCAAAAAAAATAATTGAAAATTTTATTCGAACTAGAAACAATTTTCTTTAGTAATAGTAGTAGAAGTAGTGAGTTGTTTCTTTTTTCTCAGAACATTGGACGGGATTTACAAAATAAATAAATAGATTTATATATATTTACATATACATAGATAAGCACGAGAAGAAGATGTGTTAGTTTATAGTTTTTTGTTTTTTTTTGATTTTATTAGCTGTCAAAATTTGCGTTGTATGTTGTCTAAACGGGCGGCAATTTAGAATTGATCTGACCGTAAGAAAAATTTATTTGATTTGGGTTTTCTATCGACCACCAGTAGATGCTTTATTCGTTGCAACAATAACTGTAACAATAACAGCAACAATTACTAAGATCAAGAGTACAATTGTCAATGAGCAAAGAAATTTTCGTCGATTACATCGTTGATGACATCGTCCCGTCTATATAATAGAAAAAACAAACGAAAATAAATAAATAAATAAATCCGATTCATTTCGATGTAGTAAATAAAAATAACCTTGACGAAAACCAACGAATAATACTTGCCTATGCTACATTTAGTTTCTATTTTTCCTTTTCAACATAGAATATTCATCACACAAACATCGAAAGCAAAGAGTACGTGCAACAAACACACGATTATGCAAGACACAAATCTCATACAGTTGTCGAAGATTCTTCACTGAAATAATGTCGAAGTGTATAACGATTTCGATCTTGACGTTGAAGATTATTCTCATTCGTCATTTCAGTTGTATATTTATGCATATTTTCGACTGAAAAATATTCTTAATAAAAACAAAAACGAAAAACGAATGATGTCTATTCGTACCGAATTCTTTTGAATAAGATGTAGCATGTGTTCGTAATTGATAAACATCGATTTGTTCGATTTCATCACGAAGCAGTTGAACACCTTGAATTTGACTACGAAAAAAGGAAATCATAGAAAATGTTTTCATCTCAATTGAAAATGTACTTTAACAGTTCAATGTATCGATTTGTTTCGTTTTCTTCAGCTTCCGGATGTTCGTAAGACACTTCATCAGCATTGATTGTCGAGTCTTCGAAACCGAGATTGACAACATTTGTTCGATCTATTGTTATTGTTGTTTTTTTTTGTTAAAAATAAACAATTTTGTTTTGAAAATTTTCTACCTCCGGTAGCCAATGGAAAATATACAAGTAGTATCGAGAATTTATGAAGTAAATCTTCGTAGTAATTGATCGATGCCAATGTAAAACACAGACATTTTTCGAAACTTCGCATGGCTAATTCGCCTTTTAATCTATCGATACGAACGAGAGAGAGAAAAAAAGAAATAAAAAACCCATAAGAATATTTCAATATGAATTTCAAATGAAGAACATTGTCAAAAAAAAGCCCGAAAACGAAACTTACGAAACAGTTGCACTTGCTGACGCTGTCTTTCGAATCAATTCTCGTTGATGATAAAAACTTCGATTGATTCGTTCTTTCAATTTCTGTATTTTATTCCGAAGTTTCGTTGTATCACATGATGTGCCAATATAATAAACGTACTGTCGAAATTTGCCTACGTCCTTCATACAATCATGTAAAGCCTATACGATAAAAAAAAGAAGACGGAAAAGAAATATCGAAATCATGAAATTCGAGATGAGAATATGATGAGTTACTTTGAATATTTCTCGATCATCGGGCACAGTTGGCGTTGTTGTTGGTCCTACTCCTGCTTGAATTTGCCGTGCTGTTGGCATAACATCGATAGGTCTCATCGAGATAATTGTGGAATCGACGACACCGCCCGTCGAGGGCATTCTTGGATTTACTTCAACGAAATGTCAAATCTTTTGTTCTGTTTTTTTGTTTGATTTTGTTTTGTTTTCTTCTTATCTTTTGAGAAACCGAAGAAGACCTTTGGTATAAAAAAGAGAGAGAGAAAAAAAAAGCAGAGAAAATCTACATGAAACATAATAAATAGTCTTCGAGCGCTAGATGCCATTGATTGGTTTCGATTGACAGTAGCGCTTCGTAAGATTCGAAAAAAAAGTCATCCTCTATTAATTAAAATCAATAATCAATTCGATTTACAATGAAAAATTATTTTCAAAACTAAAATATTCAATTTTCAACAGATGACACCAGTCATCAATTAAGCCTTCGAATAGATTTTTTTAATTAATTGAACAGGTTGAAATCTCAATATTTTTTCTATGTTGTTGTTTTTTCTTTGTTCTATTGACTTGACAGAACACGCATTGATCGATTATCATATTAGATTTCTTCTTCAAATAAACCGCAATTGATGCGATATTATCCAGAAGTTGAAATGTCAAAATTATTCGTTCATGTGCGTTTTTTTGTCTCTAGACTGTCTAGGACTGTTAAGTTTTTTTTATTTTATTTAATCTGAATCTCTCTTTTTCGTCAATAAAAAAAGAACTAAAAAATAAATATGTGTAATCATCGAAAACAAAATATCTGATAAAGATATAAAAAAAAAGAACACAAGAGTTCTATGTTCGTCTCTCTACGATTGTGTCGTATTTAAAAGTAAATCATTTGTTTTTGTTGTTGAATTATATCTCGAACGATTCGATGTTGTCATTTGAGAATGTTTTCGTTGATTTGTCAATGTTGTTTCGATATTTGCAAAACGTCGGAATGCTTCGTTGATTAATTTCAATGATTCCAATCGAGTCGAATTCGATAGTGGATGACTGAATTCAAGACCTTTCGAGATTTGTAAGTCAGCTGTTGTCGTATATGTACGCATTTTACTGGTATACAATTCAGGTTTATCATCGTGATTATTTAAGACTAAATTCAAGAATAAAAAAAAAGTAGAAAGAAAGCAAATCAATCTGTGTGCATATTTAATTGGTTATTATCGTGTTTTATGTCAAACTCATGCCACAGGAAATAAAAAAGAAGTAATCATTTAAGTAGGAGTCTGTTTAGGAGAATTTACCTGACCGACTATGGTGCGATTCGTGGGTTGTTGTCATGGATTCTGAAAGTATACTTTGCATACGATCACTGTTAATAATTGGTGTTTCTGGTGAATCAATTGTTTGTTCTTGAGTTGTTTTATGGAGGACATTGAGTTCTTCACGTAGATCACGTGTTTCGTCACGTAATCGTTGGACGGTTTCAGTTAACTGTAATCAAATAAATAAGAAATCGAAATGATAAGCAAAAGCAAAAGTTTCTCACTTGTTTTTTATCATCGAGTTCATTTTCGAGTAGAGCGTTTTGTTCTAATGCATAGTTTAATTTGGTTTCAAATGTTGAAAGACTATCTAACAACGTTCGTTTACCTTAAAAAGAATCAAAGCTTGACAATTTAATACAAGGAAACTTTTCTTGAAATTACTTCGTTCGAGATCATCGTTTGTTTGTTCTAATTCTCGAATATATTTCGTTAATTTTGTGTTGACATTTTTACAATTATTAAGTTCATCTTGCATTTGATCGAAACGTTGATCGAACTGTTGAATTGTTTGATCTGTACGTTCTCGATATTGTTCATTTTGTGTACGTTCAACGAAAAGATCTTGTTGTAAACGTTGATTTTGATTTTCTAATTCTTTTAATTGTACTTCTAATTCTCGTTCATAATTTAACGATGATTGTTGATATTCATCGAATTCATTTTCGATTTGTTCGTAACGTTTTCGATATTCGACATAAAGTTGATAAGCTTCATCGAAATTCGTCGGTTCATTTGATTGATTTGACATGAACAAAAACCAAAAAGTCTTATATCTGAAAAATAGTTTCTTTTTCTTTATCTCGACAAAAAAAAACAAACGAGCAAACTATATAAGGTTGAACAAGATAGATGTAGTAATTCGAATAGAATGTGTAACTTAAGCATAATGATCATATTTTGAATGATATTGCGTTAAGTCAAAATAAATAAATAAACTGAAAAGAAAAGTAAGCTGTGGTATATAGATGCAAAATAGGAAAATGCCAAACGAACAAACAGAAAGAGAGAGAGAGAGAAAAAACACGAAATATAGGGTTCGATATTGTATTTTTTTAGTGAGAATTGTCTTGACTCGGATTTTCTGGTGGAGTTATTCGAAAACAATAAATACCAAATGCATCACATAATTCTTGACATACTTTCACATTGTATCGAAGTAGATCATACAAATTGAACACCTAAAACCCAAAGAAGAAGAAGAAAAAAAAAGGTGTAATCTATCTCATTTGTCGACCTTTTCTTTTCGCATTATGAACGTCTCGCATAGGTATGTTAGGTGTGCACATATACTTGAACTTTAATGAGAAATGAATGAGATGTGTTTGTACTTACGAGAAACAACCAAAAGAATGCATATTCACCGATAAAACAATTAAAATATTGATTAATACAAACAGCTATCGGACCGATATAAGCCGTATCCCAGACATTGATAATACTTTTCGACATATGAGCAACCTAGAGAGATGAACACCAATTATTGTTCGATTTTATAATTCGTATATTCGATTTACAATTAATCGATTGGTGATTTTTGAAAAAACAATTCCATAGCAAAGTAGATGTAATGCAGGATGACTTTGTAATGACTGTGAAACTGAATGATTTGAAGCTATATAAGCGAGAAAAAGAAGAAGACCAATAGGCCAAACAGGAAAAAGAATGCTCGTGCCCTGTAGAAAGAAAGAGAGAAGAAAAAAAGAGTTTTAATTAAAACAAAAAGCAAGCCGAAGAATTTTTACAGCAACAGTTGACTTATTTCGTCCACAGCCACCTTGAGAAACTGTATGAAGATTATTCATTGAACTACAAAATGTTGAACCGAGCATTAGTAAAGCAGCAACAACACGACATTCGATGTCCAGTACTGGGATCTATTCAACAGATTGAATATTCGATATTTTGAAAGTAAATCAAGTAAACAAACCGTTTTCGACCAGAGATTTGGAAAGAGAATTGAGAGAATATACGTGACAATAAATGAAAATTGTGCTTCCGTACAATCCATTCTAGTACACACGAAATAGAAAAGCAATGATTTCCAAATGAAATAGCTCACTTTCCAAAGCGTAGCTTTCCCGATACATATGTTTGCCAATGTGCACAATAAAAAGCTAGATAAGCAAACATACAACACCAGAACATCAACCATGGTCGTAAACCAAGTTGTACTGCACAGCAACAAGCAATTGTAACGAATACTAAAATAATAAAACAATGAGAAAAACAATCGAGTTAATCATTGAAATCACCTGTTGATACTGAATCACAACCGTGGTCAAAAAGTTCGCCTAAGGGCGACGAAGTTTTTGTTCGACGTGCTTGTTTGCCATCGATAGCATCCAACGATTGGTAGATAAACAATCCCAGTGCAGTAAAAAAATACATCCACGGTGTACACTAAACATATTCAATTGTCAATAAGCACGCAACATCCTTCGATTTTATATTAACCTGCTCTTTTCCACCATCAGTCAGTACCATTAATAAAACACTTGTACCAATATTTATTATTAGTCCAACAATAGTTATCAGATTGGGTGCGACCCATATTGGGCAAAATTGAACTAGCCATGTCCAATATTTTTGCATAAAAGGATCGAATAATGTCGTGCCTTCGGACGAATATTTATGTTCTCTTAAACGTCGTATTTCTTGTTCATTTAATACAATTGGTAGACGTCGTATGGCTTCTTTTGCATTGTTTTCTAATTTGTGAGTTTTTTCTGTTAATTGTCTGACATTATCACGTATAGCTGTTTTAATATTATTGCCATCGAAAGATCGATTCGCTGACATTGCTCAAATGAAATCGAATAACGAACGAAAAAAAAAGGCAGAGACAAACAAACGACAACAATATAAATAAAATAAATTTATCTGAAAATATTTCAAAAAAAAAGAAAAAGAACGAGATCGTTATGGTTGAATAGTTCACTTCTTTCTGACGAGTCATTAACATTCGTTTACTTAGGCATTCTATCTTTCAGGTATCAATAATAAAGAAAAATACTATATGAAAATATTTAAGCGTATATACCGTACACACGTAGGAAAACGAGAAGTTCTATACTCCAGTGTGTAAATATCGAATGGGTGAAAAAACGGGCAGAGAATGAGAAAGAGAGAGAGAGAGAGAGAAAATAGTAAAGAAAGGAAGAAAAAACGTCTAATCTGTCATGTGCATACTTTCTTTCAAGGCTAGTCATTCAGCCTCACCTATTTTTTTGCTCCTGTTAATTTAACTACTCTACTGATAGTGCAATCTGTCTAAAAGAAAATTCTAACAATGAAAACTATGTTGAAATAAAGAAAGAGAAAAAAGCAAGAGACATTTTTTATTTAAACGAAAAAGTAAACTATTGCGTTCTTCACTTTTTTGTGCTTATTTCAAAAAGAACATACACACACACACGCGCACAACATCAATCAAAAATAATAATAATAATAATAATAATACTAAGGATCACATGTAGAATTTGCAGTTTTCTTTTTTCATTCAGCAATGTAAATATCAGACATCATGAGATTCTATTGAAATATTTAATCTATGCCGAAGGCGCGATGGAATAGCTCGATAGAAATCTTCAATCGAATAGATTCGAGTCCAATCGATATTTGTGGGTTTAAACCAAAGTAAACGACGATTCAATAAATCGATGAGATTCTGTTGGCAACCTAGAGAAAATGGACTGGATTTTTTCGATTTTAAATAACGATAACGCCATGAATTGATCTTTTCATTTGTTGTATAACCCGTTGCAATCTAACAAATCGAACTGAAATAGAACATTGAAAAAAACGAGTTCACTCTCTACTTGAAACAGTATCGTGCAGCAAAGGCCACTTGTCCACGTTAGATGCAGCACTGCAATCGATGTAAACCAGAGAACAGCTGGTGAACAAACAAAGACTTGTTTTAAACCATCGATTATGGTCTCGGACTCGAATAGGTGACAATGATCACGATAGACTAGAAATGTTCGTGTGTTATGTATTCAAAGATTATTCGTTGAAGTCAACTTACATAAATATGCTCCATGTAGATTGAGAGCGAGACAGATAGGTGTAAAAAATAAAAATCCTGTAAAACATTGAAGATTCTTTTCTCCAACGCAATTATCAATCCACTGGAAAGAGAAGAAAAAATAAAGGATTCATTTAATTTATTTGTTTTGAAATTTCCGTTTATCGTTTTGGCTCAAATAAATGTAAAAGAAGCTCGATCAATGCTTAGAATAATATTGATTTTAGAAAAATCAGAGAACTCTTACGGGACAATGATGATCAAATTTCGAAATACATCGTTGACATTCGCGACAATGTTTCGATCGCATTGGCCGTCGAATCAAACAATACGTACAGAAAGTTTCATAATCAAATAAATTATCTTCAACTAATTCGATAATACTCTTCGAAAGAAAAAAAGATAGAAAAAGAGAATTCAATTAACGATATTTTCTTCTTACTTGCAGCTGTTCATCACGATTACTGACAAGAACGCCTGGGTCACGTTTTTGTGCAAGATAATAATTTGTCCACGAAAAATAACTGCTGATGAGAAGACATGCAAATGACAATGAAAATACGTGGACATCTATCAATAGAAAACTATATTCATCATTATTTCAATGAAAGTAAATCTCAACGTACATTGAAGAAAATAATAACAATAACAAACATATAGCCAAAAGATTGAAGCTTGGGCAATAGCAATCGGGAGATAGTCATCAATATGATTATCAAAGAAAATCCTAGAGAATTAACAAAAAAAAAGTGATTTAATAAAAACGAATGATAAATTGAATTTACATGGTGTATCCTTTGGCAAGTAGGCATAGAATGATAACGAGAATAGCTTTGTAGATTATCGAGAAATTTAATTGAAGAATACAAGCAACGAATATAAGAATTAGATAGGGTAATAATTTTGTTCCCATGCGACGAGCATTTTTATTAAATTGTAAGATTTTGGGTAGATTTTCATTGGAATGTTGTTGTGCACCATGTATTGGAAACATGTGATGATTGGCAGACCATCGTCCGAGAAGAGCAGATGGCATTTGATTCTTCAAAGAAAGAAATTCAAAATATCACGAATAGATTTGAAATTCAAAGCATACATCAGAATTTCGAATATCGGTTTTTGCACCAGCATTAAGAAGAAGTTGGATGGCTTCTCTATTCGAACTTGAAATGGCATAATGAAGTGCCGTGGATTGATTAATTGGATTTTGTAGATTGATTTGAGCACCGAGACTTGATTTAAATTTAATTAGTTTTTGAGAGAGAAAAAAACAATATATTCAATTAATTTACCGAATCAATAGTTGAGTAGGATCACGTTGTTTGATTCTTAGAGCAGCATGCATCAATGGTGTCATGCCATGTTTATCCAATAAATCGATATCTTGTCCTTTTGCAATTAGATATGCGAGAATATCCACATGACCAAACATACTTGCCAAATGAACCGATGAGAAACCTTTTTTCAATCGAAATTTAAGTGATTTCAAAGAAAAACAACGGCAAGAATCTACCTTCGCCATCGAATAATGTTGCTTGTGCTTGGTGTCGTAGTAAAAATACGACCATCGGCAGTTTACCATCACGAATAGCCCAATGTAATGGTGTTGAACTCAATTCACCACCAATAGCATCGATTTGAGCACGTTTATTAATTAAATATTCAGCTATTTTAATTCGATTATTAATCGCTGCCCAATGAAGTAGCGTGATATTTCCATCAATGGGTGTTGAAGCTAGATGAGGTTCAGATTCAATGAATTCAACAACACGATCATAATAACCGTATTGTACAGCACTATAACAAGAAAAAGAAAACTGCTATTACATTGAAATGTTTATTTTTTTTTGGTATTTACGTGACGAGATCTGCTGTATGAGGATCGGGCGGTGGTGGTTCAGCAATCATTGAAGCTCCTTCGACTGGATACGGTGGTGGTTTATTTACGCCACCATTTGTAATACTAGGCTGAATGAAAAAAAAACAGAATTGTGATAGACAAAAGTAAAAAATCCTTTTTTTTTTACTTCAGTTGATTTCATGTCCCGGCAGGAGATTTGATTATTTTAACATTGTACAAGAGTTCGTTTGATTAATCTCCTCTGGTGAACCGACTGATTTCGATTGAGAACGAGAGTAAAAAAAAATTCGATCGCAGGACAATTTCTTTTTTTTTTCTCGTCAGTGAATATATGATTCATTAACGTTGACAAGGACGAGAATAAACAAAAAACTCTTCATGTGAGTTTTCTATTTATGAATGAAAATGTTTTGTTTTTCTCTATACAAATTGATACAATCATTACTATAATAATCTGTTGTGATGCGAAAAAAACGCTTAATATTTTCATTCATTCGAGATAATAGTTTCTTTTTATTCGTCGTTATTTACTATTTCAATAGGAAAAAAAGAGGACGCTGGTGTCTTATCGAAGATAGACGGCGTACTATGATGATAGTGCAGTTCAACTAGTTAATTCTTAGTGGCACAGCTGCTGATTCTCTCTCATTGTAGAGAAACAGATGATATAAATAAGAATATGAATTTACGAAAAATTTTATTGCTTGACGATCGATGTCAAAATCATATTGAATTCAATGAATGTGAACTAGACAGTATGATTCTTTGTTTTTATTCATTTAATTAACATTTAAATAGCACCAAAAACAAAATGTAAATGTGTCATAAATATGATGGGCAATATCGAATAGACGAGTAGGTCAATCAATATTTGCAAATGAAAAAAGAAACTATCGACAATGTATATGTTTGTTTATCAAGAAAAAAAAAGAGAAATAACATCAGTTACAGTTTTGTATTTCAATTTTCCACATCTCTAATTCGAAGTGCTATCGATCGGACTCATATGGTGAACAAAAAGAAGATTTTTTATCATTTTTTATCTGACTTGATTATATCATTAGATGACAAAACAGACAAGACAAATTAGCGTAATGTTTTATAGAACATCTGTCAAACGGAAGAAAGACCAGATGGAATTTCATTTCCTTTAATCATTACCTTGACCCAGACTATTTAACTAAGAAAGAGAAAAAAGAAACTATCAATCGAATTTATCAACATTTTCTTTTTGACGTAATAGAATCATAATAAATTTATTTGTTCTTCTTCTTCTTTGTCGGTAGTTGATGGTCCGAGAATATCTTATCTGATCGATGTCAGTTGTTCATCGATCGAATTACATATTATTCTTTGAAAAAATACACTTTACAAGTTTATTCCTTTCGATTGTGTCTCGTTGATAGACTAGAACATTATTTATTTAACAGAAAATTACTGCTTAGATTAGTAATCGCTTTTTTTAGTACTTTATAAATGTTGAATATCGAAACTAAGTGTTCTTAGAATAATATTACGTCGTCGATAATAATGTTGAGTTTCTCTTCTCTTCATCAATAATAATAATAACAACGACAACGACAACGACAACAACAACGTTTTTTTTTCTATCATTATTATTTTATCCATTTGATTAGCTAAATTTCATTCGCGTGTGTATATTTTGTCTGTTGTCTATCTTAAAAAACATCTGAACAAGATTGTGCAATGCTCATCTTTACACAATAACAACATCGACAATACACATCAAACCCATTAAAGTACAGTACGATGATCAAAGTAGATTCGTTTGTTCACCAGTCGAATAAGTATTAAGCAATCACAATAACATTATTGCTTCACTTTTTTGTCTCATATTTTTCAAGTGCTGCGAGAGACCCTTGCATTTTCAATCATTCATAGACTGTCTAAAGTCTACTCACTTGTCGTAATCGCTCATCTTTCAAAAGTTCATTGTTTCATTCACGTACACAGTCAATCCTTGTTCTCTTCTCATTTTTTAAATTATATCTTTTTGTATACTTTTACTCATATATACCCTGTATATATATATTAATCAAAAAAGAAACCCATGAAATGATACAATATATGTATATGTAAAGAAAAAATAATCAATATACATACATACAGACACTAGATTCTTCGTTTTGCTTGCTGACAATATCATCAATAGTCATTTGTGCGTTATCAGATATGATTTTAGTGCGAGATAGTTTTCTTTCTTCTGTCGTCATCACTTATGTTCGCCTGTCAGATTTGATGACTTTGCTATTGTACATATACGTACGTTTATAGACGAGATGATGCAACAATCATTCCATGACTACAATGACCCACTATAAAAATTAATCAATTGGGATTTCTTTTTTTTTTCTTCTTATGTATATATCAAGATGACGATTGACGAACGATGTCAAGAGAACAACGGAAGTAACCTTGCCATTAAAGAATAATAAAAAAGAAAGAAAGAAATATAATATTTGCTAACCGAAACTGGCCAACCTTTTATCATCAGTCAAATAATCATTACTATTGTCATTATTATCTTCTTATATATATACGCACATGTATGTAATGATTTCATACGTTGATTCTAGCCTTGATAGTTTATGTTTTGTATGATTTTTTACAGATGTGCGCGATTGAACATACATCACATACGATTTAAACTGACGCGTATACTTGTCAAAAAAAAGACCAAGTAAAATTAGACAAGTGACATATTTAACCATCATTCGCTCTCTCTCTCTCCCTCTCTTCTCATTGCTTTCATTTTACTGCTCACATTAATAACGGCAAGCAAACGAAGAGAAGCGGAAGGAGCAAATATTTTAATGAGTCAACTTTAGTGGACGTAGAAAAGTAAAGAGACGAAGAGAGAGCAAGAGAAAGACAGAGAGAAAAACGAAGGTAACCACTCGATAATAAATGTGTCCAATGAAGCGATGTCGGTGCCAAATCAATTGATCACAATAGTTACTTATTACGTTTCTTATTCACCTGTTCGATCAGTCCTATCATTACCATGACCTACAGCATATGAATACCAGTAATAAGCAGTGAAAAAAAATCTTTTCGAAAGAAAACACTTGGCATTATTTACGTCTACACATATTCGCGTATGAAGAAAAGGTAACGAAGCGCGTAAGTGCTTTTCATACATAATACATACAACTCCATATCATGAATATAAAACATGTTCAGGCGAAGAGATTCGTTTCTTTTTCTTCTTTTTCTTCTTCTTCTACTTTATTCGAACAGTTTGTCGTTGATCGCAACGAAGACTTCGAAGAGAAGGTTAGCTATAACGTAATCAATGTATAACTGCACAATTTTTATTAGAATGATGTAAACGAAAAATGAATCACGACTATTTAAGTTTTCATCTAATTCCATTCAATCTATGAAATGTAAAAAAAAAACTAACAAATAGTGAAAGAAGTTATTCTGCTCTTTGAAGTTGATTCATTCGTTCTGCATCATAAAAAGAAGAAAAAAAAGGCATCTATCTCATATGCTGTTGACTAGTTAAGTTCGACTGTCTTCGCTCTCTCTCTCCCTCTTTCAGGTTTTTTTTTTCTTGTTCTTCATCTCCATCTAATTCCATAGGACACAAACCTTGAGAGTGTGCGAATGAAAGACGATAAAAAAAACCGTATGTCCTGTTTTTTTTTCATTCTTTCTATTCATTCAATTCTATTTTGTTGACGTACGACACGCGTATACATCCCAATCGTAGTTGATTTTTTTTTCTTGTAAATTATATTTATTTCGAGACATTGATACATCGGAGGAGTAGGAGAAAGACAGAAAAACGACGTTGAGAGGGCAAAAAAAAGAACAAGATTTTGATTTTATTCACTTATGCACGCATTTGATTCTCCAATGTCTAACTGAGTATGTCAAACACGTACATATGACTACACGTGACAAAACTTTCTCGAGGTGTTTCGTCACATTATTGTTTTTTAGTTCTCTTCTTATTTTTTTCCCTTTGAAATCAATCATTGAATGGTTGATGTCAATACACAAACGTGAATTTTGATATTCGTTGGTGTTTGACTTTGAACTCAAGTTCGTACGTATAGATCGTCATGACGAACTTTGATTTGCTTACTTTCATAGTTTAATAACGTTTCTAACCAGAAGGCGGAGAAATAAATAAACTTTCATTCATGTTTGTATATGTATACAGTCTCGATTGACAAATAAAGAACTAGGCAGATTTTTACGTAACATTTTTTTTCCTTTACTTGTATTCAATATAAATATATTATTCATTCAAGCCTTTAACCTTGATGTTATTCGTACTGTTGCTGTTCTCTTTGTCCTATTGTTACTATTGAGAAGATGTGAGCATTAATTTGATTAGAATCAAGCTGACTTTATAATATATATGTATACACACATTCAATGTGTTACTCTATTTTTTTAGTTTATTCTACTATTTGTCACAGCAGAAGACAGATTCTCATTTCTTTTCTTTTCTTTTTCTTCTCTTCTTTTTTCTTTGTTCTTTGATTGAATAAGAGAATTTAGTTTTGCATATGTTAAAGAAGGATAATAAGACTCTCTTAAGTCCTCTTATCGGACATTTATAACGAGATGGATGAAAATAGTCATTCAAACGTAAGATTAAATAGTTACATTTCATCTGTAAAAGACATTGACTCCCACCTATTATCATCATTGATTTGTCATCGACTAGATTGAAATCACATATCGTTTATATTGTGTCCCATTCTACAGATTTCTTTTTCTTTTACCGACTGCCATACTCATTATTTTTCTATAAAGTGGCACTGAGAGAACAATATACACACACCCATATATATATATATATATACAATTGTCTACTCCCTGATGTTTGATATATATATATATATGTATATATACGGGTATATTAGAGAAAGAAAGAGACGAGATGTGATGCATTATTCTTTTTGTCTCTCTCTGTAGTTTTTTTGTAGCTTGTGGCTGAACAGTTTGGGCACTTCGCATTTAACTGAGTCAATAAACTGATGTCGGTTGCATCGGATATACTCTCGTTTTTTTCCCCTCCTCTTTCTTTTCTACTCGCTTGTTTGGGCTCACAAATTAGGGTTCTTTCGTTGCTCGTTTCATTTTTTTTCTCTATTGCCTGTATCGAAATTGTTGGTCATCAATCTAACTTGCGCTCGATTAATTATTCCGAAAGCCTACTAGCGCTCTTTCACTTATAAATATAAATGTATGTATACATATTTGAGGGTGAGTGACATAGCGACGAGACAATTTTCCGGTTCATTAGTCCTTGTTCTCCATGAAATCTGAATCAAATGTATCCATCCATTGACATACGTCGTATACACATACACACGTACGATATATGCACAAATTATTTGTTCATTACAATGTTGCTTCTCTCTCGTTATCTTACGCAATCACCTAGTTGAAGAAACCATCATCATATACATACGTTCTTTTTCTTTCAGACGTGCATATCTTTCTTTTCTTTCATCAACAAAATACAATTTCATAGATCTATCTTTCGACATCGAACAATAAAAGAATTAAAAAAAAACCGTATAGATTTTTTTACATGTATCAATGATAACGACGATGATGATGATGATCTATGTGTTATGTACCTTACTACCATTGGAGAAGTTCAACAAGAATATATATATTCGTCGATGCTGACAATATAGGTGAGATAGTAGTTGTTGTAGTAGAATCGAGAGATTGAGACAGACAGACAGAAAGAAAGAGAGGGAGAGAGAGAGAGCGAAAAAGAATACGAGAGAACGAGAGAATAAGAGAGCGAGAGTAAAGAATGAGAAGAACTTGACATTTGTTTAATCAAATAACAACTGCATTTTGACACCATTCGATTAGAATATGAAAAAATAAATAGATGCAAAAGACAAGAGAAATAGAAAGGTATAGTATGTGTGATCCTCAATAGGCGGAAAACGGATTAGATATGTGATGGATATACATTTTCTTTAACGTATGCCGTTAATCTCAAACTAAAGGTTTTACTTTAAGCAGAAAAAAAATACAATAATAACAAAATACTAGAAAAGAAAAACAAAATTCAAATTTATATTCACTACGAATATACTCTTTTCTTTTTCTTTTGTTGTTTCTAGAATGAACAATGATTGTACTTACATATATTTCCGACTTTTTACCACCATAATAATAATCTTAACCTTAACAACACGTGTATCATTAACATCTACACTTCTTCCTATTTATCCATGCCATTATAAAGATTTAAATCAACGTATCTACAAATGTGACATATGTACGTGTCAATTGTCACCACCGTTATTTTCAACATCAAATTTATGTTCGTCATTATCAACGAAAATACCAGTGATTTGTTCAGATAATAATATAAATACAACAAATCAATTGTCAAATGAACAACTTCTACGCTCGAGACTTGACGAAATCGAATTTGAAACTGATCATCAATGGTCAACACAATATTCCATATCAACGAAACAAATATTTAATAATCTTAATTTCGAATTCGATTATTTCAATAATGATATCATAAAAAATTTATTCAATTTCGAACAAATATGTTCATCATTGAACAATTCTCGTTTGACATTCTATCGTTTACAATCAAGTCTCACATTTCAACAAACATGTTCATTAACTCTATTCTCTCTACGTTTTCTTGATTCAACTATTGACAATCATCAATTGATATCATCAACAAATCCTGAAACATTAATCTTCTACAATTGTTCATTTTCATCTTTGATCGATTTCAATTTTACACGTACAACAACATTGTCATTTTACTATGTCAAATTCTATTCCAAACCATTTCTATTGAAATCATTATCAACACTTACATATTTAACTTTAACTCATACAACCAATTTTGAATTACTCGGTTCATTTTCGAATTTAATCTATTTAGATTTATGTCATACACAATTAAATGATTTGCAATTAAATAAACTCTTGACTCAAGTTGATATGCCCGATTTAACAACATTAATTCTTTCGAATAATCAAATTACTTTATTAAAAACAAAATTTCCATCAACAATACGTTATTTAGATCTTTCAAATAATCATATCCGATCACTTGATTATACATCATTTAAATCTTTATATTCATTAAATACATTAAATCTAAGTTTTAATTCGCCATTAGATATTCAACAAGATACATTTACACGCATACCATATCTAGAAGTTTTGGATTTAACATCGATTTTACCATCGATACCGTTCGATGATCTTTTTCTCCCGTTACAAAAACTTCGACATTTAAATATATCGTCGAATAATCTTCAAATTCTTCCGCGTTTACCTGTGCCATATGATGCTCATACAATTGTAAGTTATGATCATCATTTACCTGTTGTATATGTTGATGCATCGTTGAATAAACTAACTCGTCTTGATTTTGATATATTTTCATCGTCATCTACGCAAGATAAATATATTATCTCACTTGATCTAACGTCAAATCAAATCGAAACATTTCAATTACCATCATTAAGTTTAACAACGGATATGAAACGACGTGGACCATTAATCGAATTAAATCTTAAACAGAATCCGTTCGTATGTGATTGTACTCTGTATGAAAATATCTTTTCATTATTACAACAAAATGATCGACCGACAAATCATCAACAGCAAACCAATTTATTCAATTGTAAGTCAAAAAATCGTGCTAATGATAATGATGTTTGTCTACAAGTGTTAGTCTAATGAGAAACAAATTTAGTCTTGTGTCGAAGAGATTTTTAATAAGTCCAGCTGTTCTAATTTTCTCTCGTTGACATATCAATGACGACATGTTCTGCATAGAAATTATAAATGATTAATTCGATCGGATATGACTAAATCTACTAATAGATCGTTTTCTATTATAATTTTATCAATCGAAAAGAGAGAAAAAATCTTTTTTTTTTGCCTCCTTCTTTTCGATTGTTACATCATCTGAATAGTAATATTTAGTTTTATCTAAACAAATCTTTTGATGAAAAGGTCAGAGCAAGTTCTGGTTAATTCAATGTGCATTGTTTTATAAACATATATCAATATGTTTGTTTCTGTTTTAGTACCTTCTTATCCTCAAAATTCCTATCCATCTTCTGATGTTATTCCCTATGTTCAACCAACGAATATGTTAAATTATCTTCGAACACGTCGTCAATTATTACTATCATCGCCTGTTCATCTCCTAGCACAAAATCTTGTTAAACAAGCTCGAATTAAATTACTACATCTATCGGATTTAACTTGCCGAGATATGATTAAACCAAATGAAAGTCATTCATTTTTCGATTTAACATCAACGAATAGTTTCTGTTCATATACAAAATTTTGTCCAGCAACATGTTCGTGTTGTTCATTATCGACATCTCAATTTCTAACAGATACTTGCAATTGTTATGATCAATGTCCATTAGAATGTAAATGTATGCATTCGGCTGATCGAACAGTAAACTATGTTAATTGTTCGAATTGTTATTTAACTCGAATACCAACGAATCTGCCGCATTCGACTACACATTTAAATCTTAATAATAATCAAATTTCTAATCTTGATAAGAATTTAGCCGATCTAACGAAATTAAAATCTTTATCCATAGCAAATAATCGACTTGAATCATTGACTGATAATGAATTTTCGAAATTAATTCAAATCGAAGAATTAGATCTGTCATCGAATCAAATTCAAAGTATACATTTACGAACATTTGCTAATCTTTTCAATCTTAAACAACTTCAACTACATCATAATCCATGGATACCGAAATTCTATCAAACCAACGGAGAATTTCAATCGAATGTACGTTTAAATCTATTAACCTATGGCAACAATCTAGTCTGCAATCGATCATCGTCCTACTCTTTCGAAAGTCCATTGACAGCCGATGATTGTTGTAAATATTCGACAGCAGATTCGTGTCAACAATTGATCCATCACAATGAACATAATCCTGCATTCGATAGTGAAAATTTATTGAATGAAAAAAATCAAAATCGTTTCTATTCACATGAATTCATACGAATTTTATTTCATCCAAAATATCGTTTCTATGTGATCGTTGGTTTGAGTATATTTATATTGATTTTAATATGTTTAATTATTTTATGTATGATTATTTGTCTATGTCGAAGGAAAAAACAAGATAAACATCCATCACCGGTCGAAAGAAAATTATTAACAAATGGAGATCTCAAAAAGACCGTCAATCATTATCATAAATCATTGCCAACAACGTCAGCAACACCTCCGCAAATCTCTCTCTCGGCATCAACGACAGCCATACAAAAATTGCTCAATTCAACTCGACAGCAAACAGCTTATCAACATCAAGAAAATGATGTTTCAATATCGTATTCAGATAATGACGATGATGATGATGTTTACGCATCAATTCCATTGACTGTATCTCAAACTGATTTAACGCCCGTTATTCGTCCTCAACCAGCTGTTCCACCACTACCTCCTCCTCGTCAAACTCAACAGCAGCAGCAGCAACGTCTTGTGTCCAATCGTCCTGTTTCTCATTCATCTACAACATCAACTTCAACAACAATTCGTTCGTTTGTCTCAGGAGTTAAACGTACGAATTCAACGAATTCCAAACAAGCGGCACCATCATTAGCACCAGCTCGTTCTTGTCTACAGATTAAACTCGATGCATTAGTTCTCTATTCGATAAACGATAGCGAATTAGTTCATGGAAATATCGGTGCCATGCTCGAAGATATGTACGGCAAACGTTTTAGTTTCTATTTCTTACATCGTGATCGAATGCTTGGTGAACTCGATTGGTTAATTGAAAATTCTTGTGTGACAATCATTATTCTACGTAAACCATATCATATTATTCATGATTACATGAAAATCTTATCGACATGTTCATCAATAAAAATCTTTCTCATTCTTGTTAATGACGAACCTAATCAACCAACGAAATCAACGTCATTGAAAGCAAGAGAAAAAATTTGTAAACTCTATCGAACAACGAATGTTTACGAATGGAATCCCAATCCATCGGCGCTTATTCATGAACAATTAGAATTATTTCTCGAACAAAATTGTGGTTCAGCAACATATGTACCTTATTGAATTCGGCGTTTTTTTTCTTTCTTTCTTTCTTTCCTCTTTTTACATATTATACATAACACATACTATTTTCACTTTTCACATTTTGTTAGAATCTAACCCGGTGCTGCGCGACTATTCTTGTTGTCTTACACCTTTTCTTTTGCTGTAATTCTGTGTGCGTGCGTGTGTGTGGATAAAATAAAAAAAATGTGAATGATGATTAAACAACTGATAGTTGAAACTTGAAATTGATTACGTTTTGTCTGAGTTCAAATGTAAATCATACTTGAGTATAATAACGATCGATGCAATTTTAATGTTTAAAGAGAAAAAGAGAAAGTTTCGTTCTTCTTTCTTCGTCTTTCGTTACTAAACAGCGAGTACAAACGACAATTGAAATCTTATGTTTGTTCTTCTCTCTCTCCCTTTTTTTTCTTGTAATGTAGAAGAAGAAAAAATGAAAGAAATTCCATTTATTCATTTTCGTTTTATTCTTCTGTCCATTTTATTCAAAACATTAAAATGAATGAAATTCGACAATTGTGTACAACATCATCATCACCTGGTAAACATCTCGATGAAATCCTTGCACTTTTTCATGCTTGTCCACCTCAATATCTTCTTCCTTCACTTTCACTCATCGGTCAATCGATATCATGCATGTCAATTGAACAATTAGACATTCAAATAGTGAATCATCAATTATTTTTAATAATTCGACAATGGTCCGAACGTTTATTACAATTATGGTTAGTCAATGGAACATTGAATGGCGATGAACATCGAGCTTTGTTCTATACACATCAATTATTTAAACTTTTATCCGAATGGTTAAATCAACAGGAGACGATTTTGATTGATCATGATAATCAAGAACTTATCAAACGGGTTGTAACGGATTTGTTTGTTGAAGAGAATTTTTTGAATACATTATGCCGAGTTATTTGTCAATTAATAATCAATGAAAACGAGGAACCACATAGTTCGGCAACAAGTAATATATCGGTAAATAGAAGACGAATAAGAAGAAAGGACGTTTTTTTTATTTGAATATTATTTCGATTCGAAGTCTAACGAATGGATTTACTAAGGTTTCAGAAAATAAATAGACATCGAAAATTTTTCTTCGTCGGATTAATAATAAAATTGTGAAAGAAAAGAGAATCTTCGAGCAAGTTCGTCTGTATTTTTTATTATGAGTTGAAGTTGTGTTTACTCTTTCGTTTTTTTCTTTCTCTCTCTTTATCGAATCGAAAAAACACAAATGAAATAGGCGTGGCCGTTTATTTTTCTTGTAATGCATTTTTGTGTTTTTGTATTCACAGGATGATGAAGATCATGTTTCACCCGAAGATATTCATATTCAAACTCAAACATCCGACGATCAAGCTGAACAAGCCGATGTTCTCGATGTTCTATTTCGTTGTATCAATTCCTTAGTTATTCTCTTCAGTCATCCGATTTTAATCAGTAATAACTCAGCAACCAAACGGCTTACACCGTGTCTACTCGATTGTCTGAATTCAACATTATTTATTCAAACATCGACTAAATTTCTTCAACAAAATCTAAGCAAAGAAAAAATTCATATTCGTTCGATATTTCTTCTATTTACTTGTTTGGATTATTGTACATTATCGACAACAACAAGTACATTACAATTAATACCATCGATTCGAAAGATTCTTCATTTTTGGTGTGAAATTCCTCAGACAACAGACGATGATACATCACCGTTAATTCTTCGTCTTGTTCGTTTAATTAATCGGCTCGCTTTATCAAATAAAGAATCGATTATTCAAGAAAATCTCTGCGCATTTCTCGTGCCACATTTCGAAAAATTATGTCTTACAAATGAAATTATCGATGATATCATTTCATTATTTCTTACTCTTTCAACAACTATCATCGGCAAACGACATTTACGTCGTTTAGGTTACGTTCAATTGATTCTTCCAATATGTAAACGTTTTACTAATTTTTGGCATCCATTAGCTTTACTTTTGACACAACGTGATTTGAATCAACCATCATTTGTAAAGAAATTAATTCATTTACTTACACAACGGACAATCTTTGTTCTTCAAACGCTAGCAACAGCATCGAACGATACATCATTCGATTCAACAATGCCATCGACAAAAAATCAAGCAGCAATCTGTGCAATTGAATGGTTAATTTTATTTCGAACAAATTTTCTTTCATTTTCATTGATTATTAATGAATTAATTAATTATACGAAAAAAGTCAATTTAATAAATACATTAATCGATACAATTCTTGTCCTACAACAAGATGAAGAAAGTCTACCGAAACTTATTGAATTAATGCTTGAACTTCTTTGGACATTTACATTTAGTCAAACGACAAATATCGAAGAAATTCTTCAAAAACGTTTAGATTTTCTACGTTGGTTAAAAACAAATATGAATAATTCATCAACAAATATTCAAGTCATATCGCAAACAATACTCTACATGTTAAATATGAACGAGAAAAATCTTAGTATGTGTGCGTGCGTTTTCGTTGATTCATTTTTCAATGCCTTGCTTTTAGATCGTACGAGTATTAATACTCATCGTTCATCGCCTCGAACAAATAATTTTATTTGTATGATTAATTGTGATGATTCTCATCAAGATCTATGTATAACTATTCGTGATCGTTTACAAAGTGAATATCACTATACAATTGAATTGATTTCTACATCGTCATGTGAATCATTTGATAATCTACTCTATATTCTTGATCATTCATCATTGTGCATATTCTATGCATGTAATCGAATGAAAACCGATAATCTTGCACATTTTATTCATCGATATATTGGTCAACAATCGAATCCTATACGGATTATAACGAGTCTCATTGAAAATGAATGTGAATTTGAAGGTAATTGGATTGAATCCTTGTCGTTTATTGATCTACAATCGATACATCGAGAAATTCGACGTCATTTTAATCATTCCGATGAACATGATATTCGTTCGCCACCAAGTCGAATCAGTGATGCATCGACAGCGAGTCATTCACGAAATTTTATGAACTATCCAGTACCGTGTTGGTCGGCTGACGATGTTACTGAATGGTGTGAAGCAACGCAAGGCAGCTTTGAAACACTTCAACCATTGGTCATGCGTTTGAATGGTTCAGCACTTGTACATTTAGCTGAAATACTTTCGATTGAACCAGCATCGATGTATCATAGTTTAAATGAAGAACTTCTTCAACGTACAGGCTCGCCAGTACCATTAACAGAATATGTTTCTCTACGAAGTGAACTTCAACAACTACTTGTTCAACAACAAAATCAACAGATTGCCATGAGTCCAACGCCGACACCCGATGATACAAATAAGAATAGCTATCGCAAGAAACGATGGAAGAAAAGTCGTCTTTGCAACATTCTTTGAGACAGAAAAAGAAAATATCGAATGTTTTGCTTATTTCTCTTATTTTCTTCTAAACATATATTTTGATTTATCTCATGAATTAGTTAATTAATTGACATTCTTTGTCAGATATAGGCTATACAAAAAAAAATCATAATAATAAATAAATAAATAAATAAAACTAAGATTGATATTTGATAATAAAATAAAGTCTCCTGAGAAAAATATTAAATTTCGGATATCATTAGTTACAAAACAAGAATTTACGATTCTCTTTGGTATTTATGGAATTAATGAAGCTTTGTTTTTCATATAATGTTAATTGTTTTTCATCGGTAGATTTGTTGTGAGCTTTCTCAAATAATAAATGTCGTTTGAATACGCCATGACCTTTCAGCATGATTCTAATTTCTAATTAGAAGTAAATAATTGTTGTTTCAAATTACACTAAGATAAAACAATAAAAAGGAGAAGAATCGAGAACGAATCTCAAATATGTTGTGACAGTTGTGACAATTGAGAAAATTAACTTTGAAGAATATATATATGCATTGATTTATTTCCTTTTCTATCTTATACTAACGAGTTTGATTGTGCTGAATTGAAATTGTAATTATCTTTAGGTGGCATTTTTTTTGTTTCTCATTTGATCTAAACGGAAATCAGATCTTCTTGTAAGATAAGAGATTCTCAACAAGAATAAAATAGAGAAAAGAAATATATTTGGATCTCATATAAAATCATAAATTCTTATTTAGATGTCAAATTGTTAATCATAGATAAGACACGACATTTTTCTTTGATTACAATTGTTTTATATTGAATATCAAACCATTCAATTCAATTCAATTGATAATTAAGTAATATGAGTTTTAATTATGATTTTTTTTCTATTATTATCAAGACAAAATAATCGTATGTTTCTTCTTATTCTTAGTAAAAACATCATGCTCCATAGATATTAAATAAAAAAGATGTTATTCGATCTTTAGTTAAGTTTATACCCTTAAGGAATAAATAAAACTGTAAAATCTAGGACTAGTATTTCATTTCTATAGAATAAACTAATTGGTTGACGTCATAAGTCGATATATGTGACATATACCGATAATTTTTTATCGTTTTCTTTTTTTTCTTAAGATCGTATCTATATCGATATTCTTCTTTTTTTTTCTTTTTTTCTTGGTTCTTCTCAATGCAATAAAGCTAAGTGTCTCCTTTTCTTCGTTCGACCTAAGACATTTGTTCTTTTGCTATTTATTTTGTGACATTAACATCCGTTTCGGTTTTTTTCTTGTTTTGTTTACTTACCATCAATACATATGTTCATCTATCTTCTCATGCGAAACAATACGTTATCCAACTTGTCATCAATGGATATTATTTATGCAGGTATTGAATGAAAGATTGATTTATTGATTGAAGAGTCTGAGGCTTTTTATTCTTATTATTCGCACGTCAAATAGAGGAGATAACAGATTGATATCAGTCATAACATTAGCTCGGAAAGAGACAATCCGAAATATTTTATATTTAGCTTTGATAGAAATAACATGAATTCATTAGAATATATTTTGTAGCATTGGAGTGTTGTATGTAAGTATAGATATTTTCCCTTTCGTTATTATCATTGATTTGAAGATTTTCAGAAAAAAAACACAGAAATTTTTAAAATGAATCTGTATTAGCAATTAGTAGACTAGTCGAATAATGATTTTTCCGAGATGATTTCTAACTGAAATATTTGTCATTTAGATTAAGAAAAATACGTTGAGGTCAATTAATAAACAGCATCCAGATTTGATTGTTAATTAGTATACTCTATTTTTGCTTTACATTTGAATATGTTAAATAAATCAATGTTATTCAGCTCGAACACAATCAGATCTCACGAGATTATTGTTGCTACGCGTAGGACATCCTATGAGACACCCTCATCGGTCGACTAGCTCTCCTAAACCATCAATGGACGCGTAGGTATTCAACGTAGTGACGATTGATTTGTACTTGAGTGTAGAAATTCGTATGTCGACAACTAATGAAAGTGAAGGACAAAAAAACAGAAAATCAATGTAACAAAACCAAATGAGCCACTGCTGTTCTTGGAACAGTATAGTCTTATTCGGTTGTTGACTGTTCGAAAGTTTTGCTAGTATGTAATTAAATTGTCGAGCCGACTTTCGGCCGAGAGTAAACTATTGATTCGATACATTTGATTTGCATTTGCGAATATATCGAGATTCGATGATGATGATGATGTGATCTAGCTGTCTTGTTTTTAGTAATTCTATTGATGTGATTTTGTTTTGTCGAATAGATCCGTTTTTCTTTTTTTCGTTTAATAAAATCATTTCCAATTAGTATCCGGACTTTACACAAAACGTTTGTCAAACTCATCGAAAGAAGAAGAAGAAGAAGAAGAAGAGGAGGAGGAGAAAATCTATTTGTTGATATTTATGTATATTAGACGCAAAGTTAATAACAGGAATAAACAAGCTATTAATATCATACAGGATCATATACTCATTCAGCCGGAAAACAGCATTCTATTTCGGCAGTTCTTATGATGAACTCTTTTCTTCTCCTTCTTCTATTTTTCTCTTCGTTTCTTTCAGTATATATATATATATATATAGATCGTTTCTTTTACAAGTCCCTTTCTCATTGACGAACATTCAATGATTTGTTTGTCATTTATGCGCAGATAAGAAACAACAACAACAGCCATTAAAGAAGTGAAGAGAAAAAAAGAAAAGAAAATCGATAGATCTTTAATAATCACATTCATGTACATTGTCATTGACATTCATATTAACATAAAATATAAGTGAGTATAAAATAAGTATCTTATAGTAATAATAGAAAAACAATTGATTGAGTAGGCGTGAACTTTGAGAAGGAAGAAAGAAAGATCGAAGGCGAATCAATGAAAAGCGACTATGAGATGGAATCAAAGGGAAAGTCTTCATTAAGAATCTGTCCTTCCCGATTCGTCTGTTGTTTGCATTTGAAACTGATGTCGATTGACGACAAAGATGAGAACTCAAACAAGGACATCAACTATACGATCAGAAAACAAAATAGATATATATATATATGTAAACATTGATTTTCTCATATTGAACACACGCACACATCTTTGGTCGCATAAAAATGAGTTTTTTCCTTTTCTTTTCTTTGATTTTGCTCGACATTATTTTTATTTTGCCTTTAGCAACATTTTAATATAGTAATCGATGAGAGGATCGTGAATGTAGTCGGATGTAAAAACATCAGACCGACTGCAGAGATATTGAGACGATAAAAGAATAGAAAAAGAAAAGGTAGACTTTCGTTCATAAAGCAAAAAAAAAGTTATTTTGATTTCGATTTGGCTCAAGTCGAGAGGCGAATGGTAAAAAAGAAAGAAAAAGGAAGAAAGAAAAAAAAAGAAAATTCAGTAGCTAGTTTACTCTTCATTAAGAATCTATCGAAGGCCGATATATATATATATATATATATATAACTAAGAAAGAAAAATCTAACGAAGATAAGAGTAAGAATGGAAGGAAAAATGTCATGAAACGAAGAATAAACACAATACACAGCTAGAACAATAACGAACGGGAAAATAGTTTTAGTATTCTTCTTCTTGTTTTGTTAGACGATGATGACATTAAACTTATTTGACATTGAATGCCACTTTTCCGCCTTCTTATCAAACGAAAAAACTGTTCTTCTATTTCTTTTATTTTTCTCTTTCGTTATATTGCCACTTTTCTATATGGAAACATCTGTGATATCATGGATATGTAAGTATTGATCAACTCGAACTACTATATCGTACATAGATCTATTTACTTCATTGATGTCTGACATTTGCAGACATACGTTAGCATATTAGACAGAAAAGAAGTGTTAATAAATAATAATAATCATAATAACAATGATGATGATGATATTAACGATAACAATCATCACTTGAATATGAAGGAAAAACAAAGAACAATACGAATAAAGAAAATAATGATGAGTTATTTTATTATTTTGACCTGTTTTCATACGAGATCCGATTGAAGAAAAGATTGATCGATAGACATGCGTTCTCGTTAAAAAATTGTCTCGAAGGTATTCAATTGTCATTTTCATTATATTTCCGAAATATATGTCACAATAGGAGAGAAAGAAGGTCTCGACCGGCGGCATTTTCCTTTTCCTTTCTTTCTTTTTCTTTCTTTTTCTCTATTTTTGTTTGCCTCCTACTACGATATCCCGTGTTCGGATACAAACGATCGAATAATATCAATCGTATTTCAGCTGGTGCGTGCGAATACACGTCTGTCATTTGTATCGAATAAAAAGAAAATCATTAGAACTTCAACTTAAATTTGACATCTCATCATTTTCAAGTATTATTTAAGTCAATTTAATTGAATTCAAGTCAAACTCTTTGCAGATGAACATACACTGAGTAAAGAAATAAATGAGAAAAGGGATTTGAGCTTGTCGCCTTTTTTCCCCTTTCTCTTCTCCTTCACTCTTCGTCATCATTTATTAATGAAAATATTTTCCTTCTCTCTCGACTAAATACTCCGGAAGTACAATATAAAGTTATCTTCTTGTTTATTTAGCGAAAAAATCTTGTCGATTATTATATCAATTCTTTTTCGACGTTGTTTTCTTTTCTCGTTCTTTCTCTCTCTCTCTCTCTAGCTTCTAGCTAGCCTCCCCCTCTGTCTCCTATTTAATTCAATTGAATGATATCATGTTAGTTTTCTATAGAACTTATTAGATATTCTTTTCAAAGTTAAAATTAATAGATATAATTAAACTGAGACAGAAAAAAGACGCGGAGGAAAGAGAATGTCGATGAGAAAGAAAAAGACACATTCTCATACGACAACAGACAAACGGAATGAGAGAGAGAGAGAGAGAGAGAGAGAAAGAGCGAAAAAACAGAATATGACTTTGGGGAATTGAAGAATGTGCTTCGATGAAGAAAATCTTGTACTCTTTTCCTCCTCGTTCTCTCTTTATTTGCCGTTATTCGTTGTTGTGTTTGCCGATGAATAGTTCCATATGAAGATCGATCCGTTAACTTGATTAGACTAGTAACTTACTGTCCGCACCTCATTTATCTCTGAAATAACCAAAAGTCAATAACTACCTGATTCTTTATTTTAGAACAAATCGCAACAAATAAACATCCGTCAATTCTCTATCCGTTAGTGATCATGAATGAAGCAACTGGTTTTTCGTCAAATGATTGGTCAATACGAACAAATCTCACTAATGATGATCATTTAACATCATCCGATTATCTCCGACCCACTCGACAAGCAACATTCGTTGGTGCCATACTCGCATTTGTATTCATTTTTTTTGGTTTAATCGGAAATATTATTCTCATCACAACGATACTTTCAGTTAAAAAATTACGATCAAATATAATCAATATATTTATAGTTTCGGTAAGAGAGAAAAATATTCAACTAATTAGGATAAATTTATTTGCTTTAAAATAAATAATAATTATGCTAATCATAATAATAGAGAATCTATCTCAGTTTCCGTTGTTTGTTTTTTTCGATTGAATTTTTCAGTAAAAGAAAAGAAAAACAAACGATGATTATACATCTGTGTTTTTTGTTTGTTTTCAGTTACAATTTAATGATTTATTAAATATTGGTTTCAATCAGTTCTTTGTCGGTCTTTCTTATGCACATCGTGGCTGGCTTGGTGGTCCTCTTGTTTGTAAATTAGTTGTTTATTGTTCAACAATTTGTATGGGTTGTCTTCTTTGGCATCATTGTCTCATCGCAATTCATCGTTTAATTGTTGTTGTTTATCCAAATCTTTTACGACGTATGTCAGTTAAAACTTATGTTATTATTTCACTTGTTATTACAAGAATTTTACCAATTATATGTTGTATACCATCGTTTCTTACTAATTCAATAGCTCTCTCACCGCAAGCATTACGTTGTTCAATACAAAATAAATTACAAATATTTATTAATATAACAGTACTAATTTTATTACCCAATGTTATTATTATTATTTGTTTTGTCGGCATATTTGTTAATGTGCTACGTGCAACGCATGCATCAGGTCGAACAAATACAAATACAGTGTCAACTTCACATTCACTACGACGTGAAATACGTATTACGAAAATGTTCGCTGTTCTATTTACATTATTCTTTCTTGGCTATCATCCATACGGATTTGTACGTGGTTTTGATAAACGTGGCCAATTACATCCTGATATTTATGTTCTACTAACTCTCTTATATTGTATATCAATATGTGCATCACCATTAGTTTACGGAATAATGAATAATCAATTACGACATGAATGTATGAGAGTTTTATTTAATTGTTGGCATTGTCAACGAATTGATGATTATAAGAAATATTCTTGTCATCGATTGAATTCAACTGTAACACAATCATTGACAGGCACAGTTAATGGAGAAAATTATCGTGGACGCGCGTCTGTAGCATCGTCGTTGCACGAATCAACGCTTCATTCATCGAGAAAAACAACATCCGTCGCCATGCCTATACTCGATACAGCTTGTGTTTGAACAGAAAATACCAACAAAACTGAGTTTTACTTTACTCTCTTGCATTCGTCTTTATTTATGTTTTTCTTCTTTTCTTTGTTTTGTTAGTACATTGTATGTAAACGTATGTTTCAGTTTGATTTTCTTCTTCTTCTCCTTCTCAGTGATATGTTTTTTTTTCAAATGATAATAGAAAATAAAAGAATTTTGAAGTGTATGTATATAGATGATACGTATATGAATGAATTTCGTTAGTATATATTTGAATTAATAGAATTTTGTCTCTCAATGTGAATGGAATACATGATAAATATTGAATTATTCGCTTCGAATTTTCCCAAAAGATTCGAACAATGACAAATGACAATTCTAAAAATCTTTATTTGGATTATATCGAAAATCATAAATAACTTTCAATGCAAATAAAACGAGAAAAATCAGAAAGAAAAATATCAACAAACCGAACCAATTTGTATTGGTTTTCCATCGGTTATCGATACGAGCGATGACTCGACACGGTGCACCGGTACCATTACCGATTTTAATTGGAAAGATATTGATTTGAAAGAAATTCGAATCGAGATTGTCGAGTAAATCGTTGGTTAGAGCAAGATTTTCTAAGCCATATTTATTATTCTTAGCAAGAATTTGATGAACAGGATAGGTTTTCGATTGTCCGAAATCAGCTAGCAAAAAAATTTTAAAAACAAAATTAAAAAAAAGGATTTTTACTCGAAAGAGTATCGATGCCGACACCGACGAGATGTTCTCGATGTTGTTCGATTAAATAATTCGCTAATGGTTCACTTAAGCCTGGAAATTCGAGATCTGCGTCTTCGCCTGCATAAGCACTTTGATCGGGCCAATATTTCGTCCAGCCTGTATAAAAAATGAGAACAAACAAAAACTTTTCGCCCGTATGTTCATCGATTTCAGGATAGGTTAAATCGATTCGTTTGACATCATCGATCGTAATTAAATAATTTCGATTTGTTTGACATTGTTTCGAAACGTCAACAATTCGAGCATTGATCGGCATTAAATATTTCAACGGAATTTCATCGACCTTCCAACCTGTTGGATAGAAATGATAGGGAGCATCGAGATGTGTGCCCATATGTTCGCCCGTAACGAACGCATTTGTCGAATAGAAAAATGAATTGTCTGTATTGACGATTTGTTGAGTGAAATTAAATCGAACTTGCGAGGGAAAATACGGAATTTTAGCATTCAATGTATGTGATAAATCGAAATATAAAAATGGATTTGCTGATAAGAAATTCAGACAGACGCAAACTATTAATAAACGTACAAATATCATGTTATTCCAATGTGAATGAATCGATAGTATGTGGGCAATGTGCGTTTTTTTCTCGCTTATTCTTGTATATATATATTTCTTTTTTTTTCGTGTGTCTCTTAATAGTCGTTTAGAAGAAGGACAAAAAGAAATGAGAACGAATGAAAAAGAGAATCGAACATTTAACTAACTGACTGATTTGTTATCTGTCCTCAGGGAAAAATAACAAATAATTATCGAACAAGGAATTAATTAGTTACCATCAATTGATTGAAGAAAAAAAACAATAGCAATCCGTTTTTTTTCTTGTTGATAAATGACTTCGATTATTAAAGTTTTTTTTTTTAAGAACTTAGTCGACTTTTATTTTTACTAGTAGAAATCAATCTGATGAATTTCAAGATAATCCTGTTTTAATCATCGACATTTTATCACTCAATCAATTATTTATTAATGCATAACAGCTGTTCTACACTCGAAACGATTAAATAATGAGAGAATATTCTATTATTCTAGGTTTTTCGTTATTTTTAGACATTCAAATTAATCAATCTTTTGAAAATAGACTTGTTTATATTTGTCACGCAATGCTACTCTTCGGATTCATTTCGAGCTTCAGAAATTCTCAGTTCATTTTAGTCTCTTATCATTGACATAGAACAGTACTATCTGCGTAAATAAAACAAAGTGTGTCAACATATAAATCTTTTCTTTTTATCTCGAAGACATTTATTTTATTTATCAAATTAGAAAAGAGGGCAGAAACCGAACGGCTTTTTTCTGTTTGTTTAAAAGTCGGTTTCTGGTCGACTATCTAAGTATTTTTTCAAATTTTCATTGGCATTGATAGCGTCAATTAAAGGTTGAAATTGTTCGCCAACTTTATCTTTAACTTGTGGTACAGCTTTTGTCAAAGCTTGAATGGAACTAAACACGAATAAATCTGCCCATGATAATTGGCTGCCAACGAAGAAACGCGCATCTTGACTATAAGCTTTTTTCAATTTGCCTAGATTTTCAACGTGTTTAACAAGAGTTTCTTTGAGGAATTTTTCTAATTCTTGAGCTTTTTTGGCTTCATCTTTTTCGAAGAAAACATCACGATAGAAAATTTCATTGACATCACGTTGTGTATCAACAACAGCATCGATTTGAGCTGATTCAAGATTGTTCGTACCGGCTAAACCTGTTTCACGTGCAACATAACGAGCAATGGTCAACGATTGTGGAAGTTGTGTACCATCGGCAAGTTCCAAAACTGGACATTGACCTAAGATCATTTTTGGTTTGTATTCTGGCCATTGTTCGAAACTAAAACGAATATCTTCAAAGGATCGACCGGCAGCTGCTAAAATAAGTCGAGTAAGTTCGCCACGAGCTTGTAAATTGAAGTAGTATAATTTAAGATCACCGCTGCTCATTGTGTTGCTTTTTGTTTTGTTACGAAGAAATTCGAATGAAAAACGAAAGAAAATAATGAGGTTTATATAGACTTTGCTTATCAATTTCAACTGACGACGAATGATAAATAGAGAGGTGCGTTTTTGACTTTCGAAAAGAAAAGATGATAAATCATCGTGTAACGATGTGTTTGGATTAAAATTTGCTGATATGATGATGATGAAGCAAAAAGAAAACGAAGAGAAAATGAATCATTGATTAAATAAAAACAACAACCCAAAAATTCTCTTTGTCATTGAGTTTATATGTTAAGACTCTTAGAAAAACTTTCTCAAGAGAACTTAAAGAAATCATAGGCTTCATTTATTTGATTAAAAAAAGTCAATCTCAAGAAATTCAATACTCAATTCAATCGAAAGATTATTTCTTAACCTTTCCAATATTTCTTTCTTTCTCTTTTTTGTTCACATTCAGATTAACTAGTGCACTTTGACTGATCGATGATTACATCATCAACAAATACAGATATCCAACAAAGAACATTTCTCTTATTTTGTTTTTACTTCATTGAATAACAAAGAAAAGAAACATCGTACGAATACGAAGGTTTATATTAACTTTGCATGACATTGAAGATAACAAGTAGAGCAAAAAAAATGAGGTAGACAGTCTAATCGATGAATATAAACAATTGATAGATTGATTTTTGTTATCTTTCTCTCTCTCTCCAAAATAATCGATTCGTTTTTAAATTAGTAAACGTATTCAATCGATATTTCATAACATAATGATATGATTATCTTATCGTTTCTTTCCCTCTCTTCTTCTTCTTTTTGTGCATGTATGTGGTATTATTGTTTTCTGTCACACAAGAAGAAAAAGGTTAACCTACTCAAATATATGGTCAGTGAAGTCATTTATATATAAAGATATCACAATGAACAGACATGAACATGTCGATCAAGAACAGATGCGTGTTCGTCAATATGTATATTAAAAAATCCTTTTCCTATTAATCCGATTGACTTTCTAGATTATGAAAACAATCTCAATCGAATTTTGTCTCGTTACTTTATTTCTTCTTTTCATCTTCATTATCAATATTTTACATGTACTCTATTTAATCATCTACAAACATAATCAACAAATCAAATCTATTCGTTTCATATTAATTAATTCATCGATATCATCATTAATTGTTTCGATTTGGTTAATACCATTCTTTTATTTTCGTACACTATGGTCAAGTGAATCTTATCCATGGCGAATCTGGTCATTTGCTTATCATCTTACCGATGCCGTTCAAACATATTCACTTCTTTTAATTGTAACAACACGTTCATTTCAACGAACTTTTATTTGTTTTACTTGGTTAACACCAATTGTTGCCTATTCACCATTATTATGGTTATCATCATCGATTTATCAACTCGATTATGCTCCATATCGTTTATTAACTATTGATATACCATGGTGGATGTTAACTATCCTTTATTTTGCTATGTATTTACTTCCAATTCTACTCGCATTGATTATTGTTCTCATTCAAATTTGTTGGCCAAAATTAGTTTCCTATTCGAAAAGATTTTGTTTCGATCGAACATCGATTGATGAACATCGAAAAGATATGACCGAATTAACAGATCTTATTCAAACAGTTCTCAACTTTCAATTACAATCACCAACTGACAAATCAAAAGTTTATCAACAACAAGAAAATATCTTTCTATTCGATGACATATCAATCTCACCATTAATTCATTCATCATCACCATCAAAACAAAAAACAAATTCATTCGAACAAATGTTTAATCCTTGTCGGTTACTTATCATCATATGTCTTCTCTTAGTTGTTCATTTACCGTATGTTTTACTCGCTGTTTTTGATCTTTCAATAGTTCAATTATCGATAGTTGTTTATATTCATTGGTTGGGAACACTATTTCTTCCAATGATACATTTGAAATTTATGTAAAGAAATTTTCTTGCGAGAATGTATTCGAATTAAAAAGAAGAAAAAGACGAATTTATAAATAAACATCGATTGACGCGTCTGACGATGATTTTTGTTCTTCGTCTTCATCATCACGTGAATTCGATGTTTCATTGTCTTGATCACCTTCGAAACTTAATTGAGATTTACGTAGATTCCAATGAAGTATACTAGCTAACGATTCGAACCAATCACCTAATTGATCGAATCGACATATCGACGGAACAGGATAGACACTTGTCGTAACTTTGACACTTCAATTTTGCAAAATAAAACAATACAGATATTATCATTTCAAATCAATTTACCAATCTTGTTGTTGTAATTCAAGACGATTACGTCCATCAACTGACAACCAGGCAGTTAAACGTGAATCATCCGAAACTCTGACGGTCAGCTCAATACCAGCTGGAACGACAATTGGACGAAAGGATAATGAATGTGGACAAATTGGACATATAATCATGCATGGCACACTCGGATGAACCATTGAAGCACCAGCTAAAAAGAAATTTGTATTTCGAAATTGAATTCAAAATAAATACGATGATTCTACCGGCCATGCCATAAGCTGTCGAACCAGTCGGTGTCGATATAATCAAACCTAAGGAAATCCATCGAAATTCGAAGAAGTTATTCAATCGATTTACCATCGCCTTGAACTTTTGTGATAAATCGATCATTAACATACAGATCGAGATTTGATAGATATGAGTTCGGTCCTCGATCGATGACAACTTCATTCAATGCTAAACTAGTGATTTCTTGATCATTTTGCTCGTCACTATCGGACGATGAATCCACTTTGATTAGTTTACAACTCAATCGCGTTCGTAAAAGAACAGCTACGTCACCAGCGAGAACTTCATTTAAAATTTTCTCATGATTTTGAAAACCAAATGGAGTTAAAAAGCCCAATGAGCCCATTGAAAATGAAAGAATAGGTGGACAACTTTGCTGATAAATACTTGACACATGTAGAAGTGTACCATCGCCGCCCAAACAGACAATCAAATCGATTTTATTCATATTCGTTTCTACGATCATAAAATGAATTTTAAAACAAAGAGAGAGAGAGTATTCTATTTCTGATTATACCCGTATTAAAATCATGACAATGTTCAGCATTTTCTTTTAGAACAACGTTTTGATCAAATGATAAATATTCTCGATCAGTTGATTCAATATAAACATTTGCACCACGCTGGAAATGGATTTTTAATCATTGAAAGAAACAAGTGTTGTTTTTCGAAAGAAAATTTACTTGAAGAAGATATTCGACAAGTGTTCGAAATTCGGATAATGTCGATTGACCGGGCTTACGAATAATCAATAAATTTGAAGGCGTAGATGCCCAATGAAGACGTTGACTCGCTGGATCTTGTAAAACACTATAACAAATACTCATTATTTTTACATAAACCCCCTCCCGGAATAAAAGGCCCCTATGAGGATACGGCGATTTGAGAAAAAAATAGAAGGCCCCGGATCTTTTATTGCGGGAGGAGGTTTATTATACAAAACAAAATATATATACAGTAATTGTGATTTATTTTGCACTTGTTTAAGAGTACACTTTGGCCCGAAATCACAATTAGGTAATGGTGCAAAAATTGCTCGATGTCGCCTAGAAAATCACCAATGAAATATTTTCTTTGACGATAAGAAAAAAAAACTCAATACAAACCAACAAGTTTTCGCCGAGGGTCGACTATTTCTTCGTGATAACGGTGCACAGGTAACAGTACTCTGTTTAATCATTGGTTGATGTTTGCCATTCATGATTTTCTCATTCGAAGATCTATGCATCGCATCAAGTGAATATTCATCTACGCTAATCGCTCGTCTCGAGGGTGATAAAGTAACCGAATGTACGATCAAATTGTTTTCCGTTTCACTCATCCTAATTCACCTTGTGCAAGAAATCGTTGTATTTATTTATTTATATGTATGCATATACTCACGATACGTTTTTCTTATATAATGATGAATAGACAAAAAAAAAGTAAAGGTTTTATATATACCGAAAAGCACGAATGAAACGTATGGTAGATTATTATTATTCAATCAAGAAGAAAAAAATCTAATCGTAATCGAAGGTAAATATAATTCAAGTGAATGATTAGGAGCAATATCAATAAATACTTAACCGATAAAATAGGAATTGTGAGGATTTTATATGGAAACGAGCGAAATTTCAAACAGAAAAAAAAAGTAGTCTTTATATTGTTGTTGATGTTGGTTTTTGAATAGGAAAATAAACGTATTTCTCAAGACAATTGGACGAAGAAAAGAAAAAGCACGCGTGTGGTATCTGTTTTTCTTTTCTTTTTTGCTCGAGATATCTTTTTGTCAGATGATTTCAGTCAGGATTTCCCTTATTTAGCAATACAAAGAGAGGAAAAAAAGGAAAAAAAACGAGATCTTAAGTCAACCTTTAAACTAAATTATACGTAAATACCTGATTTAAATCCTTGGTAATTGCAGTATAAATGAATAAGATTCCAAAATACAATCACAGACTATCATCATGACGACAGTGCAAAAAATTTTAATTTTCAAATGGAATCACATTGACATACAAGTGTATTTTATTATTCTATTAGATGAATTTTTTCTTTATCGTTAAAATAGATGTCGATCAAAGACAGCAATGCTCTTCTTGACATTTCATTTCTGTTTATTTCTTAAAATTCAATCATTCACAAACAACTTTCTTACATTTAACATAGAAGTCCGCGTTACATCCACCACAATAATTCGAACTAAAAGAGAAATCAGATTGATTGATTCTATTTCTTCGTTCTTTCTTTTTTTTTTCAAATTCTCTACCGGCATTCAGCCTTTGGATAGTTTTTGCATGTTGCAACTTGACACGGATCAACTAAACATTGAACTGGATTGTCGCATTCCACTGGTTTGCCTTCAACTAAGAAACGAAAAGGTCAAGTTCATTTTCGAATCTCTTTGACAAAAACAAACCGGAAATTTGACTCAAACCAACCAAAAGTAAAACGCAAATCAATGCAACCCGTGAGACCATTTTTTCGTTAAAATAAAGTTATGATATACCCACTCGCATCTTATTCACTCGCTTTTATATCAATAAATCAATGGTCTCATTAAAAACAGATGCAGCATGTATAATCGATCGATTTCCAAGGCGCTCCTCCTTCCATTCATGTCTTTTTCAAATAGAATAGAATATAGATTATTTTGTTTTCAAGTTTATTTATTTCTTTAAATAGAAAAGACCGAGACAAAAACAACAAAAAACAAATTGGCCCAAAATACCATTTATTGCCGTTGAATTGAATTGTGCCAACACCCTTGTTTGATCGTCTCCCAGTCCCTTTTCCCTCTCTCTCCTCTATTGACTACTGGAAATAAATAAACGTCATCATTCATCAAGCATTTAAATACACTTTTTTGATAGATAAACGAAAGAAAATGATTTAAATGCGTATTTAGCTGATGTCAGACAGTAGCCTAAAAGAAGAAAGATAAGAGAAGGAGACGACCAAGTATAAGTATTGACTAATCGAACATGAATGAATAAGGAAAGATCTTGAATAATGTTGATTATTAATAAAGCAATTGAAAAGAAAGACATATTTTTCTGTTGAGAAAATACGGAAAAAGCAAATCGATTCTTGTATCAAAATAAATCAAACAGGAATAATGATCTACATTATGATATATTCACATCTTAAGATTATTTCAAACCCCATTGAATAAGAACAACTACAGACAATAATAATCACAGAAGAAATTAACTACAATTTCATGAACATATTAGTAAATCATTTATCATATCCATAAACTACATATAACAAAATAATAACGAGAAATGGTTAACATTTTACTGTGCGTGCAGTTCGAATTCTTCTTCTTCTTCTTGTTTTAGAGTTATGCGAATGGAATTCTCTCGTTTTTCTAGTCGCAGGTGTAGAACATATGCATCGACTTAATTTCGTCCAATGGCAAAAAATAATAAATTCATTTAATAAATCAGCATATTCTTATTATCGAGATCGAACAAGGAAACTAATTCTTTCATCTTCATAATAAAACATAACTTCTCTCGCAAGACTTGACTGTTTTTCTTTTGTGTTACGCGGTAAACCTAAAAAATTCATTTCCCAATCAAAAGAAACTCTTACCCTCTTACAAATCTGTTCTGTTTCTTTTTTTTTCTGATTTCACACAAAACAAATGATGTTTCTTTTAATTTCAACATATATAATTTGCAAATATAATCATTAATCATTATAAAAACGAAACGAAACTTGACAATTATTTCTCGATAAATTGAAGAGAGAAGAAATTTGTTCGAATATCCACTGAAGTAGGCGCGTACGTATGTGCGATGTACGTTATGGTGATGGTGGCGGTGGCGGTGGTGGTTTTTTGAAGCAATATCTGTTCTCTGAAGAATGAGAACATGTTTCTCATCTTGTTTTTTTTTCGAACATAAACCGAAGAATAAGAAAACTATAAAGCAATGATCATCGATGCTAACGATGTAAACCATTTCGATGTTCGCGTCGAAGAAAAACTTACATAAAGAAGATCTGCATTTGAAAATGTAACTTGCGAGAGAAGGAAAACATGTGGATAAATATTAAACTTAAAATTCTCTTGTGAATTTGCCAGAGAATAAATTTTGATAAAACATAAATAGCTGCACTTATTCGCTCGAATAGACAAGTTTTATTTTATGCATAGTTTAAATTTTGCTGAATTCTGGTCTTGTTTTCCTTGAAAATCAATCGATTTTTTCAAATAAGTCATAAATCGCTTACGGAGATAAATAACATCGTGCGTGTGTGTGTAGTTTCCTTTTTTCCTTTTATCTGATTTTCAAAATAAGAATCTTGCACTCGACACGAATTGGCATATTTACGAACATATTTACATATATTGCTGCACATAGAGAGTCTAATTACGACTCGTCTAGGCTATATTTTTTGGCTGCCCACTTTTGCACGTGAAACTTCACTGAAAACGACAAATCCACCCAAAATATATATTCTATGAAATATTTTATTTTGCTTCTCTGTAATTTGTCATCAATGGCAAAGAAAGTTGTTGTGTATATGTGTGAACACGATAAATTTCTTCTTTCTTCATGTGTGTGTGTGTATTCTTTTTATTATTCTCGAACCTACAAAGTCGGAAAATCGACTCGAGGGTAAATAAAATAAGCTCACGAAAAATAAAACCAAATAATAAACATTCTTCACTTGCAGAATTTAAATATAACACAAAATATAACAAAATTACACAAAGATATAGATTTTTTGCGGTAGATATGTTCTTTTTTTTCTATGTAAATAAACAATCGATTTGGATAACAAAAATTCTACCTTGATAATATCAATGCCAAGCGAAAAACTTCGATTTTCATACAGAAAAATCTTTGTAATTAATGTGTACGTATTAATACTCGATAGGAGACTGGAATGTATATAATCTTAACATATTGATACCGGAAAAGAATTTTTTTATATATAGATGTCATATTCTGGTCTAATTAGGATACGTGTATATATATACATTTTCTTTTCTTTTTTTTCAAATTCTATAGTAGAATGAAATCTTGATAAAGATTTTTTAAACATTTTACCAGAATTGCAAATATTGGCGAGAGGAAAATATTCGATGTATAACATTTTTATGTGTGTAACTATACGATAAAAAAATTCTTGCATATAGACAAATGAAGCTCACCAGCCATGAGAATTTTTATGTATGGCGGTACTAGCGAAGATAATCTTGGGCACAATATAGATGTCCCTACCAGAGGACCAATAAGATGCGCATTTCAAATCATCTGACTCGACACTTTCTGCTGCAGACAAATAACGGCCGAATAACACAACTAAAGAAAAGATTACATGTCGATAAACGGCAAAACAAAGAAAGAAAATTTTTTCAGGAGAAAACGGAAGAATTTTTTTACGTGGTCTTTCTCTTTTTTTGTGTGTCTGAAATAAGAATGGAAAAAATGAAAAGAATAAATCAAAAAACAACTCAACGAATTAGATATCCGATGTTCATCGATATTCTGTAACAAACAAAACGATCGAAAATATTCTCAAAATATGAAAACCTGTTCGTATCTTTTTTTCCGTGAGATTCCGTTTGAAATATATCAAAAGAAAATCTATTCTAATAACAACAAACAAAAGACAAAAACAAAACTCCATCATACCAATCGTATGAGGAATACGCGACAAAGAAAAGCAAGAAGATACACTTACCTTAGTTGCATATCGACGTTGGCTCATACGAACCAACGTCGTGTTTCTGTTTGTCTTCACCCTGGCATAGTTTCGATGGTCGTCAAACAAGGACGATACGAAAGAAAAGAAAGATGTATTAATACCAAGTAGTGTAGTGAATGTGTCGATATAATGTCGTAGTCTATTTATATACCCATCGACGATTTCTCTGTTTTTTTTTCTTTCTTTCTCTCGGTTGCTCGCTCGCTCTTTCGCTTTCTGTTTGCTTCTCGACGATTCGAATAGCGACTGTGAACACAACACCAGAAAGAAAAAGAAAATAATATGAAGCAACAAGCCTTAGCAACCGACAGAACGCAAAAAAACGAGCGAAAAAAAAACTAAATAAACGAGAAGTTTCTATTCTCTTTCTTCCTTTCTTTCTTGCTTGCTTGCTTACCCACCTAGAGACAAGGCATCATGTGATCGATGTTATTGCAATACAATGTCGATTTTACCCGAGATAAAACGACGTATAACTTATAAATCGAAATGATTTTTTATCAGATATTTTTACAGAAGATGATCATGAATTCAAGGCTTTCAAATCTTTTCTTTCGATGATAAAAATCTCAATTAGTTCTGCGAAAAAAAAACGAACAAATGAATATCTTAAAAGCAAGGATATTTCGTAACGATTGTATTACATCATTTACTGGTGTATTGACCCTCGAATAAAGTAAACAAAAAAGAGAAGTTTCAAGAGATTCTATGAAAACCTTGATAGCAATGGTTGGATTAAATGACGTTTTCATTGTTTTTGCTTCTTATCTATTAACATCAATTTATTTGCTGATGATTTTTGGGTTCCCAACTCGAAAAATACAATATGATGAATTGTCATTTCTAGTTTATATTCCATTTTGTTGACATATCGGAAGCAATGCGATAGTATAAAAAGATTAACTAACAAGATCTTTTTGTTTTCTGTTTTTTGTTGAGTTTCTGATTCGAGAGTTTGATCTCTGGAGATTGATGATAAAAGATATAATCATTAACAAAAAAAAAGAACAAAATAAGAGAAACGAGTAGTCAGTTTCGAAATCAAATCATTGTCAGAAAGAATAGAATTTGCCTTTTTTTCTTCTTCTTGTGATTTGTTCTATAGGAAATAACCTCGATAACCTTGTTGAAACTGTTTTTTTTTCTTTTCACCCTCGGATTTAATTCCAATGAAAGCTTACAAGATATTTAATATTTTAACAGATTAATCAAATTTCAATGTACGACAAGGAAAGATTATATGTTCGATCAAATAAAAAGTCAGTATTTCAACGTTAATCGACAAATGAGCGAGAGAGATATTCAGCAAGAAAAAATGCAATATTCGAGATTTTTTAATATCAACGCAATAGGTTTCTTTTTCTACTCAAGTATGTTGTAATCATCTAACGTTCTCGGCTTTTAATGTGTAATTAAATTATTAAAATAAGCAATCAGTTGATGATAAAAAGACATAGTGAAGGTCACTTTTAAATAATTTAACATGACTACTAAATATTCGAAACAGGACAGTCAGGTTTTTTCCTTTCTCCTTCTCTCTTTCTTCAGTTCAACAATGCCAATATAAATATAAGAACGATGATTCAACGTTTTTTTAATCGTTTTCTTTTGTCGTATCAGCAAATATCGATATTTATCTAAGAAGAAAAACAACAGCAATTATTTTTCTTACACAAATCTATTCAGCATATTTTCATTTATTATCATTTGCGTTCTCTCTTCTAATATTTCTGATCTTATTTCATTGGGGAGTTCGAGTTGTTTCTACTTCTTGCTTGTTTTTTTTTAAATTTTTTTTCTTCTTTATCATCATCATCTTCTTACTTTGAGCTGAAGATATTTATATTTAGATCAAGTCATTAAATATTTTTTTCTTTTCTTCGAAATTAATCTAATATTGTCAATAATCCATTTTACTTCAAAATACCTTTTTTTTCTTCGTTTCTCGTTTTTTTTCAGTTCTAATCCGATGTTTATGTCATAATTCATTTCCTGTAAATAGACTTTTTATGTGTGTGCGTGCATATTGTAATTATAACAAGAATGAAGCTAGTCAAGTACTAAGCGTAAGTAAATGACTGCAGGTCATTGACAACATTTTTTTCCTTTTGTCTTGGAAAACGGAGAAGAGAAAAGAGCGAGTACGTGCGCAACAGAAAATCATCTTGTTCATTCGTCGATATAATATCTTAGAACACAGAAAAAAAGAAGAAACTGAGACTTTCATCTGAACGATTATTTCTGCTTCTTTGTTGCTCATACATTCCATAGCCGATTATCTCGTATGCTGGACAATAAATTGAGTTTGATCGAGCGAAAAATACGATGATGTCGGAATCGTCTCCAGTGACCTCGATCAATGCACGCTTACGCATCACAACGATGAATTCAGTTCCCTTCTTTCTTTTTTTTTATTGTATGTATTTATATTGTGTATGTTTATTTCCGATGACGTGCACAACTTGTGCAAGTATGTTCTAGTCTCATTGATTAAGAACAAGACGAAGTAACATAATGACGGTAAACAATGAATAAGACTAGTCGTTTGTAATGTAGGAGAGAAAAGAATATGTAAACGAATCAAACAAATTGGTCTTTTTACTTAAAAGTATTCATTTTCTTTTTTTCTTTTGCTTGATGTTAGGTATGATGACAGTTGCTAGACGCCAATTATGAGCGTTAAATGTAAGTAGAAAATGAACATACATAAAAATGTTGCGAGAAAAGAATTAAATTGTTCAAAGACAAGCTCTACTCATCATTTAGACATTTAGATATACACGCACGCTCAGAGAGAAAATTGAAAAATGATGTACATATAAACACATATGTATTTATTATAAATAAATATATATATATATATGTATGTTTGTATTGTAGAAATATATTGAATGATAGAGCACAAAATGAGGACAAGAAAAGACGACAAACTGTGTAAATTCATCACTGTCATCTCTCAGTTTTCAGACGCGACACCAACTACTATGCACATTAGTTTTTTTTCTCTTCTTCCGTTTTAGTGTCACAAGTTTTCATTAGTATGGACTCAATATACTTATTTCTAATACAATTTTTCTTCATTATAGATACTATAATCGAATTGATAATAATAATATGATGCTGTCTAGCGAACATCATCGCCATCATAGATCGTTATTATTTAATTCTGGTAAACTACCGGATACGTTTAAAGTAACAACTTCAGGTACTTTATCACCTGATACAATAACAACAACTTCAAGTGGTTATTCAACAGGTGGTTCGTTTGTATCAACTAGTACGAAACCATCGTTGAAAAAGTCATCATTGATTGCCTCAAAGCAACAATCTCAACAATACAAGACTAAATCAAAGGGTAAGCAGCAACAGAAACAAACAAAGAAGAAGAAGCAAATGCAAAGCATATAATGCACGTGGCGGCGAAAAGACTTATCTATGGTCTAACTATTTCAATAGTATCTTTCGAAATGACATTTACGAGATAGTTTTCACATATATACATCATCGGAATATAATATCAACCATTCTTATTCATCGAGAACAAAGCAAAAAACACATAGGACTATTGTATACTAATTTGTCCTTGGCTAAAAATCGAGAATAGTTCTCAATTATTTCGTCCTTTTTTTCATTCAATGTAAACATATCTTGAGATATACATATGTCGATCTTTTTTTAGTCTTCGTTAATCTTTTCTGCTAAGATAATAATCACATCGTTGTTTTCTCATTGTATTTTTCAAGGTATACAAAACATATTTGCAAAATTAAAGAATTTTCTTGTACCATCATCATCATCATCGAAACCTTGTAAAGTAATGCGTCCAACAGTATCAAGAGAAATATCATCAACAAATCGTCTTCAACAATATCGTCAACAATCGCCAATCTATGACATTTTTCCGTCGTCATCATTATCATCCACAATAAACCCTAATCCAATATCCATACCATTTACATATCATCAGGATTCTCCCGTACGACAGTCTCGTGCAACGTATGAGAAAATCTCTGCCTGGCTGAATCATACAGAAAAATTGGTAAACCCGAAACCGTCAAGTGAAGATTCGTTGTTTATTGATTCGAATAACGAACAATCGCATTCATCACTATCTTCAATCGATATTAATAACCAAGGTAACCGAAAACTTCTTCGATGATCGAACATGATTTTTCGAACGGTTGACATCGATGACACATGATCTTTTTCGCATATTTTTTTAAACGGTAGACTATGTAACATCGATGAATTTGTTGTTTGACTGCTGTAGGTAAGCGTAAGGAGTAGAAAAGAAAAGAAAAAAAAATGAGAGAGAGGAGAAAGAAAAAAGCAAACGGAACACCGGCAGACGAAAGGAATGAAGTAGGAAGGTGAACTGAAAAGAACACTTCAATCACAAAATCAAATTTCTATTTTGAAAAAAAAATTCGAGTTAAGACACGGTTATTTAACAACAAGAAAAGATATCCATCAAGCCTGTAAGTTGCCTCTTTTGTTTTCGAAAAATATGGCAAAGAAAAGAAAAAAGGAACTCTCGAGTTATTTCATAAACATATCTGGACAACATAAAACAAAGATAGAGACGCAAGAAAAAAAATGTTCTTATTTCCGTTCTTTTTTTCTTTAAATATCAAAACATTTAATTTTCCTGTTGTGTATTTTATTCTCCATGGTAAAAACAAAAGAAAAGAAAAGAGCATACATCTCGTATTCATTGACTTTCTTATCTTTACAATTTTATATGACATCTTTGAATATTTTAATTTATTTATTCATTTGTTGTGGCAACGGAATAGAGGAAAAAATGCGCTATTTGCTTAGACATAGTAGAATACCTCATAATGCCCTCAATCTTTCTCTTTTCTCGCTCTTATGTGCGCTCGTTTTTTCTTCTTCTTCTTCTTCATGATGTTGTCATACACTATTACGTATGTAACAGATTTATGTATGTATATATATACATACAAAATTCTCTATATTGAATAGTTCTACTTACCAATCGTTCTGTCTTTGTATTTAAATCTTTCAAACATCAACAAATCATAGAAACAGAAAGCAAAACATGTAGGAGGAATTTGGCAGAATGTTTTTTTTTTCAAAAGTAAATATTCGATTGTATTTAGAAATCTACATACATTTTAGGAATGAATATTACAATGAAAAAAGTCTCAACAAATATCAAACCACCTAAACGAAGTTCATCATTAGTTTCGAGAATTACACGACCAATAATTGAACAACAAATGCAAAAGACAATCTCGCCAAGTTCATCATTTTCCTCTTCAATTCTTATGAAAGGCATGTCAGAAAGAATAACACCTCCACCACCACCACCACCACCACCACAACAACAACAGCAAACGGATTCTCAACTTGTCAAATCTAATCGTCAACGAACAATTGATCATTCTCGTCGACGAACAGTTACCGGTGGTATTCAGGAATATCATTCAAATAAAGAAAATATTTCCGTGAAAACTCCAGCCAAGCCTTTAACGAATGTCTATCAATTTCCTACATTCACATCAAACAATCGACTCGAAATTCATATCCCATCAAGCAAACATACATCAACAAAAAAATACTATTTTCATTCCGATTCAACAGCAAAACCAACCGAAGATCTACTGAATAACTCATATGGTTTGACATTATTGACCCAACAAGCACGACATTCCAATGGTTCTGTTCTTCTCGTTTCTCAAATTTCTAATCATTTATCATCGCAAAAACCTATGCCTGTGCCTCGAACATCTATTCCACAAACGACAACCTTAGATTCTCTCGATGATCTATTATGTGATCGAGAAGTCGAAAGTTATTTCTATCCACTTCATTCTCAACCCGAACATATTTATACGAATCTCGAAAATTCTTCGACATCATCGTCAGTATCTTATTATCATGGAACTTTATGTTGAAAAGATCTTCATTTTTATTGTCATTTATTTGTTTGTTTTTATAAATATACGCAAAACAGAAAAAGCTGTTTGTATTAGCAAGAAACACGTTCATCACCAAGGTAAAACCAAGCATTGCAACCACCGCAATAATTCGATCTAGAAAAGGAAAAACAACTGTTTAGTCAAAAAAAAAAACGTCTCTTTTCTTGACATACCGGCAAACAGCTTCGGGATGTTTCTCACATTTTGCAAATGCACAAGGATCAACAAAACAATAAACTGTTTGACATTTTGCTTAAAACAAAAAAAGAATAAAATACATCGAGATTAGAATATTAAAACTAAACAATAGTCGTATACTCGTTTCTGTTGGAATAGATCGTTTGGCGATGGCACTTGGAGCATTACCTAATAAAAAATATATAAAATAGACTTATGAAGTAGAAAAAACGAGTCGAATACAATCAGTTAAAAGTTTGCCATCATGATACCATCGTGCAAAACAACCACCACAATAATCGGAACTAAAATAAAACAAGACAATCATTTCTTTAGAGTAAAAACTAGTTCGATATTATTCGTACACGCATGTAGCATCGGGATAGGCTTCACATTTTGAAACCTAAGCCATCGAACATTATTGAATTATTTTTCATATCGAAAGTGAAAGATTCATACTTGACATGGATCAACGAAACAGGTCACTTGATCTTCGCACAGTGGGCTAAATTTTGTTGATTTAGCAGCACAGAATGCAGCTAAACGAAATGTTAAATGAAAATCATATTAATTTTTATTTTCTGTTTCTACCTAAGAGAAGGACAAGACAGGTAGTAAGAATGATAAGCTTCATGTTAATTGAAAATAACAGTTTGGCAAAGAAAAATATATGAAAACAATCGATTATTTATCTATGATTTTTTTTATTTTGCGAATAAATAACAGGTGTTCGAATAATCCTCAAATAATTGGCGAAACGCCTAGATTTCAAGATTAATAAATTGTAGTTGACTTTGATCGAATTGGTATTCATCATCGATTTCACAGGACATATTTATAAACGAGAGAAAATGTGAACATGATACAAATTGACTTTTCAAACGTTGATTATCTTCATTCGAATAACAACAACAATGTTCGACTTCGATTTGTTGATTATCATCGAAAAGATTTTGTTCATTAACAATTATATGATGTAGTTCGTATTTAGATGTTATGTCCAGACAGAATACAATTAATTCATTCGATACAAATGAAAATAACATGTCAGCTAGATAATAAATCATTCCATTAACTTCTTTTAATGTTATAAAATGCGTATTTATAGTTGAAAGTTGATAAGATAAATTTGACAAGAATATTTTATTATTGAGAATAACAGAACCTGATGATGTATAGAAGATTAGATAACGATTAGACTACAAGAGACAAAAATCACAAAAGACAGATAAAATATATGCGAATTGTTACTTCATCGATTTCGAAATGAGTTATTAATGACTCTGTTTGTTCGTTTAGATATAGTTGATGTTGTCGATGATTTAAATTATTTTTCCAGACTAATTTTGTGTTTTCATCGGTTCGATTTGTTGTTAATGTTCCTAACCAATTCGTTTCTTTGACGAGTATAATCAATTGTCGGTCAATTTGACAACAATGCCAAGCTAAGATTTGATATTTCAATTGATTTTCATTGAAAATTACAAATGAATCATCGATTTTTTCGATTGTTTGACAACTAACTGTACGTTGACATCTAGATTACACACAATCGATACAAGTCAATTACTGCCTTCAATTACTTGTTTATTAAATGTTGATCATCGATTTTCGCTTCGGTAGATATTAGCGAATGCATATGTTTCGTCGAAGAATTAATAATTGCACGAAGATGTTGAATTTCTTCGACATATTGCTGAAGAAGAGCATACGAAGAATTTTCATTGATTATCGGAGTATTACGAATATTTTTCGTACGTGATGCATAACTATATGCACAATTTATTGAATAATTTTCAAAAGATGATCTACTACCGAAGTGTACATAATGTTTCATCGTAATTATCTTCTGACGGCGATATACAAGCGATCATAATCGTTTTTGTTGTACCACCGATACTATCTTGCAATAAACGAGTTAGTTTCGAATCTCGATAAGGTATATGAGTGGTATTTGTATGTACAAGAGATGAAATGACTTTATTTAAAGCCGAAAGTGAAAGATTGATTTTAGCTGATTCGAGCAGTTGTTGACCACTGGCACCGGTTTTGATTTGTCGTTCACTACCGGCTGGAACCTAGATAATTAGAAAGAGTATAAACGATTTACAGAATGTCTAACCGAGATCGACGAAATTTAGTTTTCCTTGACGAAATATTTTCGTTTGATTTTTCTGTCGATATTGAATCAAAAGTGAAAACATCGTATGTGATCTCGATGAATCTCGATTCATTTGTGTCGAACCCATCGTTCGAGCTAAATCACCAAGTCGTTTTAATTTCATACATTCATCGATTGATGAAACTGTTTTCCAAGTTAAATTCGTTATATGAACACCAGATGAACGAGGATTTTCACGTAGTTCAAGACGCGAAAGAGATTTCGTCGATTGACGTGGATAAAGCAAATCATGTAATTCTTCATTATAAACTACAATTATCGATTTGAAAATTTTAAACTAAACGTAATTATGAATAGTTTACTTTCGAGATAAGCACATTTGATGATGAAGATCTCATCGTCGGTATTCTGACGCGGAACAAGATTGAATACATGTTCAATAGCATTGGAAATGAGTCCATGTTCGGAATGACACGGACAGCCAGTGATTGTCCAAGATTTACCTACAGATTTTCAAACAGAAAAAAACTAATGTCGATCGCAGTAAATGAACTACCAACCAGATCCCGTTTGTCCGTAAGCAAAAACTGTTCCGGAATATCCGTGTAGAACAGCATCGCATACTAATGATTCGATAAAATCTTGAAAGATATGTTCTGTTCGTTGTTGTTCATCGTAGAATGCATCGAAACGAAATAATCGAGCGATTCTCTTTCGATTTCGTTTCGGATTGAATAATTTTATGATACATTGTTGAGTTTTCTGATGATCATTTTGCTGAATTTCTATGCATTTTGTCGAATGATTAATCAATTCTTTTTGATTAAATGGTCGACAACGTATCAAAACTTTGACACTTTCAGATTTTGTCGAAAGCATTGCAGCACTGTTGGTTATTAATATGTTAACATAAAGGAAAAAAAATTTCAATTAAACTCATTTGGCTTGAACTCAAGAGGATTTAAAACAGAAAACAATTAGCGCGTTAAGAAACCTAATTTTTTTTTGTTTTATTTATTAATACAAATAGAAATGGAAGCGAATGAAAATAAGACAAGAGATTGTACAATTATAAAGAACCTGAGTGTGCTAAAGGTGAAGAGCAGAGAGATTAGTGTTATTTTCCAGTTGTTGTTATCATTAGTCGTTGTATCTGACTTTCTAATTGTCGACGAGCTCGTTTTTCTTCATCGAGTTCGGTTTGAAGAGTTTTATATCCTGTGCGAAGTTCGTTGATGATCTCTAACATAGTACGACGTTCACTAAAAAAAACGGCAAAACCAATCATCGTTCGCATAAAACTGCAATCAATTTTGAATTACATATCAAAATTTGCCGTATTCGGTGATTGAATAGGTGAAACAGGAATGTTTGTATGATCGTTTGTTTGTCCGTTGTTTAAAGATAGCGAATGTTCACCATTTGTTCCTTTTAAAATAAAGGAAATATAGAGAAATGTTCGAGAAGATATTTACCAGTAGCTGAAATTGAATGTCGTGCTTTTGTAATAAGATTATTTAGGTTTGCAATCGTAGCACCACTGGCGACATTACTGATACAATAGGCTTCGATGACTGAAAGTAATAATGAATCGCCTTCACTTGTTTCAACTTGACACAAAAAGAAAAATCGAATTCGTGTTTTTTTTTCGTTTCAATGAAAAAATTCGTGTTCTCACCTCGTTTAAGAAATTCGTTTGCTTTCGATTTTTTCATCGTCATAAATCGTTTTAATGTTCGATTCGATCCGCTTTCATTCGGTGTCATTGACGGATCATTTGATCCACTGGCACTTCCTGACGATGGTACAGGCGAGCCCATAAGATTACTTGTTGATGTTATTGCCGATGAATGACCAATATTAGCACCTTGTGGTCGTGGTCGTAAAGGTGAATGTGGTCGAATACAACCTTTTGACCATACTGGTGGATGAAGATTAGATTTTGGTGTTGGTGAACGAACTGGAGTTTTGACTGAAAGATTGCCTGTACTTAATGGAGATGATTTAGCCGTTGTTACTATGCCAGTCAACGAAGAAGAAGACTGAAATGAATAGATCAATTTTGATTGAGAATTGACTTTCAAATTGTGCGTACTTTTGAAACTTGTTGAGGCGTGTAAGGAGTATTTAAATGATGGGTTTGAGGTGATTTAGGTGATAGGATTGAGCAAAATTTCTCACACCATTCATGATAATCAGCTGAACTTGGAAACGATACGATCATCGATTGATTCGATGGAGCTAAACAGATAATTTTAATTATTTATTTATCTAAGATAGAAAAAAAAGAACATCTGTTGATTTACTATTAATTTTCAAAGCACGTTTGCCGATAATATTATCATCGAGAATCTTACTAATCGTTATTTGATTTACTGGAAGACGATTCTATAAAAATCAATCGAAAGTTGCATATTTTTTCTTTTGAAATTAAAAAACCTCAATTTTATATTCTTGTTGGTTCGATGATAAGAGAAATAATACTGTTGGATAAAGAATTGCAATACGTTCGAGTGCATTTTGTCCAACATTTTCCGAAAGAACACTAACTGGACTTAGACAAAGTGCATCACCAAATGAAGATAATGACTTAAATACGCACGCACATGAAATACAATTAAATTGACCTTTGGAATGCTCATTTACCTCAGAACCAAGTCCATGAATAGGTGTATGAATAATATCAAGTTCCCATTCTTTACGTTTGCGCCATCCAGCACCACAAACCTATCGAACGGTTTAGAGAAAAACAAGAGAGCACAATTCAAAAATTTGCTTACAGCTAATTCAGCATAATATTCTGCTGCTCGTTGAGCATCGCCACGATCGATATGAAATTCCTATTGTTGTTGAATGTAGTTTCTTTCTTTTTTTTTATTCTGTAATCAAGAAAAAATAAATAAATCTACTTCGAGATTATGTAAATATTCTTTGAGAAGATTGGCATATTTTTCGAGACGATTCAATGGTAAAGAAAGAATTCTAATCAATTGTGCATATGTATGATTTGAATCGTTTGTCGAATCGATTTTTGCAAGAACTGATTGAACTCGTTCTCTAAAACAGATTGAATGAGAAAAACAAAACGAATCGTTTATTTTTTTTTTACTTATTATGACTGAGCAAGAAAAGTGTTTTAGCATGTTGATAGCAATATGACTCAAAGATTGGCTTCAATGTTGGAGCTAATTGAAGAAAGATACCTCCGACACGATGTTGAGTTCTAAAATAATTTACGAAGTACAATCCATCATTCGACAAAGTCTCAGGTTTTACTTGATTGTATCACGTAAAACATTCGATAAATGACGATGAAATTTGATTAATTCATCGAGACTATGAATATCGACGTGTAGATGTGTCTGTCCGGAACTAGACAAAAAATCATAATCATGAAATACAACTCATAACCAATGCAGCTGATGATTGATTATTTACGTTGAAAGAATATGAGCTAATGGTTGAATTATTCTTGTAAGAAAATCTTCCAAATCAGTCACATAACGTTGTTCACCTTCGAGTAAAGCTTCGAGTATCTATTTATATAAACAAAACACGATCAACATTCAATGTCTTTCACTCTAATCATTTCATTCAATCAAAATTGTTTAATTGTTCTCATATTCTTTGTTGATCTACGTATGTCTCCACGGATAATTACTCTGATATTTAGTTCAACCTTTACCAAAATAAACCGTTCGTTCGTTCGTTCTTTTTTTTCTGTTTGTTTAATGTTACACAACTCATTAAGAAGATAAGGAAAACAATGTCTTGAACATTTCATCAACACGATCAATCTTTTGTGAAAATTTGATTTCATTAACTTACTGTTTCTCGATGAGCACGCATTTCGGCACATTGTTGCGATGATGTACTTTGCGTTGATGGTGTTGATTCTAAACAAATAATTTACAATTATCCTTCCTTTGCTTTAACAGATTGGTTTCAAGCGAAAAAAAAACTGACAAAGACATCTGATTTTCGCCTCTGGCGATCCAACTTCAATTCATTAACGCCAAAGACATGCATCATCAATGATATCTTTAGCATGCGCGTGAGTGTATGTATGCATTGAAAAAAAAAGTGGGTTTTATGTTTCTAACATACGTGTTTTGCAGCCAAATATTCGACATGATACGCAGCTAGTCGATCTCATTGAAGTAGAAAGACTAAATATTGATAATAACAACTGGATGTTAACTATCGCTAGACCCAACAACACAAAGAAGAATGAGATGAGAAGAAGAAGAAAAAAAAACGAAGAAGATGAAAAAAAACAAACGTTATGTCGAATATATGCGCGAAAGAGAACGAGAGCAAAAACGAGAAATATAGAAGTTGTCCTTCTCCTGTTCTTCTCATTTACCATATCCTCCTGTTGCTTGTCTGATGACAGACATCAACAATATTAGTACTATTTATTTGTAATAGTAATCAGAAAGACTTAGTCAATAGACAGTTTTATTCAATAGATAAATAATAATAATCAAAATCGAACAGAGATGAAGACAACCTTCTTTTGACACACGCGTTGATTAACAATAGCTAATCGAATTGTATTCAATACCTGGTTTATGTACAATTTGCTCAACGTAATTTGTTGGAAACCATCCGGTTTTTCCGTCTAATGTTCCCTCCCACCATCCACCATCAGCTGGAGCTTGTGTTAAAATAATAATATCGTTTTTATTGAATGATAACTAAAAAGAAAAAAACGGGGAATAACAAGACAAATGAGATGAGATAAGGAAATCATTCTTTTTTTTCTTCTTCTTTATATTCGAGATCAATTAACTACGACAAAGAATGGAATCAATCTAACAGAAGGAATGTTTCTATATCTGCAAATTTTCTTCGTCTCCTTCGTTTTATCTGTCTTTCATGTGACGTAAAGAAAATATTCATTCAAGGTCTATTTTTTTTGTATTCTTTAATAAAGGCTAGTGTTTTGTTTATATAAAATTAATGAAACACTAGCTGAGACGTTTTGAAATTTACTTCATCAGTATTCTGTGCCTTGAAAGCATAGACAGCAGTAACTGAGATTTTTCCATTTGTTGCCACTTGTTCCATTGAAATGAGATGAGAAAATTATCGTCTGAAAATAGAATAGATTCGAGTCAATTTAAAATATTCACGATTGTGTTTTTTTTTATTCAAATAAATTAAAATTACAAAACAACGAACAATAATAAATCAAAAAAAAAGCAGCGAAAATAAAATATGTAGATGCATAATTCGTTTTAAAATAACTTCACGGAAAAAAAATATCATTCATTCGGTTGCTTATACCACAGATGCCATATCCCAAATCTAGAAGAAGAAAAAAACGATATTTCGTTGGTAAATAATTGAATTCTCGATATACTTTAATCGTTCGATCGGTATTCACAGTCATCATGACTTTCTTTTCTTGACGATATTCCATTTTGATTGTTCCTATACGCGATTCATGAAATGAAGCGAGTGGTACCGTTCTAAATCGAATCACATTTTGTTTTTGTTCGATTTTCAAAAACAAATGAACTTACTCATCTGGTTGTAAAACGCTTACACATTCACTACAAATTCGTTGAGGTATTTCATAGCCTAATAATGGAAGAGCTTTACGTGTCTGTGTACATTTATCACATGCAGCTCGGCCACATTTTCGGCAATGATGCTAAACAAAATTAAAATATTCTCATGAATATATTTTCTTATAGATTGATATTACTTGTCTCGATCCCATTTGTTTTTGTGTCCATATTGCTCGTAAATTCCAAAAGAACGGTAGTTGACATATCTGACAGGAACTTTCTTCGACCCATTTTGGTGTTTCATTTCGTTTAACATTCATTGGCCAAACACCAATACGACCATCGGCCGAACAAGTTATTAGTAATTTTCGTATGGTATCATAAGATAAACCAACCAGACGATCAGCATGACCGTTGAGTTCAACAGCGAGTCCATTCGCAGCACCAATGTCCCAAACAACAATCGATTTATCATAACTACCCGAGAACAGCCATGACGAATCATTATTCCATAAAAGATGTGAAATCATTCCTTTTCAAAAAAAAAGCATTTCTCTTTGTTTTTTTCTTGAATCGTCTATTCAAAATCTTACCTGAGTGACCATTTAATGTGGTCTTTAATCGACATTTATTGTCAGTTGTTAGTTCTAGAAAATGTATAGTACCACTTGCATCACCAACAAAACATTCCCGTGTTGTTTCATTGATGGCTATTGACATACCCCACGAATTTAGTCCGTATGTGCCAAGTGGACTTCGAGTATTGTCATCGACAGGATTCGTTGAATAGAAATTGAGCTTTTTTTCTCGACAAATACTCAACAATAGATCATGACGTGGAGAAAAACAAACGGCATTTATACGTGTTTGGTGATTTAAGTAAGTACATTGTAATGTCATTTTATTGAAATCTTCAGCAACGTGAAATTCCTACGAATGGAAACATTTGAGAAATAGGACAACGTTTCAACAATGATTGACATACGTAGAGTTGACCGGAATCACAACCACAGAAAAGACGACGTGATGGTTCATGATAATAAAGTGCTGTTGGTGCGCCTAAATCAAATTGAACATCGTATCGAAGAATTTCGTTTTGATTCTATTGAATTTTACTCTCTACTGTATAACTAACAGATGGCCAATATTTGCCTGAATGTCTTTTTAACCAAATACGTAACGTTCTAAATGAAAAGAAATCATAATAATACAATTGTTCGATGAGTGCATGAGATGACAAAGAGAGACGTACTTATCATCAAGTGCAGTGATCACACCGTCATCACTTATAAGCAGAACAGCATCATGAACATTGACTTCAATATCAATTTTATTCACAAGTTCAGGTCGTCGAACTCTGCCTACACCTTCATCAATCATCGTTGACATGATTATATCTACCTGTATCTATCTGAAAGTGTTTAACAATCTTTGTCATACAAAACATTTATTAAAGTAGTATTCGTTATGATCTATGACCAATCCAAATGGTAGAGAAGATCTCTATAGATGTCCCGATTACTGAATTTATACGATGAAGATAGAACGGATCATTCTAAAAAATCTCTTCAATACCTGATGATTAGTATAATTCGAAGAATCAAATGAAAATATGCAAAAAAAACTCATCGTTTGTACTTATCACAATTGGTATATGTTCTTTAGGGTTAATATTTAAAATTTTATATGGGCTGATACGTCAGTAATGTATGATTAATCTAGATGAGTATGTGTTTCTTATCTTCAGTGAACTTGTCTTATTCTATTTATTATCTTCTATGAAACGATAAAAAGAAGTTTCGTTTCTTTTTGGATTTCGAACTTTCATCACACTTTTCACATAGTCAACGAGATTGTTGTTGATTTAATAGAACGATCTATTCATATAAACAATTGTTCTTCCGAGAAAACTAAAAAAAGATTTTCTACGTTAAAATTCTCATTTTATGCAAATAACATCGAGATAAAAGATAAAATATATACATATCATGAGTTTCGTCATTTTTGTTTTCATAAAATGCCTTCGCAACAGACAAACTGTAAGCTTTTATCTTGCTTCACAATTTTATAATATCGATTTCTATTCAGCCGTCGACAAAATTCAAGAACGTGTTGATGCGTGTTCGAAAAGTCTGAAAATTATTGAGACACAACGTATGTAAAAAATGCACTATTAAAAAGAGAATCATTTCAATCGTTTGAATCCTTATACCATTCCAGTAAATTTTCTGTCTAACGGAGCTCGTTTGCTCGGTACTGCATCCGATAGTATCGAAATACGTGAACTACTGTAAGTAAACGATTGCATTAGAATCATTATGAATGATGTTGTTTTATTAATATGTTCATAGACGAAAAGGTAAAGAACAATTAGAAGATCTTGCAGCACTTACGAGCATGATTATGATTGATTTACATTTAATAAATGCAATAAAACAAAATCTACCATTAGTAAATAACTACACCAAGTAATTGATTATAGTGTCGAAAGAAATACGTTTATTTAGCAAATTTCATCAGCAATAAAAGAATTAAATACGAAAACAGATGGTCTTATGAAAAATTTCGTACAAACTTTTACAGTAAAATCTTCTTAATTCAAGTAAATATTTACGAATGAATTTTACGGAGTTTAGACTGTTGACAATCAATTTGAAGAATTCAAAGATTTTCGTAATGATGTACGAACGAGAGAGGGAGAGAGAAAATCATTTGATTTCTAGGAAATAGTTCTTCAATTTGTTTTTTTTTTCACAGAATCTTTCGGAAGAACAAATAGAAAATAATAAACAAATGATAGAACGTGAATACAAGATCCAGGAGACAGTGGTAAATATATCAATCCATTTATTAAATGTATTAATGAAATTATTTTTAAAACTGTTCTCAAGCGGGACTTGATCGAAACCATCAAAACTCTACGTGATACTCAACCTATCGTATCCCAACAATCACCAGATAATACCGAAGACGGAACATCACTAACAAATAATAACAGATCCAATTTCAAACATATGACAAAAATTCTTATTATCATAAGCGTCGTGGTTGCAGCTTATATCATGAAAAATATGTCATCTACTAATTGATTACAAGAGATAAATAAAAATGCAATGATTAATTGTTTGCACTGTGATTTTCATCCTACCTTTGTCACATAGTCATATGTGATCTGAATCAGCTCTAAACTTAGTATAGAACGCCATCTATTGACAAAATAGCTTGATTGGTGAGGTAGAATGAGTCAAGTTATGACAGACAGAAGAACAAAATAAAAAGAAGAACAAGACGGGTCAAGTTTTTCATTTCTGTTTCTCTTATTTGTTTCTAATCTTGTTTTACCTCAAACTCAAAAGACAATGTCTTCATATCAGACAACTGGTAAAAACATTTGTTTTCGAATAAACTTGTTTTTTTCCTCATCGTATTTTGCTTGTTTAGCATATACACATATCCATGAATTAATTGATACATGGACACGACATGCACAAGCTATCGAAACACAAGGTACACAAAGAGCAACACAAAAACATATTTTTTTATTCGTTTTTCACTGTTTTTAGCCAAAAATCTATCTGAGAAAGCTCGTGTACTCGGTACTTCAGCAGATACACAGGAAACACGAGCAAGACTGTAAATAATTGTTTCCTTTTTCATTCATGCGTCGATATACTATTTTATAGTGATGAAGATGAACGACGTTTACATGATCTTGCATCAAAATCTAAAGTTATTCTTAAAGAACTTGCAACTGAAATGACTAAACGAAAAAAAGAACTATCCAAAGTAGAACTTTGTTTTTTCTATTTCGAATTTTTCATTGTTAACAATGACCTTGTTTAGGAGGATATGAATTTGATCACGAAAGTTAAAACTGCAATGGGAACAGCTTTGCAAAACTATGAAAGAGTTATTAGGGTAGATTCTGATTCATTTGATTCGAAAAATTGATTTCTTGGAATTTAGGAAATCGAAAAAAAACGTCAACAATTTCAAAATCCAAGTAAAAATGCTTTAATAGACTTCGGCGAAGATGATGTAATAGAAATACAAATCTGAAAAGTTTTTGTCATCTAAAATATTCGTTTTTCGATAGGAAGGTGCTTCGGATGATATTCATCAATTTTTGCAATCACAGTAAGTTTTTTTTTTACGAAAAACATATCTCGTTGTTAATATGAATTTTAAGGCAACAAATGCGAATGCAAAATGATATAATAATGCGTGAAAATGAAGAACAGTTTCAAATCGAAGATCAAATTCTAGAAGTTCAAGTAGATTTATTCATTGTTCGAATGTTTCAAATTTGATCTCTTTGATTTTCAAGAGAGATGTCGTCGAAATCAATCAAATCATGCGTGACATTGGTGCTATCGTATCGGAACAATCACCTATAATTGCAGGTGTTGAAGAACGAGTATCAGCAGCAAATGATAACATCGTCTCTGGTAATCGTGAATTACAGGGCGCAGCAAGAAGCCAAGTATAAGATTTTTCCAATAATCGAAATTGAATTTATTCATTCATTGAATTTTAGAAAAAATATCGAAAAAAACTTTGTTGGCTTATAATAATTCTTCTAATTGTAGCAGTGATCATAACTGTTGTTATTTATTTCTCGCTTAAGAAATAAAGAAAATACATCGTATAAGCATAGAGCACGATATTATTTTATTTATTATTGGTACTTTTTGTTCTGTCTTAGTCAGTGATTGATATGTACAGATAGACATGTTTTCTTTTTTCTTTTTGAATAATATCAAATATTGATTTGAAAAATAAACACAAAAAAAAATTAAGATGTAAAATATTCTATTTTTGTTTATATTGATTTCGATTTTTGTTTAAGATACATAGACAACAGCAGAAAAAACCGAACACAATCCAATGGCCTCGTCATCAATGATTATGTTGAGTAATGCCTCAATGGAACGTCTTTATCTCTCTCAACCACCAGCTTGGAATGATTTACAACGTTTATCTTATTCGTTACCTCAATCTCAACAAGATACACGTTCAAATCAACAACAATTATTTCGCACATGTTACGATAAACTTCTTCATCATATGTACGATATAAACTCGTCGACATCATTGACAACAGCAACAACAATCAATCAAATCAATGAACAATTAGAATTGGCTGCTGAATATTGTCAATTGAAAACCTTTCGTGATGAAAATAAGATCTATCTTCACTCGGAGCTGTTTCATTTAGAAGTTCGTTTTGATTCTCAAACACATTTACCGATTAGTATCGCAAGTTGTTTTCTCAATGAAGAACCATTCATTTGTACAAATATGTTAAAAGCTTTAAATGAAAAACAATACAAACTCTTTCGAGAACATTTAAACGGTTATGTACATTTACTAACACTTGTTGCACCGAATTTGAACAACGACAAACGTATTGGTCATATGGCATATAAAATTCTTCAACAAGATGTCGAACGTCTTGCTAAAATCGATCTTTATAAGAAATTATTCGAAGGTTTTCAACCGATGTTCGAAGGTTTACCAATGAATATCAAACTTGGACATGAGGATTCTGTATCTCTGCGAATTTTAATCGTTCCAAGTAATAATCAGTACTATCTACCAATTAAATCGAGTCTATTGATGGACGAAAAAACGAATGCAATTCAAATCGATTCATCAACTAAATCGTCAACGCTTGCAACAGGTTTTTTTGCATTGGAATTCGATGAAAATCAACCGGCATTTATTTGTTTACAAACATTTGCACAAGAAATAAGTCGACTAACAAATATTCCATCCATTCTTTCATCATCGGACACGAAAACATTCAATTATCTCTCAACAATTCTTCCAAAAACGAAAACATTTCATCAATATCATTGGTATATATCACATGATCAACCGGCAATGTCAATTCGACAGATACCATTTACAAATGTCAAACAACTAATACAAATTCTCAATCTCATTCGTCAACAAATGTATTTAACAAAATATTTCAATTATTATTTCAATCCAATATTCGATGATCGAGAACAAATGGACGATGAACATAATGAAGAAATTCTCCTTGAATTATCATTATTATCATCGACTATGCTTTCGATAACATGTGCACAAGCACAATATTTATCGACATTTGTTTTGAAAATGTCTGACATTGATAATCTACCCGTATTAATTCATCGTGCAGAACAAAAAGAATATGAACTCACCGAGGAAACGAATTCGTTGTTTAAATTAATCGAAAAACTTCTTCAACAAACGTCAAATGCAACAACATTATCATCATCTCAAAAAATCGAACAGCGAATTCATACGTCACCACCACCAATTCAAACAGAAACAGTTGCAGCCGTACCACCGAAATTAAATCGTCGTTTATCATGCGTTCCACCGGCGAAGCCAACATGGAGACGAGCAACGACACTTCGTCGAAATCAACCTGCATGTTTAACTTTAACATTGACGTCTTCGATATCTCAAGAAAAACCTGCCAATGAATCGATTGTCGACGATGAAATGAATCAAAATATTTCAACCGATGAGTTTCGAGATACTACTGATGAAAAGAGCCAAGATATTGTTGATAATAATAATAATGATGATGATGATGATGATGATGATGATCCATTTTTGCAATTCGCTGAACAACAATTACAAAATCAACAATCCTATCCGCCACAATTTCCATCCAAGCCATTGTTAAGCTTTCGTCCATCGACATTAAGTCGTTGTACATCTGTTTCATCAACACAATCGGTATCGACGCCGCCTATATTCGGTTTATCACCTTCCACACCCTATCCCGGTGGTTCGAATAATCCCAATGGAAATATCTTTTTCCCATTAGGTCGACAAGTATCCGTACCTGAATATAGTCCGGTTAGTTCGCCGATGACATTAGGAACATTAGATCCACTAGCATTTTTGCCAGCTAGTTCATTACCACAGCCATCCTCAAATAATGATCCAAATAATAAAAATGCTCAACAGAAAAAGAAACGAAGACGATCTGAACATTCAGCTGATGATTTCATACAAACATTGAATTCCGGTAAAAAAAAGAAAATACACTTCATATTTTGTTTTATTTTGCTTATTGAAAATCCTATTTCATTAGATAATCGTTCGTCGATGCAAACAACGAAATTAAATACATCGGGAAATAATGGAGGAAATGATCCATCGAATATTAAACGAGGAAAAAAGCCGACGGATAAAAATGCACAACAACAGCAACAGCTCGTTCGACAGAAATCAGCTTTTAAAGTAACGGACTCTCCAACGGCTACTTTACTTTCTCAACAATCCGTGACATCACCCGACGATTCATCGAATGAATTAAAACCATTAAAAGTTGTCATTAAACGAGTCGAAGGAAGTGGTAATTCACCGAATGATGAATCTCAACAGCAAGCAATTAAACAACGAAAAAAACAGCAACAACAAACACAACAACAAATGAACAACAATGGTGGGAGCACAATGCAAGGACAAATGAGAAAATTACCGTCGAATAACTCATCGGGTAGTTCATCACCATCTGTTGTTATTAAAACAGAAAGTATGGACATGTCACAATTCAATACCGATTCGAATAATATGATGTCAAGTAACGACGGGACACAACAACCACGGTATGATGAATTTTTATTGCAGGAGAAACGAATGTTTATGATTTTAGTGAACGACCTCGTCCTTCATCATCATTATCGAATCCATCGTCATCACTGTCAGCATCAAACGCATCTCAACCACGATCTGCTCCACCTCAACCACCAATTGTTTTGAAAATTCAACGAAGTAAAGTCTATTCAGGACAAGATCAAACATCATCATCATCAAATTCAACGACGACAGCTACTCAAAATGCATCACAAACATCGAATAATATTCCATCAGCTATAAAAGAAGCAATTAAACAACGTGTACGTCCGATGCCAACCGGTGCAAATACACCTAAATCACAAGTAACATCACCACCAATCCTAGCTGCTAAACTAACCAGTCCATCAGCTGGAGCACCAACAAGCGCTGTTAGTGGATTATTTCGTATACCGAAAAAAACATCATCACAAGACGTTACAACAAAACCAAAAACTGAACCTGGTACTGTTCCTTTAAATAATAATAATAGTATGTTATTAACAAATTAGAAGCTCAATATTTTTTATCTAATTGTTTATTTCTAGATACGAGTCCAAGTATGTCGAAAACACCATTAATACCCGGGCCAGGTATGCATAGAAAAATGTTTGATTATCGTTCTTATGGATAAGATTTCCTTCGATTAAGGTGTCCGACCATCATTACCACCTGCTCAAGTCGGCAGTTGGCAATCGCCACCAACTCAACAACCATCACGTTTCAATCAAAATCGACCACGTCCATCATGGCCTCAACAACAATTACAGCGTGGCCGATCGCCAGTTACACCACCAAATGTACCAAATCTTAATGCTGGTCATTCATCAATGAATAATTTCTCTCAACCACCACGATCAATCTTGAAAAAACCATCATCAAACGATGGATCAGGCTCGGATGTGCTCTACATGCCTTCGGATATGTCGGCATTCAATGATTCACGAATGTATACGAATTTTTCAGCTGTACCACAAAATCGTACAGTAACACCAACAGAAATGTACGATGACAACGATGATGATACATCACCACAAGTATTTATTTTCGAATTCCATTGAAAAACAATTCTTTTTGTTTTATATTCATTTTTCCAGGCTCAACTAGTGATTGATACAAGTAGCAATCCAACAAATAATGTTCTTCTACCATATTCAATGGTATCTGGCTCAAATAATTCAGCCGGCATAGACAATTATGATCCGATGCACGAGAATAATTCAATGATGAATTCTTCTCAACAACAACAACAAATGGCCGATGATACTTTCTCCAGTCTAGACTGATCTTTTGTCTCTTCGATTTTCGATTCAGTCTTTTCTTTTTCTTCTTCATTCGACATGTATCTCAAAATCTATCTATGTTTACGTATGTGTATGCGTGTGCGTGTATATATAACAGAGTGATATAATAAATCGTTTATTCATTAATATCAATAGGTCTTAATGTCAAAAAAAAACCACAATGTAATACATCAAATGGAACACATTTATAAAAAGAACAAAGAAGAAGCAAACTCATAAAACAAGAAAATGTTCGTTTTTTTTTGTTCGTCTTTTTTCCACGTCATTTTCTATGTTTTAAAGTCTCTTGAGAAACGATTTTTTTATTGTTATTCTAATCAACCTATTCATCTAAATAAAATATGATCCTAGTGTCCAGAGATATCTCATAAAAACTAAGATCAATATGGGTGATATTTTCGGTTTTATCGAGCTATGTTTTATTTTTTATGTGACATTAGTTATATTGTGCGTGATTGTGAGCGAGTCTACTCTCAACGAATAATTATCAATAATTGGGAAAAAAAATTGTATTTAGCAAACAACTTCGTGACAAGAACGAATGCTCAAGGAAATAAATATATATATTATAATCAATGAAATCAGTAAGAACTTGTTTGAATAGCCTTGATGAATAACAAAAAGCCTATTTAGAATTGATAATTTCGAGACGCTTCTGTTATGTAATAGGATTTTTCAGCAGCATGAAGTTTATTTTCATAACACATTAACGAATAGTGCGGAAAACGGAAACATGTCAACAGCACATATCAAGAACACTAATAAAAAGCCTATCCGTCTTGATCTATAGACAAGATAAATAGAACTTGCAAATGAATGACTTTTTTCGACTAATCTATTTTCAAAGAGACGAATAATAATTCTAGACTTTCTCTAGCAAATAGCATCCTGATATGTATAGACAGCTGTTAATGAAGAAAAAAGTCGTCATCGTCATCGTCGTTGATTTATTTCCGACAAAGAACAACATAGATTATCAATGATGTATGTGACAAAAACCGCTTTCATTCGACACGCCAATCACTATTATCATTTAATATGGAGTAAAAGTCATTCGCGAACAATCAGATTCGCACATAACTGACGAACAAAAAGAAAGAGAGAGAGAGAGAAAAATAAAGGCACAGCAACAGAACTTTTCTCTCGTATTCGTTAAGCCAAAGGGGTTTCAATACACATGCTTTCGCCTCCTACAGACTATCATTACTAAACTAGCAGTTATTCGAAAGGACGCGTAAAAGCAACAAACTGAGTAGAGAAAGAAAAACGAGAAGAACAACGAGACGAGTGTTATATAGTAAACAATATTTTCTTTTTTCTCCCACTAAAGAGTGAAGAGTCACTAATCATACAATTGCCACATTTATTATTATTATTATTATTTATATTTATATTTTTCATTATGTTTGATACTTCCACATCAATTGTCTAGATAAATAAAAACTGTTTTAGTTAGTTTAATTGACTATTAAAACATATCAATGATTTCTACTTCATTTTTCCGCTCAATTTCTCATATTAAGCCAGTATTTATTCGAAAATTATCTTCTCCCGCAAAGGCAGTAACAGCAACAACTTCAGGTAGAATAAAATATTTCCATTGAAAAATAATCACATCAATTTTTAGAATCATTACTATCCTATTCTGATAATAGTATTCTTGTTTTATCCTTGACATTACCATCTCGTCAGGAAACATGTCGATTTCATTTGAATTTACAAACATCGACTATTGGCCAGTTAAGCGATGAAATTAAAGCTGAAGATAGTGGCATTGAACATGTACATATATCCGATGAAGCCGGCCAATTACTAGCGAAATCTTATTCGATTCAATCGTTAATGCGTTCACCATTTACGATACAATTGAATAAACAACAAACATTTCTGTTCGATCCCATTCGAAATCTTCAAGTAAAAGAGCAATTCATTCGAGAGAAATCAATCGATCAAGTTCCCATCGAAGAAACAGCTGTTGCCCTTTATCAAGCGTTAAACATAACAAAAATATATCATACAAAATACCTCGAATTAAAGCAAGAAGCCAATGATCTCACTGCACAACTTGAACCTCTTGAAAAAGTTTATTTCTTTTAAAATCTTCTGTTTTTATTTTTGAATCATCTGTCTTTTTGTTTTAGACTAAAGATCAATTAGCAAACATCTGTCAACGTTATACATCTCGTTGTATATGGTATGGTTTAGCAGGAATGTCGTTTCAACTCGGTGTATTAGCTGAATTAACATGGGATGTTTATTCATGGGATATAGTCGAGCCCATATCCTATTTCATCGCATTTGCAACAGCAATATCTGTCTACGCGTTTCATTTGATGACTCGGACAGATTTCGAATATATAACCTTCAGTGATCGGCTATTTCTACGAAAATTCTATCGTGAAGCTCGTCGACAATCATTCGATGTTTCACTTTATAATCGTTTGAAAAATCGTCTCTTTCTTGTTCATACAGATCTCGCACGTTTACGAGCACCATTATCTCTCTCATTACCCGTTCCGCCTAATCCATTAAAATGCAAGATTAGTGGCGAAGAATTAAGTCCTTTAGATGTCTATCGTCAAAGACGTCATGTTGAATTGTGATAGAAAATAAAACTACTATATATATATATATATATATATTATTTTGCATAAATATCTCCTTTATTTCAATGATGATAAGATTTGTTTTCAATAAATTCCTGGCCAAACTTTCCATGGAACTAATTGACAATATTGCTTCCACGATTGACCATATTTCAATGTACATTTTTGATCATCACGATGTGCACGATGCATTAAGAGAACAAATAAGATAATAACATAAAAATACGGTAGAATATAATGAAAACCACACGGATATGTCCAAAGAAAAGCTAATGCTAATTCAGGTATATAATGAAAATGTCTCGATATTGCCCAGTAACCCGATGCAAGAAGAATACTTTCGGATTCTTTGCCATTTAAAAGACGAAATTTCACTCGTAAAACTTCAGCAGGTTTACCCCAAACATTGCAACGACCATTAGCAGTTCGTACATCGATTTTCTGTCGATCACAATCATAATTAATATAAATCGATAGAAAACCCAAGAGTAAAACGATAATTGTTTGCGTAAGACCAAGTTCAATCGGATGTGTAACAAGAAAATATGATGGAAGTGTATAAATGCCTGATACCCAAACGAGACAACCCCAACACAAATAAAAACCAGCTCGATCAACGATAATATCAATAGTTTTCATGTAACCTGATTCCCACCAGAAGAATTTCGTTAGATAAACAAGTGTTAGTAAACATGTGACAAGAGCACTATCGGTATATCCATATAATTCGAATGTTTTCATACAGAAAATGACCGAAAGAAGTGCCCATGATAACATTCCATATCGACAATTTGTAATTAATTTAACATCAACATCGAATATTCTTGGGTAAAGTTCAACGCCACGATAGAAATCCGTTAACCAATTCGATGACGATCGATGATCAGCTGTCGATGGCATATATTTTCCCTTTAGCATAACCAAAAAACATAATAAAAATGCAAATGTACTAACAGTAGATAAGAAATCTTCCCAATGATCGTAAATATACGTTGGCGATAGACCATTCGATTTCAATACAATCGTTAAAATAGCAAAATTAACCAGTGATATTAAATAATAACTGAAACCGTTGTTACGATATTTTGGTATATGTCCAGTATCTGTTATTGGTCCGGAATATTCTTCACCTGGTAAGATCATTGTCATCACAATCGAATAGATTAAAAAGGCAATGATAATGTATGCCGATGGCCAATGCCATTTAAAATAAAAGAAATGATCTAGAACTTGTTTTAATGTCATTGTTGGATCGAATAATAATTTCGAGAAGAATTCGATGATTGAACCATGACAATGATCGCATATGAAAACGATGGATCGAACAAAGAATGGACATGCAAGACAGAGAAATAATGGTAGAATTGATTCGGATATTAGTTTATTGTGGCCTTTTCGTGCATGGATTGACAATTGATGAGCTGTTGATTTTGACTGGTGTTTCTCATCGACGTGACTCGGCATTTTTTTAGTTTAACTAAAAGAACAAAATAGATATGATGTTGAAACTTTGTATCTTTTAATGATATAAATGTTTATCTTTTGATAAGTACGTAATCAATGGAAAAAATGTAAGAAAAGTTCGAACAAAAAATGTTATTAAGGACATATTTGCTGATACGAAGAATTCCTAAGTACATACCCCTTTTCTTGTTTTATCATCATAGTAGAGTCTCTTTGAAAATTCGATCAAATAACCTAATACCCAAGCAGACAATATTTATCAAAAACGCGTGTGCACGCTAAGAATATGCTGTTTTTGATATTTTTTGTCTGCCCGGGTAACTTACACATTGACAACAACAACATTATTTCGATAGAGCGCCAAATATACCCTCAAAATAAAAACTTGTATTCTAACTAAATAGCTTTGTTATTTATGTCTACTATAGCCATGAATATGTCAATAATTCATGGCAAAATAAAAGACTTTTTAATAAAAAAATCATCTATAGTCAATCGTAATTTTGATTATCAAAAAGAAACCTACTATCCACAAATGAAAACAGGCATAATTGTTGTATCTCCTACGCAATATATCGACCTAACTCTCGTCAAAAAAAAACAGAACTTGCCAATGATTAATATCTACGAATGAGAATGTTAAATGTCTCTGTTTGTCTTTCTTTCTATAGACCCCAATCGATAAGACCACATATTAGTTTTTCATATATAGTATTTTTTTTCTTTTCTTGTTCTTCATTATAAATGCCATATGTTAGCGAATTGTGTATATCGATTTTTTTTTCTTTCTTTTTCTGAACATCAAGATGATTTATTCATCGATCTGCTTTTTTTCTCAGGAGGCATACAGTATAAATTAGACAAAAAAATAGCACTTAATTAACCCTTAGATAAAAAAAAAAGACGAATGCATATAAAAAATGAATTCGATAGATAAATCACGAACGCACAATCGTACATACAGAGATAAAGATATAAAAAATTAGATCATGATTTGTTCACAGAAAAAAATTATGGAATGAAAGTTTTATTGATAAAAGACAAGAGATTCAAAAATATTTTCAAACACGTTAGTCTATCGTGTAAATAAGAAGAAAACCGTCACTGTTAAGCAAAGAAAAGGAGAGAAAAAAATATATATATTAGTCATACAAATAGTGAGAAGAGAAATATGATGACGTTGAAGATGATTGGCGACTATGATGGGCTGTTTTACGCAATCTACCCGGTGTTTGATTGTGTCCTGTGCTTATCAAAGGACAATTTGATTGTTGTTCACGTTCTTGACGAGTCTTCTCTCGAACTATCAATTCGATTTCTTCATCAGCTGACGAACGAGCCAATGCATAGAAAACATTACAATGATCGAGAATGAAAATTTCTAAAGCACATGAAATCAAAGTTAGATTTCGACAAAACAAAAATCTTCGTTATCTACTTCGACCAGGTAATTGTTGTTCAATACAGTATCGATCGAATTTCGATGGATCGAGACCGAATTTATCGAGAATTGTTTTCAATACACTTGTTGTTCGTTCATCATTTCGAATCTAAATAAAGAGAAAAAAAAACAATCAATACTCGTTTCTTTTCTCATTAGATTTGGCTGCGAGACATTTCCGATAGGTAAAACAAAACAAATCTCATAAGGGCAATATTTAACAATAAATAAAATATTTGTCTGACAAATGTCAACACTTGACTTTTTGATATTTTCTTCTAAAGTGCATAGAAAATAGAATATACCCGAACTTTCTTGTATAATAAATCATCTTTGCCTGCCAATTTGACCTTAGCAATGATTGTTTCTTGTTCATCTGAATTCGAGATGCCGTTGCCCGACGTACTTAATGGTGATGCTGTAGCCGATGCATAACCTTGACTTGAACTACCTTGTGACGATGCGAGAAAACTCGATGCCGAAGACGATCGAGAATGATGTGCATGAGGACTCTAAAATGCAAGCAAAAGTTAAGAAATTTTGTTGAGAAAAAACAATGTTCAACTGTTTCGATGATTGGCTGTTCGGTTTGAAAATGTTGCCGATAGTAAACATAGTTATTCGATGTTGTACTCAATTTGTCAAGTGAATTAAGTGAAGGTGATGATGGCAGTGAATCAGTGGTTCGATTCGTTGATTTACTATCTACATTAGTCGTTGTAACGAGCGATTCGAACGAAAGATTGTCAGGAAATTGTTGAACTCGACTAAAAACAAATTTATTTAACAATATAAATATACACAAAAATACAAGCACACGCATGCATACACTTTGGGTATTGATTCATGATCTATAGTTTCCTTTGGTTCGATTTCATAGGATAATTCCCAACTGAAATATTCAATCAAACATTCGAATATTTAAACAAAAGAATTCAATCATTTCAATCCACCTTTCGGAATCGGTATATGTTCGAACATGATCGAACCAAGCTTGAAAACGTGGCAGTGGATGTAATGTTGTATATGCATTTGCAGCTGATTGAAAAAGTTTGATTTGAGCAAGAATTTCGAATTGTTTTCGATGTTTTTCAAAATGAATTAATTTTTCTGATGATTTATTCGTATTTTCGATGGGAATTGTATTCGGATGTGCTGAATCAATGTATGTCAAATCACTCAAATAAATACCCAAATATGGTACAGTACCAATCATAATCTATCAACAACAACAACAACAGCAAAATAACAATTAATTCATTTTGTATGTTTTTTTTAAATAATTTACGGAATTCTGTTGATCTCGAACGAAATTACTTCGAGCTTTTTTACTTAATGTTGCATTGATTCCGATTGAAATATCAGCAGATTTCGCTGTTCCTTCCTGAAAAACAAAAGATTTCATTTCATTTCGAGAAGGTCAAATAGATATTAAATAGTAAAGGTGAACAATAACCAATTCTTAGTATGGTGAAACATGCAGTAGGATGTGTGTGTGTAAAATATAAATAGGTACAAGCAGAAATAAATACATCGACATGCAAAGAAATGATTTCTATTCAAACCTACATCACTTTCTGGATAAACCAAACGAACTTCTTCTAATTGCTGGAAAAATAGATTTCGAGTGTAAATCAATACGATTTCATCATGTTTTTTTTTATTTATTTATTTGTTTTCGATACTTACTTTATCAAGAATTGCTCGAGCTTGCTTTCGATCAGCACAACTGCCAAAGATATTTTTCAATTCATCTAATATTGCTCGATAATTTTCAGTAACAAATGACCAAGCCGTTTTTAAACGATAGATGCAACCCGATAGTAAACCATTTAGAATAGCTGTTAGTGATGAGAAATTCTTGAGTTTTCGACATTGATAGGCAACATCAATCCATTTTTCGATGACATATGCACGCGTTTGTTCGTCTTGTTCTTTGAGAATTGTTGCTGTAACACGAGCAACAACAGCATTGAAATATTCAATTGTTTTATCAACTGTTGTCAATGGTTGATTCGATGGACACCGACGAGAACTATTCACTGTTGGAAGCGTTAAACAATCATGAAGAATAACACGTTTTAATAAATCCTACAAAACAAAAAATGGGCGTGTTTTTTTAGGAGAGAATATGTTGACATACAGCATCAACAATTGTCAATTGTTCTGCGATTGTTGTACTTGGCATTTCAAGTATATTCCATGGCGTTATATAATCAAAACCTTTTCGATTATAATTTGAGTGAATTTTTGAATGTTCATTCGATTTAATCGAACTATCTGATCGATTCGTTTCTTGTTTCTCTTCTAATTGTTTAAATTCTTCTAGTAATATTTGACCTTGCTTTTGTAAATCTTTTTCAGGTACATATTTTATAAAATGATGTAATGTAGAATATCGTGGAGGTTCATTGAAATCTTCTTTATATGTAGATAATAAACAATTGATTGCCGTACGAAGACTCCTATAGAGACACAAAACAAATGATTTTTTAAAGCGAAGAAGAAGAATTCTATGTACTTAAGAGTTTTTTGTCGAATATCTTCCGTCATATCGAGCGAAGCTGGAAGAACAGTTCGATAGCGATTCATTAATGTATCAATTAATATTCGAGTATTTGTATATATTCGATATGTTGAAAAAAGAATATGCATATGAGTTGAATCTAAAGCACCGTTTTCGTTTGTTAGACATTCGATTATTTTCTCTAATGTTCCAGCTTTCAATTGGTAGACTTTAATTGTTGAATAGAGTAATGTTCCATGTTCATTATTCGGACGATGATGATCACCGGCTAGTTTGTTCTATCAAATTTACAAAAAAACGAAAATCGATTATTTCGTTATCGAAAACAAAAACTGTATTCAAACTTGTTCATTCGTATCATCAGATAGCGTTGAAGTTGAATCACTAGTTGATGTTGTTTTATGTCGAATTCGTTTTAAATAAACTTTATATATTGCATTATCTATTCGTTCTTCACCGATTGACTGAGGTTGTTGTCGAGATGTCTAATGAAGCAAAAGGCAAATAAATAAAGACTCGATTTTTGAGAGTCAGAAAAAGAAACACTTCGAGCGTTAGTGAATTAATTCATCTACCTCTTGACATAGTTTATCAAATAGTTTAGTAGATTTTAGTAAATGTTCTTGTGATTGTCGAGTAGGATTGAAAAATGATGAAACTTTCAAATCCAATGAATAGAAATTCGCAAACATGAATCAATTCTTTGCTGCTGATGCTTCTCACTAAATAGTTCTCTCTTCATATGATTTCATAAAAAAAAAGAAGAAAAAAAAAAGAAACTTCTTACTATCAAGTGTCATGTCAACTCATCATTTTCATCACTGTAAAATATAATTTACACGAGTATGTCAAGGTACACGCTCATAAATTCCATTAACATAACTATTTCTCTTATATTTACATACTCAAGAGTAAGTACAAATCATAAATGAAACGAAAAAAAACTGGAGCAAACATGCAAAGCGTTAGAAATTTTGCTGTTATGAGTCAATGAAACCAAATCATACATATTTTCCAAGCCTTTATCGAGCTATAGCTCTTACTTGTTTCTCCGATCTCCTCATTTGATCATTGCGAGAAAAGATTTTTCTGTGTAACGACGGTGACAATGTCGATAATAAATAAGGACTCATCATTTTGTCACTCTCTCGGTTTCTCTCTTTTTTTTTAAACTTCTCTAAAAACAAGGACACATCGAAAGAAAACGATAAACAAATCAAAAATGACAATGATATTTGTGGAATTCAAGTATGTTGACCATGCATGTGTACACGTACATAACAATTGTTTTCATTATGATGTATCATCAATCAAGGTCATTATAGATTATACACGTGAAAGTCAATGATTGTTGAATTTAACTTACGACATAAGTTTGTTCGTTTTGTATAGTCGAAATATTTTGTTGACTAAGACTTCTTAGTGTTGCTTTGTTAATAAATGAACCAGTTTTGGCTGCTAAAGCTATACGACGAATAGGCCGACGACAAAGGGACATTCGATAAGAATAAAGAGTCAAAGAAAAATAGTGATAAATTTCGTTGTGATGTTTTTAGATTTCGTTTTCAACTCAAATTTGAGTTTGATCAAAAAGTAAAAACATCGAGAAAATGTTGAAATCTTCTAGGACAATTGACAGATTAATCCACGATTCAAAAATAGTATCACGTGTCCTAGAAGAAAAAAAACAACATCAACTATTGACAGGTATTCGATTTCGTCAATAATATACGTATATCGATGAGTCACATTTTTCGTGCTCAAATATTTCGTGTGAATCGAAATGAATGTTTTCAATTGAAAATATCAATTGAACACATCATTAATTCATCAAATCGATCGAGAAAAGAAAAATTTAACTCGAAAAAAATTCATTTTTGTTGCTATTTATAAAGAACTGTATATGAATGACATCTATCGAACATGTTCTAAGTATCTCGAAGTGAATAGTAAAAAAAATCGTTTTGACTAAAGAAAATGAGAAGTCAAATGAAGTTTTTATATGTCTATGATCAGTTCCTATGTCTTCTCTTTTACAAACAAAATAAACGTATGAAAATACCTTCCTATGATTTCGTCATTTATTACGAAATATGTTTACATAAAATAAAAAGTTGTATGAAAAAAAGACATGACATTGGTTGATCTCATGGCTCATTTAATATTTACATATATATTCATCTGGTGAAGAGTCTAATTGAATAATATAAGAAAAAGACAAAAAGAAAGGAAATTATCAATTCAATTGTCCGCCTTCGTTCAAGTTACTCTCAATCTCTTGAGTGTCAATCATTTGAATTTCGTGTTTCATGGAAATGCACATCGTAGAACAAGAAGAACAATTGCTATCTTGATGAATGAGTCAATGTAAAATGTCCGCAAGCAACTAATAAAGTAAACATGATTAGTTAAGATATTCGCTAGATCGAAATAATGATTTCCTGTTTTTGAATATTCTGATGTTCAATATTTTACAAGTAAAAACAGCAATCTTTATTTTATTTACATCTTATCAATGCTTATCCGTACTTCCGATTAATGAATATGATTTAAATAAAGTGCTAGTTGGTTACTACTGCTGTCAAGGTTAATATTAAAATTGCAATATATTTAATGTTATTTATTAAAAAGTATCGAACAGATGTTTAACCGAATGTTGAAATTTGAAATGAAACAAATGTGTGATTATCTCGAAAATTTTTATCATTAAAAAGAAGAAAGAAAAAAAGATGCATGTGTGTTTCAATGATCATATATGCGGTTGTTCGAAATTAAACTCCGAATATTCATATCTGAATTGGATACTGTACTGAAATCTCAAAATAGAAAAATAATAAAAACAACGAAAAAAGAAAAAAAACAAAACAAAAAATAATATTTAAGATTTCAGGTTTATACGTATGAGAAACGAGAGCATCTTATTTGCGATGATTGACGGGCGATTGAATGTTAACTGAATTCTTGTTTAATGTCGATGTTGAAGTAGCTGCCGAGTCGCTGGATGACATTTTAAATAATTTTGGAGATGAACCACGATTTGTTGCTTCTTCACGTGAACGTGCTGCTTGTAAACGATACCAACGTGGTTTATCATCGATTACATTTCCATCTTGAACAATACAGAATTTAGTTTTTGAATATATCAACCTATGAATTGTTCTTCCTACCTTTCAAATCAATTGTTATCTGTCCAATGAAATCATTGGCTTTGAATCGATCATAATCCCAGACTGTAAATTCTAACATTTTATATTGTAATTCTTCTCGATGCATATTTCCGTAGATAACTGTATGATCCCAATTTGGATTTAAATTTTTCGAAATATGTTTCGTTCGTCGTTTATTTTCTTGACTAAAAACAAATATTGATGAAGAATTCTGTTTTTTTTCTCTCTCTCTCTCGAAAGATTCTTTACTCTCGGCCTGGTAAAAGATAAACTTTAACAAACGGATCTGAATAACCATTTGCATCTTTAGCCGGTAGATTTTTTGCTTGAATTATTCGTACGACTAATTGTTCACGTTCGCTATTATGTCCGATTTGTAATTGAATATCGCCAACATACAGATTATCTCGGCCATCAATGGGCTACGAACAAGAAGAAAAACAAAAAAAAGTTTATTGAAGAATATTTTCTTCATTCGACATACTTGATTTGTCAAATCGACAGATTTTGTTTTCTTTTTAATAAATTTAAATGAACCCAAAGTCGACGAAGATTTTCTTCCTTCGCGTTTAGTCAATGTAATCGATTCTCTTCCAGCTGAATCATTTGACAAGCGTTTTCCGTCGTTTCTCAAAAAACTCTGTAAACGACGTGACGCATCATTCGTCAAATCGCTATCATTCACCGAGACACTATGACTTCGTTCATGCGAATTCGTTATCAGATCATTGGTTGCCATTAGACTACTTTTTCGGCTCGATGGCGAACGAAAATATTGCGATAGATTATCGCTTTCGTCTGATTCATTCGAACTTCGACGTTCGATACTATGTGTACTACCGATGCCATTCAAACCCGGATCATTCGGTAATAGACTATTTCGATGTTCGTAGATTCGACGGCGTGATGACGGCTCTTCGGAATGCGTTTTCTAGAAAAAATTATATGAAAAAAAATATCGAAAAATAGAATTGTGTGCGTGTGAATGTGCAAAGATTTTACGTTGTCAGGTGTTGTTAGAGTAAATGTAGTTGTTGTTTTTTGTTCGTCACGTTTAGCGGTATGTGTATCACGTGAATTAGATGTATCATTCGATTGTGGTGCTAGTTTGATTGAACGATCATTGGATTTAATTGATGCTGTACGATGAAGGGATTCGACAGAAAAGAGGCGTTCTTTTGAAGATACGCTTTTCTTTCGAGTAAATGTGGGTGAGAGCATTGTTTCAGATACATTACTTGAATTTTCATTTGGCAAGGGCATTATAGTTGATTGAGATTTAACAACAGTATTTGTCGTCGGAGAGGTTTGATAAGTATCCATTGAATGTCTACGTTGAGCATTTGAATCAACCACGAGATATGATGGAGTGAGATTAGATTGTAATTGCGTTTTTTGCGGTCGATGAATTTGAATGGGAGGAGAATTAGGTGGAATGACGTGTTGACTACGAAGACAAGAAAGAGATTAATCTTTTTTTCTTTTTTTATTATTAAAATTGCGCGTTGAAAATACCTTCGAACGACAATTTCAAATTCATCTTCAATTGAATTCATTAAGTTCTGAACGAATAGTGCACTTTTACCACGCAGAGAAACGCCGCCAACTTCCAGTACTTCATCGCCTGGATTTACATGACAGGAATATATTTTTAATTAGTAAGAAGAATCCTTCTATTTTTACCTTCTTGAACGGCGTTTTGTAGGATAGGATAATTTCGATGATGTCGATCAATGTGTTGAATACAGCCTGTGACTTCCATGCAGTTCGGAATTGAATGGCCACCTGTTATGCGAAGGCCTAGATCGGATCCATCTGACAAGAGAAAAGAAAAGATCACGAGAATGTCATTTGATGATATATATATATATATATATACTACCTTGTCGAGATGGATTTAAACTATCACGACTTAAAATTAATTTTAAGACAGGAAACGGATATGAGATTTCTGTGCTGGTGCTCTGGAAAATGAACATGATCGTATGAGAATAGAATTTCTAATTAGCATAAGAAATGACAAAATAATCATACTTTTTGCATTTTAGGTCGATTCGAACTATTCGATGATGATGATTGATTCACTTGCGTCGGAGATATTTGACCATTTGTATTTGTCGATACTGAATGGTGGCCATTGCTAGTAGCGGATGGTGATGAGAGTTTTTTCTTTAGTTTCTTTTTGGTTTTTATTGATGAATTCAAATTTGATATTGGCGGCGTATTTGTTGTTTGATCACGTAATTGTTTCGTTTGTTTAGTTGTTCGAACTAATTGATCGATCGATGACGATTGATTCGATAAATTAGTTATCATCAAATATGAATTCATATCATTACTATTCGTTAATTCAGATTCAGTTTTCGAACGATTCGTTCGTTTCATTGAACCTGTTGGATCGTTGAGATCAATTTCAAGTAAATCACTCTCATCATCGATATTACCATTAGGTATTATAATCGGTGGTGGAACTGCTGGAAGACAAAAACGAGATTCAGAATTTGCTCGACGTAATTGCAAACGATCTGTCATAGCTGGTACACTGGGTAGATTACGTTTTTGTCGATGAATAAATATATCACGCTAAATAGAATTTAAAAAAAGAAAAAAGATTATCAAACTTGAGTGCAGATAGTGTTTGGCAACTGAACTTAATTATTTTTCAAAAAAAAAGGAAAAGAAAAATCTCTCTTCTGTCATCTCGTTATCTTTGCAAATCAGAGAAAATTAAAAATAGAATCGCCTGTAGTTTGAATATGATATTAGTTTCTTTTCTTTGTTTGTCTTCTTTGAATTATTAAAATATTTACTTTGCGTTGGATGGATGATGTTCGTTGTAATGATCGAGTTTCTTCTTGAGATACGTTGCTTGTTACAAGTAAATCAGTAAGATTTTCTCGAACACCCGACGAACGACTTAGACTTCCTCGACGATTTGTTGTCATTATCGGTATGGATATAGGAATATGTTCTAGTGGATGTGAAGATGTAATTGAACTTGTCGGAATAGATGTGGAAGATAATTGATGAATATGTTCATCAGTCGATGGTGATTCAATTTCCATTTCAAGTATGGAATCAATATCAATATTATCAACAGATAAATGTGTTTCATTTGTTTTCAATTCCAAATCTTGTTCCTGTTGATTTGTCGATGGAAAACATCGTGTTAGATTAGCTATTGTTTCTTCTAATTCTTTGACATGATCACGTTCATCGGCGGCGTCATCTTCGTCGATATATTCATCGATTTTATACGACGGTACAATGAATTCTCCTTCGGTTTGTTGATGATCAAGATTGACTGATTCAATAGGTAATATTTCATCGATTGTTGACACATATGGACTTGGTCCTTGATAGAAAAAGTCATCTTCATCAATTTCAGTTAAATTGTTCGATCGCGTTTTTATTAGTGTCGAGGATGGAGAAGGAATCGGGGGCGATTGACGTAGTTGTTTTTCATTTTGACCTTGATTATCATTCATTTTTTCTATCGAAATAGGATTTATATGAGATGAAGATCCTTGAATCGACGAAGTCGGTTTTATTAGTTCCTGATCAATCTTCATAACGTTATCATAGAATTTATCTTCTTTATGATTATTAGATTCATTCGACAGAGGAGAGAAGAATGATTTGTCTACAGCTGTGAGCTATTGAATACAAGAAAAAAACACACAGAATGATTTTGAATTATTAAATGGCATATCAAATAGACATATTGACTCACAGAAATAGTATTGTCTTGCATTATTCGAGCAATTTCTTCATCATCTTGGCATCGAAGGCAAATTGTTAAATTTCCCTGTTGCTGTTGTTGTTCTTTGTTACACACTTGACATCGGTGAATGTTTGTTAATGTCGATTCCGGCAATGTTAATGTTGGTAATTCTTCATTCTGACGTCTGTTAATTATAGAAAAAGAAAGAAAATCGAAACTATTCATCATCGAAATTAAAACTCGTTTTATTTTGATTGAAAAAAAGAAATTAATGATAAGTTAATAAGAAGTTTCGTCATTTGCAAACATGTTAATGTTGATCTTTGGTTGCGGAAAAAAAAACAGAATAAGTGCAAAAAGAAATGCTAACAAACATTATTTATATATAATCTTTTTATAATTGACAGTTGAAGAATCGAAGAACTTCGTTTTTTTAAGACTTTGTTTTTTTATCATTAGCTTAACGTCATTTTGCGTGACAGATAAATATACAGAGGCAAGTCTTGTTTTATTGAAAAAAAAGAAAATGTCTGGAAAATATGAAAAATCGAATGAGACAAGAGAAAAGAGAGAAAGTACGTCAGTAGCAAGGATTCGACGTGATTTTTCTTTTACTCTAATTATTATTCCTACATGATTCTCGTGTTCTTTTCCATTTTTGTTTAGCTGTGAGTATGAAATTAATTAAAATTGATCTCTTTATATATAAATAGATCGTATAATGTGTGAAATTCTGTTAAATGATAGATTTGTTAAAGAAAATATTCTTTCTCATGAGATTAACTTGAAACATGCAAGATATAATCTACTTACATTTTATTATCATCGTTATAGTCATTTTTATCGGTTTGGTCATATATTTCCGGTTTTTCCGTTTGAAAACTACTTGTCGATGTTGTTGATGATGAAGATGACGAAGTCGATGCTAATGAAGTCGAAGGAGATAATGACGCCGGTGGCGATTGTTTCGATGAAATAACAAGCGGCGATATTGGTGTTTGCTGTTCATCGGCTGCTCGTGCTCGTCGTAGAACATTTGCAATATGTTCTTGTTCTTCTCGATTTAAATAACTAAGATCTAATTCACCAGGCGATGCCGGTGCTGGTGGTGGTGCAAATGATTGATTAATTGTTTTCGAACTTTGAACACTATCCATTGAAATGGGTCTTGAAAGGCTTCGAGATGTTGTTGATGGATTACTTGGTAAACGATCATTATATTGCGGATGATCGAATGATGATGTCGACTGATGATAATAGTAGTGATTTGCTGTTGGATTTGATCTTGTCGACGAAGATGATGTATAAAAGGAAGGAGACGATGGAGACGGTTGTGATGGTAATGATGGAGGAGTAAAATCGACCGCCTTATCTTGCACCCACTTTTTCAGTGAATTAAACATTCAGCAAAAAGGAATGGGGCGAAGGGCGAACGAACAACCGGAGACACAATGACGTATGATTTGATGGCACACTACAATCATATTAATTAAATATTCTCTTGTTGTATTGTTGCACAGTCGTATGATTATATGACAATCCTTTTTTTGTTGTTCTTCTCTTTTCATTCTTCTTCGTTTTTTTCTTTCTCGTTCCCTCTCCCTCTCTCTCTCTCTCTAATACTCACAAGTTCAACTAGCAGAATCATGTGTGCATGTGTCTTTGTATGCTATCATTCATTTGCTCTAGTTGCTCGACGTGCTTTCCTCACTTTTCCGTCCAGTATGCTTCTCGTCTCGGGTTCTCTCTTCGTTCTCTCTGTTTTCCGCTCGTGTGCAATACGTCTTCTATCAAACCACATCACATTTCTCTCGTTTCTAATAATCATAGAATTTTTTTCTCTCTGTTTCTCGTTTTTTCCTCTCTTTTTTTCACCATCTCGTTTTTCATGCACAACATTGAACGCTAACATTTTAGAAGAAAAACGAAGAACAAAACAGATATTTGGAACAGAGCAAAGGGGGGAAGAAAATAATGATGAATGTTCGTCAAAACGAGATGGTCTCTATAGAATTCTCTCACACTCTATTTCTTCTTTGCATCTATCTATCTATCCATCCATTCATCTCTCTATCTATTTGTGTGTCTTCGTCTTCTTCTTTTTTTTCTTTCTTTCTTTCTTTCTTTTTTTCGTTATTCAATAAGAACTTCCTGTAAGTTAGCAATCACAATAAAAGCGAATGACGATGATGATGAACTACTTAACTTAATGCTTAAGTCATCAGCTTGTCAATAGACCGAAAAAAGAAGAAGAAAAGTTATTAAAAGAGTATTAAAAAAAAAGAAAAAAAAACGCAGCCATCATCATCATCGTCAATGGGTCTACGTGGATAATGATCCTACTCCGGAAAACACAATTGAAGAGTTCTTTTTCTTTTCTCTTGTTGGGAGAAGTAGAATGAAAAAAAAAGACGAAGAAAATTATTACATGACTTTATAAAATATCCGATATATTTGAATAGTAACCATTATTATTCAATATTTGAATAAAGAGTCAAATATATCATTTTTCTCTTCTCTCCTATCGAATTTAATTATCATACGTAAGGAAACATGATATATATATTTTTCTCTTTTGAGTTTTTGTTGCTGTTCTTGTATAAATTACAATCTGTTTTTATTAATCATATCTAATTGTCAGCACATCAATGTCGAAATGAGACATGACACAAAAAAGAAGAAGAGAAATGAAAGAATCTCAATCTAATTATCAATAATATATTCTTCGCTTCGGTGGATTTCTTTTTCTCGCCTTTTTTTCGTCACATATATATATATATATATATACGATTTTTTTTGTTTTAAATTACATGAGAATACATATACAAGAAAAGAATATAGAAATAGTAGAAAAAAAGCATCGATAATAGCGGCAGCATCAGTAAATAAGCTTTAACAAAAAAAAATGCATACGCACAAAAGACAAAGGAATACTTGTTCTTTCTTTTTGAAAAAAAATCTTCCATCATTATTAAAGCAAAGAATCTCGCAACTACAAAAGAAAAGAAAAACACAACGAATTGAAAAAAGAAGAAGAAGAAGAAAGAAAGAATGAAGCAATTCTCATTAAGAAAAGAAAAACACACGATTTGGCACATAAAATAAGTGTGGATAAGAGAACGAGAATTGCATTGGAGAGCAAGAAGAAATTCTCATTGATTTCAATATTTGGAATAAGACTAAAGAAAAACGAAGAGCAAATCAATTTTAATAATAATTGAAAAAAAGAATTCTACCGATTTTGATCGTGTATAATAAGAATGCGTTGGTAATGGAGTTGGATTAGTTACTGGAGATTTGCCACGATATTGTTGATGATGATGATGATGTGACGAACTCTTCAACATACTCGATGAGATTGGATCACGATTATCACTATCAGATAGAGTCAATGTTGTTCCGAGATTATTGTTATTTATGTATTGTCCGCTGGAATACATGGGCCTGAAATTAAATCAAAAGTAATTTCTTATTTTTCTTCTGCGTGTCCTTCGTTAGTAATTTAATTGACAGATTCTCTAACCAATGTTTTTATTTGATTATTCGAAGGTATGCATTTCTACCTGAATAAATATTAGATTTAATTTATTCCGTTAGGACTGACAGCAAAGAGTGTATGAAAATGATTTCATGCAAATAAAGTATGACACGTTGTTTCTCTCGAGGCAAATCTCGTTGTTTGTTTCGTTTATAAATGTCAATTAAGATTTTCTTTCCTCGAGTAAACTTACGTTTTCATGATTGATGTTGCCGAGGAAATGTATGAACGTGGCTTACGCATATTTGAATTTAATAAAACATTCGACGAAGAATTATTTGGCATCGGTGCATAACTACGTCGAACAGTTGCCGATGAGATAGGCACTGTACTTTGTGGAACTACTGTTGTTTGAGCACGTTTATAATTTGCTGATGGATTGAATCTATTCAAAATAGAAATACAAAGGTTGTTCGATAATCAATCTAAGTAAAACATTTTCTTAAACATGCAAATATATAAGGAAAAATCTGTTTCGGAACAACTAAGAACAATAATGGAAAATATGAAAGCAAATGGAACAACGAAATAAATCATTTTCTGACAAATGGGTTCACCGATTTTCGAACACCTTTCATCTGTCTGTAGAGTTGTCAATAGTGTCGATTGATGTATGAAGTCACATTCATTTAGCGATGTCGAATGCATTCGACTGTTATAAATACGAAATGGAATCATTTGTTCATCATCACTTATTGAAACACTTGTTAATGGCCGAGGAAAAAGACTAGAAAACAAAGTATGCCTTATAGATAGATATTCAATGTCATTCAGCAAACAAAAAACGATAGAGAACGAGCAAATATTAATTGATTTCTGTGTGTGTGTGTTTTTTTTATGTCTATGATCAATCAAAAAAATGAAAATAATTATTCATGCAAGATAAATCTATTGAATTATCTGCAAATACCTTTGTTTAGTCTTTCTAGTTTGATTATGTTTACACCTAAATTCGGCGAATACATGCAGAATAAGCGATTGGATTTTTTGTTGTTGTTGGGAAAAAAGAACAAAAACAAAAAGAAAAATTTCATTCGTAATCTTACGTTAAACTCGACGTAACATTCGTATTCGGTGGAATCCAACTGTGTGTTGGCGATACTGTATGAGTATGATGATGTTGCATACGACGTGCTTTGATTTCGTTTAAACGATCGCCTTGTGTCAGTTCACCTTCGTTTTCTTCCTGAAAAAAGAATGAAGATTTTTTTACAATGATTTTGAAATAGATCGAAGACCAACGTCATTCATAATGATATTATCGGTGTTGAGCGAATAACGAAGTGGATTTTGACCGATTGTATTCATAGATGATTTCATACCGAATGAGGCTGAAAAACGAGGACGATCATGAATTCGATAGGCATCACCTAACGACCAAAGCCACGATTGTTTTCTAATTAAACGGACAAAAATGTTTGTTCGTTTTTGAAATTCAGATAATTACTCTTCGAGATAATTCTGCTGTGGGCCAATAACTGATCCTGGACGACAAATTCGAAGCCAAGCGATGATCTCAGCTGCTGAGAACTTATAATGTTTCATAATATATGCACCAATTAAAGTTCCCGTTCGACCAAGACCGGCTGAAAATTTTGCTCAAATAAATCAATTCGAACTTTCTTTTTCTTACCTTTGCAATGAACGGCAACGGCGCCTTTCGCTTGTTCGACAATATTCAAAAATTTCAATGTGATCGCATCACTCGGCGTGCTTCCATCATTAAAAAACAATTCGAAATGTTCAAAACCCGCATCAGTGAACCGTCTTGCATCATAGAGTTTCTTATTCAAGCGTACGATTGCTGTCACATGACGACTACGAAAGTATGTAAAATAAGCTTCAGGCGCATGCAATGGATAGCCCTGGAGATGAGAAAAATAAACTCATTGAGATTGGTTTCTTGTTTGTTTTCGAAATGACCTACATTTTCGATTTTACTTTTAGCATGTGGACCTGAAAATGCGAGAATCTTTCCAGGAATGATCCAATTCAAATCTCCATTCTCAACTTTCTATCAACGATAAACAGGAATGTTTTTTTCTTTTTTTTTCGGAATATAAAAAATATCTCACTTCATAGTGTTCATATTCATCCAAATCGAAATTTTCGAAATCAAAAAAGTCGTGAAGCATAGCCTAAGAAATTCGATTTTTACAAATACAAACGAACACACACACACACACACAAAAGAAAATATTCTATACCTTATAAAGGCCTTGTAATGTGTCAAGTAATGTCAAATTATAGGAAGATGATCCGAGTGAAGCATCTCGAAATGGTAAAAATGGATGAATAGCATTGATACCACTCACTAATGGCTTGTAGGCTTCTTCTGGAGTTCGTTTTAAATAAATAATCTAGACAGACGAATAAATGATAGCTATATTCAGATTGAAATAGAATTACTGAATAAGTAGCAATGAGAAAGGCAGCATTAGCACGTTTTTTCGGATCGAATGTTGTATAATGAATAATTCGTTTATGAGAACATGTGGAATTCTAGAAACGATTTGATAATGAAAAAAAGATATGTGAACTTTCTTATTCAATTTACATTTAATTTTCGATTTAATTTTGTACAATATCGATGCACAACGCCCAAATTCAATGGGCCAAAATCAGCATAAAAACTTATGAGAAAAAACAATAACAAAATACAACCTTCAATTTTCTATTTGAAAATCTTACTTTTCATAAATGAATTCATCATCAATTGAAAAGAAGTGCGTATTTATCGTCGATTTAGGTTTGATTCGTAATGTGGCAAAATAAAGACGATCTTTGAGTATTTCGGATGCGCTACCGATAATATCGGTTTCGCTACCATTACCTCCGACGCCGCCATCGAACATTGGTTTTTGATTTTATTTTGTTTTTTATTATTTAATCAGAAGTCGACTTATTAAACTATTCATAGACAAACGAAAGACTAAACGAAGCGGAAAGAAAAAAAAAGGAAAATCGTAGAAATTCTTTTGGTTAATTATCTACCTAAAATGAAATAAACGGTTGATTTTAATCAAGATTTCTATAGTTCTGTTGTATAGGAAAACGAGAGGAATAGGAACAGAAAAATGAACGAATCAGCAGCCGTTGTTAAGCGCCATTAACTATGTGAATAGTCTCTATTATGTTTTTTTGATTAGACACATAATATGTCAAAAATAAATAAAAAATGATTTTCTTTTTTGAGTTTTAGTTTAATACTCAGTATGAACTGCATCATTCGAATTGTAGCTCTCATCTGACGAAAAATTCTATGGAAACAACAAGAACATTTTGACTAAGATGTCACTAGATGATTTTCTCTTTTCCCTAAAGTCAAAATCTGGTTTCCGTTATTAATGATTTTTCTTTAGTATTTTATATGATTAATAACCGGATGGACCATGGAAAGAGAAAAAGAGCGTTGATGAATTCGGTTATTCTTTTTTTTTTCAACAAATTATATAGTAATCAATAAAAAATCATTGCTTCAAAGAATAATACTTGAGTCGTATATATTCTTCTTTTATTATTAAATAAATGTCACTAACAGGAGGGAGAAAAGAAGTCTAATTAGATTCACAATTGAATTTATATATCATTTTCTCATTTTTCTTTCCTCTCTCTCTTTATATATATTATATATTGAATGACTGATTCGATTATTCTACCTATCAAATACTTACGATTAATCAATTGACAGCTCTTAAAGGGTTGCTTTGATCCGTACAAATGTTCTATTTGTACTGCGTATGTACATAGAACTCCTTCATATTATTTGACCTTAACAAACATAAAAACAAGACAGAAAAATAAAGAAAGGAAAAGGACAAAGAATCGGAAGACTCATCGATGATTTCTGATTAACTGCTGATTTTTCCTGCGTCTTTTAATAAGACAACAATCATAAAGCAAAACAAAAAAGCGAAAGAGATCTATTTTTAGTCAACCTTTTCGTTCTAACAGGTTTAACAATATAATTTGTTTTTTCGTTTCAAGAACATACTTGACAGATGTTCTCAAAAGGAAAATAAATCCTATATGGATGTCGCCTATATTCTTTTCTAAGACCTCAAGTCGTTGCTAGGAAAACGCACACAATCATGGCTCGGGATTAACGACACGCAATGTGTTTGTATACTAACCGACAATGGTTTCCATCGTCAAATGGAATTAGATAACATTCGAACAGAAATAATTATGAAAAAAAAACCGAGCACATGACATGTAATCGCATTTTGATTGTATTATATATATGTAGACCGATGAGAAATATAAAACTTCAGTTACTTGCATGAGTTTAATTGTAATGATGAAATCGATACTTCTATTCTTTCGAATTTTTTACATATAAGTCTGCTGAAAAGTTGATTGTTTACTTTGTTTTTCTTTTTTTTAATGAATAGACGATCATTTGCAAAAACGATTTATGAAGAAATATGGGTAAAGATTATTATAAAACTCTTCAGTTAACTTCAAGCGCAAGAGACAACGAAATAAAATCAGCGTAAAAATTCATTAAAACTACGTACATTCGTTTGACAATCTGTTTTTGTAATAGTTATCGACGTTTAGCGCTTAGATATCATCCATTAAAAGCTGACAATGACCAAAATACTACTGAAAAATTCGATAATCTCGCAGAAGCTTATGATGTCTTAACCGATCGTAGGTGTCTATTGATTTAGTTTGCTTTTACGTTTTCATTCTCATTGATTCTAGCAATAAATCGGGCTATTTACGATCAGTATGGTTATGAAGGTCTGACAAAAGGCGTGCCACTAGGTTGAAATTTAATAGTCTATTATATCTTTAATCAAATAAATACATTTTTTTTTCTTCTCATTTCAAGGTAAAGATGGCGAATGGAGCGATGGTTATGTGTTTCATGGTGATGCTGAACGAACCTTTCGAGATTTTTTCGGTGGAGATAATCCATTTGCTGGTAGAAACCCCGAAACTATCTTGATCGTGAATGATTTCTTAACTTTTTGTTTTTTTTTACTAAGAATTTTTTACGACAGCAGAAGAAAATCAAAGATTAGGCTTCGGTGGAATCGATGGTCGAAGTCGAAAGAAAAAAGATCCGCCCATAATTCGAGATCTTGTACTTTCAATCGATGATTGCTATCATGGTGCAATAAAAAAAGTCAAAATCAATCGACGAGTAGAGAGCAAAATTGATTTTTGAAAATCATTCTTTTTTCGTAAATTGAATCTTATTATTCAGGTTATAAATGACGACGGTGTTACGTCGAGTATTCGAGAAAAAATTCTCTCGATTACAATCAAACGCGGTTGGTTACCAGGTACAAAAATTATCTTCGAAGACGAAGGTGATCAAGGTCCAAATAACATTCCAGCAGATTTGATTTTCATTATCAAAGATAAGCCACATGCTTATTTTCGTCGTGAAAATTCCAATCTTATTTATACAGCTAAAATAAATCTTGGACAAGCTCTCATTGGTACAACCGTACATATTGAACATCTCGATGGAAGAAAACTCGATGTACCAATTAATGAAATTGTCAAGTAGGAAAAAAATTCCGTCGAAAGTCTTTTTCATTTCATTTCATTGTTGATTTTGTTAGACCTGGATATAGAAAATGCATACCTAATCAAGGCATGCCATTGATGAAAGATCCAGAGAAATACGGCGATTTGATCATTGAATTCGATGTTGAATATCCACAAAAGTTAAATCGTGATCAAAAATTATATATTAAAGAAGCATTAATTAGTTCAACTGTACGAAAACAACACAGCCAACATCAAAAAGCAAATATGACAGATAAAAATTAGTCCAGCACTTTTTTCTGTAATTATTTACATCTAAATATTCATTCATCATAAATTTAAAATAAAAAAAAACACCAAACATCTTAAAAAATCGATTAAGCAAATCAGAAAATATTAAATTCCAAAAAAATATATAATTTTTTTTCTAATAATTCTATCGCTTCGATTTTCAATAAACTGTTGTTGTTGTTTTTTTAAATTGATTGATTTAACGCGTCAAACGTTCGCTCTCGAATCTGATTGGTCTTTTAAAAAGCAATGACAAAAAGCAGGTAGTCAATGAATCATGACCTATTTTATTTATTTTAAACAAAGAGAAAAGAAGAACGCGAAAAAAAAACTTTCTTTTTCTCAAAATATTTTGTTATTGTTTCCTCATTTTTATTTTTCGTCATGGCTGCTAATTCTGAAAGTGCTCTAAACGAAGCACGGAATCTTCTTCAACAAAAATCCGTCGATGAACTAAATAAATTATTGAATAGTGAAGAAGAAATAGCAAAATTCATTTCAAGTTTAAGTGAAGTAGGTTTCATTATTTGTAAACGAAAACAAACAAGAATAATCATGATACTTTTTTTGTTTCGCCATTTCATCAGGTTCAACAAATGGAAATTGTTAGAGAAAGTTTAAAAGAAAATAACAAACGTATTGCCTTGCGTAATCTCGATAAAGAACCAGGATTTCATCAAGAAAAAATCAAACTTGCTGAATTATTCGAAGAAGTTAATAAAGTGACAGATGAATACAAAGCATTACGACAACGTTACGGTAGAATATTGAAACAAAAAAACAACAGATTGATTGCTATTTTTTCTTTGTGTTCAATTAGATGATCAAGCCGGTGAAACTAACCCTGAAATGATTTATATTCTGTTACAAACAGAAGCGTCAGATCTCGAACGAAAAACTGAAGTAAGCGTTTTTGAAAGAGAAAAATAATATCATGAATTGTGCGTTTATGTTCATTGTGTTAAGCAAAAAGCTGAGGATTTTTTCTACGGTGAAAAGAATGAAGAACAAGTCACTGAATTCGAACGAGAATTTATTGAAGATCGAAAACATGTACATGAATTAAAAATCAAGGCCGAAAAATTCAATGAACTACTTCATTTGGCACATTCGACTTCGTATTTAGGTTCAAATGTTTACAAATAAAAATAAAAAAACTTCTGCTCGTCTTTTTCTTTTCGACTTCAATAAACAATTATTTTCTTTTCTGCTTCATCGCAATAAAAATTCAATCTCTACTTTCTTTCTTTTTCTGTTTTGGATATTAAATTGATAAATAATGCCTGGTGCGAAACGGTACGCCGAACAAAATGATTTTCATTGAATTTTCTCTTTTTTTTTAGAATAACGAAATCAGTATCTTATGCCGAACACGATGATGACGATGACGGTGAGTTTTTTTTTCGTGTTTATTTTGAGAAAAACAAAATTATTTATTTTTAGATTTTGTATCGAAAAAGGATACGAAAAAAGCTCGAAATACAAAAGAAAACGAACGACCAGTCGAGTCAAAGCCAAAAACAGTTCGACCACCTCCTCGAAAACGAAATGAAAAGTTCGTAATTTAGAAATAAAATCAATTAAATTGTTGTTTTTGTTTAGATTAACAGTGTCTGAACAGGCTGAACTTGATTTAGCAATTAAACTTTCGAAAGAAGAAGAAACTGTTCAACTAACTGAAATTTCAATTGAATTACCGAATCTATCGAATGACAAACAAGAGAAAAATGTATCGAGTGCAGGTACGAATAAATCACCTGAACAGAAAAAAGAACGAGCCCATCATAAACTGATTTAGAAAGTAAAACAACCGATGAAGAAATTTTATTACCGAAAAGCAAACGAATGAAACGAGAAGAAGAAGAAGTGGTGAAAGAGGAGGAAGTAGTAATCGAAGGTACGATATCGAGTTTGTTCTTTTTTTTATTTGTAAATTGTACCAAAAAGTGAAATTGTAGAAGTAAAAAACGCTGATGAATCGACTAGTGATGAAGATGAAGAAATCGACGAAGAGAACGAGGAGGAAAAAAATGATGATGATGAAGAAGAAGAAGAAGAAGAAGAACAGCAACCTCCACCTCGAAAAAAAACAACTCGTAAATCCGATGAATCACACAAGCCAACAGGTAAACCAGCTTAGTATTTGAAAAAAAAATAATACTGATTACTTAACAATCTTGTTTCTCTTTTTATTTTCAAGAAAATAACAATCGACTAGTTACACGTAATCAGCAAAAACCATCGCCAACGAATTATCTGATTTCAACAAATGATCAAACAAAGAAAAAATCGAACGTACCAGTCGGCTTTCCAACGAGTAAAATCAATATTCCTTCGTTTCAACCATCACGTGTCGGCTTATCACGACGATCAGGCGCAATCAAACCACTTCATCCCAATCTCAATCAACGTGGTCTTCATGAATAATAGTTTCAACAAAGTCAAATGATCCGTCTCGATGTTTTTTTTTAAATGAAAAGCAAAACTTGTCATAGATGTGTTGTTATAGATTTTATGTTATTTTAGAAATAGAAAACAAATTGATAATTAAAATGCAGATATATTTTTTGTTCTAGATCATTGTGATTTTAGTATATTTGAAACGAAAATTCGTTTTTGAAGCATGTTTTTTATTTGAAAGCAAACAGAAAAAAAAATAATTCAATTCAATTACAATGTCAGCGATCACATCGTCATCATCGCATATGATCGATGATGATAATCCAGCAGCAACAGTTAAATTTCTAATTCATTTTCAAAATCAAGCTACGGTGATCTACCTTCCAGTTAATCTAACTTTGGAAACATTCTATCAAAATCTCTCATCGATTTGTCATTTAACATTAACGAATCCACCGACATTTACTGTGAAATGGCTTGATGAAGCTTTAGATGCTATAAGTATGTCAACACAACGTGAATTGAATACCGCTATACGTTTATATAAAAAGAATGCTGATAAAGAACTTCATATTCATGTGTTTCCGAATCGACCTGAAAAGCCAGGTCTCTTATGTCCAGGTGAAGATCCGTTGATCTATCGACGTGGTGCAAGACGTTGGAAGAAACTCTATTTGATCAATGGACATCGATATCAAGCGAAACGATTCAGTACATCAGCAGTTTGTACGGTTTGCAATGATCGTTTATGGGGCCTTGGTCGGCAAGGTTATAAATGTCTCGATTGTCGTGTTCTTGTTCATAAACGTTGTGTTAAATTATTGCGTATTGTTTGCGGAACTTCAACGATTAATCATTCGAAAATCAGTAGTACCAATGGTCGACAAACATCGACTGATCAACACGTCATAGATCATCGAAAATATCAAGAAAATGGTGTCAACGACAATCTAAATCGACAACGACCGTCTGGTGCTAGTGTTGTCAGCAATCGAGATCCAATGGCTAAACAAAAAATGTCGAGTATCTGCGAGCCAGGACCATTGAAACGTGCACAAGGTTTGAATGATCTCGGTCATTCGCCATTCGATGATTCAATAGATAATCAAATCAATGTCGATGGCGAAATTCCTCATTCAACAACCGGTCTACCAACAGTTACTTTACAAGATTTCGAACTACTAAAAGTCATTGGTCGTGGTTCGTATGCAAAAGTTTTCCTTGCCGAATATCGTCCTCGACATTTACGAAATCGATCAAACGGAATTCGTCAAGCACCACGTTTATATGCAATGAAAGTGATAAAAAAATCGATCGTCAACGATGACGAAGACATCGATTGGATACAATGTGAAAAGAATGTGTTCGAAAAAGCTACCAATCATCCGTTTCTCGTTGGTCTTCATTCGTGTTTTCAAACACCATCGAGATTATTTTTTGTTATCGAATTTGTTACTGGAGGAGATTTAATGTATCACATGCAACGACAAAAGAAACTACCCGAATCAAATGCTCGGTAAAACGAAAATCTTGATTTTCTCATTCAAAATGCATGTTGACTTTTGTTGTGCGTAGGTTTTACGCCGCGGAAATAACCGTTGCTCTTCATTTTCTACATGAACATGGCGTAATCTATCGAGATTTAAAATTAGATAATGTTCTACTCGATGCTGATGGACATATAAAACTAACTGATTATGGAATGTGTAAAGAAGGTTTAGATTTCAAACGTGATGAACGAACAAGTACATTTTGTGGCACGCCGAACTATCTCGCGCCGGAAATGTTGAGAAATCAAGATTATAATTTCAGTGTCGATTGGTGGGCACTCGGCGTACTAATGTTCGAAATGATGGCTGGTCGTTCGCCATTTGAAATCGTTGGTTCAGCAGAAAATCCGGATTTAAATACAGAAGATCGACTTTTTCAAGTGATATTAGAACAACCAATTCGTATACCACGTTCATTAACTGTCAAAGCAAAAAATGTTTTAGAAGGCTTTTTAACTAAAGATCCGAAGAATCGTCTCGGTTGTCGATATGATCAGACTGCGGGTTGTCAAGCAGGATTTCAAGATATATGTTTACATCCATATTTCTATCCGGCTATTGATTGGCAACGTTTAGAATCAAGACAAATCATACCACCGTATAAACCCATGCTCGCCGAAGATAAAGATCTGTCACATTTCGATCCACAATTTACAAATGAACCGGTGGTTTTAACGCCTGAAGATGATGAAGTTATAGCTCGTATACAACAATCTGAATTCGAAGGTTTCGAATATGTTAATCCTTTAATTATGACTTTAGAAGGCAATGTTTAGAAATTCTTTTTTTTTTCTTCAAAATGTATATTCTCTTTTATTTCTTATATATATTCATATACATATATGCGTAAATTATATAGCTGGCAATAATTCTCTTTCTCTTCTTCTTCGTTTTTTTCTCTCTCTCTCTCTCTTCTTTGTTTCCGTTGTTTCATCGAAGAACGATTGTCTCTATTTATGGAGTCATTTATCCAAATTGAATTACTTTCAAAGTTTTTTTAGACGTTTTTTTTATTATTCTTTGAGGTTCTCTCTCTTTTTTTTCTTTGGGTTTGTATGAAAATGCATGTTATTTATAACAACTAAAGCACAATCGTTAATACAACCAAACACGAGATATTTTTGTTTTATTCTCAAATTCGCAAGATCAAAAATATAGTTTATGTAAAACAAGAAACGATAAAATTAACAGTGACTGAACATGATACAATCTCAATCGAATGTAGGCGTCGATTGATGTTGGTCGAAAAAAAATAATCGAAATAAGAATCAATAAAATAATAATTAAATAAATAATAATGAAAAGAAAATGTATTCGAAATTTCGTTTTTTCTAGTAGAATATTTGTGGTTGAGTTAGTATCATTGATCATGATAATACAAAAGATTAATGTGACTTTTTCTTGCTCTTAGTTATGAATAAACGCTCTTTTATATCTAAAGATAAGATACTAAAATGAACTTGAATGCTTTCGTGTCAATTAATGCTGATATTAGGCTTTATTTGTTAATATCTAAGTTTTTCATATTTCTAAATGCAATCTAACTGCATTTTCTATCATTATAGTGCAAGCGAAAAAAAAATAGGTGACTAACAATGATTCATCCACGTAAAGAACCGTAAAAGTGCATTTTGTTTTTGACCATATTTATTAAAATAAAGGAGAAGACACACACACAATCCGAAGTGACTAAGCTATACTGTGTACCGAATAAATAAAACTTCACCGTATTGTTAATAGTGTGGTGCCAGAATTGTTCGAATTTCTTCGTCGCTTTTACAGCCTGTTAAAAATTCATCTTTGGAAACATAATCATCTTGATTCACATCAATTCGAGCAAAGATTTGATCGACATGTTTACGTGGATTATTTGCTCCTTTTTTACTTTTACCCAATAGATCAAACATCGATTCCACAACTTTCGACATTTCATATTTTGATATACGTGCATCACCATTAATATCATACATATTAAATGCCCATTCGAGTTTCTCATCGGAACTACCATTTAGTGTTATATCAATTGCGCACATGAAACGTTCGAAATCGATTGCACGCGTTTCGGGATCGGGATTGAAGGTGCGAAAGACATGTTTGCAAAATTCATTAGCTTTACCTTGAGGGTAACGATATTGATAGACTTCATAGAATTTCTTTCGATCTAATAAACCCGTTGGACAATCATCGAGAAATCCATGCCACCAATCCAAAATTTCCTGTCGAGAAAATTTCGTTTTTCTCAATAGATTACTAATAATTTCGTCGGACAATTCTGGATGAGTGCTTCGACCATATTTTGGTTTCTTTTTTATTGATCCTGAACAACATCCCATTTTTAGTCTTGATAGGTAGACACCAATGAATTATTCGGCGAATAAATATACCTTGATCGTCGCTGATTTTTCGTTTTGATTATGTTTTCTTGATCCGTCGATATAGGGGAGCTGTCTCTTTTTTTTCCTTTGCTTATTTTTCTATCATTTACTTTAATCAATTGAGTTAATGAAAGAGAGAAAAGAAAAATGATACTCAATGAATAAATCAAGCGTTACGAATCGTGGAAAGTTAATTTTGTGTACGGTTTAGTTGTGTATTTTCTTTTATTAGAATTTGATTGAAAACTGAGAAGAAACAAATCCTTGGTTTCGTCTATGAAAATAAATGATGACCAATAGAAAATGAAAAACAGAACAGATAGATTAGAAAACATAAACGATTTAAAATATGAGCAAGAAAAATCCATTCTTGATGAATTGTTTGTTCGTGAACAAAATTATGAACTTTCTGTTTGATCGTACTAACATCATGAGTAATCGAATCGACAGTCACATCCGTTGCGATTGCTGAATCATCCGTAACGCTATTTAACGGTTCCATACTTGCATGATTCATATCATAGTCACTAGAAAATAAGAGTAGAACGATATTGATAACATTTAAATGTTTACATATCATGAGTGGAGATCAATGTCGAATAGGATAAACGTTTGTAACCGATCAATTTCGAGAGAAATCCGAAAATAAACTAGAAAGAAAAAAAACTGATCGATTTGTTCGAAAGTTTGGTTTTTCATCATTACAGTGCGTATTTTTTGTGGTGGTCGGTCTTTTGAATAATGTTTTCCATCGGAAATCTTTCGAACGAATACAGAAAAACTAATTGCGATTGCAGTCAGAAAAATATCATAGAATATCGTACGACCTAGCCAAGGCCATGTTGTTCCTAATCGTTTCGGTATATACAATGCAAATATAACTAATAAGACAAGCTGCCCGATGAGCAATAGCCCACCTAAAATGACTCTTTCGCCTGCGGAAGGTGGAAGAAAGAATAAAGTTAGAGTCAGTAGACTTAAAACTAAGCCTGGCCAAGAAATGAGATGCATAAAATATGTTGAACGACGTCGAATGTTAAATTCAATAGTTAACTGATCGTAACTTTGGTCAAAACCCGGAAAGAATACGGTTTTACGATCAATGGTATGCTTTACAAATGCATAACTATTCGGCATGAGATCAGGATCATCGATTACAAAATCGTAGGCGCTTGGAATGGCCACTTCCGTAATATCGTAAATCGACGAACCAATCTATTTTTTAAGGCAAAGAAACGATTTTCAATTGTTCGAACACACACACATTTCGTACTTTGAATGTACACGTTTGTTCGTCAAATGGAAAGTCTTTTAAATCGAAATTACACGGAATTGTCAGAAGTGTTGAATAGGAAAGTTCGAATAGACCCGTTGATTGAACATCAATCAAATGATTACCATCGAAATTAACTTCTGTACTTCTAGAAAATAGAGAAAAGCAGACATTTTGTTTTTTTTTTGAATTTATCTCCGAGAGAATGATCGTACGGATTGACTAGTTCTAATCTTGGTATCCAAACTAAATTTGCTGGAACACGGAAATGTGTAACATTCTCATAAGAATTTGGGTCCCAACTGAATACACTTGCATTCCAAGTCTAACAAGTGAAACCATATGATGATTAGATTAGGAAAAAAATATATTTTTGTTTTATTACTTGATTTATATGTGCACGTATTGTTAACAGAGAATCTTCTTCATTCTAAAGAGAAAAATCTGTGGATTTTATTCTTGATCGAATCGATCGAATACGAACAACAGAAACCAATCGAATTATGGAAAAACCGAAGAAAATATTGATTTTCTTCGAATCTTTTTCTACTGGACGAAGAGATGGACGAGCATTTTTCACGAGTCGATCGTACAATTCAACTTGACATGTATAATAATTCGAACAATTTTTACTTTCCGAATAAACAAAAGTAAACAAAGTTAATAACAGGAATTTATTGAGAAACATTGTTGTTCTTGATGGATGCATAATCTGAAGTAACTCACTTAATTGTTTTCTCGATGTAGAAGAAGAAGAAAAGGAGAGAAAAATGTCTTGTAGAGATTTATTCTGAACGTAACCTTTTCTTTTCTTCTTTTCTGCCATTTTTCCCGTCTCATTGAATCGAAGAAAAAGAAAGAAAAACTAACATTAAAACCAATAAGAATTCACTATTCCATCGGACTTATTCCCGCTGTTAGCATACCTTTTTCTGCTTCTCTTCTACTTGTTCGACGTATAAGAACATTTACAAAATAAGTTCTATTGAATGTAGCATTTAGTTTTCTAATCTTGTTAGCTTCTCATTTCTTTTTTTTTTCATTCTAAATCACACACAGAGACACACATTTCAGCATGCAGATATAATAGGTTACAAATTAAATAAGTAAATTAAATTTAAAAAAAAAACAAAAATTATAAATGGACGGTGCGTATATAAGAGATTCACTGCAACTGAACACAAAAAAAAGAAGACGAGAACAGATCTAAAACAGTCGAGTAAAGTCATTTTTTTTCTCTTTATAATTGACCACATTCTTGAATCAATATACGACGTGTCGGAACGCCTGTTTCACTTCCATAGGTTTCGATTTGTTTAATCACATCAAGACCTTCAACAACTTGACCAAAGATAACATTTTTTCCGTTCAACCATGGACAAGGAATGACAGTAACGAAAAACTGCGATGTATTCGTACCCGGTCCTTCATTAGCCATAGCTAATAAACCAGGAACGGTAAATTTCCGAGTGAAATTTTCATCTTCGAACTTTTTGCCAAATATTGATTTGCCCTTAAAATAAAAGAAAATATTCAATTAAGAATTTAATTTCATAGCTTTATTCAACATACGCCTGTTCCATTGTATCTAAGCAAAAAAAAGAAAGAATCAATCATAAATTTATTAAAAAAAACAAACAAATAGTAAATAAATCAATACGTACGATGTGAAATCGCCGCCTAAGAACAAAGAAACAAAAGATTCGAACAGAATTTTCTCATTGAAATCGACTGATTTACCTTGACAGAAGTAACCTCGAATGACACGATGTAAAATCGATGATTTATATCCGTAGCCTTTTTCCATTGTACATAGAGCACGAAAATTCTCGCAAGTTTTCGGACATTCCGTATCGAATAATTCGAATACAACTCGGCCGAGTGATGTACTATCAGCGTAAACATCGAAGAATACTCGAGGCGAACTCATTATCTTGAGGCAACGGAATTTTGTTGCCAAACAAATCAAATTCTGTGTAACGACTGTGCATAGGAAGGTAAATATTGGATAAATTGAACGAATCACACGTTATTGACAGGGAGAGAAATGTATGACATCTACCGTTCAGAATTTATTGATAAACACGAGATTTTATCGAGAGATTGAACTTATTTTATTGAAATGAAGAAATTTCAAGATGAATTTGAACACGAAAATTAGTGATTGATGTTCGTTACTCATTGTCTGAACAACAGACCGTTGGTCATTGTTTGAGCGGCATATATATAGAAATTCGTTGAGATCATTCGTTTGAAAAATTGTTCATTCATTATGCCACCAAAAACGAAAACTCGTGAATCAATTGCTGAAAAAGAACCAGCAACAACGGCACTATCTGATGCAACGAATTCATCGATTCAAATCAGTGAAAGTACATCGACTGATTGTGATGTCGGTGGACCCACGCCAATTACGAAATTAGACAAATCATGTGGCATAGGCACTGCTGATATGAAAAAATTGCAAGAAGCCGGATTCTGTACGGTGGAATCGATTGCTTTTGCACCGAGAAAAAGTCTTCTAGCTGTTAAAGGTATTAGTGATGCTAAAGCCGATAAATTAGCTGTAAGTTTCGTTCTCTCGAAATGAAAATAGACGAGAACAAAAATGAGTTGTAGGCTGAAGCAGCAAAACTTATTCCAATGGGTTTTACGACAGCTACGGAATATCATCAAAAACGTTCGGAAATCATTCAATTGACAACTGGTTCGAAAGAATTAGATAAACAATTACAAGGCGGTTTCGAAACGGGTTCAATCACGGAATTATATGGCGAATATCGATGTGGCAAAACTCAATTATGTCATCAAGTTGCTGTAACTTGTCAAGTAGAATATTAATTTCGTTTTGAAAATCAAATAAAATCAAACGTTCGTTCTAGTTACCGATTGACATGGGTGGTGGCGAAGGCAAAGCTATTTATATCGATACAGAAGGTTCATTTCGACCTGAACGTTTACTTGCCATTGCTGAACGATATGGTCTTTCGGGACAAGATGTTCTCGATAACATTGCCTACGCTCGAGCGTATAATACCGATCATCAAATTCAATTATTATACATGGCAACGGCAATGATGTGCGAATCAAGGTAAATCGAGAACTAATTGATTTCTTGTTTTGTTTTCTGAGAACTAAGAATTGGAATAGATATGCTGTATTAATCGTCGATAGTGCTACGTCACTTTTTCGAACGGATTATTCCGGTCGTGGTGAATTAGCAAATCGACAGATGCAATTGGCTAAATTCATGCGTATGTTATTACGTATTACTGATGAAGTAAGAAAATTGATAATTGAAAAGTTCGAGAAATATATTTATTGAATCAATCTGTTCGGAATTATATTAGTTCGGCGTAGCTGTTATACTAACGAATCAAGTTGTTGCACAAGTTGATGGACAAGCTATGTATGGTGATCAAAAGAAACCAATTGGTGGTAATATTATGGCTCATGCATCGACAACACGGTAATGTTTTTCATTAACATTTCACATAGTAGCAATGTTGATTGATTTAGACTTTATTTGAAAAAAGGCAAAGGTGATTCACGTATTTGTCATGTAGCTGATAGTCCATGTTTGCCTGAAACCGATGCTGTCTTCGCTATTGGACCCGAAGGCATTGTCGATGCAGCACCCAAAGATCTTTGTTAATTCGAATTTATCTAGTTTTTTTTATTCTAAAGTGTTTGTATATAGATAATACTATCATTTTGTCATCGAATATTTACTCTTTACTTCATTGTTTGTTTTGCTATTTTACTAGTTGTATTGATTTTTATTTGTGTTTATTCGAATATACATACATATTAAGATAGGAATGATGACATGTGAAATTTATTCTCATTTATTTGATTGACATATCAGACAGACAGATGAATAAATGAATCAAGCAAATGAGGTATTATACAAAAGACGAAAGAGAGAGAGAGAAAACGTAAATTCCTTTATGTCTTCAGACATACTGACAGTTCACGCCGTAGGTGGGTGTAAATGTAAATGGAGAAACAGTGACTATATTCATTATAAAACAAACATACCGATTATCGGTTAGACTTCGTCATTCTATTCGCGTCATTATTGTATAATCTAACTTTAAAAAAAAAGGTGCGACAAGGAGGAGGCGGCTTGCATAAGAATAGGTCTTATATATATATATATATGTATATTGTTGGAACAATAGCTGTAATTCCATCTTTTTTTTTTTACTTGCGCCATGATTATTGATCCTCAATACATAATGTATGTTCTATACATACATTCATATATGTATATGTGTTTAACGAATAGGTGATTGTGATGAACACAATATGTATATGCATACATGTACATGAGTGGGAGAGAAGAAACGGAGGAGGAGATATGTACGTATATAAAAAGAGAGAGAGAGGAGAGAGAACGACGTTTTAAATTGTTGTAGAAGTACAAAAAAAAACGGAGAAAAGGATGCAAACGATCATCAATGAAAGGAAATGTTCGTCTCGATATTAAAAATGACTCTCATCATGACAATATAATCGATCAGTTAGAATTCAATGTGATTTGATTGATTTTGAACAGGTAAGTGAGATCGAAAAAAAAACTACGTAGATTTTGATTGTTTTCATGCTTTCTGATTTGTTTATTTTCGGTATCTCTTATTATTTAATCTTCTCTTTGTTTTTACCACACTTGTTATCTTGTCTGGTGTGTATGCACACAAATATATATATATTCGATTTATACGCGGTACATTTGATGTGCATTCACGAAGGACTTCTTCTTTAGAGATCATATCTTCCGTTTTGATTGAGATTACTGTTCATATACTTTCACTCTATCACGTAATGTCCATGACAGCAGGAATTAACTTTAGATGAGAATGATGCGGTATGCATATGTATATCCCTACATATACATGCACATACCGTGATTGAAAGCTAATAAAGAAGAAAGAAAAAAACATGAACGTGTTGGAATTTGTTTCGATTACATGTCAACCAGTCAATCTAAGCGCTTGTATGGATTGTTTTCGATTATCACTCGAAATTCATCGATTGCATATGCTTACATTTTCTATATATGTTATAAGAATGTATGCTTATGTAAGGAGGAAATGATTGACAAAAAAAAAAGAAAAAGAAAGTGCTTCGTAAAATTATCGATCTGTCCAATATCTTGACTTCGACAATGAGAATAATAGGGCGTGTGTCTAAAATCATGTCCTTGAGATAATGATAGTGATGATTGCTAGATGAGGAGTGTGAGTGATAAATGACTTTATTCAATGATGATAATGATGATCGCTTGATCAATTAACGAATTAAACAAAAAAAAAGAAAGAAAGGAAGACAGTAAGTAAGTAAGTGAGTAAGTAAGTAATAAAAAGACAAAAAGAATTAAAATTAAAAGAGTATGATGACCCAAATTGTCAATCTGTTGATTGTCTATTTACTTTGTTGTCTGCGAAAAGAGGAGAGTCTTCACTTCATGTTTACCTATACAAGCACTTTAGTTGTCGCCGCCACCAAATAGAATGAAGGTTCTTGAATATGATGTAAAGAGAGGTATGCATACACATGTACATGTGTACGAGGGCGTATCTGTCTGCTACTACTACTACCAGCAAGAACAACTACGAGTGTGTTCTCTCGAATTACACATTCACCTGAATATGTATATGTTTTTGCCTCTTGAACTAATTCATTTGTTTGCAAACGCAAAAGCGCTTATATATACTCGTTGAGGGAACAATAAGAAATCGATGACATTAGTATGCAACAACGATCTGTTCATCAAGTGAAGAGGGAATATTGGATAGAGAGAATAGTCGTCTGGTGGCACTTGCCTATCACAAGAGTTTGTGTGTGCCAACTTGTACTTACTGCTGGTTAAATGATACTCTTGTGAGACATAGGAGATGGGCGGAGTGGCTGCCGACTGACCTCCTGGTCAGTATTGCATCAACAATAGGACATCATAGTATTTTTATTTCAATGAACTACTATGTCTCCTAAACAGATGCGTACATTGAAAGAATTCATCGATGTGTTCAAACAGACATTTTTGTGTACATATAGAGAAAGAACTGACTTCTATTATCTATTTTCGAGTGTCATTGTTGTCACCCATTCATTTCTAAGTGATTATTTGAGAAAGATCCGCCTCTGTGTGTATTCTTTTCGTTCAATCTCGAAGGTCATTCATCATTAATTGTAAAATAAGACAACAAAAAAATCAAGCCATTTTGTCTTATCATTGCTTTTGATCTACGACATATTTATGTACAAATTTCGTGTGCTGAATCAGCAATCGAACTACTAATCATTGATTTATCTATGAAAATGTCATGTGAAGTATGTACATGATGATTCATTGATTTTTTTCATTAAAAATTCACTTTTTTTTCTTCTTTTCGTTCACAATCATCGACATGAGATGACGTAAGAGAATAATAAAAGAAACAAAAACGACGAGGAACTTGAAGACAACAACTGCTCATTTTGTCATCATGTTAATGGCAACAGCAGTATACAGTACTTGAATATTCAATTAAACGAGTACCTTTTTATGTATTAAAGAAGTGACATATATGGTTCATGCGAAAGAAGAATAACTTTCCTTTTTCTTTTCGATCTACTTGAGTATACGAACGTGATGGTACATATTGTCGTAACATCTAATTGAACGGTACTACCAACTACTTGCCTTATTGCATAAACGTTAAAAAAAAAGATGCTGCCAATAGAAGCATTTACATAAAGAGATGAAGTTTTTTTTTCTTTTTCTTCTCTTTCGTATACTTTTATGACTTAAGATTTTATCAAGCAGACGTGATATTTACTCGGACATCTCTATTCTCGCATTCACACTTGCAAAAAACGATCCGGTACTACTTATTTCTCATTTCTTATTCTTGTTTATTGTGCAATTTCTCTTCAATGCGTCTCCATCATCATTTTATGATCACAACGAATGAAAATGAGAAGAAGAAAAAAATTAATACGAAGCTGTGAGACGAGATGAGAAAAGCGTCTAGTTGAAATATTAGTAAAACAATGAGAATTAATTTTCAGTTCGCATGATTAGCCTTGAATATATGAACTATAATCAACCCTGATACGGTAATTTGCATTATTAGAATAAACAAAAAAAAGGGAACAAAAGAGGAGAAGAAGAAGAAGCGCGTTCGTCCCGAAAAATAGGAGAGACATGCACGCATATATAGAAGTCAATACTGTTCAATCGGTATGTATGTGTAAATAAAAGAGAAAAGAATAAAAACGAGAGAGACAGACACATAGAGAGAAGGGGAGAGAAAGAGAAAGAGAAAGAGAAAGAAAAATTATGATTGTTGTTGCTCATATAGGCGTATTCATATACGTGAGCGAGACATCATACATATATATACAGATTAAACAATTGCATGTTGTGACTACATTTTGTAGATATGAAATTCGGCCTTCTACTCTTCCTTTTGTTCATCTTGTCAATTATAACATCAATTCAAACCGATGGATTATTACAGCGAACATTATTAAACGATGATGATTTATTTCAAAAAGTTCGTCAAAAAACTTCGAATAGTAAGTAGATTTCTTATCTCTCTCTCTCTCTCTCTCTCCGTTGATAGTCGTTTATTTTTATTCGCGGTAGCTGACAATCTCTGTGTGTCTTATATGAGTCTATGAGTCAAGTGAATTTGATCTTGTCTTTGTCGAGCTTAAGGTGATAGATGTCTGAAGAACATCTATTGACAACGTCATATGATTTGAGTCGATAGATAACAGAAAATAAGCAAAACGTTTTGATCTTGCCCGAAGAGAGATGATAAAACAATTATATACATTCATCATCATCTAGAAACTAGACCGACAGTAGCAAACTAGTAAGCAAATGATCAATAGATAAATCGATTTATGATGTTGAAAAGCTAATCATCAATTGAATTCCTAAATACATGGTGAAGATATGATTTTCAAGGCGATGTCAACAGCTTGAGGCTAATTTCACCATCGAATTGAGATACAAATCACGATGCCACTAGCATTTGAACATGATGGACATGACAGGTGGTATGCATTCCCATTGGCAATTCAACAAGGAGGAGATTTGAGTCAATATTGATTTGAAAAAAAAATGCCAAATGAATACATTGTTTTGTTTCAATAAAAACGGAAACGATTTATCAGGTTGCCATTAAATGTTATTTGATTCTCTTGTTTTAGAATATCGCAATTTAAAAGCTAAACTTTCAAATAATCGTCCTCAATATCAACCACCACTTGTTACACCTGATACTTCGCAAAGACGTCCAATCAATCAGGCAAATACAAATAACATTACTCATGCTACCGACGATAATATCTATTCTACATCGACCGTTGCTGAAGGTGTGTTTTGACACTTATCGTTCATTTTTATATTCTTTATTTCAAACGGATACGGCTTATTAACAGATAGACAGAGTAGCGAGAGAAAAAAAGAACGCATGCAAAAGATTTCGCTTTCGTTTTCGTTGTGATGTTGAGCTGTTCCGATACACCTCATTGACAGTTCGAACTATAAATGCCGCTCATTTAATGTCACTTTCATTTGTCGTGTTGGCACTTGAACGACAAGCGAAAAGTAATTGTGCATGTATAATTGACAATTGACTACGTATACATAAACCGATGAGAGAGATAGAAGAAGAAGAACAGAAAAAGGAACGTGTGAATCGCAATGACTCGTCTCTATTGAATGACTAATGAGTTGAGGGTGTGTATTTTCACCTATTGTTTCGTTTTTGTTTTCTGTAGAATACTGCCGAAATTATGGTCCATCAACATCAGTTCTCTTATTTGCCTATCGTGGCAGTTGTTATTCGTTAACAAATCAACTTGTCACATGGTCGCAAGCTGATAATTTATGTCAAAATCATTTTCATGCGACAAACAGTAAAACTCAAGGCGGTTTAGCTTTGTTTGATGATGAAATTGAATTCGATTATATTCGACAAATTATCGGTGATTTTAATCGATCAGCATCTGAATTCGGTGCTTATATCGGTTTTAGTTATCATAATGGTACATATTATTCAAAGATTGTTTTTTCAAAATATTTTTTTTTCTTCTTCTTAATTGTCATAGAATCATGGTTATGGTTAAATGGCCGTGAAGTTGACTTTTCTGAAACACCACCAAGTGTCACTGCACCGAATAATCTCATATTTCCTTATCAACAACAAAAACCATGCGGTAAAGTCGAATTATTACGACCGAATGATACGACTCTTCTATTCGGTTTAATGCAACAAGAATGCACGAAAACCGAACGTGCACTTTGCAAAATAAGTACGTTATTCTATTCAAGTCACAGATCGAAATGAGTTTATATTTATTTGTAGAAATTGATCATTGTTTTGAAAATGATCAATGTGGAATACATGGTGTCTGTCGAAATGATGGTGCTACATTTCAATGTGAATGCACTTTTCTCTACGATGGCATTCATTGTAATAAATGTACGTATTCATCATTGAAATGAAATCAAATGATTTATTTTACTTTTCAATTAACAGACAGTTCAGAAGCAATACAAGTTATTGCTGCTAGTCTTTTTATTGCCATCGCTTGTCTCGGTATTTGTCTATGTAAACGAACGCAAAACTATAAAGCTAATCGTCGACGACGATTAATACAAAGACGAAATGACCATACGTAAGTTATAAGACGATTTAAATAGATAATCTTCACACGTTTTCATTTTCATTCTTTTTTCTCTAGTGACCATTATCCGACGAAACAATCGTCCGGTTGTTTATTTGGTAATTTATTCAATAAATTATCTTATTTAACCGAACAGAAAAAATCTTCTCATCCTCCACCATTACCAAATCCTCGTCCCAATGTATTAAAACCATCGAAACGTCATCGTCCAAAGCCTCTCATGGACGGTTTTCTAGCATTCATTCAAACATCATTAACACTTTCTATTGCTGGCATATCACTTGTTTACATATGTGTTCAACGTGCTACACTAATCTATAAAGAACAAATCTCAACAAAAAATCAATCGAGTCGAACATATCTCTGTCAATTAATTGGCACACATAATTCCAATCAGAATATTATCATGTTACCATTTGCTATTCTACTAGCTATTGTTCTTTATGTCGTTCATGTTCTAACAAATAAGGAAAACAAATCTCGAACATTATCATTTCCAACCATTGTTAATCCATTTCAAAAATCGAATCGTTTTTATACATTAATTGTTTTTGCAATTATTTCAAATCAATTAATTACTTTATTACATGAAATCTTATTTTCATCATCGATCAGTGTTCATCATGGAATTCTCTATGATCTTGTTCGTCGACTTGGCTTAATTATTCTTTATAGTACACGATATTTGCCCATTTTATTATCGTTAAATATTCAATCGATATTTTCAACATTTTTCACATCAATTTTTCTCACATTAGATCTTTTTCTTTCGGTTTATTTCGAAGCTAATTGTGTTCAAACATTAACATCATTTCTTCATCTCAAAACTCGTACTGAAATCGAAATGGCACGAATACATTATCTTCTTATTAAATGTCTTCCACATTATGTTGCTTTAGGACATATTATTGCTCGTTTTTATACATTAACATTAAGACATTTTGTTATTCTATGTAAAGGCAATAGTGAACGATGGAATTCAGTAACAAATGCAACGTATCATACGACATCAATTGAATATGATAATGATTGGTATTATACGAAAAGTTTATTAGTTAATCAACGTAAATCATCATCAACTGGATATTATCTCTATGCTCAAACGATAACTGAAGAAAAAAATTGTTTATTTATACAAAAATTTCTTCATTTATTCTACAAACCACGAGCTTATTTTCGTTTTTCATTATTAATTTTATTTACTTATACAGTTTCATTTTTAGTTCTTTATTATTTAACAAGTTTAATTATATTTTCAAGTTCATTTACATTGAGAATAATCATGACATTGACTGGTAATTTTCTTCTGAAAATAATGAATTTAATTAATATGAATTTTTCATTGAAATCTTTCGAAACACTTTCATTTCAACGTGAAATCTATGTTTCAAGTTTACTTGCATTTTTCATTTATCTCATTCAATTATTTCTCGGTTTGAAAAAGTATCAATCGGATATGTTAAATTATTATCGTGGAAAATATCCAAAGAAAAACGTTGATCTCCTATCATCGTCATGTACACTTCAACGATCGTGTCATTACGCAGGTTATCAAGTTGGATATCTTGCCTATGGATTTGTGATTTTAAATTATTTTCTTTTTTGTCTATGTTTAATGTGCAAATTACTGTTTATTCATCCATTATTGATAAAAATTGTGTTGAAAATTATTGCACCAATCGTGATTTTATTTGCATTGAAACATATTATTGTTTATTGTTTAACGAAATATTTTTTCTTGAAAGTTATTCAATCGCATCGACAGCTGAAAACTAACAATCGAACACAACAAAAACAGGATATCTACGCTGAAAAACAAGATCAAGCTATCTATTCGGATTCAATTGATTCATCGATATCAACAACTGATGACGACGATTGTGATGATGAAGTTCATCTATTTACACTAGAAAATCGACATGCGTATTTTCTATTTGTTTATTTCAATTTTTTCTTCGATTGTTTTCTTGGTATTGTTTCGTGTATCCTACGCTTGATTAAATCAGCCATAGCACTGATCATATTTACACCGAGACTTGATTATAGTATATTTGGTCGAAGTCTCGAAGATGTTGATCATGGTTTTACAGCGTATACATCGTATATTTACATTGAAGCTATGCATACACATCCAATTCTAATTACATTTACACAAATGATTTACATGAACATTTTGGATAAACGACGACGTGAAAAACATTTTCTTTCGATCGATGAAAAACAAATACTTGAATTAAATCGACGAAAATCTATACGTTTTCGTTGGTGTCTAATGATAACATTAATGAATAATTTATCGTTGATTTCAACGCGAAAACATCATAGAAAAATGTTAATTAATAGTCAAATGAATAAATTTCATCAACGGACTTCGTCCACCTCGTCATTATCCAATGGAACTGTGACAATTGATATGTGCCAGTGAAAGATTTTATTAATTATTTGTAAAAATGAAAATAGAAAGCAAAAAGAAATTCTACTGAACAGTTTTCTTCATTTTTTTCTTGTCTCTTCACTTTGTTATTTGTAGAAATAATTCTTGTTACAGTTTGTTGCTTCGTTTGTTTTGCATTCAATCTTTTAATAAAGATTAGATTTTAATCATTCCGGAAGAAGAAGTTTTCTGCAGTTTATATCTTACTTATTTGTTGAATGGGCACTATCGTTCGTTGACTTCGTCGTCGACCGAAAACAACAAAACATTCACGACGAAATTGACTGAATGTTGTAAAATACAATGGAAATGATAGAATATGATATAAATACAGAAGACCATCGAGAAACCTTAGAAGATCTTGATCGGCCGATGAAAAAAATGCAAATGCTACCGTCGCAGGTATGGTCATAAAGAGAAAGAGAAAGGTTGTAATTAGTAAAGTAATTGATATTGATCGATGCAATTGACGAGAGTTTACAAGATTAACTGTTTGTGGATTGAAAATTAAATAATAGATTATGCCTGTATTAAATAGAATCATAAATAGAAATGGTAAACAATTGTAAACACCTAAATTTATATAATCCCATAGTGGATAGACGACAAATGCGTTCGAATAAACACTTATTGTGCCATTATCTCTGTACGAACAACCTATTATGAGAAATTGTAAATTTAATAAAGTAAAACATAAGATAACAGTGAAAATAATTCGTAGAACATATTTGCTATGATTGAACCATCGTGATTGTATGTAATACAATCCAAAGAATCGATCGCCACTGATAATAACACGCAACCAAGCCGATGATTGCGGTGCAAAATAATTCAAAAACGAAAATATTCGACACAGTGGAATTGATAATCGTTGAACAGTAAATCCTTGAATTGGACCAAGATAATGATCAAGATTCCATCCGTATAACATGAGAATATCGAATATTACTATGGCGCACATGTAATAAAATGTTGATGTTACCAATCGTTTTTTGATTCCTAATCGAAGTAGAATGAGAAACGTAAATAAATTGAGTAGAGTACCGAGGATAACTAACACCAGTGAATAATAAGCTGTAATAACGATTTCCATTGATAGTCGACTTAGTAATTTACTGAAGACAAGAAAAGAAAATCTCTCGTAGTGATAGATAAAGATTTCTAACGGCGAAATCCTTTTTTTTTATGTTAATTTGAATTTAGATTGAAAATAAAACTATATTAAAAGGATTTCTCTTGAGTTGGTGAACATGCCATTGACGGAAATATTCTAATTGTCGTTTTTAACATTAAAAAAATATTTTTTTTTGCTCGAAATGTTTTTTTGTTAGTATATTAAACTACATTTAATCTACGACTTTCTGTTGTTAAGTGATATCACATCGAAGTTTTTGACTTCATTATTAAAAGTTAGTTATCTGATTGACGTCATAAACAAAATAAGCGCATAGATTTATTTAGTTGAATGACAACCACTCTGTCAGATTGATGAGAAAGATTAAAATAGAAGATTATTAAGAATAAAAGTATTTGAGTATGTAAACTCTAGAATAATCTACTTTTTTTGTTACATTAATTATTGACAAAAGATCGTCCTAATGTCCAACAGTCAATGCATACGATCGGAGAGTCATTGTCGGTTGAATTCGTCGGAGATGTCTTCGAGATAAAATCAATGCGATAAATTCTTGACGAAACTCTTTAAATGTAATTATATACGATGGAAATGAAAGAATATGATATGTAAAAAGAAATGTATCGACTAGATGTAACGAATAGTTAGTAAGTACATCACAAAAAAATCCGTAAACAATGCTTGCTGGTAATGTCATTAATAAGAAAAGAAATGTTGTTGTAAGTAATGCAATTGAAATAGATCGATGTTGAATTCGAGAATTACGTACAGTTGTTGTACGACGAAGATAGAATAAATGATAAATTATACCAATATTAAATATCATCATTAGAATGAATGGTCCAAAATTGTAAACGCCTAAATTAATATAATCCCATAGAGGAAATATTTGATAAGTAGGAGCGTTTGTACTAACATCACCATTTGGTAACTCAAAACAACCGAAAATCATCAGATGAAGATTGAATATAATTAGAGTGATAATAATAATCATGATGATGAGAAGAACATTTCTCTGATGACTGAACCATGTTTTATTTAAACGACTTAAATATAAATATCGATCGAGAGAAATAAAAACACGAAGCCAAGCTGTTGTTTGTACAGTAAAATAACCAAAAAATGAAAAAAATTTACATGTTGATACTGTTTTAGTTTCAAGACTATAACCATGAATATCAACAAGATAATGCTGTAAATTCCATCCAAATAGAGCAAGCACATCAAAAACTGCTATTGTACGCATATAATGAATAGTTGGCTGTTTCTTTGTACCTCGAAATCGCCTTCGACAAAGTATAATAAATGTTAATGAATTAAGAATAATTCCACTAACAATCAGAAAAAGTGGATAATAAGCAAGTGTTACTGGCACAACCATCGTATTCTTTGAAGTGTTTTTCTGTTTGTTTTTAAATATGGAGATATAGGTTTTCCAGAGCTTCAAGTAGATGATTTACTAGGGATTCTAATCCGTCAGATTAATAACGCCAACATATTTTACTGTCTTACATGATTGTTACCTTTGTAATTAATGTGATTGAAACAAATTGATATTTTTTTGTGAATATTGAATACATTGGATAATGTTTACCGAATACTTTGTAATAAAAAAACAAAAAGAAAGAAAACTATCGAAATGCATGCAATAATAATGAAAACATGTTGACATTTTTGAAGCCAACATAATTCGTATAACCTGAGGACATCAAAGATTGTAATTGTTCTCATGTAATATAACGTAGATTTCGTTCTAATTCATTTGCAATATTGTTATTACTTATTCTGATAGAATAACTGTCAGAAAGACAGTTAATATTAATATATGATTATCCATGAGATTAGTCTTTTATTCGGGGAGTTTACAAATATTTTTAATCGAAAGTATTTGCCAGACATCACAGGTACATTATTCAAACTCATTTGTTTATTGTTTCAGTGAAAAAAAAACTTCGTCGATATAAATTGTCTTATGATCTTGACATTTAAATCCATGGGATATCGCTCGTGAAAATTATAAAGTTAATTCAATAAAATTATTTGTTAGAGAATAATTTTCTATAAAAAAAACATATCAGTGAGCCTTCCTAAATATCACTCACGTGGGTTGTCTCTTATTTTCTTTTTTGTTTGAGTACAAATCAATTTTAAGTCAATGGACATGAATGCAGCATGATTTTGATAATGAGATAGATAATTATCCAGTACATTAAAATACAAACACAACACAACAACTAGACATGTAACAGATTGATTTTGAACTGTTAAAATGTTTTTTTTAATTCCAGCACAAACTAAGCAATCGTATTTGTCTGAACTGTGTTTTGTTTGATTGTGTTTTTGCCAACAGTACCTGTCTTTTGTTCTAAAGTTGGCGCTATTTGAGGATTTACTCGTGAACATGTAATCATTGAAAGTAATCATATACAATGGAAATGAAAGAATGTGATAAGTATAAAGCATTGAATCTAGTGCATGTAATAAAGTCGAGCCGGCTGCATCGTAAAAAAATGCATATGCAACAGTAACTGGTATTGTCATGCATGAAAACATAAACGTTGTAATAACTAATGTGATTGCAATTGGACGATGTGGCACACGAGATTGTTGAACTGTTGTTGTACGATGATGATATACTAGATTGTGAATAACTCCACTATTAAATAGAGACATCAGAAGAAATGGTGTAATATTGTAAACACCAAGATTAATATAATCCCATAACGGATATATACGGATAATTTCACTGGTATAACTGATTTTACCGTTTGTTCTGTAATAACAAGCAAGTATAGGTAAAGGTAAATTTAAGATTGTTGTCACTAGAATAATGGATGCTGTAATGAAAAGAATACCTTTTGATTTATTGATCATCGTTCGATTCTGTCGACTCAATAAGATATATCTATCAAGTGAAACAAATACTCGAAGCCAAGCAGATGTTTGTGCAGCAAAATAATTGATAAAACTGAAGAATTTACATGTTGGTATTGAAAGATTGAGCATTGTAAATCCATGTGTAGGTGAAAGATAATGATCAAAATTCCATCCATATAACATGAAAATATCGAAAATAGCGATTGCACGCAAGTAATGCATGGATGGATGTTTTTTGACATCACGAAATGGTTCTCGACATAGAACAAGCAATGTTAACAAGTTGAAAATTGTTCCAACAATAATTAATATCAATGGATAATAGATGACAAAATCAGAATCAACTGAACTGGTAGTTGTAGCTGCAGTAGTGGTTGCCATTATGAAATTATATGTGAACTGTTTGACAGTATATATATATATACTAAAACGAAATAGACTAATGTTTAGTTTACGTCAATTTATTTATTTTTAATAATGATGGCCTGTTTTTTTGAGATCACAATGGAATTTAAATGAAAGTATGGCGAGTATAGAGAAAAATCTAGTTAACCTTTTGAAAAGAAAGATATACATTATTAAGATTAAAGTAGAATATTGTGAACAGTACTTTTATAAAATTAATAAATAGAAAATTCATGTTAAAGAACTGAAATGAAGAGAAGAGAGAAAATGATGAAGACAATATCAACATATCATTATCATTTGGTAAAACTATAAATACATTTTTTTTTGTCAGAAAAGTTTATTAACAACGAGTATTCGCATTTCATCCTATTACTGTTTCTAAAATATTTACAGGAAATATAAGAGATACGCGTAGTATGACTGATATCCTGTAGTCTGAGAAAGTGTTGTTTTCTTAATATGAAAAAGCATTGAGACGTCAAAAGTAAAAATTAAGCTGTTCAAATGTATGATTTGTTGTGCGCTAAAAAAGAAAGGTTAAAACGACATACAGATAAGGTGAGAGACGATTGTTTCTGTAATAATATTTATCTCGACATCATCTTCAATTTGAAAAGAACGAAGTACCTCCAATATCATAAGTGCAATTCTATGAATATAAAAGTCTTCTTAATATTTACTTGTATGTCGAAGTATTTGAGATGACTATTTCATGTAAAATATGATAATTGTCAAAACTATACTAGCTGTACACGAGTTAGAAAAGCACTGTCTGTATTCATTCTTAACTATGGTTTACTGAGTAAATTTGGTTATTAAACAATTATAATAGATGAATGCTATAAAACAGTAATTTATTTACAGATGTTTAAATCCTTTCAAGAATAAAAAATCCTTTGTTAATAGCTGCAGAAAGTCAGTACAATAAGAAATAAAAGACTTTTGAATTGACGAAATGACGTCAGTTGTTGTAGATTTTATTAAATTTCCACTTTCTGTTCGTATTAACTATTGATAGATCGGTCAATGATGAAAACTACTTCAAAGATTAAATTTTAGCTCAAGATATGACTTGTGTCTTAGGCAGATTTTATATACGTCACAAGTCTAAGCAATTTTTAGATTTAAAATACCAGACTTTCGAATGTGACAAACTAGATGTGAAAATTTATCACGCTTTATTTCAAAGATAATCTTTTAAATAAGTTTTCTTATCATTAAAGTCATGTACTTTTACTAAAAAGAATTTTAATTCATTGATATCTACATTTAGTTTTCTTTTGTTTAATATTAAAGTCGTTACTCGAACTTCAATCAATGTTAATATTCAAAGCAATCTGTGAAAGATATGTCAATAAAATAAAACTAATCTTACTCACGGTGAATACTAAATACAAAGTAAATTGAAGTTTGGCAACTTTTGTTTTTGTGATCACAACAAATGATTACTAATTAGTAAAAAATGGCTTTATATATTATTAAACAAGGTTAATTTAAAAGTTTATTCAATTTAAAAGCAATACTTTTAGTGTAACGTCTATATATTTTTTAAAGGAGCCAATTATGATCTATTTGCTTTGCAAAATAAAGATGAACTTTTAAATACAAAATAATTATACGATTGAAATTTTGATCATTTTCTATTATTTATCTATAATTTCAGACTTCTACTTTTAACTATTCCATTATGTAAATATATGGCTTTTATTAGTTAGTTTGCTTTTCAAATTTCTGCATGGCTTCGTGTCTTTATTGGCTTAGATCGATGTCTGTTTTTCAATCGAGTCAGTCGAACATGGTTCGGTAAATCGAAGAGTATTATAATTTATATCAATATTATTGTTGGAATATTTTTTCTGTTTAATTGTCATGTACTTATTTTTGCTTGTTACTATGCGAAATCTGGTAGAGTTAGTCCAAATGCTAAATAATATAGATGTTTATGCTAACTATTACTATGATCTATCGATTACATCGGGCTCGTCGTGCAATAGTAGTAACTCAACATCATCGTAGTAATGGCACCACTGCCATCAAGTATCATATTTGCTTTTTTTTTTCAAAAACTGTCAGTGATTCTGTATTAATAAATTTTATCCTTGTCAATGTAGTCCACACAAATTTTTTTAATTAATGATTGGATAATAGTATCAGTCGTATATAAAAATAAAGATTTATAGAGTAAAGCTAGTTTCATATCGGCAATGTATGATATTAATTAGTAGTTCGAAGTTTCAACGCGCTCTCCTATTAATCTATTTATTAGTTGTATCACAGTTTATCATTACCTTTCGATTTGATTATTGAATGTCCACTATCAGATAACAGAGATTTTTATTTACTGTTATCAAGATATGAACTTTGTAATATATCTGCTTTTAAACATGTTTTCGCTAATCTTCATAGTACATTGTATCAACTTTAAAAATAATTTGGAAGAAAAACATCTTCATCGATGCGCATAATAATTTTCTGGACAGCGTAATTTAAAAATAGCACACACGTCAGATTTAATACAGGTTTACATAAAATATGATTTAGTCATTCAAAGAATGTTCTTACCGTTATTGAGCACATTTTTGTAGTATGATATTTCTGTCTCAACTGCATTCTTTTCTTCTTTGAACCTATCAGCACTTAAACTTTATCTACTATGTAATAAACGTAAATCTAGATGTTTTATTCATATATCTACAAACAATCATTGAATCAAAAGAAATAGTAAAAATCATACTTCTGCGTAAAATATTTTTCAAAATATGTTTGATGCAGATATCAAAGAATTCTATTTCGCATCGATGAAACAAGCCTTCACATTCTATTAATCGAATTCTGGAAAGATAATTTCAGAGATAAATATCTTCACGGATGGAAACATTAAATTTTATGGTTGTATAATTATCAGCGTTACATACTTCATATTTCATCATCAAGATTGAACAAGAAAACTTCTTTTCTTACAGCTTATTTTAAATTCTATTCAAAATTGTGTTTACTCTATATTTTTCCAACAACAACTATGTCGATACCATTGCCGGATTTGATTCAAGCCTACTTTTCACTAACTGTTACAGTTGTTGGTACTATCTTCAATGTTATCACATTGATTGTTTTTTGTCGTTCATCATTCAGAAATACAAAAGCAAGACCAGCATTGCATTATATGCGTGCAATGACTGTTTTTGACATTCTTATGCTCTATGGATGGAATTTTGATCATTATTTCAGTGTTATACATGGATTTTATATTCAAACCTTGACAATTCCAATATGTCGATTCTTTTCATTTTACAATTATTTTGTTCCACAAACATCAGCATGGATTCGAGTATTTGTTAGTCTCGACCGATATTTATCATTGAGTCGTTTACATAAAACATGGTTTAATCATTCAAAGAATGTTCTCATCATTATTGGATGTATCTTAGTATGTTGTTTCTGCATCAATTGCATGCTTCTTATTTGTGCTTGCTCATACATACCGAACGGTTCAATTATTATAACTGCATTGACATTTCAATTGTATCCATTGTGGGATTATGTCAATCTAGGTGTTTATAATTGTGCTCCATTTTTATTTATGGGTCTATTCAATTCTGGAGTAATTTATCATTTGATTCGTCTTCGTCAAACATCATCGATTCAAAATTCACAAATTCAACATCGAGCTATTTCAATTACATTGGTGATTACAACGTTCTTATTCTTGTTTATGACTATACCAGCAACTGTTGGCTTTGCCTTTTTCTATTCGAATGAAACTATAATAATTCTTCGTGTATTAGATGGCATCCTATACTCGTATCATGCACTTTCATTTGTATTATATTTGATTACATTTGATGAGTTTCGACGTGAATTTATTGCTATGATCACAGGCAAGAGAAACACTGGACGAATAGGTCCTATGACTCTTACTGGTACTGCAAATCAAACAGCAAATACAGTTTAATTTTTTTGTTGTATTTAATCATATATTTGTCGTCGTGTTTACATAAAATAGTTAGTATCTAAGAAATGAAATATTCAAATCATTCTACATACACTTGTCAGATAATATAACATCAATGTTTCGTTCCAGGCATTTTCCAGGGTCTTGAAAAAGTCATTTAGTATATTCCAATGATGTTAATAAGTAAAATTCAAGCAACATTTTGACGAGAAAACAATTAGAGACTTATGTTCATCTAATTTCAAAATAGCCTTCATCTTAGTTTTCTTGTAATGTCACAGCTGTTGCCGTTAGTTTTTTTCGTTTCAAACCATTTATCTATTCAAACGTGAAGTGATCTGATATATTGATTTGTTTTTGCACAGACAACAGATGTTTAGGGTGAAACTAAATTAAAATCTTTCGAAAAGAAACCAAGTTTAGTTGACGTGTAGACACCAGAGAATCAAAATAATTTCTCAAAAAAAAACAACAACAACAATGTTTCAATTATATTGACGATCGACATCGAAACATTTGATCATTTCTACTTGAATTTCTTATCTATTTCTTTCTTTGTTTCGCTTTCTTTTCATGATTTCAATGTATTCATCAACTGCACAACAAAATATCTCCTATAACAATACAATATTAACTTCATTTCGTACAACGAATTCGTATTTTATTGCGTATTATCCTCTATTTCTAGTTATTATTGGTACAATTCTTAATCTTTTAACATTCATTGTTCTTTGTCAAGCAACATTTAATCATAAACGAAAACAATCTACGATTTATTATATGCGTGCAATAGCTATTTTTGATATACTGATGTTATACGGTTGGAATTTCGATCATTTTATATCGAATGTATTCGGTTTTCTTCTTCAACGATATTCTATATTTTCATGTAAAATCTTATCATTTCTTAATTATTTTTCAGCACAAACATCAGCATGGTTACGTGTATTTATGTGTATTGATCGTTATGTATTTCTCACACGTCTTCATCGTACATGGTTCAATCATTCTGAAACTGTTGTAATTATCATCATATTTCTTATTCTATTTCTCGCGTTATTTAATATTCATATTCCATTATTTGCTTGTTATTATAATGATTATGGTCAAATCAATGTCAATGCACGTTACTATCGCGTCTACCCACTATGGGATTATATTAATTTATTCGTTTACAATTGTTTACCTTTTCTATTAATGATTCTATTTAATAGTGGCGTAATCTATTGTTTAATACGTTTGAAATATTTAAGTTCAATAAAAAATTCTCGCATACAATATCGAGCCATATCGATTACATTGGTTCTAACAACGTTCTTGTTTTTATTGATGACAATTCCGGCAACTGTTTCATTTGCTTTTTTCTATTCGAAAGCTAGTATTACGCTTTTACATGTGTTCGATTCGATTTTATATACCTATCATATATCATCATTTCCATTGTATTTTTTTCTCTACAATGAATTTCGACAAGAATGTCTCGCGTTATTTAAATGTACAAGGAACAAAAAACGAAAATCTTCGTTTCAACTTCGAGCTTTGCCATATATTGTCGAAAGAATTTAGTGCTGAATAAGATTCAGACATTTTCAAATAAATATTACGAATAAATATTTTAAAAACAACTTGATACACGTCTGCCATCTCACAATTAAATCGTATAGTTTCAGATTCCAAAGTTAATAATCATTTTTGAGTATTAAAGCTTTTCTCAGAACAAATATGTTTTCTACTGCCATCTATACATACGGTTTGTTTTATTCTATTGGAAGAATTCGAACAGGAAAATTCTTATTCGTTATTAATCAACAAATTTGCCCATGTGAGAAAAAATGATATGGTCGCTCATTGTTCGTCATCCGACGTGCTGTCTTGCTTTTTTTGTTGTTATCTTTGAATTTGATTTGAAAAACTGAATGCTTTCAATTATTTTAGAATGATTAATCAATTAATTTCGCTTTAATTTTGATTACAGAATGAGTGACGATACGGGTAAATCACCCGTTGAACAATCACTTTCACCACCACCCTCGACTTCATCTCCTCTTCCATCTCTACCATCGACATCGACGTCAAACACTTCCGAATATAAAATATTCTATTACATCGACGATCAAGATCCTCCCTATCTAACGAAATTATCTCTCACCGATGTACCACGTTTAAAAGATTTCAAAAATGTTCTCGATCGTAATTGTACAAAATACAAATTCTTCTTTGCTACGAATGATTCATCAATTGGCAAAGTTAAAGAAGAAATCATCTCTGACGAACAAATCTTACCATTCGACACACCTGATCGTATAGTTGCCTATCTCGTATCGATCGAAGGTAGCACAACTTCGAGTGGTGGTGGTGGTGGAAGTAAACCATCGAAACATTATCATTACGACCGAGATGATACAATGTCAACATCAACAACGAATAGTTCGTTTAACATTCAACAACCACGTCTACAACGAATGAGCAAACGTTATACATCAGCGAATAGTGCCGATCATCAGAAGTATTTTCTCAAACAGCAACGGCATATTAGTGATGATGTTACATCGATACCAAGTAGCGAACTTGAATCGACAACATTTCTCGATGAAACTGAAGATGATCGATGTTCGACAATAACTGATTCGACAGCGATTTCGTCGAGATATCACGGACGAAATCGACAACGAAGACGAAAACATCGATTACCATCAGGACTCGATCGAGTAAAAACATATTTTACCTCGTTTTTTTCTTTAAAATTTCAATCATCCCGATGTTTTTGCTTGTCTAGGCTCCATCATTCAGTACTCTCAATTCGGATTCGACGATGACATTGAATATCATAACAATCACGCTCAATCTCGGTAGATACTCGTTTGTTTTGTTCTTTGAATTATTAGATTGAGTTCTTTTGTTCTGATTGAATAGATGCGGTTAATTTCTTGGGCATCAGTATTGTTGGTCAAAGCGATAGAACAGGTGAAAGCGATGGAGGAATCTATGTTGGATCGATTATGAAAGGGTAAATTCGATTTTAGTTTTGAATTCAATATCAATCTCGTGTTTCAGAGGAGCTGTAGCGCAGGACGGTCGTATCGAACCGGGCGATATGATTCTTCAAGTCAATGATATCAGTTTCGAAGGATTATCAAACGACGATGCCGTCAAAATCCTTCGTGAAGCTGTGCAAAAGCCAGGGTATATCTATTCTCTAAATCTGTCTTTCAATTTGCCAATATGCTCGTTTTTCTTTATCAGACCAATAAAATTAGTTGTTGCTAAATGTTGGGATTCGACGCCCCGAGGTTATTTCACTTTGCCTCGTCATGAACAAGCGCGTCCCGTCGATCCATTATCATGGCTCGCACACACACAAGCCGTGCAAAATACCTACAACAATCCTCAACATCAACTATTGCTCCATCCCAAGCAGCAACAGCAATCATTCACACCGACAACACATCGACAATCATTACTTAATTCAACGACAAACATGAGTTCGACAATATCAAGTACAAGTCATACAATGGCTGATAATGAACGTAAGAGGGAAAAAAACTATTGTTTGAAAATGAAATTTGAGTTGATTAGGTTTTGGACTTGATCTTAATCTAACTGTTAATTCCGATATGGACACAATCGTACGAGCTATGGCCGAGCCTGATTCAGGACTCGATATACGCGATCGTATTTGGTTGAAAATACCGATACCCAAGTCATTTCTCGGTGAGATAGAAAATCTCGAACTTATCTTCAATTTTCGATTTCAATTAGGATCTGATTTGGTCAATTGGTTGTTCGAAAATGTTGATGGATTTGTCAATCGAAATGACGCAAGAAAATACGCATCATCAATGCTCAAAGCTGGTTATATTCGACATACAGTTCATAAACTAACATTTTCTGAACAGTGTTATTATACATTCGGAGATCTTTGCGTTCAAGGTTTGTTTTTGTTTTTCTTCATTTTATCAACAACAAAAAAAATCGAATATTCTATCAGGTATATCTCAATTAACACTTGACGAAGAAGCCGAAGATTATGAATCTGTTTCCGATCAAACAAGCGCCGGTCATCGTAGTGGCGATTCATTATTAACAACTTACCGACAAAATACAGTCACAACATTTGGTTTTGTCGATAAAAACAATGCGCCATTACCATCGCCATCACATTCATTTCTTTCGGATACGAATAATTCGAGTAGAATAACAACTCAATCTTAAAATCTTTCAATTCAATTCAATTCAATTTCTTCTCTTTAAGTTATGTTTATGAAGAATGCTCATTGTCATCAATTGTCATGCATCGATCCGACAGCAATATGTACTCAGCAGAATACAAGCAATACTAAACATAATGAAACGACATCATCTTCACCAGTTGAAGTTTAAATGCATCTCTTTTTGTATTATTCATAATCAGCATTCGTCAGATGTCATCGGTGCTGCGGATACTTTTTCTTGTCTTTGTATGAAAATCAAATAATGAAAAATGTGTTTTTTTTTGCTTGCTCTCTCTCTCTCTCCCTCTTATCAAATAAATCTCAATCTCAAACTTTTTTCTGTTCTCTTTTTTGTAGTCATATAAATAGACGCTGTTTGAGCTTAAGGAATTTAATGTATTTTTTCTTTTCTTTTTGTGCTCTAGAAAATATGTTTAGCACATGGAGTTCATTGAACCGTCGAACAGGTCGATTTGGTGTTGGACGTTTTGAATATTTAAAATTATTATTAAATGAATATGAACATTCAACAACAAACAATGAAAATAAACTGCAAATACTCGCTAATCTGGCCAATTTTTCCTACGATCCAATTAATTATCCGTTTATTCGACAATTAAATCTCATTGATCTCTATCTCGATTGTTTACAATTACATACCGATGATGATTTCGTCGATTATTCACTTGGTGCTCTTTGTAATTTAAGTTGTGATTCATTAAATTGCCAAGACATATTCGACAAACAACCATCGATCTTAGTTCTTCTAGTTAAATGTTTATTTTCTCATCGATTCGATATTGTTATGAATTCAATGCTATTGTTAATGTTCTTATCTGATTTCAATTCACAAATGAAAAAACAACTAATCGAACGGCATGAAATTCGATCTTGTTTACAACAATATTCACAATCGAAAGATATTCGATTAGCAAATATGTCGAAACTTTTTCTCGAAGATTATTTTTCGTAGAACAACTAAACATTGATGTTTTGTATTTAATTCTTCAGATATGGACGATATATTTGATGAGACAAGTGATGATCTAACTATTGCACGACATGATGGACAATTAATTGAAACACTTCGATATACGGACAGTTTTCGTGACGCAGTCGAAACAAGTGAACAGGATGCATTCGAAACAGGTTTTCTTCGTGGTTATAAGTTAATATCAACGCTTGTTTATGATTTCTACTTGGAAAAAGAACGTTTGAGTATTGAAGATGTTGAATTGAAAAAAGAATTTCAATTATTTGAAAGTGAATTTCAATCGACAATAAATCAATTGAAAATAGCCGATGAAATCACTGAAGAACAGCAGATTGAAACAATTAAAATTCTACGTTTAAAATTTGACGAAATTCTACTTAAAACTAAACTTCAATCTGTTAAAATTCAATCGACATAAATTGTTTTGTCTATTTTTTTTCTTTGTTTTCAGATGTTTTTCATCATTTTTCTCGCTTGTATTCCTGCAATTGTTCGAAGTCATTGTTACTCATCACCATCATCTCAAACATGGACATGTGATTATTTCTATAAATCGACTAATAATCTAACTTACGACATTGTTCTTCGTAAAGAACAACAAATAGAAAATCTTTTCGTGACAAACTATCGTTTGAAAGTCTTTCAAATCGATGATTATCCATTGACACTTCGTTTCTTAAATGCAAGTGGAAATCAATTCGATCGAATCTATTTCACAGGCAAACATCGGGAAACTTCGAATATTCGTCAAATAAGTTTTCAATCGAATCAACTCGTTCAATTCGATACGAATACGATTATTCTACCGAATTCATTGGAAAGAATTTCGTTGGCAAATAACAAATTGACAATACTCGATGGAAGATTATTTTCTCATTTGAAAAATTTAGTTGAACTCGATCTACGAAATAATCTATTGAAACGAATAGCACCAGATTTGATTTTAAATCGACATGTTCTATTAAATTTCAATCCATTGAATTGTCAATGTACGAAAGATGATTATCGATCTCTATGTGAAAGTTCAACAACAATTCGACAAAATGTAGATTCTTGTTTTTTTTTCGTAAATTAAATTTTCTTTTATTTTCGATTTAGAATATCAAAACGGATTGTCGAGCGCCTTATTACGATCCTCGTCCATATGATCCTCCACTAGAATCCTATCTTCGTTTTTCAACATTTACATTAACTTGTCCGATAAGTGGTCAACCAACACCGGTGATTATTTGGTCGACACCATTCGGTAATTTAACTTCAGTTAATTCGACAAGTATCGATCTTCTATCGTCAACAAATGTCGACGAATCATTCTATATTACATTGACAGCATTAGCCGGTCCGTTAACTGCACGTACTGAACATACACTGCATGCGTATAATCAAACATATCTATCGGTAACACAAGCACGTGCTGCCCTACAAAATCGAATATCTTGTTCGGGCATAAATATGCTCGGTGTTTATACACATGAGTTCAATTTCGATATTGATTCGTATGTTCTCAATCGAGCTCTATGGCATATTATTTATACGATGAGTTTCGGCTTTTTTATGGCGCTTGTTGCTGGAGCACTATGTGTGACATTGAAACGAACCTATTACAGTGCTGATCATTTGAAAACACCGCCAATTTATCCGACAATGGCGCCGAATAGTGCAGCACGAACACCGCCCAATTTTGAATTAAATCAATGGTTATCATTGGCAGCAGCAAATATCAGTGGTACATTGGAACAAGTTCGTGATAAACTTCGTTTAGGTGTTCAACAAGTTAGTGAACATATGGGACAGACAATGGGCCGTGCAACAGAACTATTTACCTATGGTGTTCAACATGCTGGTGATTCGATTCGACAAGTTGCTGAAACTTCTGCTGCCTATCTTCATAATATTCGTGAGACTAGTCAACAACGTTTGAATACAATGCGTGTACAAACCATGTCGTCACTTCGTAATCCTGGTCATTTAATGCGTGCTGGTATGAATATTCTTACAACTCAAGTCAATTCTCTTCGTGATTATTGCGGTGTGACAAGTGGTCACGCATTGCCAATTAATTTATACGATCAACAATTGTATTACGATGCACGTCAGTCACCATTGCCAGGTGCATATTTAAATCCTAATCGTATAACAACAATAACTGAAGAAGATGAATCGATTCTTGATTCGACATCACTTATAACTTCGCTACATCGAACACCCTATGCAGGTCATACATCATTGACTATTCCAGCGAATGCATCGGGCATTGGTCGATTGGGTTTGGCAAGTAATTCGGTTATGTTGGCATTGAGCAATTTCAATCAGCCGGTTAGCGAAAATCAACTAGAAGAAGAGGAAATTGTCGTAACACAAGGACAAATGAGTGGAGGTATCGGTACATTTCGCGGTAATTTTCATGATCAAGATGAGGGTTTAATTGACGAACCCGAACGATTAATAATGTATGGTCAACAACGTCCAATAAATTAAATGTCGTCAAATGAATTATGTCAGATTAGGAAAGAATATATATTTTTTTTTCTTTCAACTTATCATTTGAATTTAGCCTTTATTTAACACGCATATGAAGAAAAAAAAACAAAATTATTTAATCATTTGATTTCACAGTGATGATAAGAAAAAAAAGCGTTTTCAATTACATTTTTTGTTTGTTTCGTTTTCTTTTTAACTTATTTCAATTCTTTCTTTCTCTTTCGTGTATATTAGTAAATATATCCACTAAATAAAACAAAATACCAATTCGGACAAAACTAGATTCGGTTTAACTTTTCTCTTTTAGAAAAATGAATGCTACTGATAATGTACGTCGAGCTTTTCGATCGAAATATTCATTTGATATTCAAACAACATGGCTACAGGCTTGTCTTACTTGGTTACGTGATCAATTTCAATTACCAGATTTAACAAATCAATATGCTTTAGAAAAAATTTATAATCAATGGTTGCATACGGATATTTCGCTGATTGCAGATGCGCATTATCTTCCAAATGATTTGGATTTAAATGCAAAAAAAGTACAATTAACTGGCAAATATCCATTACAAGTAGTTTTATTCGAATTTCATTAGAAAATAAAACAATTGAATATTAGATCAATCGTATTTTATGTATATCTGAACCGTACTATAGTCAAGTGTTGGATATACATGGTGATTTGAATGAAAACGAACGAATTGATACAGATATCACTGAAACTCAGCAATGGAAAGTGAGTGAGTGATTCAATGAGATGAATCAATGCTTGATTGTGTGATGATGAATTTAATTAGCCACCACCACCGAAACGTGTCCTATATTTGGAATTAACTGACGGTAAAATTCTCCTACGTGGATTAGAATATGAACCGATTAGTAATCTCAATCGTGATACGACTTTACCCGGTGCAAAAGTAGAAATTTCTTGATCGTTTTTTTTTGTTCGATTTCTTAAACTAATCAATAGATTCTTGTTACTGGACCTGTTCTCTTTCGTCGAGGAATGTTACTTTTAACATCGAAGAATACTCAAATACTTGGTGGTTATGTCGAAAGTTTACTAGATACAAATGCATCGCTGGAGACAGCTCTACTTCAATTGTATGCAATTTGTTTTGCTTTTCATTTCATGAACATTGAATTTAGATCAAAAACAGCATCGAAATTAGAAGAAAGTCGAAAACGATTCGATCGATTAAATTTCAAAGTTCATCCACCGATTATCGACAATGCGCCTATTCCTATTCCTAACACACGGACAAATCAACAGACTGCTACTAATGTAAAAAAAAAACAAGTTTATTTCGATACAAAACAAAAACAAAATATCATTATTTAGACATTCGATGAACATGAAGACGAAATGGACGAATTCATTCGTCAAGCATACGCTGATGGTATGCTTCAAGATGATAGTCATGTTGCACCTGATCCTGATCCCATTGAACCTCAATTATCATCGACGAATCGTGTTCCAACACCAACAAATCAACGTGAAGAACTTATCGTTCTTTCCGATGATGAAATCGATCCTTTAGATTTCGATGATTTTCCAACATCAACAACTATCGATCAAATTCCATGTCAACCATTGGCTCCTGTCTTGAAAATCTCCTTGCCCTTTACATATTTGTCTCTTATTAACGAATCTTCACTCTATTCAACTCGACCACATGATGATTATTTAATCAAAGCGTGTTTTTCATCGTTAGTTGGAAATCCTAAAATCGTCGGCGATGAATTCGTTCAACAAGCGTATATCAACGATGGAAGTGACAGTCGATTGATACGATTTTCATCGGATATTCTTGCACAACGTCTCGGTATGACAGCAACTGAATTATTAACTCGAAAGAAACAATGTCGAGATCAATTCGAACAGAAACAATTTCAAACCGAATTCAATCAACGTTTGAAAAAATTCGGTCAAGATATTCAATGTATATGTTCAACAATGACAATAAGAATTTTCTCAGATAAAACACTTGTACCAATAGTAACGAATATTGATTCAAACTAATGAATTTACGTATTAACATTTCTGCCTATTTTTTTTTAACTTGAATATGCTACTGTATAAAACTAGAATAAAGAGAGATCTAATTAAAATTTTGGCTATATTTTAGATGAATAAACATGATTATGTCAGTTATTAATATTTAATTGACTGAAAGAAAGAAACATTTCCACAATTTGTTTTTTTTCAAATAACATCATATGCAAACATCATTAAGTTCATCTCAAATCGTAGCAATCAACTTGGATTCATCAAATTCAATATCTTTAGAAGAATTTCACATTTTACCCAATAGTAACATATCAATATCATTTCGTTTTCTACGTCCAGGAGATCAAAATGAAGTCAAAACGTTATGTTGCGATTGGTTTCCAATTGAATATCCCGACAAATGGTATGACGATATTGTTCATGATCCAAAATATTTTTGCTTAGCTGCCTGTGAAACATCGACGCAACGAATTGTCGGTGTTATTGTTGCCGATATTCTTCCATTGGGCAATTGTAATCGTGAAGATCAACAAATTCTTCATAAAACATTTTCCTTAACTACACCGGTTTGTTATATATTAATCTTAGGCGTTGTTAAAGAATATCGACGGCAAGGTCTAGCGGGAATTTTACTACAACATTTACTATCGAATCTATCGAAACGTACAACATGTAAAGCTGTTTATCTGCATGTTCTCTATTCGAATAAACAAGCCATAAAATTTTATCAGTCAAAACATTTTCAATACCGCGTGCATTTACCGTACTATTATTGTATAAAAGGCGATAATTTTGATGGATATTGTTTTGCACTCTATATTAATGGTAGATGAAAGAGAAGACAAAAAAAACGCTAATTTCTATTTGCAATTCTAGGTGGTTATCCTCCATTTACATTCTCGGACTTTCTTTCAACTTGTTGGTCTTATCTAATTCAAACAAATCCTTGCCGTTTACTCGATAATATCAAAGAATTTATTATCAGTAAAATTGTGTTTACTGATTATCATCCGCGAACATCATCTTATAAACAAATATCACGTATTATATAATCTTTTCTCCAGATAAATCATAATGTTTTACTACTAAAACAACGAATATATACACGTGCAAACAAAAGAACAAATAGATAAAAGCATTTTTCTACTCTCTGCTCACAGTGATTCAAATTCAAATTTATCGTTCTGTGTTTTTTTTAATTATTAATAAATATCTCGTAAGCAATGTTATGACATGAATAGAATTGTAATTCTAGATTAATTCCAACAATGAAATGTCATCTATACAGGTCAGGAAATCAAAGACACTGCTTGTGATTTATATAATTTCGTGCACATTTTTGAAGATAACGATTTTCTATTTCGGTCGTTTGAAAGAATTAGTCAATCAGTCAAGTGAAATCATTGATTTTGATCCTTCGATAACGTATAATCAAAAATTAATAATTGACCGTATTATTGAACATCATCCGATGTAAATATATTCAATTGAATTGCTTGTTGTTGTTGTTTTTCGAAAAGATCATTGCATTTGACCTTTAGTCTCGAATCGTTTCTGCAAACAAATTCGTTCCGTTTGGCTGTTAATCAACAGTATATTCTCGATAGTGATCGAATTCAACTTCATCAACACAGTGAAATCGCACTTCTTCCTCCATTTGGTGGCGGATAAAAATAAAAATGAATTTCGTTAATCTTCAAACCGATCCCATTCAACTTGATGAGATCTATAAGAAGGTTGTTTCGCCCTGTTGTGGTGCCATTTCATCTTTCATTGGTTAACAAACCCAAAGATTTCGATTGAATAATTGTTTGTTTTCATATGTAATTATAGGAATAACAAGAGATAATTTCGAAGGTCGTCATGTGACTCGTCTTTCATATGAAGCTTATGAACCGATGGCTTTACAAGAACTCAATGGTTTATGCGATAGTGCTCGTCAAAAATTTACTGATATAAAACATATTGCAATCTATCATCGACTTGGGTTAGTTGTCAATTAGATCTTATCCTTTCTTTTTCTCCGTAAAATTCCATCTAAATCATATGGAAATTTCGGATTTATACTAATAAAATTATTTCTATTGATGAATTAATAAGAGACGATTGAATAGATTGAAATTTTTTCTGAATCTCTTTTATTTAGTGATGTGGCCATTAGCGATATATCCGTTGCTATTTATGTCTCGGGCGCTCATCGTCGTGATGTATTAGATGCTGTTTCCTTTCTAATTGAACAACTCAAAGCCAATGTTCCCATATGGAAAAAAGTACTGAGAATGTTTCTTTTTTTTTCGTTTCATGCGTCGTCTATACACATATGATCAATTTGATTATTTTTGCGTAGGAGTTCTATGATGATCATGCGGATGACAATAACAATAACGAAGCAACAACATCTTACAGTTGGAAAGAAAATAAATAAGACGAAAGAAAAAAGAAGAAGAATATTTTTTTGTTGTTCCTTTCTTTTACTTCGAAATAAAATTACACATACAAAACATAAAAGATAAAAACTAGTCTAGATTGTTTGAATAAGACTATTTTGACATGTAGCAACATGAAATACGCCAAAAATATTCAATTCAAATAGGCACATCAATGTTATGACAGACAACCAAACAATAATAAGAAAAACACCGTAAGGTTTTGTTAAGCGGCAACGATTAATAAAGAATGTGATTAAAAATATAATAAGTGCAACAAAGAGAACAATTGTTGAATAGACAAGACCCCGAGAATGAATCTCAACATAAAATGGTCCGAGATTTGCTGTTGCTGCTAGAAGATCATTATTTAATGCAGCAAGAGGATCTGTTGACGGTGTTGGCAGACCTGTTAAAGACATATCACCGAGTGTTGCAGCTGCTTCCAAATGTGTCGGTTGATGAATATAACGCATAAGATTTCGAAATAGCCAAGGTATACCTAAACCCATGAGAATATCGAATACATTCGAGCCGATCGAACCAGCAATAGCCATTTCGGGATGTCCACGTCTTGTCATGACAACTGCTGAGAATATTTCTTCGATTGATGAGCCAAATGCAAGAAGAGTTAAACCCATAATACTATCGCGAATATTCAATGCAAAACCAACGTTAACAACAAGCCAAACAAGAAGATATGCAAGACCGGCAACCTAAAAGTACAGAAAAACAAAAAAGTTCTATTTATAAGAAAAAATATATCCAACGAAAATAAATCATTCATCTACATTTGTTAAGAATAAAACAAAGGAAATCCTGTTTCTTTTTTTTTGTTACATTCAATTTAACTTACCCATATTGTCGACATGACAAATGTGAGCATATAATAATTATGAAAAACTTCTTTTCGACAATCAGGTATTGTTATATGCATAAGTAAACGAACCGGATACATTAAAATCCATTTGATAAGTTTATATTTTTTCGCTGGTAATTTCAATGGATCGAATATTTCAGTTGCATTGGCAACGATTTGTTGATTGACAGGTGTATCTTTCAGACGACTTCTACTCGGTTTATATAATCCATGCAATCGACTATTTTCATGGCGCATTTCTCCTGATGTACTTGTGCCTGCTGTCATCATAACAGATTCCGAAACTGATCGTGCACGTGTCGAAATATTTTGTTCTAATTCCATCGAATTATTTAATGCTTGCAATTGTTCTTCGTGATCTTCTAATGATCTTGCAGGTTTTTGCGTACTCGAACTACGTCGAAAGAGACGTGTTATACGATCATTGTATTTCAATATAATAACATAGACAAAATACAGAAGAACTAAACCTAATGCTTCAAACCAATGAACACGTTGATCATAAATAACGATATAGAGCACAGCAACAGCTATACAATAAAAACCAGCATCACGAACAATTGGATAAGCATCTAATTCACAGACTGTTGTCGAAATAAGCGCGCATAATGCAATGACAAAAAGAATATTATAAACGGCTGAACCAACAATTGTACCCACTGAATTAGTCATGAAAAAAAGAAAAAACAAAGGATAATAATAGACACATCGATTTCAAATCGAGGCTAATTCATTTTTTTAAGGTTTCCTTATTTCTTTCCTCGTTGCTGTCTAGGTTGTTTTGAGATTCTCCATGCTTTTCCTTCAGCTTTCTCTCTATGTGTCACTTGGTGACAAATTAAAAATTCTCTGAGGGCGAAAAACCTAGAGAAATAGTTTTAACTCACAAGCAATATCCGACTTAACAAAGAACACGCCGACCATCGACGTAAAAAACTCCGATGCCGATGTGGCTAAAGCCATAAACGTTGCTCCAGCAACATCCTATTTAGAAAATAAGAGATACATATAATTATTTCAGTCTATTTGATAAACCGACCGGTGTTAAGTTAAAATTACAACTTATACGCTCTAATGCTGATGCAAAATAATCATCACAAACGATTTCAATAGCAGCAAATGAATAGATTATAAGCGCTATATAAACGAGAAAACCGCCACGACGCGATTGTTCAATTGTAAAAAATAATTGTGGAAATTCATAGACGGATGCTGATTGACATTGATTTGTAGTACTATTAGTTGATAGTACTACCGAATCTGTTGATTTTGGTTCATCGAATGAAATCGTATTCGATGTTGTAGTTGAAAAGAGTAATTGAAAAATAAGTGTAAATAATGCAAGTAAAATGTATTTTCGTCGAATCATAATTTTTAGTTAAGAATAAGATCTTAAATGAAAAGAGAGAGAGAGACAAAAAAACACTATGAACAAACAAAGATGATAAAGGAAGAAAATAGTAAATATCGTGTTTCTTTACTTACCTTTTGACGAATGAGGTTACCATTATTTCTAGTTTTTTTTTAATATATATATACTTCTTTTTTTTTCTCTTTATTATGTCTTTCCTTTCATCATTTGACGAGTTTTCAATGAATTGGTGATTAAAAAAAGTATTCTCTAGTCTTCTCTTCCTCTTGTCTATTATTTTTAACACGCATGTATATTTGCAAGATAATTCATATGTCTACTCTTGCAATAGATCACTATCAAATTACTCAGACAACAACACTATCATCATCATCATCATCATCATCATCATCGTCGTCGTCGTCATTGTTATTATTGACATCTTCATCGCTGCTGCGATCAAACGAAAGAGAGAGAAAACAAGAATAATATTGAAGGCTACATACATGCAGCAAACAAAATTATAATCATAATAAAAAATGATTGTTTTTCCTTGTTGTGCTCTCGTTCTCTCTCTCTCGAAGTTTGTTAGCTACTCGTTTGTCACTCTACGTTTTCTCCCCCTTTCGTCTCTCTCTCTCTCTCTCGTTTTTTCTATCCCTCTTCTTTCTTGCTGTGTGACACCAGGAAGAAAAGGGGATAGCCGACTCATAGAATCTACTGCACGAGAGAATAACAAGGCGCAAGCAACACAACGGTCGACGACGAGGTTACTAAATCGACTCTTCTTCATCATCATCGTTTCTTTCTCTTTCTTCTTTAATTCTGTTTTTTTTTCATGTTTCCCCCAATGTGTCGTAGAGAACAGAGAACATGAACGAACACGATCGCACGGAAAAACCAAGGCATATGAGTGCAATTCACGTTCTTGAATATTTTTTTTTCGAAATTAGAAAAAAAAAGAAGAATAACAAGAAACAAAACAGAACAGATAAAGAAACGAAGTAAAGCGGAAAACGCTTGTGACGAGTTGAAGACAGTGACATGGAGTGAGTACTTTGACAGATTTACAATTCGTCCGGAAAACTCTGTCAAGAGATCTTAGAAAAGAAACCAGACAACAATGTTGACGAACGTTTATTTGCCGATGATATGTTTCGTATCATTACAAAATCATGAGACGTAAGAAGAAAAAAAAGTTACAGACATGAACAGCTGAAGATAATCATTGGACATATTCATATATCGTTATTCTCACATGCTGACATATATTCATCAAAAACTTGTCTGATGCCTCGAGCACATATGTTCGATGAGTTTGATTAGTAAAGAGATACTCATGGAAAAGCGTTTTTATACTTTCTTATCGATCTACGAACGAATGGAAAAACAAAAATCGAACTGACTATTTATAATTGTTATTTGAGGGTGTTTGTTAGTTTTTGTAACATCCCTCGAGACACGATCGGTCCGTTCAATCGACTTAGCGCGTGCATCATACACATACACATTCAAATGTCATTTTATGCATGGAAACGAATGAATTCGATGTGCACATCCGTCCATCACACTTTATACTGTCACTTCCGCTTGTCGACCATCAAAATAGATCGATACATTGACACATATACAAACTTATTTTGTAATCAAACGGAAACACATGAAGTTTTATTTCAAAAGCATAATTAAACGAAATAGTCGCTCTTCCGAATCCGACAATAATAATCGAAATATGCGCACTGACTTATAATCATTCGTAGAAAAAAGGAAACGAAGAGAGAAAAACATATAGAAATGCCATGAATTACTCTTAATTGCTCATATATAAATTTGCACTTATCATAACAAATTCGTTTCAATTCAATAGTAAACAATAAGAGAGATAATTTATAAATCTCTCTTCGATTGAACACAATACACACTAATACGATTAGAAAGCATGCGTAAATCTTAACACATAATTTTAATAACAAAATTGTTTACAGAATAATTTAGTACATAACACGACACAAACGAATTGATTAATAGAACGAGTTTGAGTTGACATATTTGTCTCTCTTTCTCTCGTTTTTTCCATCATTATAAACATACTATTGCAATTTAAAGAGAAAATTATACAATAAAATGTGCTTTAAACATGGCTGATTGTTTTTTTAATATCGGAAGAAAAGACCTCGCGCAATCTGTTCTATTTCTTCAATTCGCTATAACAAAAAAAGAGAAGAAAAAAAGCCACTTCAAGTACTTGAATTTAATTTGATTCTAAATTTTATTTTCTTTTTCTCCAAGTACATACATTAGTTTTCTTGACAATCAACAAAAGACTTCATTTACATGAACCAATCAAATGGAATGAATATTGAGAAGAAGACTCCACGGTGACTGGTCCTAATGGAATTTTCAAATTGAATTTCGATGTGATTGAACAGACCAAAAATAGAAATCACTATATGTCGTCAATAAGAATAATAGCAAAAATAAATTCCTCGTAATCTGACGTTGTAAATCAAGGCTTAGAAAGTATATTCAATTAGATCAAACATTTAATTACATAGTTATGTAGATTGTATTTTTTCTTTCTTAATGAATCTCTTACCTAGAAATAATAAATTTATTTAATAATAAAAACAAACAAGAGACTGAGAAAGAAAGAGCGAATGAGAGAGAGAGAAAAATAAAACATCAGACAAAAGACAAACAATAAAAAATAGATTTAGATCAGATTAATCATCGAATTTTCAAGTCATCTATGCCATTCCACCCATCCAGTTTGGTAACGCACCATTACCTTGTGGAAATCCGCCAGGAAAACTGAGATTGAGACGTTTTATTGCGCGTCCTTGTGCACGAATGGCATAAAGCAAAGCAGCGTATTGCATCAATTTTTCTTCGCCACGACTGCATTGAATGGCTCGTTCGTAAAGTTTAGCTGCTTGTTCGAATTCATTTCTAAATGAGAAATCATTCGAACAATTATAGAAGTCAAGCGAAAATATGCAATTGAATGAACCTATTGCATTTGAATATAGCAAACATAGTCAGCACTGTTTCATTCGATGGATCGAGTTGAAGAGCTTGCGTATATAAATCTTCGGCTTCGATATGGTTTGCAGAATCATTCGCCATTAGACAGTTTCTAAATTGTTATTCAATATAAAAAACAAAAATACTCAAATATTCTATCGAAATAATTACGCTTTTAATGCTAATAATGTTGGATTCTCAGGAATTACTCGAACAAATTTATTCAAATATTCGAGTGCTTTCATTTTTTGTTCATTGTCTAAGAAACACTAAAAACAACGGAATAAAATTGAATTTATTTCAATTTCCTACGGATGTTATTGCGAGTGCATAATAAATATCTTCTTTGCATGTGTCATAGTATTCTTCGAAACTTGTCAGCGCTTGTTTGACACGTTCGCTGTTATTTTGTTTATTTCCAAGTTTAGTATCGTTAATCAGTTTTTGATATTTGGCACGAAGATTCATCGGCGAGATTTTTAATGCTTGAGCAAAATCTTCTTCAGCTTCGGTATAAGCTTCGATTAATGTTTTCAACTAAACAAAAAAAAAGCAAATCGAAATGAAATTAATGAGCGAATTATCTACCATTCCACGATGAATACGTGGAGCACTTGAATTTCGATGAGCTTTCACACATTGATCGTATTCATGTAATGCACCTTCGAGATCACGTTGATGAATCTTTGTATTTGCTCGTTTTAATTTCGCATTAATCTTCATCTAAAGTTCATTCAAATTAGAATTTTTACAAAAACAAAAAACATGAAGAATCTCGAACTTGTTCGGTCACATTCGGATCGTTGATCACGGCATCGAAATCAACTATTGCTTCTCGATAATTTCCCATTAACAGATGAAATGTACCACGAAGCAATAAAGTTTGAAGTTTATACGATGATGATTGAAGTTCTTCGGTACATAACGATGGTATATTTGTAAAATGACATTGATCGTACGCTTGATACGCACGTGCTAATGGGCTATTGGGATGATTTGTACGAAGTTCTTCGATAAAAACAGGATTTAAAATTGGATCATCTTCGAATTCATTCAATGATGTTCGAACAAAATCTTTGGATAATTCTGCTGTTGTCTTTAAACGAAAGAAGAAAAGAAAAACTAACGAAAAGGAACAACACACGATTGATTTTACTGGCGGTAGTTTTTCAACGTAGCGTTTGGCAAGTTCAGTAAGAACTTTATCAGCAGCCATGATGTAAGCAGGTTGATATGAATCGAGAAAACATACAGTTGAATAATCTATAAGGAAAATCGTTTTCTTTTGTTTCATTGATAAATGATAATCAACCTTCGAGAGCTAAATCAAGATCATTGATTTTTTCGGCAGCACGTGCACGTCTTTGAATGCATTTTATATATTTGGGATTAAGTTCAATAGATTTTGAACAATCTTCAATGACTTTACTATAGTTTTTCTAAACAACAAAAAGATTTATTTCGATGAAGAAGAAAATAGGTTCTTATACTAAAGATTCCCAAGCAGCTGCACGATTTTGATAGAATTGTGATAGTTCTTCTGTTGATTCCAATGGACAAGCATCGATAGCATCTAGATATATTTTCAATCGATGTGTTTTTTTTTCGTTTGCCAAGCACAAGTCTATTTACGAGAATACGAATCGATTGCTTCGAGAAATTTCTTTTCACGATAATTTTTATTTCCTTCGTTTTTTAATTCAATTGCAAGTGTCAAACGATTCTAAAAGATAAAATACCAAATATATCTTTGATTTGCATTCGAAATCTTTTGATAGACAGAACTTTAATTTTATTATCAGATGTTAATTTGACATCTACTGGAACGGTTGTTGACGTTAAACTTATGAATGATGAACGTCGAATTGTTGATTTTTTTGCATCGTCTTGCTGTTGTCGATAAACTAAATAAGCAGCAACACAAACAGCTGTTGGCACGCCAATAACAAGTGCCCATTTTCCTACACGTTTGCCAATGTCATTTACTGGATTCATTGAATCACCAGTTGATGACGAACTACTTGTTATAGCACGAAGTAGAGCTGCCATGCGATTTTATTTCTATTAGACTAGGAACAAAAGAAAAAAACGTTAATAATAAACGCGCTCAAAAAACAATGTTTCTATGATGAATTATCCCAATTGAATAGCTAGAATGGATAAAACGCAAGAAAATATAGTAGACTCTAATTGGTTGAATACACTCAACCAATAACACATGGTTTCCTCTGCTGATTTAAGTCATGACAATAAAACTCTGATTGAATATTGAACTTCCTAAGAATGAACATCTATTTTTTCAATATCAAGTCTTGATCTTGCTCAGAAGAAGGAATACATTGGTTGATTATTTTGAAATAGTTCATTTTCAAAGGTTAAATAATGATTACAGTTTTATTCTTTTCTAATTTGTCATTGATGAGTATATTTGAATGTATTACATGTAGATTTTAATCCTTTATTGTACTTGTTTTGTTTACTATTCATTGTAATTGTAAATCTTCTCTTCATTCAATAAATTTACACATAATGATAATATATCTCTTTCATGAAGGTAGGACTCAATCAAGATATTCATCGATTAGACATCGTTAACATCAAAACATGGATGTATATCATATTTTTTTGTAATAAATATTGACAGAAATCCATTAGAATAGATCGGCAGGTGCATCGATCAATTTCCATAATGCCACTAGTATAGATCAAATTGTTTGATCGATAATAGAATAGCATTTTGCCATGAAGATCCTCGTATATCACGAGTTTTCTGTTTCTACGTCGATTGACAATCACACTATTGCTTTGTTTATCCGACATATAATTTTCCCCCCTGTAATCCCTACCATCGACAACAAAAAAATAACAAATAATAGTTCGCTTCGTTATACTAACTAATGTACCGGAGAGACGAAAAAGAAGAAAAAGTTTTCTCTTCTTTGCGATAGATAGCTTTGTTTTTTTCTAATCAGAAAATTATCATCATTATTTTCTTTAGCTTAAAACCATCGTTCCAATCGATCGACAACATCAATCAATTCGACAAAAACTAAGTTGCAAATACAACGGTAAGTTATTCTCTCAAATACGAATTTGATGATTTAATAATGATAACATATTCAAATATATTCCCTCTATTTGAACGACAATGTAAAAATAACAAAACACTCCAAATGTCAGTCTTAACATTGGTAATCATCAAAGGACACACACGCGCATATAAATATGCATTTGTACACGTATATATAAATATATATATATGTTTATAAACATCTTGTTAGATGAATGTGACGACTTCATCATTTAATTATACAATAGGATACGTTAAGAAACGGAAAATGCGCGCTCGATCGAATACTAATCGTTAGTGATCTATTTTCTTGTTCGTCTTGTTATTCTCATGGCTGAATTTTTAAACAAAAATTTCGTAAGCATTGTAAAATTCCAAACACTTGATAAAAGTGAGTTTCGAATGAGAAATATTTTTTACCATGACAAAAATCAATGACCTCATTTTTGCTGTTTCTCTTTTCTCACGGTTTTTTTTTTATTTCTTATTTATTTAGTTTTTCACGCTTTTTTAAACCAATAAGTTAAGTAATTAAATATTCGAAATTACCTTCACACACATATACATTGCCTTAATGGCATAGAACTTTGTGTGAATTAACGATTTTTTGGTCACACATCTGTTTCCTTGACTCAGTTTTTATAGTATATCGTGATGAAAGATCACAATAGCCTTGGTATACCACAGCAAATGTATCAGTAGATCAATGGAGATATATTCTTGAGAGAAAAAAACGTCCGCAGATCGTTATATAGTCTGTATCTTACTCGACATTAGCTGAATAAAGAAATATATGTAAAAAAAAGAAAGAAACACACTATTCTACTACCTTTTATGTGTGCTCTTTAAATAGTTATAACTGTCGATTTATACTATCACATATATTTTGTTTCGAAAGCGAATATTTTCACGTGTAAAATATTTTTGTTATTATGACTGATCAAAAAACGGTCGAAGAAATTGATGAAACGACCGTTTCTCGGCCTCCATTACTACTGTCGTCAACAAATCAGCGTGCATCACAGTCTCGTCTTTTAACGAAACTTTACTATCCTGATACATTATATCCTGATAATTATTCGTTCTTTGCAGATCGAGGTGATACAACATCGACATCTCATATTAAATCTTCAACAGCTATGGAATCGAATGAACAATATTCATCAACAGAAGCTCCAACAATGCCAAGATCAGGCACAACTGAAATCGAACTTGTCGATCGACATACAAAATATCCTGTAAGTTCAAATTCTATTTCATTTTGTTTTCGTGATTTGATATTTAAACAACAACAATAGAAGAAAAAGAACAAGAGGGGAATATAATTTTCGGCATTAACCTATCGAAGGGAAAAAGGGAAAAAAAAGGAATGTTATGCCGCAATCATGATACTATGCCTCGATGCCATTTGTTGAATAGAAGAAAAGTACATTATCTAGCATAGCATATCATCATTTCAATCGAAATCTTATCGCAAATTTGCATGCACTTGATATTTGTCATAAAAAACCACATGAAAAAAAAAGAGAACGAAATAAAACAAATCGTTTGATATTTTATAAACTAGTTTTTTGTTGATGCTAAGCATTTGATTGATCAATCGATCGTGTTGTGCCGATTTTCGACTATCAGTTTTGAGAGAGAAATCCATCATGTCAACAGTAGAAATGAAATGAAATCTGAGATTAATCTATGTACGAAAGATGAAATATTGATTCAGATATTAGAAATTGCAAAATAAAATAATGATTAGCTGTTCTCTTTTTGACGAATGGTTTCAATTTTAGCGAGAAAGACAGACAGAAAAAAAAGTGTATTTCGTTGAAGCACATACAAAAAACAACGGCATATATACTCAGTACCACATGTTTGTTTGTTCGTTTAAAGAGAGATTTTTATTTTCTTGGTAAAATGTCTTTCTCTGTAATCTATTCTATTTCGCGTACATATGCGAATAAAAAACCGTCAATGTCTAACACGTAGATTTTTCTCTCTCTCTTTTTTTTCTCTGTCGATTGTCTTTCACGATGGTGCCCATATTTACATACGTAGATATGTGGCTATATCATTCATTCGAGGACTGATGCTGCGTTTTCTTGCACTTTCTCATTTGTCGATATCATACCGTCATGGATATTTTGTCATCGATGATAAAATGCTACGACGGAGAAAATCATTGATTAGATGATAGTTGTGAGGAGAATCCCAACGTGTTGTTATTGTTTTTTTTCTCTGCGAGAAATAGGAAATATGTTTTTGATAAATAATTTTATTTTCTAAATGCATTCATCGAATGAATATAGATAAGATTTATTGAAACAATTCGATTGTTCGATACGTCTCATCCGTAACACGAAAAAAGAAAGACGAGCGAGAGAGAGAGACAAAATGTCGTCAGACGACCAACACAACATCGAATTGGCACAGGTGAGTGTTATTCTCACTCGTTTTCTTCTTCTATCGTGATGTGTTTCGTATTCGAACACATGTGTTTTAAATGTAAAATCTCCTTGATCATATTAATCTGTTTCAGGCCCCGATGATCGATCGAGAACGTGGTGATTTAGAATCGGATAAACGTCGATTCGATGTTAAACGTTATATACCATCGGCATTACGTACACAGGATAAAACGGTACAGAAAATCAAATTTATGAAAATTTATTCTCCTTGTCTTTTTTTTCTCGTTTTAGCAACCGCCTAGTGCCTTATTAGATCCTCGATTTTATTCAATGAAAAAAACTGCTATGACCATTATGTGTCTTTTGGTAAGTCGTTGAAAATAGATTCATATTCTATGTTGATCACGAATCAGATATTTCGTTTGACTTTTTCTTCAGTATCTCGTTGAATAGGTTTTCTTGTTTATTAGCCAGATGACACCGGTTCTTTTCACAGCTGTGAAAATGTCATTTAACGAAAAAACGAGATCGAGAGAAATCTATCGATGCGCATAGAATTGCTAATTACTTTCCGTTACATACAATAAATAATAATAATAGTCTATTCTATTTTTCGTTTAGATTATTATAATGAGTAATAGCGTGCAATTAAAACATGTTCTAAAAGATGGTTCAACACATTTCTACGGTACTCAAGTTACACTTGGCATTGTTTCTGTTCTCATGTGTGCCGCTATTGGTAAGTTAAAAACTAAATCGAAGGAGATTGTTTTTGTTTTCGTTTGGAGTTTCGTTCGAAATGATATTCTGATTTTTATTTCTCGTGTTTGCAACTAAATGTTATCTATCATTGTGTGTTGACCATATATAAATATCTCTAGTTATGTTTTGTTTCTCGTTTTCGTTGTTTTTTTTTCAAATTATTGTTTAATATTGTATATGATATATAGTTGTTCTTCCAACCTTCCCTTCATAGGCTTCGCTCAATTGTACATATTTCTCTTCACTGACTACGATCATCCGTCATTATCAATGCTGACAACAGATCTTCAACGTTACGAACAAATTCTCATTCTCCTACCGATGATTTTGACGATAATTTTATTTCTATTCAATCAAACATTTTTAATTTTCATGTTTAACATCTAAAGAATATCATTTTGTTGTTATTTTAACTAACTAACTATAACTAACTATCAATATAACCTGTATAGACTAGTTGTTTTCGTTGTTGTTTCGTTTTTCAATTGTTTGTATCGTTTTTCCTTATATTCTAGGTGTGATTCTGATGTATGTTATTCGAATCGATTCGAATGATCAGTACAAACAGCATAAACTCGATTACATAGACAATTGCATAATTTGTCTTTTATTCATTCTTGCCATTTTCAACATCTTTATTGCTGCGTGCAGTTAATTTCATCATTGTATCGTTTGAATCTACGTGTGTTCTTCTTCTTCTTTTTCTTTGTTTTTTTTAATGTGAACAACCGTCTCATAGTTTTTTTTAGAATGCTTTGTTTGTTTGTTTTTTTAATTTCAATCTACTATTCGCCTTTTTATTTTATTTGTCAATTCTTCGTTCATATTTAGGCAAGAGATAATACTATTTAAACAAAAAAGAAAGAAAACCTCTAGAAGAAAATCTAATAATAAGAATAACTAAACTGAATATCTTTGTACTTTTATTATTTTGCTTGTTTGTTTGGGAAAAGGGATGAGTGTTATTTGTTCTCTTTATTCTTGCAGGCTTTTATCTAATGTATATGTTAACAATCAATGATCAGGATATTTACAAACAACATAAAAGTGATTTTCTTCAAAATCTTGGTTTAATTTTTCTGTTTGCATTATTTATTCTAAATATAATTTACGCTATTTTTCATGCCATTTAAAATTATCATCGAAATTTCACTACTCTCGTGTCTTTTATGTTCATATTAATGTCATATGTGTTGACGTTTGGGTAGATTAAACAAGAGTTTGTTTTCTTTTTTTTTTCATTTGCTTGTATCCTATTTATGAGAATAATAATATTTAAAAAAAAACGCTATTTAGCCGGTTCTATTTTATATAATTTAGTCATATTTTTCCATTGTTGTTTGTTGTGAATTCTGTTTGTTTTTCGTGAAAAAAAGAGAGTCTATACTTTAGTTGAATAGATCCAATTCTTGGAAAAAAATGCCTTTTTATTGTAGCATTTTCGTTTTATTTAATAAACTAGATGAAGCGTTGTTTTAAAAGAACAACAAGATTTTTTTTGATCGAAGAACAGGAAAAAGAAGCGAAACCATGGAGACGCTTTCAAATAAAAGTAGATGAAGTTGTAAGTTTGTTGACTGATTATAAAACAGCGTTGTTCGACATGAGTGAAGTAATTTCACAACATTGTACTTTATTCGAACAGTGGAAAAACGATGGACAATCGGAACAAAATCGTGAAGATATTTTAAATGATCTACAGACAGAATTAACTCGTTTGAAAACTTCGAATGTTGCTGTTTTTCGTGAACAATTGGAAAAAGTCACGGGTTATTTAGCTGACAACATTTTAAATTTATCTGACGAATTTTTAGAATTTTTAATCGAATCTTTCATCGATTTATTAAAACACTGGCGTCAATCACCATTGGATTTCGACAATCGCAACACTTTCGATAATTTGACAAAAATATTCAGTGAACATGACGATGCATTCAAGAATCAATTAGTAGTTGACGAATTCGTTGAATGTTTGTATACAATTGCACGTCTTGGAAAACCAATATTTGAACATTCAAATATACGAATGATGACTGAATTAATAAGAAAATATGTCTATATGCAAAGCAATGGTAATAGAGATTTTATGTATCAATCAAAAATCGACGATGGTATAGTTAAATGTCTTTGTTCATCATATACACCTGAAGTATTTACTCAATTGATATCATCATATCCATCCGAAGATCGTACTCAAGCTGAATTCTTTGTTTTTCATGGTTTATTTCACTATACAAGATGGATAAATCGAGAATCACTTGAAAAATATTCATTTCAATTACGTGAACATTTGCTTAAATCAGTTAGTGATCTACTTGATGTTTATGTTGAAACGTCAAGTCACTGGTCAACATCGTCTCTAGCAATTCTTACAACTGTTACCGTCGACTTTCTGTATTCAGTACAAATGACAATTCCAAAAGACATTCATGTTGACGTTCAAAAACATATTTGTGACGTATGCATACGCATACTTTTATTGCCAACTTGTATATCAACAGGTATAAACATCAACTGTGCTCAATATTTATACATAGGAACGTTAAATGACAAAGTTTTGGATCATCTGAAGAGTCAACAATTAACACAGACTATGTTTCAAATTGGAAATTTATATAAAACGACGAATGATATACAATTTAATGTCTATCGAATTCTAGCTGCTATTATGACCGAAGAAGATATCAAACGATTGGATAATCCAGGAGAAATAGCAAATGTATTTCTTAAGCAATTAGATCAAATCAAAGATATGAACGGATGGGAAACAAGAATAACGAATTTATTAACAAGTTTAAAAAGTAATTTCACCCCTCAAGTATTAATTAATTCAAAAATATGTTTTATTATAGATTTATTACAACATGATCAACTTCGAGATGAAATCTTTCAATTGAACGGTTTGCCATTGTTTATTTATTGTACAACACAATCAAAATATCCTGCTCTTCTTCAACAACGTGCCTTAGAAAATCTCTTGATCATGGCATTTAGCGAAACAGTTCGTTCGAATTTGAAAGCAAACGAACAATTCATGACACATTTGAAAAATCTATCGGAAAATTCGAATGAATCCGATTTAAAACGAGCAGGAGAAAGTCTATTATGGTTTTTAACCAAAGAAGAAACATCGAAAATATCTTCAGATCAACAAACATCAAATAAAACGTACGATATAATGATTAGTTATTCGCATAAAGATAAAGATTTGTGTTTTCAAATCTATGATCGTCTCGTGAAAGATAAATTTCGTGTTTGGTTAGATCGTGAACAAATGCACGGTACACCACTTGAATCAATGTCGAATGCGATTGAAAATGCAGAATTCGTTTTTCTTTGCATGTCCGATGCATACAAACAAAGTGGATATTGCAAAATGGAAGCGTATTATGCATTGGAACGGCAATGTTCAATTATTCCATTGGTTATGAAAGCTCAATATAAACCTGATGGATGGCTTGGCATTGTAGTAACAGGAAGAATGAGAATTGATTTTCCGAAATATGGTTTTGACGATGGATATAAAAAATTATTAGTAGAAATCAATCGAAATCGTCAGGAAAAGAAACAAACAACGAATTCAATGATTACTCATCATGAAATACCAACGAACAATATCAAAATTGAATCAAAAAAATTAACTTTACAAGCAAAAAAGTAAAAGAGATTCATATTCAATGAATTGTGTATTTAATTTTGACATTCTAGTGATTATGTATTACCATCAGATATTCAACAATGGTCTGTTGGCGATGTTGAACAATTTCTTCTTCAGAAACATCTTCAATGTTTTCTACCTATCTGCGAGAAAATGAATGGAACACGAGTTGTTAGTTTATATCGAATGTGCGCAGATAATTCACCAGTTATGTTTCAATCGTTGAACAATCAATTAGCAGTGAAAAATAGCGAAGAAAAGCAGCATTTTATTGAAATATGTGAATATTTACAATTTTTAGAAGACTTAAAAGCTTTAGTACCGGTGTTAATTGAGAAAAAAGAAGTAGCTTCAACTCAATCGTCTGTTTGTTCAATTTTATAACACTTGATGTTCTTTTTTATTCAAATAAATGACACATAAAACCTCACATAACTCTTCTGTTCTTAATATGCAAAGCTTGATAACGACATCTATATCACTGAATGTTTCATGGACTACTGAAATGTGACCAATAGCGCCAATTTGTTAAAGTTTAGTGTAGTTTAGTTTGGAGTTTTGCATCATCAATTTGTGTACTAGACAAGAATTCGTCCGATAATTTCTTATAGAATAGAATTATTAATTCAATCCGATTTATAATGATAAATAAATATCATCATTCAGCTAATACATAAACTCCAACGCATTTTTTCGAGCTGAAATCTTATGTTCAAGGTATTTTGGTAAAACAATTGAATTTTATCATGGCAACAAATAAGAAACCGATAAATCCAACAAATTCCGCGCCAAAAACATACGGTAAACGTCCTGTTCCATTTCAATTTCCTGATAGTGAAGAAAAAATGTATATTGGATCAGAAGTGAGTCGAACAGTATCAAACTACATGTTGTTCACAGTATTTTCTTTTTGTCTAACTTCAGGTTGGCAATTATTTGCGTCTATTTCGTGGAACACTTTATAAAAAATATCCATCGCTATGGCGTCGTCAAATATTATTAGACGAACGAAAATGGTTAATTGAACAAGGTAAATATGAATTATAGTTTTTAAAAAAAAACAATCGATTCAAATTTGTTTGCAGGTTGTTCTGAATCATCATTACCAACGAATTTAACTCTCCTACGTGCAACTGAAATTGAAGAAGTTCTCAATGGTAATGATGATAAATATCGTGCAACAACGATAAGTACAGAATCGACGACGACACGAATGTTTGTTGTTTAAAATTCAACTAAATCGATCGAATTTCATTTGATGTTTTGTTTTCGATTTTAGAGATAAAAATAAACGATCAAATTGGTCGTCAAATTATCCAACAAATTCACATTATCTCGATGCAGTACCATCGGCAACACCTATCAATCGAAATCGAACTGCAATACGAAAAAAACTGTTTCCTCTTTGGTGAGAAAAATAACTTTTCTCTATCAAAAACCGAAATTTGTATTTTGATTAATTAGTTTTGACCATCAAAATCCCGAAGCTGCACTTGACAATGCTCAACAAGATGAAGAACTCGTTCCTATTCGATTGGATATCGAACTCGATGGGCAAAAACTACGAGATACATTTACGTGGAATAAGAACGGTAGTCGAAAATTTCAGAAAAAAAATAATCTCTTTTTTTTTGTTGGTTAATTAGAACGATTAATTACTCCGGAAATATTTGCTGAAATTCTCTGTGATGATTTAGATTTAAATATAGTTACATTTGTGCCAGCTATAGCTCAAGCTATTCGACAGCAACTCGAAGGACATCAACAAGATACTCAAGGAGAAAATTACGATCAACGAGTGTTGATTAAAGTTCGTTTTCGATGTCGAAATTGAATTCATTTCGAACGGTTCTATTTTAGTTAAACATTCATATTGGTAATGTAAGTTTGGTCGATCAATTCGAATGGGATATGTCAGATAAGCAGAATTCTCCTGAACAATTCGCCCGAATACTCGCTGCTGAATTAGGTAAATAGTTTAATTTTTTTTATTATAAATTAACTTTCTTTTATGAACACAGGTCTTGGCGGCGAATTTGTTACGGCGATTGCTTATAGTGTTCGTGGACAATTGAGTTGGCATCAGAAAACGTTCTCATACAGGTTTATATCGATGAAGAAAATTGAAATTGTTGAAATTTGTGTGTTTTTTTTTTCAATTTTCCAGTGAAACACCATTACCATCTGTTGATTCACCTATGCGTACTTGCTCGGATATCGAACAGTATTGTCCATTTATAGAAACATTAACCGATGCCGAAATGGACAAGAAAATACGTGATCAAGATCGAAATACACGGTTCGACAGCTTTCGATCAACCAAATGCAATTCATATATATTTATTTTCAATCTTTTTAGACGTATGCGTCGATTAGCTAATACGGGTTCGACATGGTAGATCCAAATAAACAAACAAACAAATTAATTAATAAATGTAGTTTCTGTTTTGATTTCTTTACTTGCTCTCTTTCTCTTTTTTTTTCTCTTCATAAAATAAATTGTTTTGTTTGAAATATTAATAGAATAATATCAAAATAATAATCATCATCTTCTCGTTTTCAGAAAACGAACATTATAAATCATGGTTCTTCCGTCTAAATTAGCTAGTGATCTAAGTGAAACATCTCGTGTATTGAATTTAAAAGATCCCAATGTTCGTTCATTGATCTTATCATTGGGCACACGTGCATTAGCATTATTCGGTTCGATGGTTTGCAGTTATTTTCTCATTCGTTATGCATTAAAACATCTCGATCCAACGCATGAAGAAAAAAAACGTCAAAAAGAATTAGCCGATATTATTTCGAAAAAAATGAATCTACCCAAAGAACTTGTAAATAATTTCAATGAATATGAAATGTGTTTACTAGCTGATTTAATTAATCCAAATGAAATCAAAACTTCTTGGCAAGATATCGGTGGATTGGATCATATTATTGATAATATAAGACAAACAGTGATTTATCCATTACAACATCCAGAATTATTTCAACAATCGAAATTATTGAAATCGCCTAAAGGTGTTCTTTTATATGGACCACCGGGCTGTGGAAAAACAATGCTAGCAAAGGCTATTGCGAAAGAAGCAGGAGCAAATTTTATTAATCTTCAAGTAGAGAATTTCAAAAATAATCTCAAGAATTGTGATTTTTGTAAGAATGTTGTTTTAGGTCACGTCTTTACTAGATAAATGGTACGGTGAGTCGCAGAAACGAACAGCTGCTATATTTTCTCTTGCTCGAAAACTTCAGCCAACGATTATCTTCATCGACGAAATCGATTCATTCATGCGTACACGTCAAAATGATGATCACGAATGTACACGTATGGTTAAAACTCAATTCATGACTCTCTGGGACGGATTAGAAACGGATGATAGTGATCCAACATTGAACCGTATTTTAATCATTGGTGCAACTAATCGAGCACAAGATTTAGATGCAGCTATTCTTCGACGTTTGCCAACACGTTATCAAGTTCCATTGCCCGATCTAAGTCAACGAATAAATATTTTTCAATTGATTTTACTCAACGAACAACTCGATGCCGATGTTGATCTCGAACAATTAGCACAACAAACGATGAACTACACAGGCAGTGATATCAATGAAATCTGTCGACAAGCTGCTATGCAACGTATTGTTGAATTGTGTCATCAACAAATAACGAACGAAGAAAATGCCATAGCACAATTACGACCTATTCGACAAGCGGATTTTCTCGAAGCTTTGAGAAAAGTTCGAGATAGTCATCAACATCATCATCATTATCAAGCCTCGGAAAGACTCGTACTTGATTAATATATTTTTTTTTGTTGTTTGTTGTTTTTTCTTTCTAAATAAAATCTCCCCGTTTTCTATATCTATTCAATTTAAAAAAATAAACTCCTTTTCAGACTTAATCCTAAAAGGAATGGCCCAAACAACTGATAATGCACCGGCAACGAAACGATTTTCTCTATCATCATTAATACCAACACAATATATTGTTATTGGTTCAGTTGTTCTCATCGGTTTACTGAATATGTACAAAGGTTTATTCCGATTTTCATTTGGATTTCTTGGCGGTGTAGGAGTTGGTGCTTTTATGGGCTTTATTTTTGCTGATAGTCCCTTGGGACAATATATACTAAAACGACGCAACAAACCTCAACAAGTATAAACAAAATCAAAAAAAAAACAATTCTTCTTTTTATGTTTGTGATATTTTGAATATTTAATCTCGCAGTAGTAAAAATACAAGGATGAACCTCTCCCGTCCGATTGATCTATTTTGTTTTCAGATACAGATTTGCAATGGCAGCACCAGCAGGTGAAGGATTACAATCATTTCGAATTGGTCAACGAAAACGAATTGCTCTAGTCGCACATGATAACAAAAAAGCTGAATTACTCGAATGGGTCAAACGTAATCGAGATGAACTCATCAAACACGAACTTCATGCAACAGGAACAACAGGTTCTATGATTGGAAAAGCATTAGGCATTACTGTTAATACATATAAATCAGGCCCATTAGGTGGTGATCAACAATTAGGTGCCAAAATAGCCGAACAATGCATCGACATGTTGATTTTTCTTGCCGATCCATTGGAAGCTCATCCGCATGATTCAGATGTTCGAGCATTAACACGTTTAGCCAGTGTCTGGAATATTCCGATGGCATGCAATATTTCAACAGCTGATTTTCTTCTCACTTCGCCTTATATGACAGGAACCTATGAACGAACAGTACCAACATTTGATCATTATTTAAAACGAGATATTCCAACTAGCAATCATTGAACTTTATCTCCTACCTAATTAGTCATCTCATCCCATATTTTTTTTATTTTAGTTGTTTACGTACTTCTCAAAAAAGATATTTTACACGAAATAAACTAGCGAAAATAATCAAATAAATATTCTTTACATTTCTTTGATTAAGACGCTTGTAGTTGTTCAATAGTGCTAACTAATACATAATTAATCCATGAATATAATTTGATTGATAGACGGATATTCTGTTCTACTATTATTCGATCGAACATATGGAAAAGATCGATTCGATGTGTGATGAGATGATGATGATGTGAAAGTATATGCCATTTGTATTGGTTAACCATAGGTCCAATGGTTATATCAAAAGCATAATGGCATAAGAACGAACGAATGACTAAAAATTCTCTTTCAAAATGGTTGTTGCCTTCTTCTTTTTCTTTCTTTCCGTTTGGTTTGCGTGCTAAATCGTTTCTCTATAATAAACACATATTTTTTTCAGATCGAATGCTGTTTATCTTAAAATAAATCATCGATACAGATTGATTTTTATCTTGATTAGTATATTTTCTCAAACCAAAAAAAAAGACGCAAGAAGAAGAAGAAGATAGATGGCAGATAATTCATCAATCGTCGAAACCAAAACGCTCGATGATTTCTATTCGAATATTCTATCGAAAGATGCAACAACACGTTTAGATTGTTTCATTCAACTTGAAAACTATCTTTTAAATGAAAATAATTCGATCTATTGTGAAGATCTAACAAGTTTTATTAATGGATTAATTAAATGGATTGAATCAAGCAATTATCGAGTAAGACATTTCTGTCAACTAGAATTATGTCATATTAATGCACACGAAATCTAGATATCTCAAAATGGTCTTCGACTAGTTCAATTATTTATTCAACGATTAGATGCATATGAATTTGAAACGTTTCTTGACAATGGTTCGTCAAATTAAATTTGATAACAAACGATTAGCTTTTGTTTTTCTTGCTTTTTAGTCGTATCAGTAACAGTCGATCGGTTAGGCGATGGAAAAGATCAAGTAAATAGAAGAAAACTAAACAGATAAATAAATAATCTCGTTCAAATTCAATTAAGGTTCGAGAAGCAGCAAGTGATGTTTTGATTAAACTAATGAAAAAGTATACGCCACAGGTTAGGACTCATTTTTAAATAAATCATTAATGAAATAGAATTTCTTTCTAGCGTATTTGGGAGCTTATGCAAACATTATCCCTTGAACATAAACAATTTCGTATAAAAGAAGAAGTTCAACGATTATTAGTTCGCTCATTAAACGAGTAAGTCGGTTTTTTTTCTTCGTCTCTCTGCTACCTCAATTAACACAAATGCTTGTTTTAAAATATATCGATTTAATTTTGAAGTCTATGAGCGTAAACGTTGCTCGTCAGTTTTAATATAAAAACAACCGGAAGACAAGGTTTTTTAATTGTTAGCGTAAAAAAGAAAAGAAAAAAGAATAAACTTCATTTTTTTTCTTGTCATCTGACATTTCAAACAAAGAATATACACGGTGTATGACGTGACGATGCTTCTAATCAGTGTTTCAAATAACTTCGGCATTTTCTCTATTTGCTGTATCCTAATAGAAATAGTAATCGATTTCTCTAGTTTTGTTTATTATTCTATCGTTTGTCAGGAGTTTAGTTTATAAAAAAAGAAAAAGCTCGAACAGTAAACAAATAAATCTGTGTATATATGATTTCTTTCTGAACGATTGTTGGCTGCACTCCTCGTTTTTGCGAGACAGTTTTCTATGTGTGTGTGTCGACGTCCTTCTGTCTTTTATAATTAAAAAGATGCTTTTGGTAGAAAGAAAACAGAAAGCGCAAGAGAGAGGAAAAAAACGAAGAGGAAGAAACAAAATGCACGAACAGCTGCCCGACGGTCAACGACCGTGAGTGGCAACGCACAGCACCATCAGTAACATCGCAGAATGAGAAAAAACGCGAGTCTATTCGTACATATACATCCACTACAGACACATAAAAAACGGTCCTTTTTTTTGCTCTTCTTCATTTTCTTTTGTTTCTTTCCTCTATCCCTCTTTCTCTCTCTCTCTCTCGTGCTTTCTTTTTCTATCATAAATACAAACTATAGAGTCGAATCTCATTCCTAAAGATCATTCTATTGATGATAACACAAACAACAACTAGTACAATGTTAACGAATCAACCGAAAACATTAATGAATAAACATTATTCGATATCCGAGTAAGTTCATTATTCACGCCTAATCATCCTTTTCTCATGAATTTAATAAAATCAAACTGAGTAGCGACAAAAAGAACGATTTTTTTCTTCTTTCTTTCTTTCTAAATACACGCTTAGTCATCATGTAAAGGAACAGAAAATGTAATCTGTAATATCCATCGGTAGACACGTTTTCTCAATGGATACTCTTGTTGTATTAATGGTCCATTTGTAGATGGAGATTGTTTATTCATTAATGGATTTTTTTTTCAAGCAATATGAATAATACATGTATATCGTAACTATGGGATACCTTGACTTTTAGTTGTTCGTTCGAATAGAAAGATACAATAATCTATCATGAAAGACAGTGCATAATAATGTATAAAGCAATAAGATATGAATATAATATGCTCGTTAGAATAGTTCTTACGCAAGAAAGAAATGACATATCTCTTTTTCTCTCGTTAACGATCACCATCACTATGGCTATCGTCACTATCTATCTTGTCTAAGCGAGTGTTACTATTGTTATTGTCATCGAAAGGATTAGAGATGTTTTCTTTGAATGTTTGTATTTACGTACATTCTTTCTCTCTCTTCTTTTGATATCTGTTGACAACTGTTAGTCAATCGATACATAAAACGCAGGTGATCTGGCCATTTAAACATTCATTGTGATAGTAAATAGTAAAGATAATAAAACAAAACAGGATTAGACGATTTTCATTGTTAGCAGTTTTGTCTCGTCGATATGAGACGAACTCATTCAACACAGATTATCAATGATAGGTATGCGAACTCGAAAGCTTGAGAAAGATTTTTTTTTCGTTAATTCAAAGAATTTTAACGAGTAAAAAATTTCTTGTTTTTTTTTTCTTCAATCGCGATTAGGTTTGGTGCATCGACAATTCAATTGAATAAACTCGTTCCTCTCATATGTAAACTTGTGTCTGATTCCAATGGAACGGTAAATATTTAACTTGAATTTTGTTTGCTTGACTCGTAAAATGAATCAAATTCAAAATAGGTTCGTCAACAAGCTATTGACACTCTAGTAGAAATTTATCGTCATGTTGGTGAAAAAGTTCGTGGTGATATAGCCAAACGAGACATCCCCGAAGCCAAGTAAATGTTCAATATGTTTCTTTTATCTAACCTTATTTATTCTTGTTGTTAAGATTAAAACAACTCTACGATAAATTCGACGATGTCGTTGCAAGTGGTCGAATGATTGCCAAAATGTCTGACGCAACAGATGCTAGTGCTTCATCTTCTCTCACAAACGGTAAGATGAATAAACAAATTTCAATGAGATTAGACCTATTTTTCGATGCCATAAAATCGTCCGTCTGTCAAGGCATATCCGCACATACACACGTGTGTACATAAAATACATTCATCCATCCTCTTTCATTGTCGGCGCTTTTTTTTTCCTTTAGTACTATTACTCCTTCCTTTTTTTTCTTCTTCGTTCAAACGCCTTCTATGTATATGTGACAAATAGGAAAAAAAGAAGAAAAAGAGAGAGAGAGAGAGAAAAAAAAAGAGTATGCGTAATATATGCGTCAAGTGATGTTCGATCGATTTGAGTAGTTGTGTGAATAGAGAGGTGACCTGACAAGGGTCGTTCATGTAGTTTTCTTTTCTTCTCCTTTGTCGTCAACGTCTTTTACCATATTGCTGACCGTTAATCGAAATGGAAGATCATATTTACATTGTATTAACTCAGTCATCAGCTTCATCGAAGGTGTAAGGTGTATGCATATGCGTTTTATGTATGTTCATCATTCGATGTAAGATATAAACGAAGATAACTTGATCGTGACACAAGAAAAATTTGAATACGTAGGAAAAAAAATCGAGTATATATGTACGAAAGACACGTTCGTGTATAAATACGTATATATATATATCTACCATCCGACACCCTCGTTCGTACTTGAACGTCGCAAAACTACAACAGACGAAGAAGAAGAAAAAAAACCGTTCTTTTTATGGATCCTTCTTTATTGGAACAATTTCTTGGTCCATCATCAACTCAATTTCAATTATCACCATTAAATGAAGATGAGAATGATGAGTTACGTCCATTAGTTACAACGGGTTTTCAACGACTAAGTTTGACAAGAAAATCATTGCCAGGTAATAATTGCATATATATACATACAAGGTCAAATCGATTCATTCACACATATGTATAGGTTTCAATTACCTTTTCATATGAATTCCTTCAAAAAAAAAAGACCTATTAGCACTTGATATGTCTTCGATATGTGTATATAGTAAACAGAATGATTAATAGTAAATTTTTCGTGTTTAATCGAGTCGAGTAATTGATAAGACTATAATTAAGATATTGACAATGTAAGGAAAACATATTGAATGAAATTTAATTGTTTTGCTATCGAACCTGTCGAGATACTTTATGATTGATCTCTTTTCATTCCGTATGTTGAATGTTCAACTTTGGTTTGTTCTTTTTTATAGTTCAATTTCTTCTCGTCTCTCTTCACTCGTTTTTCTTCTTCTTCTTCTTTCTCTCTTCCTTTCGGCGTCATTTTCAATCATATCGACTCGTAATCGTTTTTTTTGTTGAACTTATCAATTGATCGCTTCATTTTTTTTTCTTCTTTCTTATGTGTGAGAGTATATATATATATGTACACAGTTTTGAAAATAGTTCACCAATTCAAGTTATGACAAAAGAGATGTGCGATGTGTATGTTTAACTCTCATTGATATTTAAACTTTCTTCACACAAACATTTGCGTCTAAGAGAAGAGAAAAAAAGCCGTAAGATCACATTCTACAGATGGTGCCGATTGCGGACGGAATGTTTTTGGCTAGTAAACCTCGTAAGAAATGTCCTTTTGTTGAAATCAATATGTTATTAATAGAATGAAAGAAATGTTTACTAACTAATTTCTTCGTTTAGCTCGACCAAAACCATCTTCAGCAACAGCCAAATCTCGATTGAATGCGGATAATGGTACTTTATCTCGTTCTCGGCCAGGTATCCCGTCCCGAACTCCAACAATTCCTGCCTCAGCAGGTAAGAATAGCTCAGACAGCTAATCGAATCGGTTTATATATATATATACTATTAAAACTCAAGGAGATATAGAAACAGATGTAGAAAAAAATACTTCGACAATCACACGTCGTTCACGATCTTCATCGGGCATACCACGTCCGTATACATCAATAGGAGGTATTGATCGCTTTTTCGTGTCTTGTATCACCTCTCCTACATATATATATATTTATCATTAATCAATCTCAGCTGTTGTTATACATATTGTCGTTTTTATATCTGCACCAGTCGTTTCTTCTTTCTTTTCTTCTTCTTTTTGCATCCTATGACATACATAGACGTATATATATATCTCGATGTCTGCTTGTGTGTGCGCGTGTTATTGTTTCGCTAAGTCACATTATTCATTTTTTTGTGCACACACACATACGCGCACATATATATTTCTCCATTGTTGATGACGTAAGACTTGATCATGAACCGCAAACCGATTCGTAGTACATCAAGTAGAATGAAAAAAAAAGATAATAAATAAATAAATCAAAGTTCACACACTTGATGTGTTCGTTTTGTTTTAGCTGCGGCCAGTGGTGCTGTCGATGAAGGCATTTTCGAAGATGCATTCAATTCTTCTCATGCAATACCAGTAAATTGACTCGATTCTTTGACGTTTATTATTCGATCGAAACCAATCGATTTTGTTTTAGCTTTCATCAGGCAAAGATGTTGAAAATCAATTAACAAGTATTCGAGATATTCTTGCTGATACGAATAATGATTGGGAAAAACGTGTTGAAGCTGTAAGAAAACAATGAGAGAGAGAAAAAAATCATTCCGACGTATGATTTATTTTTAGCTTCGACGTTTACGTTCAGTCATAGCCGGTGGTGGCGATCAATACGATGAGTTCTATCGAGCTCTTCGTCAACTTGATCTACCATTAGTCGCTACAGTTAAAGATTTACGTTCACAAATCGTTCGAGAAGCTTGCATTACATTAGCATTCATGTCTGTACGTTTAACAAATCGTTTCGAACGTACAGCTGAAGGTATTATACCAGCAATGGTAAATCTCATACAAAATAGCGCCAAAGTTATTGCCACAAGTGGTACTATTGGAATGCGATATATTGTTAGTCATACTCAAGCAAGTAAATTAGTACCATTGATCTTATCCGGAACGGAATCGAAATCGAAAGAAATTCGAAGGTTTGTAAAACCTTTTGTCTTTTCTTCTTCTTGTTGTTGTTGTTGCCGTAAGATAAGAGATAAAATATTTTTTGTATGATTAGACATACGTATGAATTACTGGTGGTAATGTTATCGCAATGGGATTATGTTTATTTGGATAAACATGGTCAATTGATACATAATGCGATAAAGAAGGGCATATCCGATGCTGATGCTGAAGCGAGATCGTACTCTCGAAAAGCATTTGGATTTTTCCGTGATCATTTTTCATTATTAGCCGATGCTCTACTGGCTTCGCTTGATGCTTCGAAAAAGAAAACTCTCTTGGTTAGTTGCAACGAATAAAACGTTGCGTTATTTTTTTTCCTAAAAAATTCTCAACGAGTTTTTTGTTCATTATGCTTTTTTTTTCTTTTATTTATCAATAAATTAGGGTGAAATGAGTAATTCATCAAGTACACATTCGTTAGCCAGTACGGGTACTTCAAGAATCCGTTCAGTCAAAGAGTAAGACGTTTTCGTTTTTACAATTGACACACATTGTTTTTGTTTGTAGTGCAACACCGAGACAAGCTCGAGCGTTGATGAACGGTAAAATGATTTTGTTTTTAAGAAAAAAAAAAGAAAATTTTCATTTAGATAAACATCAATCACCAGGAGCTTTAGCACGATCATCAAGTGCAAATGAATTAGCATTACGACGCAAGAATAATTTAATTACGCCAACGATTCAATCGACAGCAGGTAGATTTCGATTTTTCCACCGGATTTATTGTGTAAAAACAAAAAAAATTCGAAGGTCGACCACGTTTTTTTGGTCAATCAGCAGCCATGCCAACAATGTCGAAATCATCGACGAAAACCAATCGTTCGAATCATACCGTATCTCAATCTCAACCTGGCAGTCGTTCGACATCACCAAATTCATTGAAATCATCTCATTATCTTTCGCCAGCATTACGTACGCCGACAAATGCTCGATCACGAATTCCAATTGGTTCAAGTGGCGGATCGAGAATTTCAAGTCGAGAATCGAGTCCAGGACGAACACGTAAGCGTTCATCTTTCGTCTTTGACGCCTAAGTTTTAAGCAAAAAAAACATAAAACTAAAATGAGAATTATCTGAATATTTTTTTCAGCGGTGTCGGCTAGCGCTGGAGCTAGACGTCGATTTGCACGTAAGTTTTCGTAGTTGTATCTGTTTAGTTGTTTTGTAGCCACTTCTTGACTAGATATTTTATTCGATCAGAAAAATGAATATGAAATCATCTGTTTTTAGGACCTTTTGGATATCGAGCACCGGGTAGTGATTATGGTGGTCGAATTGCTGGTGCTTGGGGTGCTGATAGTGGTGATGATGCGTCAGAAACATCGAGTATCTGTTCGGAACGAGCTCTTGAAGTAAATATTCTTTCATAAAAATCAATTAGTGTTCGAATAAATCGATGTGCTCTTTTGTAGGATATTGCTGATATTATCCGTCGAATGCAAAGCAATGAATGGGTCGAACGTAAAGATAGTTTAGCTGGTTTATATCATATGATTCGATCGGGACGTGTTTTCAGGTATTAATAAGCAAAATAAAATCTTCAACAATTATTTATTTTATTTGATTTTAGTCCACATGAATTAAAACGGTTAACTGATTTACTAACCAAACGTTTCTATGATCCACATTCCCAAGTTTTTACGGCATTTCTTGATGTTCTACCTGAATTTGTTACTGCCTATAAACGTGAATTAAACGAATGGTTATATACACTCTTGACTCGTTTGTTAATTCGTTTGGGTTCACCTGATCTACTTGATTCTGTAAATAAGAAATTAAAAACTTGTTTATCTATTGTGAATACATCGTTCGATGTTCATGCTCAATTTACTGTTCTTATTCGTTTTATCAATGATAATTCATCAGCACCATCAGTCAAAGCCAAAGAAATACTTTTAAAATATTTACAACAAATCATTCAACAAATGGAACCTGTTGATATAGCTAATAATGCTGATATTCGTATTGCTCTATCGAAAATACTCAATTGGTCCAACGAACCAAAAAGTCTCGAAATGCGAAAGGTAGAAAACGAATGTTTCGATCGAAACACGTCGTCATTTCAATCGATTTTTTTCTTCAGGCTGCACAAGGTGTTGTTCTTGCATTTCATAATCTTAATCGACCGGAATTTACTCTCATGCTAACAGCATTACCACCGACTTATCAAGTAGACAAATGATCTATCCGAATTCCGATTTGATTGTCAATCTAAATTTGTTTAGGATGCTGCAGCTAAAATCCTTCGATCGACAAATGAAATGCACACGTCAATGCATGATAATAAGTAAATATTGCGAGTCGATAATTGATTATTTAAACTCGATTTCATCTTTGTCTAGACTTGATTTTCTTCAACGATCGATTCATTCGGATATCCCCACGCCATCCTACGCATCCGACATGAGAATTCTTATGGAAAATATGCAAGCTTTGAATATTAATCATCGACAAGATGATTATTTATTGTCAAGTTCAAGTTCACTGAAAGATAGTGGCTTTCAAGGTAGATTGTCTGCGATAACGAAAAAACAAGACCTAATTAAATTTTTAATTATTATTTTATCTTTTAGATCTCCGTTCGAATTATACTCCGCAAACATATCGTTCGAATCAATCACAGAGCAATGCTACGGAATCGTCAGATGTTCGTTGAAAATACTTTTTGCATGTAGAATTCATTTTCAATCATGTGTTCTTCTATTTTTCTAGAGTATTCTCGATGCTGCTGATCGACCAGCTGCAATTGATATCGCTTTGAACATGGCGAATCAACAAACCTTAGGCAAAGAACAACGTCAACATGCATTGCGTTGTATTTTAAAATTTTCCAAATTAAAAGATCAGGAAACATGGTCATTAGCATTTAGCAAAACATTAAATATTCTCACACAAATTCTCGATAATGAACAAGAAGATACTCTCTACAAAATCTATAGTCTTCGTATAATCAGAGAATTATTAACACATCATACGAATTTATTTCTTAATTATATTGAATTGACTATATTTCGAATATTAAAAGCACAGAGTGATACAGAAAGTGAAGTAAGATTTGTTTTTTTTTTCAAAAGAAAAAAATAGTTGATATATTTTGTTTTCATTTGAAAAGATTACTCGTTCAGCTGAACAAGCCGCACATGCAGCAGCTGAATATCTACCTGCAGAAAATACTGTCCGAGTACTTAAACCAATTATTGATCAAGCGAAATATCCTATGAATCAATCAGCTATTGCTATGTTACAAAAAACAATTGAACTTATGAATAAAGATACTTGTACGACATTAATGCCGGAAATAATTCCGTCACTTTTAACGGTAAGCTTTTAATTTTTTAATAATACAGCAAAACGAAACGACACTAACCTATCGAATAACTAAAGATTTGGAATAGATATTGTACTAATCTACATGAGAGAAATAGCGTAAGATGCTCAGTGATTGATTGCTCGATGAAAATTTGATTTTGATTGAAAAATAAATGTTCTCTTCTTTTTTGTTCTAGTCATGGGATAGTGAAACATCGAGTGTACGAAAAGCAGCAGTTTTCTGTTTGGTTTCAATTTATCTCGTAGTTGGTGATAGTCTTCGTTTACATTTACATAAATTAAGTGCAAGCAAGGTAAGACAACAAACAATTCGACTCACATTTAATAGGACAAAAAAAAATCATAAATATCGTCTAGTCACATTTTTCTATCAAAGTCTTGGTAAGATGATCGAGTCATTTACGAGATTCTCTTATTTTTTGCTGCTTAAAATTTGATTTCGAAAGAAAAATTTTTTACTCATTCATTTTGTTTTTCTAATTTTAGCTTAAATTATTAAATGTTTACATTTCCAAAGCTCAACAACAAACAAGCAATACAAGCAATTTAGAAAAATCGTCAACATTAAATGGAAATAGCATGAAAATCTAAACTTATTCGTCCTCTTTCGTTCTTTTTTGTACATAGAGAATTAGACTTTTTACCCTTATGCTTAACTTAAATATGCTTGTCTATGTATGTGTGAAAATCGAAACAAAACATATGTGAATGAAGATAATAATGATCTTTTCTTTCTTTATCTGTCGTTATGAGTAGTTTATTATCAATGTAGAAATTAGATCATTATTAAAACTCATCTTGTTCGATTTACTGTTGTTCTTGTTGTTGCTGTTTGTTGTATGTTCTTCAACTTCTATTTACAAAAAAAAAACGCATATTTTTTTTCTCTTCTTATTCTTTCACTCTTGTGTTTTTTCTTCTTCTTGAACAACTATATATATAAAAAAAGAAAACAAACGAACAAGCAAATATTTAAAAAAAAAAGGCCTAGAGTAAATTATCTAATATGAAAATTCCTTTGTTTTGATTTATTAGTCTTTTTATAAACATCGATAAAGAGAGAGAGTTGAACCTTCGGGTATTCCAAGCGAATGAAGCGAACAAAATTGATGACAATCAAGACGTTGTTGACCGTAGCATAACATCATTTCATACTGTGGAATGCATAGAGCACGTTGTAAACCATAGAGTATATCGAGTATACGTGCATCACTATCGCTACGTATTCGAACTTCGTAACAGCAACCTTCGTATGATACGTAAACGATAGTCGATTGAGAATCAGTCTTTGTGGATTGTTGTTGTTGATGAGTTGATGAATTTGGCATAAAAATTCGACTGCTTTGTTTTAGTTAATAAAGAAAAAAAATAAATAAAATCGTAATTGTAGGCGGGTGATAATTAGTTATTTGATTTGTAAAATCCGAAACAGATCGAATTGGCGCTTGATTTAACTTGCAGAAGTACAAGCATCTGTTTTATTAATGTGTCGGTTAATTTATTAAACATATAGATATATATGTAAGCATGAAATCTGACAAATAGGTTGAATCAACAAGACAAAAGATTCATTAAAATTCTTTTTTAATTATCAAATAATCAGAGTATTAACAACGCATGATCTATCTGGAATAACGATCAAAAAAATATCAGAAAATCGTTTTTCTAATGAAGAAATAAACAACTACTATGAATCAAATTGTTAATCAATGAAGCAAACTTGACAATGACCGAGTAGATCCTCCCGTATATACATATGCCTACGCAATCAAGAGAGAGAAACGTTGATTCAAATCAATAAACAATTCGAATGATTACAAAATCTGTTCAATAGATAATAAATTAATCTCCACAAGGTAAGATGAATATGTTTAGCGTGTATCATCATAATCTTATTTTTTCTGCATGATAAAATGACTTTGATAGACACAGTCATCATATTTATAGTCTGCTAGTTTCTTTTGAAGAAGTTGCTTCTCGTTTTTCGAATAATTAAACGTTATTTTAAGAACTAAATAAACAAAATTAACTCTAGTCTTCGCATGAAAGTTCGTTGAACTTATTAAATACTTCTGTTTCGTTCAATCCGATAGTTATTGACCTGAAAATTATGAATTATCAATACAGATGGATCAATGAAGAAGAAAAAGAGGGCTTTTATCAAAAATGGAAACTAAGAAGCAACAGGCGAAAAAAGAAATAGAGAGACAGAGAGACAGAGAGACAGAGAGAGAATCATAGAAGAAAATCTCTCGTTTCTCATTCTCTGGAGATTTTCTTTTGACTATTCATTTACCTTACATACGAGCATAGAAATACAAGCTTGTCTAATTTTCCGAATCATCTTTTATATTTGATTTTCAAAGATATCTTTTTTCGAGCAGTACAATCCTTCATATATATCAATATGATATAATCTAATCCGAAGTAAACGAGAAAGTACTTGCGTATTTGTTCTGATTCTTTCGTTCGTTCCTTTTTTTTTTATTCTATCGAGATCAATATTCTGACGGACTCGTTTCAGATTCATCGTAACTCCGTATTTGATCATCTCGATTTCTTTTTTTCATCATCATCATCTTCTTTTTCTTCATTGTCAATCAATAAACATGAAGCTTTACATTTTCTTCGTTGCCATTTTCATGCTTTTGGTACAAACATTCTTCATTCAAGCGACGCCGCTCACGCAGAGCTTTTCTGATAATAACAATCTTAAACGGTAAGTCAAAATCATAAAAAATATATTCGAGACCACCTACGTATTTACGTTCAACGAAAGTTCCGTTTCGATTCATTGTCACAGTGTATTTCCGTTCAATGACATAGTCGCTTTCCTTTTGTTCTCTTTTTCTTTCTTACTTTAATCTAAACTGTCATATACATTTACCGAATCCTCATATCGCCTGCTTATTATTTTATAATCGAATCTTTGTTTCTTCCTTCTCTCTTTCTATATATGTATCCGTATGTGTTGCTTTATTAGACTTAAAAGGATTGAGACGCTTGTAGCGAGTTCAAAAAATATAATGACGTGATCAATTGATTGGTGTGCTTAACTAGTCTCTCAACTCGTAAATCATGAGCAATTCTCTATTTACATAGAAAAAACGTCTATTTTGACACAAACGAATGTTTCGACCTGATTTCAATGAAATTTTTGCTATCAACTAGATAGAAAACAAGAAAACAAATAGGATATATCCGTTTGTATAATTTGATTCATTTAAATTCCTTCGAAAGAAGACAAAGAAAAAACTTTATTATTCAAATAATATTGTATTGACACACGGAAATAAATGTCATTAAAGATAATTTTTTTAAACAATGCCGTTCGAAAAGAAATAAGAAACGATACATTGCCTTGTCAAATAAACAGATAGACTCGAGAAAAATAAAATCGAACGGAAAAACTTTCTATTGACTTCGACGTTATTATTTAAATGAATGTTTATTGTTCATTATGTATGTACATTTTTCTTTTCTCTCGTGTAGAATGAGCAGTGCATGGGGCAAACGTATGTCGTCAGCTTGGGGAAAACGTATGTCATCAGCCTGGGGAAAACGATCTGATATCGACGATGATTATAGTAATCAGCTTCTTCGAGAACTTTTCTATCAGGCTCATTTAAACAAATACGATTATCCACGATATCCAATAGACACTGATGGTAAGTCGGATTTCAGAAGAAAACAAAGCTGTTGCTATTATTATTCGTTTATTTTTAGTTATTGAACAATATTTAGCACAACGCACAATTGCAAACAACGACGATGAATCAGCTTCGCAAAATTCATCATAAATTACATCCAACATATTATCCTCTATAAACTAATTACTCTATTTTTGCCTTTGCTTTTTCTTTTATTTCATATCTTACAGAATTGATGTAAAAAAAATCGTTTGATTTGCCAGAAATGAAAACTAAGTTCTTCAGAAAGAGACAAAAAAAAATCTCAAATATCTATTTTCGTTTTGATTGAATTAATTCGATGAAATTTCTATCGAAAAAGCTCATGATTGACACGCAATATATTTTATCTATTTGAAATGCCTATTAAATTTAATAAAAATATTTAAAAAAAAACAACAAAAGGACATTTCTATTGCGACTTTTCCTTTTATTTCTCTCGAGAAAATTAATCGGATCTTATTTTTAAACCGATCTTACAATTAAGAATTTTTATTTTCGATGAATGACTCGGAAATCATTGTCTGCAATAGGCTTTATTATTTCTTGTCAGGATTTATAAAGAAACAAAGATGTAAACGGAAGGGGGTTCCTAATGCAAATCTCTTCGCATATCATGAATAAGAAAAAAAGGCGATAAGTTCAAATTCGTTTCAAACAGTATCAAAAAAAAACAAAGAGAATATCCCAAATACAATATAATGAAAAACAAACTATTCGGTTCAATATCCCTAAAATATTTATGAACAGAAAAAGAAAATTGTATACAAGCTAATAGTTCGATATCGCACGCAGAGAAGTCATCTTGGTCTCACCATAATCCTAGATAAGAAAAAAAAAGAAATAGAAGAGAAGTTAAGTTGTTGTTGATGAATGAATTCACCTTTTGATTGACCACCTGGTGGTTGATGAATACGAGTATTTTTGCGAACAACATCTCCATCGTCCCATTGTGCGCCTGGAAGAAAGAAGTATCGATTTTATTGAATTATTTAGCGGAAAAAATAGCTTCTTTATCCTTGCCTGACAATGTAAAACTCGAATCGAATAAATTTCGTACTCCTATAATAAAAATGTATTCGTGCAAAACAAAAATGAAATCGATTGACGAATGTGAATTTACCAGCACGTGTTGCTGGCCGATTATGGAAACCACTAATTGTTGGCTCATTGGTCTGTTGTTTGCCGTGATTTTTTGGATTTATTTTCGAACTTCCACTCGAAGAAACGGTTTGATCCGAGTGAATAACCTCGCCTGAATACGGTTCTCGTTCGATTTTTTGTTGTTTGAAAAACTAAAATAATTATATTCGAATACGAAATTCTTTTTTGTATCAATGGTTTCAATCTTACTTGTTCACGTTTAGTCAATTTTTGATAAATATAATCATTGAAACATGCAGTTTCAATATAATTACCCGAACCTTGTCCTGCACTCAACTGCGTAAATTCATAAAATAAAATTCGATGTAAAACAAAGAATTTCTACAAACTTCGCCATTCTCGTAAACAACTCTACCAGCAACGATAGTCATAATCGGTAAACCACGGCATTGAAAACCTTCGAAGATATTAAAATCACATACTTGAGTATGTGATGTTGCCGAAATGGTTTTCGTTGCATTTGGATCCCAGATAACGCAATCACCATCCGAACCAACAGCTATTCGACCTTTTTTCGGATAGAGATTGTAAATGCGTGCAGCATTGGAACTCGTCACAGCAACAAATTGATTTACATCAAGTTTGCCAGTCTCGACACCTTTTGTCCAAACAATTGATAGACGATCTTCGATACCGTTGACACCATTTGGTATCTAAAGGAAAAGATTTTCTTTGCAATGATTAAATCCATCGAGATATTCTACCTTTCGAAAATCATCTTTTCCTAGAGCTTTTTGATTTGCATTGAACGCACAATGATCAGTGCCAGTTGCCGATAATGAACCACTAGAAGAAGAAGAAAAATATGGTTACAATTGTTTTTGATATTTACTTGGCTAAAAGATCCATAAGATACGGTCCGGTCGATGCATCATCTCGAATCGGTGGTGATGTGACAAAAGCAGCCGCATGTCGCCAATTTTTATGAAAATATTGTGATCCATCTGCGGCCAAACTTGCAGCTATTGGCTCGCCATAAACAATTTGACCTAATTCATGAATCGTTCGTAAATCACGATCGAATTGTTGAGTTATTCGTACCTTTTAATCGAGCTTCTTGAATTTTATCAGCTGCTGCTTTACTCATCACATTGACAACATAAAGTGGACAACTATTTTAAAAAAATACAAGATGACAACTGTTTTCTTTTCTCGACAACGTGCGTGCTTACCGAGCTTGTTCAGCTATCATAATTGCTCGATTTGTTGCTTCAGCTTCGAGCTAAAACGTTAGCATTTAAAAACAGATCAATTCATCGGCATGAATCATTACTTTTTCCGGACGACTTAGAAGATGCCCTTCAGGTCCTGTTATACCCATATTCGATAATTCCTTTTCTAATTCTTTTATAACAGATCCATTTTCAGCATGAACCATAGCAATCGCACCAAGCTCACGACATTTTGCAAATACATGAAAAAGTTCGTCATCTTTCAACATACATGTATCTGAGTAGGCCATAGAGACTTTAAATGAATTGACACCTGAAATATTGATTCATTCATTATTAATTAGTTATACAGTCTCAATGCTTATGAAACCTTTTTCTTTTGTCAAAATTTCCATTTCTTTGGCTACTTGATCGTTCCAGTGCGTGATAGTGACATGTAATCCATAATCACAACAAACTTTTGTATCAGCTCGTTCACGCCATTGTCTATATGCTTCGACGAGCGACTGCTCGTTCGTTGGAACAACAAAATCAACTAGATTATTGTAAACAAAAGAAAAGAATTCAATAGCAATTTGAATTTCATCAAAGTAAATCCTCTATCTATTAAACATTAGTCATCTCAATCATTCGATTTGTCTTTTCTTTTCCTTTTTTTTATTACATTGAAAATATTGATTAGATCTCTAGGCCGATCTAAATGTCTTTTTCTATTACATCACATCACGGTTACCATCAATCTAACTGAAGAAAAAGAAGAAGAGGAGAACGTCGTGATGCAATCCTATTCTTTCACGTTTTTCTCCCTCTCTCTTTTCCTCCTTTCGAACAAATTAATAAACGGCAATAGTGATTGAATGAATACAAAGAAACAGAAGTACGAAAAAATGAAAGAATCATGGACAGTTAATCACTTTGTTTGGGTTAAGACATAGCAGCAGTCGCAATAAAAAGAAACGAAGAAAAAAATGACCATACTATACGTAACTGATCTGATCAATATGCAAGAACTGAATGAAACTGCTAATGATAGCATATACACGTATGTATTTCTATTTATTATACGCGAAAAACTGATTGAAGAGATAGAATACTCAAGAGTAGTTTGATATACCCTTTCATCGATAGTATGTCCAATCAGTTAGGTACAGAGATGGATGGTGAACGATGAATATCATCTTTTTTTTTATCAGCTGTCGCCTTATTTTATGACATCATCATCGTCATTATGATGGACGATGATGTCGTTTCAATCGGTATGCAATATACATATGCGTATATATGCATATATTGTATGAAAACAGATTCAGTCGTTCTCTATTGTCATTAAAAATATGCTATCTTTCTCGTTCGTCATTATATATTGAATATGGGAAGTTAGTTCAATAGGTCAGGTGAACAAGAGAGAAAAATGTAAAAAGACGAAGTCGAAGAAGGAGAGGGAGAAGGAGAAAAACGCATTTTTTTATACATTGATTTGACCATTTGATTATTAACACAGTCAGAAGCAGAAAAAAAAACATCAAGTTCATTCTTTTTCCTCTTCCATTCTTTCACGTTTTTTTCTTCTTCTTCTTTATTCACACCAAACACTTGCTAATGAAACATCTGATACTTAGTTCGATAAATTTTTCTCATTGCTTAGATATGCTATGACTGAAATCATCTTCGTTATTATTGGTATTATAGTTGCAACAGGTTTGTTACTTGGTTCAATAATAACCACCTATTGTTACTGTAAACGATACAAACAAAATCGATTAACTGAAAATGCTCAATCAATCAAACAACAACGTGAAGAAGATTATCTACATTCGGTGATTATTAATCAACATATAGCTAGACATCTTCGACCAAATTCAGCTGTTTCATTTATTAGTAACAACTATCACAATGAAATGACATTAATCGCACCTCCACGTCGATTAGCTCTCTTAGAACAACAACAAAAACAGCACGATCCAGCTGTATTAGTCATTGAAAATCCAATTCTATCGTCTTCATCCAATCATACGACTTATCAACGAACGCCTTCAATACAAACATTTGTCTATGAAAATCCAACTCTCGAATTAGGTGAATCAACGACAACATCTACTGTAGTCTTGTCTTAGATACTTACGAATGGTTGTTGTACCGCCGGCAAGAGCTGCTCTCGTGCCTGTATAGAAATCATCAGCTGTTCTTGTACCCATAAAATTCAATTCCAAATGTGTGTTTGTATCGATACCTCCTGAGAAAAATTTATATTATGTATAAATAAATGTCTATGTATTACCTGGCATGACTAATTTGCCTGCAGCATCGATAGTTTTCGTGCCACCAGGAACAATCAAATTGAGTCCAACTTGTCTAACAGAGTAAAAGAAAGAAGAGGACTACGTGTTATTAAGAGTGAAAAATGATAATGTCATACTTAATAACTCCTTCTTCAATAAAAATGTCAGCGATTGTCGTTCCATCATCGTTGACCACGCGACCACCTTTAATTAACAAACGTTGATTTGCAGTCTATTTAAAAAAAGCAACAGAGGAAACGACAATAAATTATGTTCAAAATGATTCGATAGTAAAAACTATGGATAAGAGTCGGATGTTTTTCTTCTCACCACAAGATGATTTCTGTTAAATTTCGAAACAGATACACCTAATGGCGCATTCGAATCGTGATAATTTGTTCGAACGACAAAGTCTGGTTTCGTTTTTGATGATGCATCTTGTTTGCCGGATGTAGTCGAAGATTTGATTTCGTCTTTCGGAACAACAATTTTAGCTTTGGGAGACGACGAAGGACTCGTTACTGTTGTCATTGTTGACTGTTATTATTATTTTCCTTTGTGATTCAAATGATCGATAATGGTTTACAACGAAATTTCAAATAGAGAGAAACGACAAACATAAAAAGCAAAACCAGCTGGCTCCTTACATCAACGGTTTTAGCAGAATCTTGTGGCATTGATGGAATAATAGTAAAAAGAGGACGACATCGTCCTGGCCTTGATATTGATGTTGCACACGAGGGACAAGAAGACTGTGGAATATTTTTAATATAATGAAAAGTAGACTCAGGATTGGAGTGTAAATGAGTTTGTTCTCGATCTAATTTCAATGGAGTACAATCAAGGCATGTCTTAAGTGATTTCATCTGTTTGTCTTCATCAAACAACAATGGTGACGACATTGTATGAATTTCCTTTTATTCTTTTCTTACTAATTCCAAGGATTTACTGAGTTAGTCTCACATTTTCTTTCACCGTCAACATTTCCTTGTCTTTCATTTCCTGCCGATTTCTTTTCTTCTTCTTACATAAAAAAGCTCATCTATCTTCTCTCGATTTCTTTTTTTTTCTTGTTTCTTATTTATTATGCCATCGTTCGAGTAGAAAGCGGTCGCATACTTTCTAACTAAAATTCGAGGCAACAGATTGCACGGTTGTGTCGAGCTCGATACGCTGATAATATAAACAAATTTCGAAGAAAACTTTGCATCTTAGTAAGTAAGTAAATGACTTATTCACACCTCTGTTTCCTATTGAGTTCAAATCAATCTTACATCGGGTTTTGATAACGACGATTGCTGATGATAATTGTTGTTTGATATTGTCATCTGGCTTTTTTTTGTTGTCAATAGAAGATGTACGTATATCTAGAACATGTGACGGAAACGACATACAAATCTTTTTTCAAATAAAAGAAATACACTCCAGTGACATTTTCATAGAAATTTACAGTTGTATAGTGATTAGTTCACCATACATATCACGTTCATGTTTCGTTTTTTGTTCTCTTGTTTTATGTACGTATGTGTACATATGCATTGATCGTGATGAACGGAAGTGTCACACATCGAACAAATGAATAAACTTCGATGTACAGTATCGGCATTCAATCGAGACTGTATTTTATTATTCTTTTCGTTGAAGAAAGAGAAAAAGAGAGAGAGAGAGAGAGAGAGAGAGAGAGAGGCAGAGACAGAACAAAAAAGTAAATCTAACTATAATGATTCACGAGTGACAATTACTGATGACAAGTTCAATAGACATTTACACATACAAACACTCATTAATATTTCTATCCTTGGAGACTGATTTACATCTCACGTATCTGTCAACGAAAAATTCTTTTAAATTCAAAATAAAAGAAGAAAAAAGAAACCTAAATTAATCTCTATCAGATAAGCTATTTAATCGATGTCTAGTTTCTAGCGTCATCTATCTGCTTTAATTCTATTGTATTTTGATGGTACATAGTCCATTCCTTCAATTTGCTATTTTCCTTTTTGTCGCGTCGTGTGTTGTTGGGAGTAGAATCATGTGTCATAAACATGAATCACATTTATCTTGAGTAGACAACATAGTATATATACACACACACGCACACATGTGTTACACTCGTGTTTCAATTTGATCAGTCATCAAACTTGTTTTTCTGATTCTCAAAAGACCTACTTGTTTATTCAATATTTTCAGCGTATTTTTTTTTACTCAATGAATGTCAAAAACAAATATTCATAGATTTGCTTTTTCTTATTGCAGATTTTTTTATCGAACATTCACGTATACATCGAATGGGTGATGATATTGCACCAAATACATCTGGAGGCGGAAGTATAGACGAATGGCACGATGCATCTGGCGAGGGTTCTTCACCATCAACGCCTGATTCTATTACTAAGGAAACGAAATTATCCGATGAAACTTCGAAAAAGAAAACGAATACAGGAACAAACGAGAAACGTTCAATGCATTTTGATGGAACTAGTTCGATCAATGTCGAACTTAATCTAGGTCCAGCTCCATTATGTTCAGAAGAAAAAGCGATAAAAGAACGTGAAAATTGCGATTATTCAATTAAAATTACATTAGACATGGCTAAACAAGAAACAGCTCCACGAAAGATTCGTATTTATGCCGATGGTAATCTCATTATTTTCTTTCTTTCTTTCTTTCTTTCATGGAATTGACGCAAAATTCTAGGTATTTACGATCTATTTCATGCCGGCCATGCTCGACAATTAATGCAAGCAAAAAATCTATTTAAAAACGTTTATTTACTCGTTGGAGTATGTAACGATGATTTAACGCATAGTAAAAAAGGTAAAACAGTTATGGACGAAGCCGAACGATACGAAAGTGTTCGACATTGCCGTTACGTCGACGAAGTCGTCACTGATGCGCCCTGGGTCTTAGATGACGAATTTTTAACACAAAATAAAATCGATTTTGTTGCTCATGATGAAATTCCATATGGAGCTGAAGGTAGTGATGATATCTATCAACATATCAAAGTAAATTGAATCGATTTCTTTTCTCTCCTCATACGAAAATAAAAATGATTTCTCAAGGCTCGGGGAATGTTTGCGGCAACTCAACGTACTGAAGGTGTGTCAACATCGGATATCATCTGCCGTCTCGTACGAGATTATGATATGTATGTTCGACGTAATCTTGCTCGAGGTTATTCAGCACAAGATTTAAATGTTGGTTTTATTAAAAAAAATCAACTGGAATTTCAATCAAAAATCGACACAGTTAAATCGAAAATTCGAACATATGAAGAAGAATCGAAGACGTTTATGGAACGTTGGGAAGACCGAAGTAAAGAATATATACATAATTTTATTGGTCTCTTCGAAAAATCAGGTGTTTTAAATCTATTACATCGAACACGTTCACCAGCCATGCTTTTACATCATCACAATGGAAAAAGTGATACTGAAGAAGAAAACTAAATTGAATAGATCAACATACAACATTTTCAAATTTCTCTCTTTTTTTTCTATTTCCTTGTGAAATAATTGTGTAAAATTTTTCTAATCGAAATAATTTTTGCTTCTATTCTCTTTCTTTTTTTTTCTACAAATATCTACTTGATTTTTGTATTTTAACAAATGGGTCGTGTCCATGTATAATATTTCAATTGATAAGTATTAATATAACACAGACTTCGATAGTTTATTTTTATTGAATCAAAATCGATACATTTTCATTGTAATCTTTCGCTAAATCACATTCACATGTCAAGCAGATCAAGTTATCGTGCTTATTTTATATAATTACTGAGAAAGAAAAGAGTAACGGTAACGTATAGAAATATAAATTGATTGGTAAAACGAAATTTGGCACTAAGCGAAATGCAATGCGTGTTCTCTTTCGAACTGTTCGAATGAGAATCAAAACGTACTTTACTTTCGATTCTTTTTCTCTTTTACCATTCGTCTGATTTCTTAGTATAATTTATGCTAACAAAGAAAAATGAGAAATCAACGTGTGGTATAAAAACGTTATTCTCAATATGAAATATTAAAACGAAACGAATCAGACACAGAATAAATTGATTCATCTTGTAACAAGTCAAGTAGTGGAATAGTTTTCTTTTATTTCTATTTATAGAATGGAGAAACGTATTCATTCGAAAGGTAATTTTCAATTAACTTATCGTCATTATCTATTACATTTCAAATGGTTATTGTTCGCGTTATTAATATTTGTTTGTTTTATTTGTCTTCTTCTGACAAAATACGATTCATCCGATTCATCAAATCCGTTCAATAGCAAAGAAATTGAGATCTTAGACAAAAATGTTATATATCCAATTGATGCTTTAAATCGTATTCAAAAGAAACCATTGAATTTAAATGAGTATTTTATACGAAAAGATAAATTAAAAACACTTGATGATCTTGACGCACAAAAACAACAAATGAAAGTTGTCTTAGCACGAAATGTAAATGAGAAACAATCGAAAAATTATTTGATTTTTGAATATACGAAAGTGTTCGGTCGACAGAAATTTTGTGCCTCAACAAACGAAGAAATTTTCGGTAGTTTTTGTCCGTATACGAATTGGTAAGACGAAAAAAGCAAAAGAAATATTGTATTTCATTACTATGTTTGTCTAGCAAATATACATGCGATAGAAAATACGAAAACAAGTCTCATGTATTGCTAATGCATAAACGAGACTTAAATTACAAAAAACTCGATGAAATTCAACGTAATTCAGAACAAATTTGGTTACTCTGGCATGATGAATCCAATGAAAAGGCACCAATTCTCAATAAATATAAATTCAATTGGACAATAACTTATCGAACAAGTGCTGAAGCATCAATAGGCGCTTATGGAATCACACTTCAGAAAAGAAATGTTTGGTCAACAAAACAATTTAACAATTGGATTGATCGTGAATTTAATCGACGACAAAATCAAGCAGTTTGGTAAATAGAAGCCGAATAAATGTTGAAAAAAATAGAAAATAATTTTAAAAAGTTAATTTAGGTTTGTCTCCAATTGTAAACCGAAGAAACGTTTGAAAAAATTTCGTTCATTACGAGAACACTATGCAACTATTGCTTTTGGTACATGTATTTCACCCGAGGAAAATTATTCAAAACATATTCAAAAATATTCACAAACAAAATGTACACGCCGATCGTCTTGTGAAAAAGATTTTCTTGAAACGTCAAAATTCTATCTTGCTTTCGAATCACAAACATGTACAGATTATATAACGGAGAAATTCTGGCGAACGTTAAAACTTGGTGCTATACCAATTGTAAGCGGACCTAACCGAGAGGATTATCAACGTGTTGCACCACCGCATTCATTTATTCATGTCGATGATTTTCAAACAGATGAACAACTAGCACAATTACTACAATCAATCGGAAACAATAGGAATCTTTTCGGAAAATATCATTATTGGAGACGATTTTATGATGTTTATTTTGAAGCAAAAAATGTTGAACCATTTCGATTTTGTGAATTATGCTATCGATTAAATACAAATAAACGACGAATTTGGTATGAACGTCTCAATGAATGGTTTCTAGATCAATGTTAAAGTCATGTCAAATATAACATACGTTTCTGTTCTATTTCTCTATGTTCCTATTTCTATATATATTATTAATAAAGTTGATGGAACATTTCTTTCGTCAATGCAATATAATTATAAACATCTGTTAGAATATGAATGATACTTCAGCAATGTTTATGTTAAAGTAGCACATTTTCAGTTTCAATTTAACTTTAATTTTACATACGTATACATTTTCGAACAAAGTCCTTCGAATCTCTCTTGTTTTATCTCTAATTATTTGAATTTAAAGTACTATCTTCAGTTGAAGATGATGTTTTTTTTGGCTACATACATTGCACCTGTTTGCTCAATTTTTACATAATATGATTTAGAATTGTTTCAATTCGTGTATGATAACTTATTTCAAACGAAAACTCCTACGTAATTTCCCTTGAAAACCATGCGGATTTGTTTTACTTAAGTAACAACGTTGCACGTGTTATACACTCAGTTCGAAATCTTAGAAGTTAATCTTCAAGTAATTTACTTGAAAATAGTTTAAATCCATCTGGAACAGCTCAACTAATCGAAAGACGCCATAAGATTTTGCTGATCGAACCTAGTGTAATAATCATGTAGACAACCCTACGGAAATGTATGCCTGAATAATTCTACAAGAAAATTCTGGAGACAAAGTTAATCGAGTGGGAATTTTTTTCATTCTTTCGAATAAATTCTAATAATAACATTACACATTGAAAAGAAAACGGATCAAGTTAATTTGGATCAATTAGACTAGATTTCGTCGTTATAAAAATAGATATTCTTTTATTTTGCTGCAAGGAAAAGAAAAATTAAAATGAGAACTCCTTGACTTATTTTTTATTTTGATTACTAGAAGGATTTCATTAAAAATAAATTATGTGGGAGAAATATAGAAAAAAAAAGTCTTGGTCTTGGTAGTTCTTGTGTAATTCCTTAAAAAAACACGTATTCATAATTATTTTTTATTTTAACAAAAAAGAATGGTAAATTCTCATAGTCACACATTTTTCTTTTTCTCATTTACTATATAAACACTGACAGTTTCACTAGTTTAACTTCAGATAAACCGTCAGTTGCTTGCTTACTTGTTTATTTAATCAATTAAATGGAAAACACTACGAACACACCTTATCAGCCAAATGATCTCGCATTTTATACGACATGGTGGTTGGCACCGACATCTTCGTTATCATCTCAACAAAGCATATTGTCCGATTCGGGTGAACGTTTTCTACTTGACAAAAGTCGACAAAAACAAGTATGAAAAAATAATACTAATGTGAATCTTTCAATATCGATTATGCTTTCATTTGTCTAGTCAAAAATCAAGAATCTAATGGATATTATTTGCTGTATTTCAAGAAGAAAAGATCTGAATTGAAAAAGAAAATCTTCCGACGAAAAACATTTTTCTTGTAAATGAATCTATATGTAGTTTATTGTTTTCGAAAAAAAAAGAAAAGAAAATTAACACCAAAATTATTCAATATTTTTTACAACCCAAAATGTTTTGAAATTCACAACAATCGTTGCCCTAAAACAAAGCATCAGAATAGATTTTTGCCGAAAAATAAGAACTTGTGTTTTTCTAAATACCAAAATTGAATCGTCTCTTGACTTCGGATCGACAATGGCTTTTTCCATGTGACTTCAAATTGTGTCCATTTTTGTGGTGAACTATGTGTAACGCCATCGCCCTACAAAATAAAAATCGTTTTTCTTTCAATAATTCACAAAAACATACACTCGGACAATTGACTAAATGTGTTCCAGTTGGAAGATTAGTGAAAGTGCCGACTGGTTCAGTACCGTTTATTTGCCTGCCTTGAATGAAAATACCTTTGATCGGTTCTTTCGATTCGATGGTGACTAAAAATAGAAAAGAAAAGCCGTCATTCGTTTCATTTGTTTTTTTCTCGGCTACTAACCTGAAATTGTTTCATTATCAGCATTCCAAGTTGCATTAAACTTTGTCAATGGACTTGTTGACGACGGTTGTGGTGTTATTTTATGATGTTTAGGTAACATTGAACGCGTACAAGCTTTTTTCGGTGCTCCATCTGGATATGCATGAATACCGATAGCGAATAAAGCGACTGAAAGAATTACTAAATAAATTCGACACATAATAACCGACGAAATGATTCGAACGATGTTCGAACTTCGTTTATATAGTCGATATAGAAGAATAGACAAAGAAATTCAGAGATTAAGACCTGGATATTATGAAAAGGATAGGATAAAGTCGCTAGTTCGAAGAACATCTATTGTCTAATTAATATTTCTTTTCTTCACAATCTACGCTAATAAAGTATTTAGAAAAAGCTCTATTTTTGATTATAGATAACGCCTTTCATTGACCTTGATGGGTGCAAATTAATTTTCTTCGTGTGTATGTGTGTGTGTAAATTAAAAAGAAATCTTTTTTTAGTAACAATTTTCTTTTTTGACGTTCGTCTTTTGCAACAAAAAAATCAATTATTTTACTTCGATAATTCATCAACATTGATTTCTTTTTTATTTTCATCATTATCCTTTTCTGTCAGAAAAGGCAAACGAACCATTTATCATTTTAAATTATAGTGCCATATTCATTTTCTTCATAATGCACATCATCGAATTTGAAGAAAAACATCTGTAATTGTCGAATTAATTTTCACTTGATCGAGTCAATGCTGTTGTTGTTGTTGTTCTTTTTTCTTTTCTGAATAAAAGAAACATCTTGAATAACTAGTTAGCATTTCGTCAGTATCAAATAGCGTTCTTTCTTTTTTTAACATCGGTTACGTTGTTTTTAAAATGATCTTAATCTTTGAAAGCAAAAAAAAGAAGAAGAACATTACATGTTCATTGAGTTCATTTGGAGCGTTTTTTCTTTCTTTTCTGTTCGAGAGAAACTTTAATTTAAAGAAGATTTTCGATAAATCATAACGTTAACACCCTTCTTTTTTTCTTTCCTTCAAATATATAAGATGGTTATTCTAAGTAAAAGAAAATCCACTTTTGAAAGTCATATTCTGAACTAAAAATAACTTCGAAAAACAAGTTCGAGTTGAGCACTACTTTAACTCAAAGGTATTTATTGTATTTAGAAGCTTTGTTGTTTTTTCTTCTACGGAAATTTTAATTCATTGAATTTAATGTGTAGACCAGATATAGCTTCGAGAGTTTGTCATCTAGTTCGGTTTTAATTAGTCAAAGCCATATTTTTTCATTAACATTTCTAATTCATCCGAGACACATAGATTAAAATGCTTTTTTACTATTTAATTAAGATTCAAACAGGCAAATTCTTGAGAGAAGAGAATATTTTTCATCGCATACAAACATATTCAATGAACAATTGACCTTCTTTTTCTTCTGTCTGTCTGTCTCTCTCTCTCTCTCCTTTTTTTAATAAACCACTTATCTGTTCAACATGGCGAACAAGTGAAGTTTTAGTTTTTACTCTTGTTTATTTTCTAAATTCAATGAACCATTTTCGATTCAAAGATGTTTCTTCTTTTTCTAACACTTGAATGCTCAACATGAAATCATGTTATATACGTTAACGGAATTCAGAAACTTTTTAGTTTCAATATAGTGTGTCTGAGTATGTGTTTTTTTTTTATGAGTAAAAGAAGAACAAGAAGAAGAAAATGGAAAGCTATTAGATGTTGTGTGTTTTTTTTCTTTAAATATTCGACTCACTTTCTCTAATTATTCATTGGTTATAAGTATAGGACAAGAAGAACATTAGAGAACAAAAAGTATAACGCCATCACCAATTGCTTCGTGCTCTCGGTCGACAGCGGTGATGACTAGAGATAGTTAACGACAACGAAGAAAAAAAAACTGGCCGGCTACTCGACCGAGGCTCCCCGTCTGATTTATTAGACATCTTCTCATTCCCCTTCTTTTTCTTTCCGTTCTTTTCACTCGTTCTTCTCTTTGACTAGAGCAACTATTTTCATCGTTGCTGTTAATATAATAATAATAATAATATTATTTTCGAGAACAGTCTCTTCTCATTCTCTCTCTGGATAATATTACTTTTTTTTCCGTACAACCAATTCACCACATAGTCATAGTTAGAGCCCTTAGAATCATTCAATTCATACGATTGGACAAGAATAAATAAAGACAGTTTAACTATATATGAATGACATTATACACATCTTTATTTAGTCTGTTCTCTCATTTTTTTTTCCTTAACCATCACTCACTCGAGGCATTGGCGCGCATATATATATATATATGTATGTATACAATCACTAAGATGTGAATACAGAGAAAGAGAGAGGAGAAATTCTCTTCTTCGTCTCATTTTGATTTCTTTTTTTTTATTCGAATCTGTCAACATTTCGAGCAAGAAGAGAATAAATAAGCAAATTTGATCAAACATACAATTCATTTCTTTTCTTTATTCTATTGTGGCATTCGATCTAGTTAATTAAAAAAAGGAGAAGATGAGGAAGAAGAAAAAACTGCCAGAACTTTTCGATTAATTAGTTTGCCCTTGTTAATTTCATTTTCTTCATTTCTCTATCTTCATTAGACATCAGCATTGATACAATCAATGAAAGGTAAAAGTAAGAGCAAAAAAAAAACGAGAAAGAACCGTTAATCTCTTTTTAATTATTATTTCTTGTTCCATCATAGGATAAAAAAAACGAGAAGTCGTTTGATTTTTTTTTGTGTTGCTTCGACGTTGATGTTAACCGATGAGAGAAATATTCAAAAGACACATACACATACACAAAAGTCTAAGTAACCAAACTAAAGTAGATTACTTTTTGATTCTTATTTATATACGTTCGTGCCAATACGGTTAGATCGTATATATGCATATATACGAGGTGGCAATTAAACTTGGCCTATCTCTCTTTTCTCTTCTCTTCGCACGAATATAACCCTTTTCATATACGTAGACGAATATGCAAATCGAATGTGAATAAATGAGACTCATATTCATGTTAATCGTCGATCATTGAAATACAAAAAAAATCATATTTCTTTCTCTCTCTCTCTTTTATTCTAGACATATATTAGGTCTTGTGTACAACAAAGATGACGATGGACGCATCGTCGAATTGTCGTGAAAGTGTTTCATCGATAACATGTTTGCAATTATCTGTTGAACAGTGGGAATTACTACGACGTTTGAGAAATAGTCATCTATCGAAAATACAAATTATACGTGCTTACGATGAACTCGATCGACTTGATCGAGAATTGGGAAGTTTATTTAATGTTTCATCGTCGACGAACTCTTTGAATGAACCGGTTTCACCGTCGACTATGAATCAAAATTCACCACCATCGTCAATCTCAGGATTGAATACGAAACGAACGTATACTCATTCGGTCAATGGTCGATCATCGAATGGTTATTCAGTACAGAATTCATCGTCAAATGGAAATCTTCGACCGTTAAAAACAAACTCGAATGAAATTAATCAACATGAGATCATGAGCTCAAATGAACTCGAAGAAGAGACTCGAGAATTACAAGAATTACTTGCGTATGTACTTCAATTAATAATTTATTTCTTTATATTACTATTCTTCTAGTAGAGTCATTATGTTCCTTTTAAGAATTTATTTATATCATTTTGAAATATTTTACATTTGTTTTCTGTTTTTGATATTTTTAGTAAAGGCGATGCTGCTATTCATAATGAAATCTCAGTTTTTGTCTATCGATATGATTTAAAACAATCACAAATAGCTCGAATGGCTGGTATATATTTCGAATCGAATAGATATCTTTTATCTTGACATATTTATTCTCGTTTTTAGCTGTAAATCAAGCTTATGTTTCGAAATTTTTACGTGGAGATCTACTCGATCTATCCGAGAACGGTCGTATGGCCATATGTCGATGGTATATACGATATAAAAAGATTGTTCAATCGATGGGTAAATCGAACAATTCGATATCGTTGTTTTTTTTTGTGTAATTAGCTTGTCTGTTTTTTGTTTTAAGGTGGAGCACCACCATCAGTTGAATTATTAGCAAATTTAGCATCGTCTTCATCGGAACCACCGACAAAAATGACGCGATTAAGTGATTCACAAACGAATACGAATTCGTCGCCGAATGGATATGATGCACCGAAACGAACGAGATTTACTTTTCGACCTGAACATCTTGATGTAAAATTAATTTTTTAATAACAAAAAAGAATTATTTTTAATTCTATTTTAGATTCTTGAAAAAGCTTTCCTTGATAATCCGTATCCTGATCCACGTCGTCGAGAAGATATTGCTCGAGTATGTAACGAAGCTCGTTCACGTATTGACGGTTCGAATGAATTATTAAATGAACGTGACCGAGTCACCGATGCTATTGTTACACATTGGTTTCAAAACAAACGTAAAATGACCAAAAGTCAACGCGGTAAAGAATTTCTATCCGTCCCCAACTTACATGATTGACCTTTTGCGTTCTAGCTTCATTACAAGACGATTCACTTCAATTGACTATTTCAAATAGTAATAATACTCATGATTATGAAAACGGAAATGGAAGTGAAGATGATGTACATATATCTCATTCGTCACAGCAGAAAAACAATATGCCTGCGATTGATATCGATAGTTTTGAACCATCATCAGCATCGTTACTCGATCCACAAATGGCTGCCTATCGAGCAATTATGAGTCGAATGGTTCCGTTCGGTAATAATATCAATGGAACGAATTCATCTCGACGTTATGTCAAACAAGAACCGATCTTAAATCACGATGAATCAAGTCCTGAAGATGGTTCGAATTCTCAATCATCACTGAACGATCGGCTATCGCCGTGAAAATACAAAAATCAAAAAATTTTGTTCTGTTTTTTTTTTATTAAATTTCTATACATATGTAGATATTATATCTTTGTTTGTTTGTTCTAGTCTTTGTCTGTATTTCTATGTAATGTATTCATACACATTCCTTGCTCTTCTTCTTCTTCTTCAATAGAATTATCTTACAATTACTTGTTTTTGAATAATATAAAAAAAAGAAAACCAGAGAACATCCATGTCAAATGATAAAACGAGAGAGAAAATGATCTTTAATTAAATCTAATTAAGTCAATTTTTACATAGATGAAAAAAAAGAGCTAACGAACAAAATTCTGGTTAAGATGTTTGTTTCTTAAAATAACTTTCAAGAGTTCCACCATTCTAAAAATATACGCATACGATTAATATCTATTCGTGCAGAGAATGTTGTTTTTACTTTCTTTCCATGATTCATTTTTAATTTAATCTGAGATAAAGCAACATTGAATACCTACACAAATGAATAAGTTATTCTTTTATCAATCGAGATGGTTACTTTTTTCATTGCTGTTGATATAGCTGATGTTTGAAGTTGTTCTTCATTGAACCATTGAGATTCTGTATTACATATGTGATGAAGATTATTTTGATTGAATGAACTGTAGTAAATGATGTAATGTTTATCAATATGAGAAAATAAATGACGACACTAGAAGAAAAGATGATTTGGTTTGGAGGAAAATCAAGATAAACAACTTGTCCGGCTAGTTTGAGATTATCGATTGAGATTGAAGTTGATTTATGAATTTGTTTGAGAAGAAAATCTTTTCGTTTACGTTCGTTTGTTTGTTCGATTTCATTGGAATAATCGATTTCAAAAAATGTCCAAAGACCCGAGAGGAGACCGGATTGTTTTTGTTTGATCATGAAAAATTCTAATTCTGGATTTAATCGATAGAGAATGAGAATTAAAACAGTTTCGTCTCGTTGTTTAGTTTTCGTTTTCTTTTGTGGATATTGTTCGACAAGTGGCTGATTACATTCGATATTTTCAGATTTTAAACAATATTGACAATCGTCTGAACAACATTCTTCAATGTCGACATTTGTTTTGTTTGTCTAGATAAATATCATCGAAATATTACAAAAGGAAAAACAAGTCAATTGACTACTTGTCGTTGATAGGCTAAGCATAAATTTTGAACAGGACACTGATTACATTTGGGTTTTTGTGGTGTACAAACTGTAGCACCTAATTCCATTAGACTTTGATTGAAATCACCAGGTCGATCGGGATCAACAAGATCAGTGGATAACGACCTAAACAGAACCTTTCTTTCAATTAGAAAAAAAAAACAGAAAATGGAAAATTATTTTAACCAGAGAAAGTCAGTAGTTGATTTCTTCTTAAGATCACTGCCGATACATCGCATTCGAGAGAGAACACGAATGACATTTCCATCGAGAATAGGATTTGACTAAATGATTCTATGAAAAGTAGATTAAAATTTCGAAAGAACAAGTTACTTGATTGAATGCAATCGAACTAACAGCACCAGCTGTATAACGACCAACGCCAGGCAATCGATTGATTAAAATTTCTAATTCATTTGGAAATCGACCATTGTACTCATTGACAATCAATTGAGCGCATTTATGTAAATTTCGTGCTCGATTATAATATCCAAGACCTGATTTTAACTTGTTCAAGACACAAAAAAAGTCAATCATTAAAATTGTTTACCAGACCAACACTTGAGTACATCCTAAATGTTTTTCTCTATTACTATTCAATCATTCTCTCTCTCTCTTGCTCACTTCTTCACTTGCTTCAGCTAATGATTGCACATTTGGCCATTGCTACAACCCAGTACTTACAATTATCAAAATATTTTCTCCTACTACCTTCATCCACGTTTCATAATATCGGATAACTGTAGCAACTTGCGTTTGTTGTAACATTAATTCCGAAACTAAAACTACGAATAAATTTTTTTTAATTTATGAAAAAAAGATCGTCGCTTCTCAAGGACACCTCGATATGCAACAAGATTCGTATCAACATCATGCCAATCTCTCCATGGCAGTTTTCGTTTATTTACATCGTACCATGCTAATAACAAACGTCGACATAGTAAAATATCATCTTTCGAAAATCGATGAGCATTCATCGGTTAATCTATAAGAATTTCGTTCGATTAGATTTTATTGTAAAAGACAAACACGAAAGCAACACAAAGTAAAGAAAATCATAGAAAAAGAAGTGCAAAATAAGAAGATTGATATTTATGTATACATAAAAATAGTAGATGAAATCAAGTCTAATTATTTGACTAATTCACTAATACGTGGAAAGTCGTAGAGAAAAAGCAAGACAATTGAAGAAAAACAAGATAAATTAACGAGCTGCTGCCGCACCTAATGTTAACACATCATTGCATAATTGACAGACTCTTACAGGTTTTTGTAGATTAAATTTCATAATTGGTAATTCATTGACTGAACAACGTTTACACAAAACTCGACCACAATGTCGACTAGAATCCAATGAACAAAAAATGATTCGATTTAAAACGAAAAGAAAAGAAAAAAGTCTCATTCACTAACCAATGATGTCGGCGATTGGTAATGGTAAATTTCATTCCACATTCTAAACAAATTTCACTTTCACCCCACGGTGGTTCTCGAGTGATGATATCTATTTACACACTGATTGATTAGAATACAGACGATTTTTTTTTAAAATTACCGAGAATGTTTACAAGTAACGCTCGACTTGCTGCAGGAGCCGTAAAAATCGATGTACCTTCCGCATTACAGATACTTAAATTTGCACCAGCAGTAACAAGTGCTCGACATAATTGTCCGTGACCATTTTTATATGCTAATAACAAAGCTAAACAAAACGAATAAGAATAAGAATTCGAAATTGAACTAAATCGAATACAAACCAGTATTTCCTTGTGAATCTTGAATATCTAGTGGAAATGTCGAATGAGTTTTCAAGAGAGTTTCTAAGATTTGTGGCGCATTATCTTTGCAATAAGATGCTAGAACATGTAGACAATTCATTCCTCTGAAACCGAACGAGATAATTTACAAAAAACAATCAATAAAATAAAATTGTTTGTCTACTTTGCGTTCAATGTTAACACGTCAATGTCGGATTCCGTTAATAGACATTGTACAACTTCGAGATGACCATGTTGAATCGCCAAATGCAGCGCTTGAAAAACCGAAAACAACTATCACTTAGAAATTAAACATAATTCTATTCTTCGACAAACCAGTATTCTGATTTGCATCGAGTAAATTCGCATGAATACTATTCTCAAGAAGAATCGAACAGATCGTAGCACGATTATTTTCGGCAGCAATATGCAAAGCCGATCGTCGATTAGCTGTCACATCGTTTATATTCACACCAGCTAATAACTAAAACTCGATTTTCGTTTAATCAAAACAACAAAATCAACAGCAGCTTACTAAATTTCGAAGAATAATTTCACTACCATTCTGTACACATAAATGCAATGGAGTATATTGACTAGCATCTTGGACACGATTATTGACATTGACACGAACAGTTAGAAGAAATAGAACACCTTCAATATCACCATTTTGTACGGCAATATGAAGAAAATTTCGACCTTTATTGTCAAGCTAGAAAGATTGAAAGATAGATATTTGTTTTTTTTTTCATTTTTGAAAATTTCAAATAAACTTGTTCGGCTGCTCGTGGTTCGCGTTTGAGAATTAAATTTGCAGCTTCATTATTTTTCGCAGCCATTGAACAAGCAAATGGCGTTTGATTTTGTTTATTTCTTATTGATAGATCTAGATTCGGTGCACTGATTAGTACATTTATAATTGCTACGTGTTGATTGATAATTGCGACATGAAGTGGAGTATTCGATTCAGCATCCTATAGTTCACAAATGCAGATCAACAAAAACGAACAAGAACAAACAAAAAGTCAAGACTTTTCTGTTGATATCAGCATGATGTTCGATTAAAGTTGAAACAACTCGTTCGAGACCCCATTGTGCAGCTAAGAATATCGAGGTCAAAAATCATAGAAACAAAATTTTTTGTTATTACCAAGATGCAATGGACTTTCGAGAGTTTTACAGACATCTGGTGTTTCGCCATTTAATCCTGGTTTTCGTGATGAATTTATATCACAAGAACTAAACGAAAAATACATCAACTAACAAATAGAATTCGTCCATTCTACCTTTTAATCAGAAAACAAGCAACACTTTCATTATTCTCATCAATAGCTCGATGCAAAAGTGTCTGTTGACAACCATCAGGTCCATTAGACCACCTAAATACCAGCAATTATTGACGAAAATCTCTCTCTCTCTCTTTCAATCGTACTGTGTACTATCGCAACCAAATTTCACCAAAATCGATGCGATATCTTCTTGTCCCGAATCCAAAGCATTCCATAGCACACTATTTCCGCTTTCATCGACAACATTCAAATTCGCACCATTTCGAGCAAGTGCTTCGACAACCGATGGGAGATGATGTTTGACAGCTAATTGTATCGGTGACAATTTATGCGTTACTTCATTGACATCGACGCCTTGTTCGAGAAGGAATAGAGCTGCTTGAACATTCTGTTGAGTTATAGCTTGAGCTAATAATGGCGTTTGTTCACTATCTTTTATATCGATATGTGCATGATGAATTTGTAAAAGTTGTTTAGCAATATTCAACATATTCATCCATAATGTCAATGAAAAACCACTTTGACCATTTTGATCTTGAATATTAAAGTTGGGTTTCAATTGTTCATCGGAAATTTTCTCTCGAAATTGTATGAAAATATCGAGAATACGTTCTTGTGATGCATAAACAGCTCGATGAATAGCTGTTTGTAAGCCATTCGTCGATTTCACTGTTTGAATATTGGCATTTGCTTCATTTTCTAGTAGAGCTTTTGTGAAGAATTCTAAACCAAATTGTGCTGTCAAATGTAGAACAGTTTCTCCTTGATTATTAATATGATTGATATTGGCTTGATTTTTAATTAGATAGAGACCAGCTTGTTGATAATGATGACGTGCACATTTATGTAGAAGAGATTCGTTTGAAGACGATGAAGAATCGATAGCATCGACACTAGCTCCAGTTTCAACGAGTAAACTTGCGAATGTTTCTGTATTGAAGTCTAAATCTAAACAAAACAAATTTGTTATTGATTTTGTTTCTCTCTCTTTCTCTGATTTATACGCATTTGTTCAGCTTGTTGAAGTGCAAGCCAAAGTGGCACATGATCATCGTTATTTCTATCATTTAACGCTAATTTCGGTGCTTTTAAAAGAACTTTAAAAACATGAATATTATCCGCAAGTATAGCTCGATGAAGACAATTATTTCCTTGTACATCTTTTTTCGTTGTATCAGCACCATATTCGAGCAGTAATTGTGCCACACGACACATGCCCATCATAACATCGGACAGTAGTTCAGCAGGATTTAAACCACTCAATAAATGCAAAGGTGTTTCACGTGTTGTGTTTGTTTGATGATCGAGTAAACACGAATGTTTAATTAGAAATATGGCTGAATGTTCGTCACCTCGTTTGATAGCGTGATGAAGAAGTGTACGATTTTCATCATCGATATGATTGATATCTGCTTTATGACGAACGAGATTTTCAGCCATACTATCTTGTTTATTTTTCAATGCTAATTCAAGAGCTAATTCGCCATGATCATCGAGTTCATTGACACGAACAGCTAACTAAATGTTCAAAAGGAAGATTCGTGAGCTTTTTTCTTAAGAAAACGAGAGATTGAATAAAAAAACATACATCGGCATCGTTATCGATTAAATATAGAAAAAGAACATCTTCACGTTTCATTCGTACGGCTTGATGTAGAGAATATTGAGTTTTTTGTTTAAATAATTTGTAAGTCATTGGAGCTGGTAAATGTTGAAAATCTTCACAAGTAAAATCGTTCTAATTGACAAAAATATAGAAATCGATAGAGATATTCGAACAAACCCAATGTGTGCTAATCAATTGACTGCAATGTGTTTGAAGAACTTGTGCACCAATTTCTTCAGCAACTTTGTAAAATTTCAAACAATTTCGAACGGTTATTGTGGATATTAACGCAACTTCACATCTGAATCAAACGACACGCGAATGTTAAATTAGAAGAAGGAAAATTCATTTTCAACAAACTGATCAATTAATTCTTTCAATTCAAATCGTTTCGCTGTTTTCATTAAATTTAATAGAAAATCTTCGTTTTGTTTTTCATCAATTTCATCTGTATACGCCCATTTTATCAATTGAAATCCGACATCATATGGAATGTCTAACAATAACTCGAATATTTTCATTCGCTTGTTCAATCTAAAATAATTCTACCTGATAAATCAAGATCAGACGCGTCACCTAATTGTTGAGGATCCCATTTTAAACTACGTGCTGAGAGAATAAATCGATGGCCGAATAGAGTCTCACCATCGAGTTTAATTGTAATATCACTGTAGAGCTCTCGATTGAATAACTCAGCAACAATCTTTAATAAACGTGAAACAAACGAATCCTGATCGAGTTTAGTTGTTGAATTTAAAACATTGAAGTTTCGTTCTAAATTTTTATAACGTTGCTGAAGTTTAACATATTCTTCTCGAAGTAAAACAAGATGCTGTTGTAATTTCGTAACTTCATTTGGATTATTATCCATAAGTATTTTCTTGTTGTTCGTGTTTGTTTTTTTTTGTCAACAAAAAACAGTTATCTCGTATTCAATACAAACATACAAAGAAAATCTTCGTTCTCTTCCGTAATATATACTCTGGATGTTTTTATAAACATTTGATAGTCAGATTTCAACACCGTAAATAGAGAAGAGATAGATATTATCTTTCGTTCGTTCGTTTTACTTTCGAAAATCAACGACATCTGCGTTATTCGTACAACGAAAATGTTTTTTTTTCATAATAGTAGAAATTTTATTTTTCGAAGAAAAGAAAATGTTAACAATTAATTGTATCGATAGTACATATATGGATAGACATTATTCGAACGTACAAATTGTGGTGTTGCCGCCGAATAGACCTTCATTTGTGGATAGTACACTTGTTGAGCTGGATAAAAACTTGGCTGTTGTACGACATAAGCATTTGAAGATGCAGACGGCGTTGATGTTGTTGGTGTAACAGCTGTGCTGCTTGCTGGTTGTGGTGGTGTTGCACGAATTTCGAATTCGCGGTATCGATCTTGACCTGATGGCTTTGGATTATTATTATCTGCATTATTTGGTTCTCGACGATCGATAATAATAACACGTTCAGCTGCTGTTGACGATGACGATGGTCGTGGTTTGTTTGCAATTTGAAATAGATCTAGCATTGTCTCTGCACCGACGTCTGTACCTGGTTGAGCATAAATTTTTCTTGGTGAATTGACATCTTGTTTGTCATTGGTTTCAGATGGTTTTCTGTGAAATGATCCTTGACTGTTTAACGATGAACTTGAATTATCATTAATAACACGAACACGAATTTTTTCTGGGCCAGTACTCGATGAATGATTTAAATCATTTGAACTGGCTGAATGACGCACAGGCTGAGTGGGATTCGTTGGCGGTGCTTGAGGTTGTTGTTGCTGTTTTTGCAGTTGTTGACTAGCTTGTGCCATTATTGCAGCTTGCTGTTGATAATAAGCTGCATAGGGATTCACATATTGCCAATTATTATTTTGCACTCGATTAGGATCTCGAGGTTGTTGTTGATATTGACCTTGTGGATACGATGGATACTGAGGATTATTGGCATTAGGTTTTGGTTGTACAACTGGTGGTGTTTGTTGTTGTGGTTGTACAACTGGTGGTGCTTGTTGTTTTGGTTGAACAACTGATGGTGTTGGCTGCTTTGGTTGTGATGAGATGGGTGGTGGTGACGTTGGTTGA